>Ga0182018_10004142_pt1 | contig 12444 bp, 11 predicted proteins | sample 812P2MmetaG_FD_120490 | JGI IMG/M metagenome (GOLD analysis project Ga0182018, IMG submission 120490) | Permafrost microbial communities from Stordalen Mire, Sweden - 812P2M metaG | ecosystem: Environmental > Terrestrial > Soil > Wetlands > Permafrost | place: Sweden: Stordalen | collected...
CCGAGCCTCGACGAGGTACTGGCTGTGCGCGACCTGCAAAATGCCGAGTTGGACCGTTGGCTATCCAATGTGGCCGCTGCCGAGCTGTTGGCGCCTGCGCCAGTGCCGGAGGGCTCGGGGCAAGTCCGTGCTCGAATGCCTGCACGTAGTGCTGGACGAGGAGCGGGCACACCACGGGTTCTGCGTACGCGACCTTGCCCTCCTCGGAGAATGATCCTCGCAACTGGGGTCGCTCGGACAGGTTCTGTCTACGGCCGTCTGGAGTTGCGACAGAACGTGCGACTCAGCTGCGGGTCGCAAACCGCGAGTTCGAACGGGTGCCGTTCGGTCCGGAGCGATCGGCCACCCAATTGTGCCTCCGACCAGGAAACTCGGAGCGAGATTGAGAGCAGCACCCCTAACGGGACGCTATTCGAACTCCGAGAGAATCTGCTTCGCCGCCTTGACCAGCCAACTTTCAAGTTCAGAGTTCTTGGAAGTCTTGCATTCGTTGCTGAAGTAGGTCAGAAACTCACCGAGATGTCTCGAGGGCGAAGAGCTCCCAGGTCCCCGAGATTCCCTTCAGTTCGTGCACGCCAAAATCGGTGAATTCGAGGCCCGATCCAACGACGAGATCCCGCACGGTGCGCGACACGATCACTTCGCCGGCACCGGCCTTGCCCATCACTCGGGCGGCGATGTGGACCGCGATGCCGGCGACGCCATCGCGTCGAAGCTCGATCTCCCCGGCGTGCACGCCGGCGCGCATGTCGAGGCCGAGTTTTCTCAATTCGGTTCCAATCGCGGCGGCACACCGGACGGCACGTGCCGGACCATCGAACGTGGCCAACATCCCATCTCCCGCCCGGTCGACGAGCTTCCCGCGGTGGTTATCCACGGCTCGAGCCGACACCCGGTCGTGGATCTCGAGCAACTCTTTCCACTTGCGATCTCCCAGCTGGGCCAGTTGCGTGGTCGATGACACCAGATCCGTTAACAGCACCGCGGCGAGCACCCGGTCATCGGCGTAAGAGGGCGCTGACGCCTCCCCCAGGAACGAGCTGATCTCGTCCGCCAACCGGGGATCGGAGAACAGCCAGATATCGGTACCGTCGAGCTCGACATGGCGCGCGTCCAGGATTTGGTCCGCAAGGTACCGGCCCTGCCCGACCGGTATGAGTGTGTTGGCATCGTGGGAGAGAACCAGCGTCGGCACTCGCACGAGCGGCAAGACAGCTCGCACGTCGACCCGTGCCGCGTCTTCCCAGGAAGCGATCATTGTCGCCGGGGGCACCGACAGCCGCTCGTAGCGAGCGCACCACTGGATACTGGACGGGTCCTCCAGAAGAGTCGGAGCCAGGGCGACCAGACCCACGCCCGTTCCCCAACCCTCTCGGACCGCATCGATGACCGCGGAAATGGCGGTTTCGGCCAGACCCCACGGATAGTCCTCGGCCATTGTCACCTTGGCGCAACTGTCCTGCAGCACGAGAGCCTCAGTGCGCTCCGGATGGGTGGCCGCGAAGACGATGGCCGCGATGCCTCCCAGGTCGGCGCCCACGACCGTCGCCCTGGCCGAATCGACCTCGTCGAGGACCACCAACATGTCTTCGTCGGCTTGCTCGAGGAGGGACACGTCAAACGCGCCATCGCGCACCTCGAGAGGATCCGAAGCGCCGGTGCCGCGTTTGTCGAACAGGATGAGTCGGCCGTATGAGGCGATGCGACGGAGACAATGCTCGTACCGGGGTTCGTCCCACATCAGATCGATGCTCGACAGCCAGTTGGTACTCAGCAGGATGTCCCGGGCCCCGTCGCCGATGACCTGGTAGGCGACCCGCGCTCCGTTGGGAGCGGTCGCGTATCGGATCTGGGGCACATCCACCACCCACCACCTTACGAAAGGCAGTCGTTGATGGCCACGATGAGATTGTCCGATCCAGATGCCCGTCTACCGAGCCATGCGATGACTGCCGAGGGCGCCAGACATCCGCGCCTTGCCCGTAGCAAGAGAGCGCACCACCAGCTTGTGGATACCCGGATCCGAAGCCAGTACCCCCAACGGGATTCGAACCCGTGTTACCGCCTTGAAAGGGCGGCGTCCTAGGCCGCTAGACGATGGGGGCAGGACCGAACGCGCCGTTCGGTAACGGCCAAGTTATCAGCCCCCTACCTGGACTCTCGGGGCGATGCCGCCCGTCCGGGCGTCATCGGTCGATGGGGTCCGCGTCGGGACGTCGGCTTCCATGGGGTGGTCCGTCATCGCCAGCAAAAACTGCGTCATGCCGACCACCAGCACGGTCGCGCCGAGCACGTGCACCTCGACCAATGCAGCCGGGAGATGGGTGAAGTACTGGGCGTAGCCGACGGCGGCCTGGAGCACCAAGACGCCGCACAGCAAGCGCCCGGCGCGGCGAACTCGCTCGGGTACCGCCATCGCGTGCAGTGCGACCACGAGTCCGAGGGTGGCGCCGACCAAGAGCACGGCCAGGCTCGAATGGAGTTCGGCCATGTCGCGAAGCGCGACTGGGATGCGTCGGGCCGCCAGCTGCCCGTCCGAGCTCCCGGCGTGTGGGCCTGCGCCGGTGGTGAACGACCCCGCGATCAGCACCAACCCGAGCAGCCCCGCCACGGCTCGCGCCCCGATGAGGATGCCCGGGGGGACGAGTGGCATCGCTGAACCCTTCTCGTAGCGGCGATCGCTCCGGTGGACGAGCACGACCGCTGTGGCGACCAGCACCATCGAGGCCAGGAAGTGAAGCAGCACGACGTAAGGGTTGAGCTTCGTGTAGACGGCGAGCGCACCGATCGCCGCCTGGGCGAAGACGCCGGCCAACAGCCCGACGGTCAGCCAGACCAGGTCGGAACGCAACGGTCGTCGCCGTAGCGCAGCCAGGAAGGTGACGGCGATGAGCACGGTCAAGGCGACGGTGACCAGGCGGTTGGAGAACTCCACCAGCGGGTGGAAGGAGAGCTGTGGCGTGACCTGGCGCTGGTAGCACGAGGGCCAGTCGGGGCAGCCCAGGCCCGACCCGGTCAGGCGGACCGCCGCACCGGTGAGCACGATCAGGCAGATGGCGACGAGGGACGCGATGGCCAACCGACGAAACGTGATCGAGGAGACGAACGGGATCCGCCCGGTCTTCGGCGGGTCACCCGATGACGAGGGCCCGACGCTCACGGCGGCCAATCGTACCGGCGGACCCCCGACCGAGAACCACGCTGGTCCGAGGCCTGCTTGGTGGGGACCCCATAGGTCGCCGTAGGCTCGGCACCGATGGTCTCCCACGCCCCGGCCGTTCGGGTCGCCGGTCCCCGGGTCAGTCGCATCGGTGCCTACGTGGCCCTGACCAAGCCGCGGATCATTGAGCTTCTGCTCGTCACGGCCCTGCCCACGATGATCGTGGCCGAGCGCGGGTTGCCGCCGATCGGGCTGATCGTGGCCACCCTGATCGGTGGGACGCTCGCGGCCGGCGGCGCCAATGCGATCAACATGTACGTGGACCGGGACATCGACTCGGTCATGCATCGCACACGGAATCGGCCGTTGGTCACCGGTTCGGTGACACCGGCTGCTGCCCTGACATTCGCCTGTGCGCTCGAAGTGGCCGCCTTCGCGGAGCTGTGGCGCTTCGTCAATCTGCTCTCGGCCGTCTTGGCACTCTCGGCGACCGCCTTCTACGTCGGCATATACACGCTGTGGCTGAAGCGGCGATCCTCGCAGAACATCGTGATCGGGGGCGCCGCCGGAGCGGTGCCGGTCCTGGTCGGCTGGGCCGCGGTCACCGGTTCGTTGGCGTGGCCACCGGTGCTCCTCTTCGCGGTGATCTTTTTGTGGACCCCCCCACACTTCTGGGCTCTCGCCATCCGCTACCGCGAGGACTACGAGGCGGCCAGCGTCCCCATGCTGCCGGTCGTGGCCACGCCGATCCGGATCGCCCGAAACGTGTTCGGCTACACGGCCGCATTGGTTGCGAGCACGATCGCGTTCGCGCCGGTCGCCCACATGGGAATCACCTATGTGGTGGTTGCGGTCGTTGGCGGCGCCGCCTATCTCGGCATGGCGGGGCGGCTGTGGGTCCTGGCCCATCGTTCGTCCTCCATCGAGGGCGAGGCAATGCGCCTGTTCGGCTACTCGATCACGTATCTGGCGGTGTTGTTCGCAGCGATGGCCGTCGACGTGTTCGTGCGGCGCATCCACTGAGCGTGTGAGCGAGGCGCAGCCTGCGCCATCGGGCCCTGTCGCGCCGCGGCGGCCCCGCATCACCTTTCTCGTGGTCGGGATCGTCCTCGCGGCGGTACTCGGGGTGGGCCTGTTCACCACGCTCGGCAGCCCGAAGGACGGCGTGCCCGCGGTCGGGTCCGAGGCGCCGTCGTTCTCCCTTGCTCGGCTTGCCGGAAAGGGAGCCACCGTCGGGACGCCGGCAGATGGCGGTGGCGCCGGCAAGCCCGTGGTCCTGGTCTTCTTCGCAAGCTGGTGCCCGCCGTGCCGGTCCGAGATGCCGGCACTGGCGGCCGCCTATCGGGCCCAGTCCGGTGCGAGGCGGGTGGCCGTCATCGGCGTCGACGGCATGGATCCCACCGGGAAGGCGTTGGCCTTCGTGCGCGCGAGCGGGGTCACGTTCCCCGTCGCCGCGGACCCGGACTTCCAGGTGACCGAGGGGCTCTATTTCTTCACCGGGGACCCCGATGCGGTGTTCATCGACGGGAACGGGACAATCACCCACATCGCGCGTGGTCCCATCACGCGGTCGCAGTTGTTGGAGTGGGAGCGCCGATTCAGTTGAGGCGACCGACGGTCTACTCCCAGCGGAAGGTCAGCGAGGCCAGTACCGGGGTGGCCACGGCCCAGAGGGCGAGGACCACCCAGGACTCCGTCGGAATGGTGCTCCCGCCCCCGAGCGTCGCGTGGAGTCCCCCGGACAACGCGGCCGCGGGCAGCCCGCGTGCGAACGCCGCCAGCGCGCCGGGGAGCTTCGCGACCGGGACCAACATCCCGCCCAGCAACAGAAGGACCAGATAGAGGCCGTTGGCGGCGGCCAGGTTGACCTCGGCCCGCAGCAGGCCGGCGAGCAGCACCCCGAGCCCGCCGAAGGCGATCGTGGCCAGGAGTGCGAGCAGCACGGCCTCGGCCACCGCGCCCGCATGTCCCGCCGGCCGCCAACCGAGACCCAGTCCGACCGGGATGAGGACCGCCGCCTGAACGAGCTCCACCAGGACGACCGTGGCGATCTTTGCCGCGACCAGCCGATCGCGTCGCAAGGGGGTCGATCCCAGGCGCTTGAGCACGCCATAGCCGCGCTCGAAACCGGTGGCGATCCCGAGCGACACCATGGCGGTCGACATCACGGCGAGGGCCAGGACCCCGGGCACGACGAAGGCGACGGCCGACTCGTGCCCCGTCGGGAGCACGTGGACCTCCGAGAAGAAGATCACGAACACGACCGGGATGCCGACGGTGAGGAGCAGCGTCTCGCCGCGACGCAGGGTCATCCAGGTCTCGGCCCGCACCTGGGCGAGCAGAGGCCTCAACGCGTCCCCCGAATCCGTCGTCGAACCGGTGCCGGATCACCGTCCGGCTTGTCATTGTCCGATCCGACCAGGGACAGGTAGGTCTCCTCGAGCGAGGCGGTCGTGCGCAGTTCGACCAACGCGGCGTCGTGGTCGGCGAGCCAGGTCGCGAGGTCGGCGGTCAAGCGCGGGCTCGGCTCGGTGTCGAGGGTGTAGGTCCCGTTGCCGTCCTCGACCACGCCCGCCCCGAGCGCGGCGGCGATGGCGGCGGTGTCGAGCCCCGCTCGGGAGGTGAACCGCACGGACGGACGGTCGCCCCCGGCCTCGGCCAGCTGCGCCGGGGTCCCGTGGGCCAGCACTCGCCCTGCGCCGACGACCACCATCCGGTCGGCCAGTCTCTCGGCCTCGGTGAGCTCGTGGGTGGCCATGAGCACGCACGTTCCCCGATCCCGGAGGCCCGAGATGATGGCCCGCAGCCCGATGCGGCCCTCGGGGTCGACCCCGGCCGTCGGCTCGTCCAAGAACACGACCTCGGGCCGACCGACCAGGGCAAGGGCCAATGAGACCCGTTGCTGCTCCCCACCCGAGAGGTGGCGCCACGGGGTGCTCTCGACCGCCCGCAGCCCGACCAGCTCCAAGAGCGCGTCGGTCGGTTCGGGGTCGGGGTAGTAGCCGCGGAAGAGCTCGAGCGCCCGCCTCGGGGACAGCATCGGGTACACCCCGCCGCTCTGGAGCATGACCCCGATCCGAGAGACGAGTGCGCGGTGCTCGGCCCTCGGGTCGAGCCCGAGGACACGGACTCTTCCGGCGTCGGGGGTGCGGTATCCCTCCAGCGTCTCGATGGTGGTCGTCTTGCCGGCGCCGTTCGGGCCGAGGACGGCGACCACCTCTCCGGCGTCGGCTTGGAGGGAGACGCCGTCGACCGCCGTCGTCGCGCCGTAGCGGAGGACGAGGTCGGTGCACTCGACGGCCGGCATGACGCAAGCACGCTATCGGGACCGGGTCCGGCCTCTCGTGCGGCGCAGATAGCGTTGCCCGTCATGATCGACGTCCGGCTCATCCGGGAGGATCGGGCCGCGGTCGCGGCGGCGCTGGGTCGGCGGGGGGTTGAACCCGCCGAGGTAGATCGGGTGGCCGAGCTCGACGAGACATCCCGGCACCTGCTCCGCGCCCAGGAGGCACTACGGGTCCAGGTGAAGGAGTTGTCTCGTCAGGTCGGCGAGGCTCGCCGAACGGGCGATCAGCCGGCCGCCGCGTCATTGTCGGCGGAGAGCCGCGCCCTCGGGGAGCGGGAGCGAGAGGCGGCCGGTCAGGCCGAGCTAGCCCAGGCATCGCTTCGCCACGCGCTCCTCCTCCTGCCCAACCTCCCGTCGGACGAGGCCCCCGACGGCGCTGGGGCGGAGGACAACGTCGAGATCCGGCGGTGGTGGCCCGCCATCGACGAGGGGGCCGAGGCGCCGGAGTTCGCAGATCATCAGCGGGTGCCGCATTGGGAGATCGGCGAACAGCTCGGGATCCTCGACATGGAGCGCGGCGCCAAGCTCTCCGGATCCATGTTCCCGTTGTTCCGCCAGATGGGGGCGCGGCTGTTGCGAGCACTCTCGGCCTTCGCCCTGGCCCACCACGTGGACGCGTACGAGGAGATCCGGCCGCCTTCGCTCGTGTTGACCGACACCATGACCGCCACCGGCCACCTGCCGAAATTCAGCGACGAGGGCTATCACATCGAGCGCGACGATCTGTGGGCGATCCCGACGGCCGAGGTGCCGCTCACCTCTTTGTATCGGGGCGAGATCATCGACGAGGCGTCACTGCCGATGCGGTTCTGCGCGGTGACCCCATGCTTTCGCCGCGAGGCCGGCGCGGCCGGCCGCGACACGCGCGGGCTGCTGCGAATCCACGAGTTCGACAAGGTCGAGCTGATGGCCTACGCGACCGAGGCGCAGGCCGCATCCGTCCATGCCGACATCACGGCCCGGGCGGAGGGTTTGCTCCAAGAGCTCGGTCTCATGTACCGGGTGCTCGACCTGTGCACCGGTGATCTCGCCGCACCCTCCGCGCGCACGCTCGACCTCGAGGTGTTCATGCCCGGTGAGGACCGGTTCTGGGAGGTGTCGTCGGTCAGCTGGTACCGCGACTATCAGGCCCGGCGGGCCAACGTCCGCTACCGACCGTCCTCGGGTGGCCAACCGGTGCTCGTGCACACGCTCAACGGCTCCGCGCTCGCCTGGTCGCGGGTCTGGCCCGCCCTGGTCGAGACCGGGCGTCAGCCCGACGGTTCGGTGCGCCTGCCCGACTGCCTCGCGCCCTATCTGGGCGGCGAGACCGTGATCCGTCCGGTCTGAGCGGGCGCCTCAGCGCTTCGCGTCGGCGAACCGGTACCCGACGCCGCGGACGGTCGTGATCAGGGTCGGCTCCCCGGGGTCGAGCTCGATCTGGGACCGAAGCCGCTTGATGTGCACATCGAGCGTCTTCGTGTCCCCGATGTAGTCGCTCCCCCAGACGCGGTCGATCAGGACGTCCCGGGTGAGAACGCGGCCGGCGTTCTCGACGAGCAGGCACAGCAGGTCGAACTCCTTGCGGCGGAGCCGGACCTCCGCGTCCCGCACGAAGACCCGCCGTTGCACCGAGTCGACAGTGACCTCGCCGGAGCTGATCTGGCCGTCGTCGGTCCGCTCCACCCCCTCGTCGTCGTGCGTCTGCTGATGCGGCGAGCGTCTCGACACCGCGTGGATCCGGGCCACGAGCTCGCGCATGCGGAACGGCTTGGTGACGTAGTCGTCCGCGCCGACCTCGAGCGCGACGACCGTGTCGATCTCGGTGCCCTTGGCGGTGACCATGATGATGGGAATGCCCGATGTCGCCCGGATGGAACGGCACACGTCGAGGCCCGACACGCCGCCCGGCAGCATCTGGTCCAGCAGCACCACGTCCGGGTCGACCTCCTCGAACTGGCGGAGGGCCGAGTTCCCGTCGCGGGCCACATGCACGATGAAGCCCTCGTGGCCGAGGCCGACCACGAGGGCGTCGACGAAGGACTCCTCGTCCTCGGCGATCAACACGCTGATCGACCGGTCGCCACCGGGACGGGTGCGGCGGGCCACGTCAGCCCACCCGTTCCTGTTGCAACGGCAGCACCAACGTGAACGTGGAGCCCTCACCCTCGCGCGATTCGACGATGCAGCGGCCCTGGTGGTTGTTGGCCACGTGGCGCACGATGGACAGGCCGAGACCCGTGCCGCCGGTGTTGCGGCTCCGGCCGTGGTCGACCCGGTAAAATCGCTCGAAGATCCGATCGAGGTCGCGGTTCGGGATCCCGAGACCGTGGTCGGCCACCGAAATCCGCACCGTCTCCTGCTCGTTGTCGGCCCAGCCGCCATCGCCGGTGGTCGGGTCGGGCATGCCGGGCACCCTGATCGCGCCGGGGACGAAGGTCGGTTGCCCAGATGTGAGGCCGCCATCGGCACCCGCGGGGTTTCCGGGGATACTGGTCGAGGCCTCCTGTTGCGCCAACGCACGCACGACCGGTCCGTTGGTGAGGGCCGGCGCGGCGTCATCGGCTGCCTCCGGGGGGTCGGCACCCCCGATCGCCTCCCGGCAGATCGTCCCGGTGACCGTGACTGTGCTGTTCTCGTAGGAGTAGGTGACGGCGTTCTCGAGCAGCGCGTGAAGGGCCGAGACCAGCTGGCGACGATCGCCGATGACGGCAACCGGCGGCGACGGCTCGTAGAGGACGATCCTGATCTCGCGCTGTTCGGCCGCCGCGCGCACTCGCTCGACCGCCTCGGCCATCACCAGGTTCACCAGGACCGGCTCGCGGGGCGGTGCGGCTTCGGCCTCGATCCGGCTCAGGTCGAGGAGGTCGTCGATGATCCGGCTCACCCGAAAGGCCTCTGTGTGGATCCGGTTGGCCAAGCGCTTGGCCACCTCGCCGTCGGGTTCGACGACCAGGGTCTCGGCCAACAACCCGAGCGCTCCCATCGGGGTCTTCAACTCGTGGCTGACGTTGGCCACGAAGTCGCGGCGCACCATCTCGAGCCGCCGCCGCTCCGAGATGTCCTCGATCGTCGCGATGACCCCGAGCGACCGACGCCCGTCATCGATCAGGAGCGCCCGCACGCTCAATGTCCGCGGCGGGGGACCGTAGAGGTCGAGCGTTCGCTCGGCCGTCCCCTGGTGCCACGCTTCCTCGAGGAGCTCGGTCACCGCCTGGGCAGCCAGTGCGTCGCCGAGCCGGCTGGTCATGAGCGCGTTTGCCGGTGCGTTCTGGTACACGACCTTGCCCGTGTCGTCGCACAGCACCACACCTTGGGGTAGTGCGTCGATCGCCCGGCGGAGGCGGATGGCATCGGCACTCGCCTCGGCCACGGCTTCGGACGCCGCCCCTGTGACCTGTTCCAGATAGGCGAGGGCGTTCTCGAGGCCGCTCTCCTCCGAGGGAGGGTGCAGACCGAGGCGGGAACCGAGGGCCGTCAACCGCTGGGTGAGGGCCTGGCGTCCGGAGCGTCGGCCGAACATCACCGAGAACATGACCGCGACCACAAGGACCCCCCCGGCCAGGGCGTACGCGATGGGAGGCGCCAACCCGGCGATTCGGTCGGCGGCCAGCGCCTCAAACACGATCACGCCCCCAGCATGACAGGGCACGGCGCAGGCCGCGACCGATGCCTGAAGCCCCCGATCGAGGCCATTTGGTCGCGGCCCTCACGGTCGAACGGTGTGTCTTCGCGCGCGCGGTCGCCGACCGTTCGTCCTTGGAAAGCCCGTCGGGAGGGAGGCCCATTGAACAGCCACGAAACGGCTCCAACCGACGGAGTCGGAGCGGGAGCCATGCGGACGCCGCGAGAGACACCGAGGGAGAGAGCGAGCCATGTCCTGGACCATCGTGCTGGCAGCGGTCACGCTGAATCCGGATCCCGGCCAGCTGCCCGGCGGCGGCACCCTCCAACAGCTGGCCAATGGCATCGGTGGCTGGGCGTTGATCTTGGCGTTGGTCGGCCTGGTCATCGGGGCCGCGGCGTGGGCGCTCGGCGCGCACTCGCAGAACTATCACCAGTCCTTCGCGGGCCGACGGGCCGTGCTGGTGGCCGGGCTGGCGGCCCTGCTCATCGGCGCCGCACCCACGCTCATCAACTTCTTCTTCGGCGCCGGCACGGGATTGCACTGACCCGTACCCTGCTGCGGGGAGCATGCGAGCCCGCGACGCCGGAGCTGTCTCGATGATCGCCGCCTTGCCGGTCATCCCGGCGGTCGGATGTGCCGCGATCCCCGGGCTAAGCGGCGTGTGCGGCGCAGTGAGCGGCATCGGCTCGTCGATCATCGGTGCCGGTGCCGGGGACGTGCTCGGAGCGATCGCCGGCGGGGTGGCCCAGGGTGCGGGGTGGCTGATCGGCCAGATCGGTGGCGTGATCACCTCGACCACCTCCATCGACCTCGGAGCGGCGTGGTTCAAGAGCCACTACGAGGTCATGGTCGGCTTGGCCGCGATCGTGCTTCTGCCGTTGTTGATGGCCTCGGTGATCCAGTCGATCTACCACCAGAACGTGAGCGGGCTGCTCAGGGCGGCACTGGTGCATCTCCCGTTGGCTCTCCTATTGGGCGCGGTGGCGGTACAGCTGGTGCAACTGGCTCTGGCGGCGACGGACGCGTTGAGCTCGGCGGTGTCGTCGACTTCGTCCGGCGACATCGGGTCGGCCTTGTCCGGCCTTGCAGCCGCGCTGGCCGCCCAGGCTTCCGGAGGGAACCCCGCGCCGACGTTCGTGGTGCTGATCGGAGCGCTGTTCGTGGCGTTCGGCGCGCTCCTGCTCTGGGTGGAGCTGTTGGTACGAGCGTCTGCCGTCTACGTGGCCACGCTGTTCTTCCCGCTGGCCATGGCGAGCCTCGTGTGGCCGTCGGTCTCGCAGTGGTGCCGCCGTCTGGTTGAGACCGTCGCCGCGCTGATCCTGTCCAAGTTCGTGATCGTCGCCGTGCTCGGCCTGGCCATCGGAGCCCTCGGGGCCAGCGACGGTTCGATCGCCTCAGAACTGGCCGGCGGGGCGCTTCTCCTCCTGGCCGGCTTCGCTCCATTCACCCTGCTGCGACTGGTGCCGATGGTTGAGTCGGGAGCCGCCCACCAGCTGGAGGGCGTTCGCCATCGCGTCCAGCAGACGGCCATGGCCGGCCCGCGCTCGGCGGTTTCGTTCGCGCTCGGTCACGTTCCCGCGGCCGCGCTCCCGGAGCTGACGGCGGGCACCGGCGCCGGCGTAGTGCCGGACGCGCCGGGTGGCGGCTCGGGCGACCCAGGCATGGAACGGTCCGGTGGCGAGTCCACCAACGCGAGCGGTCCGGCGGGGGCCGGCGTGCCGATGTGGCGGGGGGTACCCGAAGCCGACGAGAGCGCTCGAGAGCCCTCGGCGCCAGGAGCTTCGGCCTCCGGGCCCTCCAAGAACGGCCCGCCGCCGGTCTGGGGGGCACCGCTCGCGATCCCGGCGCGCTCCACGGTCCGCTCCGGTACCCATGTGATCGAGCGGGACGAGATGGGCCCGGTCATCAAGTGGCGCCCGCCCGAGCCGAGCCGCCCGACCCCCGATGCCCGTGGCGGTTGATCCACCCAAGTACCGGTTCGGCCCGCTCGAGCAGCGGGGCCTCATCGCGGGATGGCGGGGCGGCCAGATCGCAGTCGTCGCGGCCGGACTGGTCGTCGGGGTCCTGGCCCTGCGGGAGCACCCGGACCCGATCGGCGTGATCCTGGCCGTTTTGGCGCTGGGGTCCTCGCTGGCCGTCGCGTGCTGGCCGCTCGCCGGGCGGACGGGGGAGGAGTGGTTGCCCACGGTCGTCCGATGGGGCGCGGATGGGGTCGGGGGTCGCCATCGCCGGTCTTCGGCGCCGGGAACGGGCCACTGTCCCGGTTCCGATGGCGTTGCGTGTCTCGTCGGCGACCCCCACGCGGCGGGTGTTCGGACGCCGCCGATTCCC
>Ga0182018_10004143_pt1 | contig 12443 bp, 10 predicted proteins | sample 812P2MmetaG_FD_120490 | JGI IMG/M metagenome (GOLD analysis project Ga0182018, IMG submission 120490) | Permafrost microbial communities from Stordalen Mire, Sweden - 812P2M metaG | ecosystem: Environmental > Terrestrial > Soil > Wetlands > Permafrost | place: Sweden: Stordalen | collected...
CGCAGGCGCGTCACCATTAGTCGGGGCCATTACTTGCGGCCGGCGGAAAAGGTAAATAAAACCCAGCGCGAAAATTGACGCGAAGCCTCCCACCAGAATCCATTTCAAACTATCGAGGCGAGCCGGAACGGTGGTCGTCGCCACGGTAGTAGCCTCGGCGCCGGAAGCTTCCAACCGCGAGTTCACCGACGCGTTGGCGGAATTATCGCCTGCGGGCGGAGCGCCGTTATCGCTGGCGCTCTGATTCGCCGGCGGCATCGGCGCCGTGCCGGAGATCTTGATAGCTAGCGGCGCATCCGCGGCTACTCCTGTTCGCGTGTAAACACTGAACCCCTGATCTTGTCCGGCAGGAGTGATTCCGTCGCCGGAAATCTGCACCGAAGGAGGAGCGGCAATGATCAAGCGGTCGGTGGCGTAGGACGAAACATTTTTCAGGACTATCTGATTGCCCGGGTATGGAACTTTATACGAAATGCGCACGCCGCTCTCACCGGGACGAAACGCGAACGCTATGGCCAATTTATTTTTGCCTTTATCAATGGTGCCTTGTACCACGGGCATTCCGGCAGAACCCCAAGCAGAAGCCTGACTGAAGTCCGCGCCATCAGGGATCGAGAAATCGAAGGAACCGTCTGCGCGGTAAAATGCAACGGGCGGCTGCGTTTTATTTTCGACGGAGTATTCTTCACCGACCATCAGATCAGATCCATTCGGCTGCACGATCACGGCGTGGTTGGTGACAGTGAACGCGCTCGGTTTGTCCGTAGGTTCAAAAACCTGCACGTCCGCGGTCGTTTTTCCCGGTGGAACGGGCTCGTGATAATTCACGCCGCCGTATACGACGCGAATGAGCATCGGCGCACCGGCACCAAGACCGGGGTTGTCGAACGAGTATCGTCCTTTCGCGTCGGTTTTCGTGTTCGCCACGGGCTGCATGCCGCCCTGAAGCTGAATCAGGATCACTTCGGCGCCGGCCGCCGGCTTGCCGGTGGTTCCATTGGTCACTGTGCCCGACACCGTACCTGCGAGCGCAAGGGGCGCTGCGGCGAAAAATGCGATGAAGGCCAAAAAAGAGATTGCCATCGCGCGCGCAATTCGAAAACTAGGGAACCTGAGATTCATGAATGTTGTGCCTTCTCTGTCGCCGCTTGGCGAGTAGCCGGCGTGGGAGTGCCGCCGGTCAGTGTATCCATATCCGCGAGTACGCGGGCGGCTTCCACTTCAAGAAGTTGCTTCGTCTCCTCGTAGTCCGCTTCCGAAAACTTTCCGGCGCGGTATTCAAAACGCAGGTCACGCAGATTTTCGTAAATTGCGTCGCGGCGCTCCATCAACTGGTCTAATTTCGTGCGATGTGGCGCGGAATCAGAACTGTCCGGCTGAACCATAAATATGAAAACAATCGTCGCCGCAGCGAGCAAAGCGCAAGCGACTGCGACGTCCACGCTACTCATCGTAATCTTTTCCAGTTTCTCGTTGCGCGCGCGCTAGAAACTCGGCGGGAATCGCGGGGCCTGAGGCGGTGGCCAATGTGGCCTTGTGCCGCCAGCGGCGCACTACAACCCAGACGAGAACGAACGCTAATAGTGGCATCACGACGGGTGTAACCCAGGCCGCGAGGTTGAAACCCTTCGCAGGCGGAACGATCAGCACAGTGGGTCCGTATTCCTGCACGAATGCTTGCAGCGTCAGGTCGTCGGATTCATTACGAGTGACACGCTCGTTGATTTCGCTCTGCATCCCCTTCGCTGTGTCGCAAGGACCCGAGAATGCGCCCCCCGTGTGATTGCATCCCGTGGCGGAATCGTTGCAGCCGCCGCACATGCATTTCACTCGCTTGCCAAGCTCTCGCCCTCGCTCAGTTTGCTGTGCATAGACGGGAGAGGAGAGGAGCGCGGTCGGCAAAACAAAAGTCAGCGCTGCGAGCCCCAGAAGAAGCAATTTCGCGCGCGTGCGAAAGCGGCGAGCCTCGGATACGTGGCCTTCAATCACTGGTGTCACCTCGTCGAGCAATTGCCGCAATCGGCGACCCGCTCACTTGCACTCTATCTCCCCAAGCCTGCTCGTTCACGGGACGCAGGACCAGGGCTGCTCGCCGGTTGGGCAGCATCGCCAATCCGGTGCCCAGCACAACCACGATTCCTCCAAACCAAATCCATTTCACGAGAGGGTTCAGGTAAGCGTGGATTACCGGCTGTCCATTCTCCGGGCTGCGACCGGCGTACACGATATAGAGATCGCGCAGCGGAGAACTCTGAACCGCAACCATCGTCTCGGTTACTTGACTGGCGAGGAAAAAACGACGCTCGGGATAAAGCATCATTTGCGATTTGCCGTTGCGAAAAACTTCCAGGGTGGCGCGCTCGGAATCGTAGTTGCCGTTCGTAATGCGATCGAAATTCTGGCAAAGGATCGAGTACGGCCCGATATTCAGAGTCTGGCCGATCGCCATTTCTTTCTGAATGTCTTTGTTGAACGGCACGCCTGCAATGCCGATAAAGATCAGGACCATTCCGAAGTGCACCACATAACCGCCGTATCGGCGCGTGTTGCGCATGGTCAACTCGCCCACCGCGGAGATTAGATTCGAACCGTCGCGCGCGGCTATCACTCGCGCGCCGCGGAAAAATTCTGAAAAAATCGTGAGCGTCACAAACACTCCCAGAATCAAACAAATGAGCGAATAAATGTCGCGAAAACCGAAGACCAACGCTACGACTCCGGCCAGCACACCTCCTCCCAGCGGCCACGCAAAGTTTCGCTTCAGTGCGTCGAATGATGTCTTACGCCAAGCCAGTAGCGGCCCCACGCCCGTTAGAAGCAGAAGAAACAGAGCGATCGGGATATTCACCTTATTGAAAAACGGAGGCCCTACGCTGATCTTATTTCCAGTGACCGCTTCGGAAAGCACCGGAAAGAGCGTTCCCCAAAGCACCGCAAAGCATGCCGCCAGCAAAATCAAATTGTTAAACAAGAAGCTGGATTCGCGCGAGGCCAGCGAGTCGAGTTGGTTATCGCTGCGCAAATAATCGCGATTCTTCCAGTAGGACACGAAGCAGACGATGAAGATTAACGCTAGAAACCCCACGAACCAGTTCCCTATCGATGACTGCGCAAAAGCGTGGACGGAGCTGACGATACCCGAGCGCGTAAGCATCGTTCCGAGAATGCAAAGCATAAAGGTGGTGAAAACCAGCCAGACGTTCCACACCTTCATCATGCCGCGTTTTTCCTGCATCATCACGGAGTGCAAAAACGCCGTACCGGTGATCCACGGCAGCAGCGCGGCATTTTCGACGGGATCCCAGGCCCAGTAACCACCCCAACCCAGCACGGCATAAGCCCAGTGCGCGCCGAGCAGAACTCCTACACCTTGGAAACACCATGCAATCATGGTCCATCGCCGAGTGATATGAATCCATTTTTCGCCCGGATACCGCCCCAGCAGCGCCCCAAGTGCAAAGGCGAACGGAACCGTGAATCCCGTATAGCCGAGATAGAGCATCGGCGGATGAATCACCATCTCGGGGTATTGCAGCAGCGGATTCAGCCCGTGGCCGTCCGACAGCGCCGAAACTCTCATCACGCCGGAGGGGTCTGCGCCGGCCAATACCGCGAAAGGACTAGCTACAAAATTATTCAAAGTGAGAAAAAATGTTTGAACGCCCGCAAGTACCACACCTACGTACGGCATCAACTCCGGATGTTTATTGCGGTTAATAAATATGGCGAAAAAGGCGTACGTGGAGAGCAACCAAGTCCACAAGAGCAGCGAGCCTTCTTGTCCCGCCCATAGAGCGGCAAACTTGTAATAAAAAGGAAGCGCGCGATTGCTGTGCGCCGCGACGTAAGCCATCGAAAAATTATCAGTGAAGAAATAGTATTCGAGGCACGCGACCGCAAGGGTTACGAGTACAAACACCGCCATCCCAGCGTTGCGTGCACTCTTAGTGAGGAGGGTTTTGCGAGTTACGATACCGGCTATACCCGCGCCGATCGCGTACACGGCCGCAAGGAACGCCAGTAACAGCGAAAACGATCCCAGGATATCCAATGAATTCTCCCGCCGAATAGTTCTCTATCGCGCCAGCTCTCAAGATCCAGGAGGCCGCGCCGGATCCGGGCCCTTCGAGGTCTGCCCTGGCTGCGGCGTTCCGGGCGTCTGGGCAGGCGCAGCTTCATACTTGGACGCGCACTTCGCCTGCACCTGCTCGGCCTCGAAGCGATTGTCCGACATCATCTTGCCCTCAACCAGGGCTTGCGCACCATCTTTGAATGTATCCGGAAGCGGATCGCGGCCGACGTAACTGACCCTTAAATCCCTGCCCTGCTCGGTAAGCACAAAATCAACTCCTCCTGGCACGTGAGAAATCGTTCCATTCTTCACGTTGCCGGAGACGCGCATTCGTTGGTGCAACGATACCCCGTTAAGTGTCGAAAGCTCAGTGATCGTGTGGTAGTAGGTCTTACTTTGCGTGAAGCCGACGTAGGCCAAAGATACGAGCGTGATTACGATGATTCCGGAGCCGACCAAGAACTTCGAGCGGACCTTCATTTATCTTCTCCTCGCCTTAACCGACGCGCCAACAAGGGATGATTAGCGGAATTCTAGCACAAGGCTGGGGCATATCCGGAAACTCTTCACTTCAATAAATGAGTGTGCTGCTCTCAGGCGCGCGCAGCCAGCAAGGCATCGGCCTCTTCGCGGATCGCGCCCCATGCGCGCTCCAAGTGCTGCAGCTCCGTGCGCGTTTGTGCCACGCAGAACCGAATCGTGTACTTCCCGTTCAACCGCGTATGCGACAGGTACAGCTTGCCGCTGCGGTTCAGTCGGCGCAAAAGCTCTTCGTTCAATTCATCCGCTGCCTTCAACCGAAAACAAATCAGATTCAGCGGCGCGGGAGCCATTAATTCGAAGCGCGAATCTGCTCGCACCCAGCGCAAGAAAGTCTGCGCCAATTCCACATGGCGGCGAACGTGGAACTGTAATCCCTCCACTCCATAATGTTGTATGACGAACCACAATTTCAGCGCGCGGAACCTTCGTCCCAAGGGTACGTGCCAGTTGCGATACTCGAAAACTGCGTCCGAGCCCCCTGTTTGGTTTCGCAGGTACTCCGGCAGGACATCCAGGCTTCGCGTCAGCGTTTCGCGATCGGCTACAAAGAAACAGCTGCAATCGAAATTCGTGAACATCCATTTGTGTGCGTCGAAGCAGTAGCTATCCGCGAGTTCCAGCCCTTTCTGAATGTGACGGAATTCCGGACACAGCGCCGCAGTCCCGGCCATGGCTGCGTCCACATGCAACCACAGGTTGTGCTTCTTGCAAATTCGCCCGACTGCCTCCAGGGGATCAAACGCCAGCGAAGAAGTAGTTCCCACGGTGGCGCACACAAAGAATGGCAGCTTGCCTGCGCGTTTATCCTCTTCGATAGCTTTCTCTAGTATTTCCGGCCGCATAGAAAAGTCCGCGTCTACATCGATCAAACGCAAGTTGCGCCGGCCGATTCCCGCCACCTTCACGTCCTTTTCGATTGAGGAGTGCGCCTGCGTGGACGTGTACGCCACCAATTCCTCGCGGCAGCCGTCCTCGTTGCTGCGAAACCCAGTCGCGCGTTCTCGCGCCGCCAGAATCGCGCAGAGCGAAGAGCTCGAAGCCGAGTCTTGAATCACGCCCCCTCCGCTTCCGCTGGATAGGAACGCTTCCGGCAATCCCAGCATCCTTGCCAACCAATCCAGGACTACCATTTCAACTTCAGTGCAAGCCGGACTGGTTACCCAAAGCATTCCCTGAATGCCTAAGCCTGAGGATAAAAGGTCGCCCAGAACGGAGGGTTCCGACGCGTTTGCCGGAAAGTAAGCGAAAAAATTGGGCGACTGCCAGTGTGTAATCCCCGGCATGATCTTGGAATTGAGTTCCTGAACGATCTGGTAAAAATCCGTTCCTGATTGCGGAGGCTGAGCCGGAAGCGATGCGCGAACCTCACCCGGAGCCACTTGGGCAAGCACGGGGTACCGCTCCACTTGCTCGTAATAGTCCGCGAGCCAATCGATCAGTTGCTTTCCAGTATCTCGGAATTGCTGCGAGGTCATATGAAAGGTTTTTTCCAAGATGCCTCCTTACATTGCGATAGCATGTTTATTTTAATCGAGGCGGAATTATAGCAGCACAAGTCCGGGAGAAATGTTCAGGGGCGAAATGGTTCTCTGGCGCCGGCCGTTCGACCGGCATCTAGTTCTTGAATCAGGAACGCGACGAAAGCGCTTCGGCCAGCCGGTCTCCCAGCGACGTGCCGAATTCCGCTTGGCCTTGAGGGTCTCCAAGGAAGGGATCTACGAAGGGCTTGCCGTCATTCAGGACCAGCCGCTCGCCCCAGCCGCTAAATTCGAAGAGCGGAGCCAATTCCCCCATGGGAGATGAAATTGGCGCAATGAATTTTGGCTTGTATGATGCGTTCACCCTTTTCACCATGATGGGCCCTAGGCGGTTCAACGCGGCGCTCAACGCTTCCTCAGAATCGACGGGGCACTCTACCGCGTAGGCTAGAAAAAATCCTCGATGCTGAAATTCGGCAAGCGCCGCTTCTTCCTTCATGTCGGCGTCGAGCGGAATTCCCGCTGACTTCACAATCTCGTCAAAATACATCCGCGAGACCAACGAGCGCTCCTCTCGATTGCTGCTGGCGCGATAGAAATAATCTCGCTCGCTCATCGGCGGAGCAGCATCGATTAATAGCACCTGAATGTGAATGGGCCGGAATCGTGTCGCGAGTTCCAGCCGTTCGATGCGGCGGCGGATGTGCGCATCGTCAACCTGCAACCCGCACCCGTCACAAACGGCCATGCATTCCCTCCGGAGACCTGCTTCGATTTTGCAAGAATGGCACGGTGAGGCATTTTGTGCAAACGTGAAGTCTTATAGCAGCGCCGTCCACCGAGCTTTTACTTCCACATCTGATCTGTTGAAAAACGAGGACCACTGAAAGACAACAGAAACTGCAGCTTGAGGACTGTGTTAGTTCTAGTGGCTGTCCTCGTCTCGAGGAGCGGTTGGAACCGCAGGAACTTCAGACAAGGTTTCTGAACTCTGCGCCACTTTCCCAAGCTTCGTTCGCAGGCAGCCAACCAATTCCGGCGCCAAGTTCGAAATGCTCATCCCTTCGGAAACCAGAAACTTGCAACTCAGGATCGGCCGCGACTGATCCTCATCGGATAACTGGCAATCCACCCTGCAATATTGACAGTCCTGGTTCCAACAAAACCGGCCATATGGAATCGTCTCGGGGCTAATGAACTGGAAAGCGCGCAGCAGCGAATTTCGCTCAGGCACGAGAAAGGTTTTTCCCAAGATCGAAATCTCTACAAGCTTCTCGTACGGCCGAAAAACGTCCGAAATTAGAGGTGTCCCCGAGTCCGCCACTTTGGCTGCTCCCTGCTGCGTGAATCTGCCTGTTTATGAAACTAAATCACGGGAGCGAGCGGGGCAACGGAAAGAGTTCGGTACGTGTTCAATGCTCTAATGGCGAATCTACGCTGCCTGTGAACCACGCGCCAGCGTTCGAGCTCTCGTGTGGATATCGCGCGTCTTTGAATTTTACGAAGTACTTGGGCCGCGAGGGACAAAAATGACGAGCGTATAGGCGCCCAATGCGATGCCAAGGGGCCCGTTGATCAAAGCGAAAAAGCTTGCCACTAGCGCAAGTGTCCGTGCTGAGCCGGTGCGTCCCAGCAAGGCCATTGCGGCAAGAAGCGAAAAGATCCCCGCGATGATATTCAGTACGACCGCGAAGATTAAGAAGAAGTGGAACAGCGACATCAGAGCAAGAGGGTTTGCAACGCGCGTAATTATCGCCCCCCACATCACGGTAAGCATTCCTTCGTACACGACGATGAAGGCGGCACCGGCAAATCGGAGAACCGCGTAGACCGCCCAGAGGACGCCCAGTGTGCCGTATCTTCCGGTAGAATCATTCACAGTTTGCATAGGATGCCTCCCGTTTCAATCGATATGCTGCTGTCTTCAATCCTTTCTCCGCTGTGGAAAGGGGCCCGTTTCGGGCTTGTCTCCTGATTCGGAGCCGTCGGCTTCCATGCGCTCCGCTTCCTCCTGAACATATTCCACGTGGTGGCTAGAATCCACGATCTTTTGTACTTCGGCCATCGCGCCGCCGATGCTAGACCCTCGTTGCGCTTCGGCTTCAAATTCCTGCTCGGTCATGTTCGAATAGCGGTCGCTCGCCCTCTTCACGATTCCATATATCACCAGTGCAATTAAAACGGCTGCGAGAGCGTACTCCATGCCTTTTACTCCACTGCGTCCGAGCGTAACTTCGCCGATATCATCGACTGAGATTCCCCAAATCTTTAGAGTATCAATTCCCTCCCGAGCGAACGACGCGCGACAGTCGCGCGCATCGGCATAACCCCTAAGCCAAATCCTGTGCGAAAAACTGCCCCATGTTTCGGAATTTCTGGTATCGCTGCTCGACAAGAGCCTGCGCGGAAAGCTGGGAGAGTTCATGAAGCGAACGGACCAGCACCGGCTCGAGCAATTTGGCGGTGGCCTGATGGTCGGTATGCGCGCCGCCGTCCGGCTCGGGAACGATCTCGTCGATCAACTTCATCTCCAGCAAATCGGGGGCGGTAATTTTCAAGGCCTCGGCCGCCACTTCTGCTTTGCTCGAATCGCGCCACATGATGGTAGCGCAGCCCTCCGGCGATATCACCGAGTAAACGGAATTCTCGAGCATATACACACGGTCGCCGATGGCGATCGCCAGCGCCCCTCCCGATCCTCCTTCGCCTGTAATGGTGACCACGATCGGAACCGGCAATCGCGACATCTCGCGCAAATTAAGCGCGATAGCTTCGGCTTGCCCGCGCTCTTCGGCGTCTACGCCCGGGTAGGCGCCTTGCGTGTCCACAAAAATCAAAATTGGACGGCGAAATTTTGCAGCGAGCTTCATCGCGCGCAAAGCCTTCCGATACCCTTCCGGCTTCGCTTGGCCAAAGTTCCGCGCGAGCCGCTGTTTCGTGTCGCGGCCCTTCTGGTTCCCGATAATCATCACGGGCTGGCCGTGGAACGTGGCCATCCCGGTGATTAACGCCGGGTCGTCGGAAAAGTTTCGGTCGCCATGAATTTCGCTGAAATTCTCAAAGAGTATTCGAATGAAATCATCCGTGTAGGGACGCTGGGGATGGCGTGCGAGTTGCAAACGCTGCCAAGCATCCAAGTGGGTATAAAAATCGCGCTTTAATTCATCCACTTCGCGGCGAATGCGCTCGATTTCCAGTCTTGTTTCTCCCGTGGGAGCTGAGAGCCTCGTCAAATCTGCTACACCACGTTCCAGCGTCTCGATTTCGAGTTGGCGTTGCCGGTCAGTTTCTTTCTTGCCAGGAGCCGCAGCCTGCTTGGGCTTCTCGTCTGGCTCGACTTGCTTTGGCGGCTCGGACTGTTCGCCCTTGCCTAGGCGCTTGCGTGCTTTGGCGAGCTCGCGCCGCCTCCGAAGCCGTTCGCGAGCTTCCTGGCGTTTGCTCATTGCACCACCGCAACCGAATCCGTGCCGCAGATTTGCCGTACTTGTTCCAGAAGTTCGCGGTCGGCCATCACCGCGCTGCCAGCTTCCAACGTCGCTTCCGAACCGTCCGATTGCACCAGCTCGAACGCTACGCGGCAGCGGCCAGGCCTCTTCGTAAATAATTCCTGCAGGCGATCCAGGGCACCGGAATCCACCGAGCCAAGGTCAACTCGCACACGCAGCAAGCTTGGCGCGCGATCCGTCACTTGATCGAGCAGCCGTGCGTCTGAAACTATCAGACGTGTGCCTACATCTTCCACCGCGACACGTCCTTTGGCGAGTAAAGGCGTGTTGGCCTTCAAGGTGGCTTCGAGCTTCTGAAAAGCCTCTGGAAAAACGAGCGCTTCTATCACTCCCGTGCGATCTTGCAGAGTTAATATCGCCCAGCGCGCGCCGCGCCGGGAACGCATCGGCCGCGATTGCACGATAATTCCTGCGACGACGATGTCTTCCCCATTCCGGCGGGCTTCCATGGTTGACAGTTCAATCGCATTCAAATCTTTCAAGCGGCCGGCGTACTTATCCATGGGGTGCCCGGAGATATAGAAACCCAGCGTCGCATATTCCCCGGCCAACAGTTGCTCCTCCGTCCAATCCTCAGCCTCGGGCAACGAACTTTCGTGCCACGTTTCCGCCTGAGAGTGAGTGGAACTTGATCCCGCCAGAAAAAGCCCTCCCTGCCCAACCGCTTTGGCCTGGGATTTTTTCTGACCGCGCAGGATGGCTTGATCGACCGCGGCAAATAGGCGTCCCCGCGAAGCACTCAGGCAATCCAGGGCGCCAGCCTTTACCAGGCTCTCAAGCACACGCTTGTTCAAGCATCTTGGCTCAATGGCTTCACTAAAGCTAAAAAGGTCACGAAACTTTACGCCGCCTGCCCGCGCGTCACAAATAGCCTTGGCTGTGTTCTCGCCGACGTTCTTAATTGCTGCCAGCCCGAATCGGATATCGTCGCCCACAGGCGTGAAGTACAACCCGCTCTCATGCACGCACGGCGGCAAAACGCGGATCCCCAAACCGCGAGCCTCGTTGATGTATTTCACCACTTTTTCCGTGTTCCCCGCTTCCGAGCTCAGCATCGCAGCGATGAATTCCACTGGGAAATGAACTTTCAGGTACGCCGTCTGGTAGGCCAGCAAGGCATAGGCGCAGGCGTGAGCTTTTGGGAAACCGTAGAGCGCAAATTCTTCCATTAGGTCAAAGAGTTTCTCGGCTTTCTTCGGCGCGACCTTGCGCGCGGCGCAGCCGGTCAGGAATTTGTCGCGCTGCGCGGCCATCACTTCGACTTTTTTCTTCCCCATGGCGCTGCGCAAAATGTCCGCTTCTCCGAGCGTGAACCCGGCGATCCGGTTGGCAATCTTCATGACCTGTTCTTGAAAAACGATCACGCCCCAGGTTTCCGAAAGAATTTCCTCGAGTTCCGGAAGGTCGTAGGTGACGTTTTTCTTACCATGTTTGCGTGAGATAAATTCGTCGATCATTCCGCCCTGAATCGGACCAGGACGATACAGAGCATTCAGCGCGGTGAGATCTTCGATCCGCGTAGGCTGATAGCGTTTGAGAATGTCGCGCATGCCATGCGATTCAAACTGAAAGATTCCGCTGGTATCGCCACGCGCGAAGAGAGCGTATGTCTCCGCATCGTCGAGTGGAAGAAGCGTCAAGTCGAAGTCCACGCCGCGATTTTTCTTAATCATTTTGACGGCGTCGTCGAGCACAGTCAGCGTAGTCAGGCCCAGAAAATCCATTTTCAACAGCCCGATGCGGCCCAGCGCGTTCATGTCGTACTGCGTCGTGATTTCATCCTTACTCGACTTGTACAACGGGACGATTTCGGTGAGCGGTTGCGGCGAGATGACCACCCCGGCCGCGTGCGTCGAGGCATGCCGCGCCAATCCTTCCAACCGCAGCGCTACTTCGATAAGTTCTTTCACTCTTTCATCTTTTCGCGCGGCTTCTAGCTGAGGCGATTGCTTCAGCGCCTCTTCCAGCGATATATTGAGCGTTAAGGGAACAAGCTTCGCGAGTTTGTCCACATCGCCATACGGCATATCCAGCGCGCGGCCCGCATCCTTCAACACCGCTTTGGCCGCCATGGTTCCGAAAGTAATGATTTGCGCGACATTTTTCTCGCCATATTTTTGCCGGACGTATTCGATCACTTCGCCGCGCCGTCGCATGCAAAAATCGATATCAATGTCGGGTAAGGAAATGCGCTCCGGATTCAGAAAACGTTCGAACAGAAGATCGTATTGCATCGGATCCACGTCCGTGATGTGCAGCGAGTAACTCACCAAGCTTCCCGCCGCGGATCCGCGGCCCGGACCGACGGGCACACCTTGGGCTTTCGCGTAATGAATAAAATCCCAAACGATCAGAAAGTAGCCCGCAAAGCGCATCTTCTTGATCATCTCGATTTCATCGGTAAGCCGTTGCTCGTACTCCGCGAGCGAATGGCGCAGCCGGTTTTCCTTTACCAGCCGCTCGATTTGGGGGCCGCGCGATTGAAATCCTTCGCGCACCGTTTTCTCGAAATATGAATCGGCCGTGTGGCCTTCGGGCACCTTGAAATCCGGGAACGGATTGCTCACGCGCTGGATTTTGACGTTGCAGCGCTCCGCGATCGCAACCGTGCGCGATACGGCGTCCGGCAATTCACGGAATACCTGCGCCATTTCCTCCGCGGTCTTGAAATAAAATTGATCCGTGGCGAATTTCATGCGCTGGCCGTCGCTCATGGTCTTCCCGGTCTGAATGCACATCAGCACTTCCTGCGCATGGGAGTCCGACTGGGTAAGATAGTGGCAATCATTCGTAGCCACGAGCGGAATTCCGCTCTCTTTGGAAAGTTTCACCAGGTCGCGGTTC
>Ga0182018_10004144_pt1 | contig 12441 bp, 8 predicted proteins | sample 812P2MmetaG_FD_120490 | JGI IMG/M metagenome (GOLD analysis project Ga0182018, IMG submission 120490) | Permafrost microbial communities from Stordalen Mire, Sweden - 812P2M metaG | ecosystem: Environmental > Terrestrial > Soil > Wetlands > Permafrost | place: Sweden: Stordalen | collected...
GCCAAGACCGCCATCGAGCGGCTGCGCAATTTCAAGCTTCGCCTGGAGACCGGCGGGTTCGCCGAGGGCTTGAACGCGGCGCTCGCCGATCGCACCGCGGCCGCGCAAGCGCAGTTCACGGCCGCGATGGACGACGATCTGAATACGGCGGAAGCGCTGGCCGCGATGTTCGAGTATGTGAGAGACATCAACACCGCCATGGATGCGGGCGATATGCGGGCGGAAAACCGCGCGCCCGCGCTCGAGTTCCTGGCGGGATTCGACGCCGTATTCGCGGTGTTGCAGCCGACCGCCGAAAGCGGGCAGGTGAGCGATGCGGACGTGGAGGCGCAGATTCAGGCGCGTAACGATGCCAAGAGAGCGCGGAATTTTGCGCTTTCCGACCAGATCCGCCAGCAGTTACTGGAACAGGGCATCATCCTGGAAGATACTAAGTCCGGGACGCGCTGGAAGAGGAAGTCATCGTGAAGCTACAAACCAAAGCGGTGCATGCGGGCGACCGGAAGAAGGCTGGCGCGCATGTGCCCGCCACTACTCCGATTTATACCGCCTCCAGTTACTTTTACGAAAGCATGGAGGAGTTGGATCGTGTCTTCGGGCAGGAAGATCCGGGTTACTGTTACGCGCGCTACGACAATCCTACGAATGCCGCGCTGGAAGAGCAGGCGGCCGCGCTTGAAAACGGTCACGGCGCGCTGGCTTGCAGCTCCGGCATGGCGGCCATCCACATGGCGTTGCTCGCGGCGCTGGCCGACCGGCGCAAATCCGTGCTGGCCGCCAACGCGTTGTATGGCGCCACGGTCAGCCTGCTCATGAACGTGATGGAAGCATCCGGGGTGAGTGTGCGTTTCGCGGATGTTTGGGACCTGGACGCGTTTCGCAAGGCCATGGAAGAATCCAAACCCGGCTGCGTGTTGGTGGAGACGATTTCGAATCCGCTGCTGCGCGTAGCGCCGCTCGACCGCATCTCCGAAATCGCGCGCGCGGCCGGCGCGGCGTTAATCGTGGATAATACCTTCGCGACGCCGGTGCTGTTGCGGCCGCTGGAGCTAGGCGCGAATTTCGCCGTACATAGCGCCACCAAATACCTGGCCGGCCACGGCGATGTGCTGGGCGGGATCGTGGTCACGGATGCGGCGCATTACGAGGGCTTGCGGGCGCTGTCGCGCGCGGTCGGTCCGGTACTCGGTCCGTTTGAAAGCTATCTGACGATGCGCGGCATCAAAACGCTGCCGTTGCGCATGGAGCGGCAGTGCGCGAATGCCTGCCGGGTGGCTTCGTGGCTGGCGTCGCACCCCGCCATCGAGCGCGTGTATTTCCCGGCGGACCCCGCACATCCGGACGCGGCCGATATCCGGCGCCTGCTGCCGCCTGGACTGTACGGCGCCATAGTCAGCTTTGAATTGAAGGGCGCGGGCCGCGGAGAAGTATTCCGCTTCATGAACGCGCTGCGCATGATCGTGCGCGCTACGTCGTTGGGAGATGTACACAGCATGATGCTTTATCCGGTGATGAGCTCGCATCGGGAGATATCGCCGCGACATCGCGAGCGCATGGGTATTCGCGATAATCTGGTGCGGTTGTCGGTGGGGATTGAGGCGGTGGAAGATATTGTGGAGGATTTGGAGCAGGCGTTGCGGTAGATTGGCTAGGGCGGGCCGCAAACAGAAGGCCGCCTAAAAGGCGGCTGCGGCCAAGATTGGCCGCCCTCCAAGTACAATCGGAGAATGTCCGGATTATGGGTGGGACTTTCGACGATGATTCTCCTGGCCAGTCTTGGTGTGGCGAGCGCGCAGCCCGCAGCCAGCCTGGTGCTGCTGAACGGCAAAATATGGACGGTGAACGAAGCGCAGCCGCGCGCGGAGGCGGTGGCGTGCTTGGGAAGCCGCATCGTCGCGGTAGGCTCGAACGGCGAGATCCGCAAGTGGATCGGGGCCGGCACCGAGGTGCTCGACCTGGCCGGCAAGCTGGTGCTGCCGGGTTTCAACGACGCGCACGTGCATTTCTTTAGCGGCGGCGAGAATCTGGCCAGCGTGCAGTTGCGCGACGCGAAATCCGAGGAGGAGTTCCGAAAGCGCATCGCGGAGTTTGCCGCTAAACAACCCTCGGGCCGCTGGATTAGCGGCGGCGGCTGGGACCACGAGAACTGGACTCCCGCGCGCCTGCCCACGCGGCAGTCGATCGATGCAGTCACCGCCGGCCATCCGGTGTTCGTCAACCGGCTGGACGGCCACATGGGGCTGGCCAACTCGCAAGCGTTGCAGCTCGCGGGGATCTCGCGCGATACGCCGGACCCGCCCGGCGGGACTATTGTTCGCGACGCGGCAGGCGAGCCTACCGGCGTGCTGAAGGATGCGGCCATGGAGCGCATGTACCGCGCGATCCCGGCGCCTTCGGAAGATCAGGTCGCGGATGCCGTTCGCGCGGCCATGCTCTATGCCGCGCAGAACGGCGTCACCAGCGTGCAGGATATGTCCGCCGCGCCCGAGATCCTGCGCGTGTATCAAGCGCTGCTGGCGCGCGGCGAGTTGACGGTACGCATCTCCGGTCACCAGCCGTTGGCCTCATGGCAGCGCCTGGCGGCGGTCGGACTGCGTGCGGACTTTGGCGGCGAGAAACTGCACATCGGCGGTTTAAAGGGCTTCGCCGATGGCTCGCTGGGGTCGACGACGGCGCTCTTCTTTGAGCCATACCTGGATGCGCCGAACACTTCCGGCCTGGCGAACAGCGAGATGATCCCGGAAAGCAAGATGCAAACGCATATTCTGGACGCGGATCGCGCGGGACTGCAGGTAGCCGTGCATGCCATCGGCGACAAAGCCAACCACTTGGTGCTGGGAATGTACGAAGAGGCCGAGCGGCAGAACGGCGCGCGCGACCGGCGCTTTCGGATCGAGCACGCCCAGCATTTGCGCATGGACGATATCCCGCGCTTCGGCAAGCTGCATGTGATCGTTTCGATGCAGCCGTATCATTGCATCGACGATGGCCGCTGGGCGGAAAAGCGCATCGGTCCGGAGCGCGCGAAGAGCACTTACGCGTTCCGCGCGCTGCTGGATTCTGGCGCGGTGCTGGCGTTCGGCTCGGATTGGGATGTGGCGCCCATGCAGCCGCTGATGGGTATCTACGCGGCGGCCACCCGCCGCACGTTGGATGGCAAGCATCCCAACGGCTGGGTGCCGGAGCAGAAGATCACAGTCGCCGAGGCCATTCGCGCTTATACGATGGGGTCGGCTTATGCCAGTTTCGATGAGACGATCAAAGGGTCGATTGAACCCGGCAAGCTGGCGGATATGGTGGTCGTCTCGGATGACATCCTGAGCGTGCCCGCGGTGGAGATCGAGAAGACGCGGGTGCAGACGACTGTGTTCGATGGGAAAGTGATTTACCGGCGAAGTGCGCCGGGGAAGCGGGTACAATAGGTTTATGGCAACGGCGACCGGTTTGACCATCGACGATTTCGAGCGGCTCCCCGACGATCTCGCCCACAATCATGAATTAGTGGATGGAGAATTGGTAGACGTGTCTGGCAACAACCCGCAACACAACCTGCTCCGGGAGCTTCTGGCGAGGCTCCTTGGAATACATGCCGAGGAGCACCAGTTCGGCCTTGTCATAGCCGAGCAGGAATACAACTTCGGCGGCAACGCGTATGGACCCGACGTCAGCTTTATCAGCGCCTTGAAGCGCCCGCTACTCAACATGAAGCTGCGGGTTCAACGGTTTGTACCGGACTTAGCCATTGAGATCGTTTCCGCCAACGACACGTTTGAAAAATTAGCCCAAAAAGCACAGCGCTACCGCCAGTGCGGCACGCAGGAAGTCTGGATCTTTTCCGTTGAAACCAGGCAGGTGTTTCTGTATTCAGAACACCGGCGAGTCATCCTGGATGAGAACGACTACTTCCGTCCGGAGCCCATCCCCGGATTTGCGATTCGTATCGGCGATTTGTTAGACCGGTACTCGAAGCTAGTTTAGCCGATCGAGAATATCCGCGGCTTGCGCTATTCAATCAACTCGATGTTGGCGCGATGCCGTGGGCCGAGGCCAGTCGCCCATCGCGCGTGATGAGCGGCGCTGCCAGAGCGTCGGCGAGCGCCACATCCGCGGCGTCGTAGGCAGTGAGACTGCGGCGCAGTTGCCAGATGCGCGGGACATAGGGTTCGTGAGGGTGGCGGACCATGCGCAGGTCGCTGAGGTCGGCGAGCGCCTCCGCGGCGCGATTGGGCCGCAGTTCTCCGATCAGGCAGTAACGGCCAACACGTGGACAATCTCCAGGTCGAGCAGCGCCGACGCGTCAATCACGATCACGGCCGTCTCGCAATGCCCGCAGCATTCCCGCCGGGGGAGTCTTCAGGTGTACCGGCGTGCGGCGCGCGAGCCTCTCCATCATCTCGCTCATCGTCGGTTTTTCGGCGAGTTGCCGGACCTCCCGGATGAGGTACGCGGAAAGCGACAGGCCTTCCATCGCGGCGCGCGCTTTGAGCTTGCGGTGCAGGTCGTCGGGGACGTGGCGCAACTGGATCATGGTGGGCATGTCTTTAGGATATTTGCATGTGCGACACATGTCAAAACCGACCGGGCACGCGCGAGTGCGTGCGCCACGGCCGCTTCCCTAAAGACGGTCTATAGATAACGGTTGATTTATATGCTAGAATCTCACAATCAGCTATGGACCTTCTACAGGGCACCCTAGATCTCCTGGTCCTGCGGGCGGTGGAACTCGCGCCCATGCACGGTGTCGGCATTGCCGACCGCATTCAGCAGGTCACCCGCGGGGCGTTCATCGTCAAACCAGGGTCGTTGTTCCCGGCGCTCCGCCGTTTGGAACAGAAAGGCTGGCTGGAGGGCGAATGGGCGCCCTCGGAAAACAACCGCCGCGCGCGCTATTACAGGCTGACCCGCGCCGGCCGCGCGCAGCTTGCCGAGGAAAAGCGCAAGTGGTACCGCATGACTTCGGCCATGAACTGGATGCTGGAATCGGAATGATAGATAAACGATAGATAAAGGATAGGAGGGCACGTCATGTTCCGCCGCCTCAAGCATCTGTTCGAGTACCTCTTCCGGCGCTGCCGCCTGGAAGACGATCTCGATGAAGAACTTCGCTCGAGCTTCGACATGATCGTCGACCGGTACGCCGCGCACGGCATGCCCGCAGCCGCAGCGCGCCGCGCCGCACGGCTGGAATTCGAGGGGTTGGAACAGGTCAAAGAAAACGTCCGGGACGGGCTGGTGGGATCCGGGCTGCAAGCCTTCCTGCAGGACACGCGCTACGCCGTGCGCGGCCTCGGTAGGCGTCCGTCGTTCACCGCGATTGCGCTGACCACGCTGGCCCTGGGAATCGGCGTCAACACTGCCGTCTTCAGTGTATTCTATGGGGTCCTGCTGCGCCCGCTACCCTATAGCCATCCCGAACGGCTGGCGCTCATCTGGAGCAGTTTCCGGACAGCCGGGCACGCGCGCGCTCCGGTATCGGGCGCCATCCTGGGCGAAATCGAGCGGCGCAACCGCTCACTGGCGGGCGTGGCGGGGATTTGGACGATTACGCGTACGTTCACCGGCGACAATCCCGAGCAGGTCAAGTGCGCCCGCGTAACCACCAATTTCTTCGACGTACTTGGCGTACACGCGGACCCTGCTCATGGTGGACGCACCTTCGCCAAAGAGGATCATGGCGGACCCGCGATCATGCTGACAGACGCCTTCTTCCGGCGCCGGTTCGGCGGCGACGAGAGGTTCATCGGGAAGGGTCTGCGCATGGACTGGGAGAATACGCTGGTGGGCATCCTGCCCCCGGATTTCCAGCTTCATTTCGCGCCGGACTCCAACGTGCCGGCCGACGTGCAGGTCTTCGATACCTTTGATCACGGTGTCTATAAGAACCGCGAGAACTACTACATCCGCTTGGTCGCCCGCCTTAAGCCCGGCGTTACGATGGCGGAAGCGCAGCGCGATCTCGACCGCGTAGCGAAGGAAATCGGCGGCGCGTATACCGAATACGCTACCGAGAATCTCCGGTTCACGCTGGCGGGCATGCAGGCGGATTCCGTCCGCGACGTGCAGCCCGCGCTGGCGGCCCTGTTCTCCGGTTCGGCCTTCGTTCTGCTGATTTGCTGCGTGAACGTGGCGAGCTTGTTGTTGGCGCGCGCCAGCGACCGCCGCAGAGAAATTGCCCTGCGCCTGAGTTTGGGCGCCTCACGGGGCCGGATCGTGGGCCAGTTGCTCGCCGAAGGCGGTGTGCTCTGTCTGCTGGGTGGGGCGGCGGGCATCGCCGTAGGCTGGGCTTGCTTTCGCGGACTGCTCGCGATCCGCCCCGAACGCTTGGCGCGCATGGCAGACGCGGGCCTGAACGGGCCGGTGCTGGCGTTTGCCGCCGCCTGCTCGCTGGCCGCCGCGTTGCTCTTCGGATTCGTCCCGGCCATCGACAGCTTTCGGTTGGATTTCATGGCAATTCTGCGCTCCGGGGGCCGTGGCTTGCTGGGCCGTCTTCACCGGCGCGCCGGCGCGGCCCTCATCGTCGGCGAGATTACAGTAGCTTTCGTGCTCGTAACCGGCGCCGCGCTCACTGCGCGCACGCTCTCCAAAATCGAGCAAGTGCGTCCCGGTTTCGAACCGCGCCACCTGCTTGCATTTCAGATCTCCAACGGAATTCCGGGCGGCTCCGTAGCCGATTGGGAAGCGCAGCTCGCCGCGTTGCCCGGCGTTGAACGCGTAGGCGCCACCTCCCATTTGCCGCTCGATACCGATATTCCCAATTGGTACAGTCCCTACCAGCCAGAGGGCGTCGATAAGAATCAGGCGGCCACTTTGGTCTCCGACCTTCGCTGCGTGACCCCCGGTTATTTCGCCGCGATGGGAGCACGCCTGCTGGAGGGCCGCTATTTCGACGCGCAGGACCGCGCCGGCGGGCGGCAAGTGGTCATCGTCGATGACTTGCTGGCGCGAACCACTTGGCCCGGCCAATCCGCCATCGGCAAGAAGATCGTCGCCGAGCACGCCACCGACCATGGATTCGACCCCATACTTAGCGTGGTGGTGGGGGTGGTGGAACACTTGCACAACCATTCACTCACCAAACAAGTTCGCGGGCAGATCTATATGCCATTCGAGCAGAGCAGGCGCAGCCCGCTGACGTTTGTGCTGCGCACCAGCGTCGATCCACTGTCACTCGCGCCCGCCATCCGCGGGATGCTCCACGATCGCAGCAAGACGGCCGCCATGGCTAAAGTCCGGCCCATGACCGAATATGTGTCGCGCGAGATCTCGCCGGTAAGCTTCACGGCCGTGCTGGCTACGATCTTCGGCGCCCTGGCGCTGCTGCTCGCGGCCACCGGAGTCTATGGCGTATTTAACTATCAGATCTCACAGCGCAGGCCGGAAATGGGCATCCGCATGGCCCTTGGGGCGCACACGCGCGATGTGCTCCGCATGGTCCTGCGGGAGGTGGGCACACTGGCAGCCGCCGGCGTGCTGATGGGAGCGGCCGTGGCGCTGGTTGCCGCACGCTGGCTGGGAACGCTGCTCTACGGCGTGGGACCATTCGATCCGCTCAGTTACGGGTTAGCGCTGTTGTTTCTTCCGGCCGCGGCGCTACTCGGCGGCTGGCGTCCCGCGGGACGGGCTGCCGCGGCCAATCCCGCCGAACTCATTCGAGAGGAGTAAGTATATATATGAAAATTCGTCTCATCAGCTTCCTCATTGCCGCCGCGTTGCTAGCTGGCGCGGCGGACGATGAACGGACCGCCGACCGTGCGGCTATCCGGGCCCACATCGATCGCATCTTTCAGGCGTTCATCCACAGGGATCGCGCGGAACTGCGCGCCACGCACGCCGCAAATTGGCTCGGGTATCTCACCGGATCGGCCAAGATGATTCGCGGCATCGATGAGTATATGAACGCCGCCGCATATTTCGACCCTCACGGCGCTTACGGAATGACGAGCTACAAGATGCGCGAGTTCGATATGATCTTCAAGGGCGATGCCGCGTTTGTGGCGTTCGTCGCCGAGGCTGAATACAAGACGCCCGAGGGACCTTTACAGCGCACGCTCCGGATTACCGATTTTTACACCAAGGAAAACGGCGCATGGATTCAGATAGGGTCCGATACGGACCTGCATCCCGAGTCGATTGCCGAGCAGGGTCAGAAACCGGGCAAGCTATCCGAGTCCGACAAGAAGAGCCTGCTGGGAGCGCGCGAGGCGGTATGGCGAGCCTATTTCGCAGGCAACCGTGCCGCGCTCGAAAAACTGCTGCCCGCCGAGCTATTGACCATCGATCCTGGGAGCGGCGAATGGGGCAATCGCCAAGCTGCGTTGGAGGGTTCGGCGCACTTTGCGGCAGACGGCGGCAAGCTGATACGGCTGGAATTTCCGAAGACGGAGATTCAGGTATATGGCGCCGTGGCAATCGTCTATTCGAACTACGTCTACGAAATCGAACAGGGCGGCAAGCCGTTCACAAACTCGGGCCGGGCTACGGAAGTGTTTGTCTACCGCAACGGCGAGTGGGTCAACCCGAGCTGGCACCTGGATACGCAAGCGCGATGAATGCGGAAGTAACGAAAAGGTGCGGAGGCGCCGGCTAGCGGGGTGCGCGACATAAAAGTGAGGATTGTTTCGTTCTGCGGATCCCTTCCGATTCGAGTCCGCTTGGCGCTATACTTGTTCAACCATGAAACCTAATTGCAGATGCAGGAGTCTGAAAGTGGCCACTGCGCTCGTTCTGCTCTGTGCTGCGACGGTGATTGCGTTGCCTGCACAGACGTTTACGACGCTGGTGAACTTTGATGGCAGCAATGGCGCCGGACCCGTATATATGGCGTTGATTCAGGGTACTGATGGTAAGTTGTACGGGACTACTACCGCCGGCGGGATCGGCGGTTATGGCACTGTCTTCAAAATGACCCGGCAGGGCACCCTCACCACCCTGCACAGTTTTGCTATGACGGACGGCTCCCATCCCGAGGGGGCGCTCGTCCAAGCCACTAACGGAAGCTTTTACGGGACGGCCTCTTTGGGTGGGGTCAACGGCTCAGGTACGGTCTTCGAAATTACCCCCCAGGGCACTTTCTCCACCATAAACAATTTCAATCTCACCCACGGGGCTGAACCCCTCGCCGGATTGGTTCAGCCGGCTCAGGGATACTTATACGGAACGACTCAGTTAGGGGGAGCCTTTTCCTATGGGACCATTTTCAAGATGAGCCCGCAAGGAGCACTGGCCATGATGCATAGTTTCGATAACGCAGACGATTTTAGCCCAGAGGGCGGGCTGATTGAGGCCGCCGACGGCCGCCTCTATGGCACAACTGTAAATGGCGGAACGGGCGGCGTCGGCACTATTTTTGCGATCACACCGACGGGCGACTTTTACACCCTCTATAGCTTCGACTGGACGCATGGCGGAAACCCGCTGGCTGGACTAGTTCAGGCCCACGACGGCAGCCTCTACGGCACTACGGCCTACGGCGGGACCAAGGGTGAAGGCACGATCTTCAGCATCACGTCCGCGGGCCTGACCTCTCTTCTGAGCTTCAGTGTCGATAATGGCGCTCTTCCATTCGCAGGTTTGGTGCAAGCAACCGACGGCAACTTCTATGGCACCACTCAGCAGGGCGGTGCTACGGACTATGGCACAGTCTTTCGATTTACTCCGGGCGGCGTTCTCACTACCCTTCACGTGTTCGACTCTACGGATGGGACCTACCCGGAGGGCGGGCTTCTGCAGGCCACCGACGGTGATTTTTACGGCACAACAACTCAAGGCGGGACAAGCAGTCAGGGCACTGTCTTCCGGCTCTCTGCAGGCCTCTCCCCCTTCGTCAAAACCCTTCCCACATCCGGCGAGGTGGGTTCTGTTGTTGGCATTTTGGGCACCGATCTGACCGGCGCAACGAGCGTCACGTTCAACGGCGCGTCGGCGACCTTCAAAGTGGTCTCGCCGACGCTCATCGAGGCCGTTGTCCCAACCGGCGCAACTTCAGGCAAGGTTGAGGTCGTAACGCCTGCAGGCACGCTGTCGAGCAACGTCGGCTTTCGCATTCCGTAGTCGTTAGGTCCGCGATGGCTTTTATCCTTGGTCCCCGTGTCGGATCCTTGCCTATCAGAATTGGTTATCACGCAGATCGCGTTCCGCTAAGGCCCATTTGGCTCAACGGCGTTATGAGTTCATATCGGTAGCGGTCGAGTGCGCCGGAAAACTTCCGGTTGCCCGACAAACTGGACGGAGCTCTAAATCTGGCGTTTCCTATACGCAGTTCTTGACCCGGAGCGATGGTATCTCTGGCCGGCTCAACGCGGCAACTTCATCAGCCACACCGAGGAACTGGCGCCCTGCTGGCTCACAAAAACCAGTCCGGGATCGCGAACCGTCCAGTCATCGTCGGGCTTAAGCGTCACCGTGGAGCCCGGTACGAACTGACTCGTGAGGCTCGCTGAAGGTGGAGGACGACCAGCACCCACGCGATGTGACATCTGAATGTATAAGAGATATTCAGCGCAGAGGACGAGATCATGCAGAAGCGTGATACGTTGACTGAAATCGCCGCAAGCAACAAACAAAATGCTGGACAGCCGGGCCCACTGTGCTACTGCTGGACTGTTAGTAGGGTCGTTGCAGGCGACGATACTCCGTTTACGGTGGCGATGATTGGCAAGTCGCCGTTCGGAGCCGAGGTTGGGACTTGGACGGCGATTTGGTAAAGTCCACCGAAGCCGGGTGAAAGGGCTGAGCCGTATACGGTGGCATCGATGTCTCCGATGCTTACTGTGACTGAGTTGGCGGTCGGATACAGTGCGGAAGGAGGCACTTCCTGGCCGGGTGTGGCGGCGGGATTGGTTGGGCCGAAACCCGTGCCCCACAGGATCAGCACGTCGCCCGGGGCGGCTGGTACCGTGGCAACACCTGCGATCGCGCCGTTCTTCGCGGCATAGGTGTAGTCAGTGTAAGTCGCAACCGCGTAGGTATTAGCCCAAAGAAAAAAGGCGGGTCCGGCGAGGGCCGCGGTCGCCGAGACCGGCTGACTCGTGCCCATGCTGTTGGTTACGGTCACCTGCACGGGGCCCGCGGCGATGTTGGGCGCGAGCACATTGATCTGGCCGGGACTGACAAACTCGACGTAGGCGGGCTGGCCGCCGATCGATACCGACACACCGTCCAACTGAGTCGGGAACTGGCCGTTGTCGACGGTCCAGGTATCGCTAACGGTCGAAAGATTCATGCCGTAAATTGTGACCCAGGAGTTGGGCACGATGCCGGTCTGAAAACCAGCGCCGCTCACTACGCCGTTCGGTGAGATCGCCGGCAGCGGCGCGGTCGTTTGGATCTTGGCGATGAAGGCGTCGGTATCGCCCTTCACGGCGGGTTGGAACGCGCCGGCGGTGGTGGGGAGACCGGGCGTGGAGGTGTAACCCGCCACGTACAGGTTGGCCGATGAATCGACGGCTACGCCGCTGTTGAATATGCCGCTATTCTGCGCCGGGTTGTAGATGATGGTCGAAAACAGAATGGTGCTGCCGGTAGGATCGAACATGGTCGCGTACGCGCCGCCGAACTCATTCTGGGGTTGCAACGGATTCACAAGGGGATAATAGAGGCCCGTGCCCGCAATGCCACCGATATATACGTTGCCCTGGGCGTCGAGTTGCGGGGGACTGATGGTGTCGGTGACGCTCTGGTCCGGGTTGGTTTCGTTGCCGACAAACGTGGCCCATAAGAGCGTGCTCCCGGCGGGATTTAGTTTGGCCAGAAAACCGCGGTTTAAGCAATCGCTGTCGGATGGGCAGGGAGTGGAGTTCGCGGACCCGGCCGTAGCCGGAAAATCGTAAGAGGCGTTGCCGCTGATATACGCATTGCCGGCCGCGTCGACTGCAATGCCGGAAACGAAGTCCGCATAAGCGTTCTGGGTCGGGTCGGTCCCGCCGAGGTAAGTAGTGTAGAACAACGACGCGCCGGAACTCACCGGATTGAATTTGGCGACGTACCCGCGCGTGGCCGTTGAGAAGCCCGGAGTGTCATTGCCGTAATAGGTCGTCTGAAACGCACCCTCGGTTACCGGCAGTTGATTGCTTCCGGTCGTTCCCGCGAGATAGAAAAATCCGGACGGATCCACTGCCACACCGGAGGCATAGGTAGGGTGGCCATTGCCCGTCGACTGATCGCCGTTGCCGCCGAACAGACTGGAGTACAGCAAGTTGGCGCCGGCGGCATCGAACACGGAGATGAAGCCCGAGCCCTGATTATTGTTGCTGGTGTTGACGGTGGTGTTAAAAGTGGATCCCGGCAGGACCGCGTTGGGCGTGGTCGGGAAGCAGGCAATTGTATTGCTAGAGCCGCATTGGTCGACCGTATCTCCCGCGATATAGGCTTGGCCCTTAGCGTCGACGGCGATGGAAATCCCGGTCTCGTTGCTGTGCCCAAAAAAAGTGGAATACACCAAGC
>Ga0182018_10004145_pt1 | contig 12440 bp, 14 predicted proteins | sample 812P2MmetaG_FD_120490 | JGI IMG/M metagenome (GOLD analysis project Ga0182018, IMG submission 120490) | Permafrost microbial communities from Stordalen Mire, Sweden - 812P2M metaG | ecosystem: Environmental > Terrestrial > Soil > Wetlands > Permafrost | place: Sweden: Stordalen | collected...
AAGATGCAGCAGTCAGTCCCGTAGTTCAGTGATTTATTTACAGTTTAGGGGCGTAGCTCAGTGGTAGAGCAGCGGCCTTTTAAGCCGAAGGTCGTGGGTTCGATCCCCACCGCCCCTACCAAAACTCTCTCGCAACAAACGACTTAGCTTTGAAGCTTTGTAGCAATTGCTACTTTTGTAGCGGTTGGATGTTTGCGAGCGCCGCCCGCTGCGTCTCGGCATCCGCGTGAACGTAGAACCGCAATGTAGTCTTGATGTCCGTGTGCCGCAACGTTCTCTGCACGATAGCCGGCGAAACTCCGGCGTTCGCAAGCGCCGTGCCCAATCCATGGCGAAACGCATGCATGCCAGCTTTGCGAGTGGGAAGGCCCAACTTCTTCAGAATCGGACGCAGCCCAAACTTCACAACGTTGACCCGCTTGCGTGGCCGCCCTAGGCGATTCGGGAAAAGCAGGCCCTCGGGATTTTCCTTCCATTGGCTCTTTAGGTAGGAGCGAAGGATAGCTGCCGTCTCCTCCGTGATCGGAATAGGTGTGCGTGACTTCTTCGTCTTTAGGTCGCGCAGTACCCGCGTTCGGTCATCGGCCTGCTTTCGCGGGCAGACGGTCATCCGATCAAAATCAAGATCCGCGACGGTCAATCCGAGCAGCTCGCCAGCCCGCAGACCGGTCACCGCAGCCAAGGTGAACATCGTCTTATACGGTTCACGCGCTTGCTGGATGATTCGGTGCACATCGGCTTGCTTAAAGTAAACCGCCTCGGCTCCATCACGGTCACCCGCGATCATTAAAGAACCTTTCGGAATGTCCGGCACCCGGACGTTGCACTTCTTTGCGTAGGCAAGTACGACCGTTATTGTGCCTAGCAGGTTGAGGATGCTCTTGCGGGAGGCTTTTGCCCGACAGTTCGGTCACGAATCGCTGAAGTGTAGGAACGTCGATAGCCATAAGCGCCATCGAACCGAAGCGAGGAAGTAGATGCGCGTGCAGGTGGCTGTTCCTCTGCCGCACTGTTGCGATTGACAGTTGTGGGGCGATGTCCTTCATATAAGTTGCGGCAACGTCCTGAAACGTTTCGCCCTTCGGAGCCGTGGGAACCGAACCGCGCTCCCGGTTGATTTGCTGCCGTAGACGGTCGTGCTCGCGGCGGGCGGATAGCTCGGATATGCTCCCGACCTTCCCGATGCCAATTCGCGAATACACTGACCGGGTTGAACCATCTGGCATGGTCCTGTCGCGGTAAAAGAAGCTGTAGTAGTGCTCGTTCTCACGCTTGAACAAACCTTCCTGATACCGTCGTCTTGCCACTGGTCCTCTTCGGCCCGTAGCTAACGGCGTTGCGGATCGAGCTTCTAACGTTGTACTTGTGCAAAACAAGGGCGGTGTCGGCATTTGCCCGCACTGCGTGTGAGGGGTTTTATATGGAGGTAGTCTGTGCCCGATCCAATCGCTAACGTGACTCCGCGGATGGGAGACTTGGGCCGAGTAACACCCAGAAATGCTGGAAGCGGGAGGGTACTAGATAGCGACACCTGTACGCCCGAGCAGCTAGTTGCGCTGTTGCCGGTTCGGTACCGTCAACGCATGCGCAAAAGGCAACGCGTAGCGGAGGACGTGTTCTACAGCGATGGGGATGGTGGTACCAGCGCAAACGGCACGATTAGGTGTACTGAAGACGGCGAGCTCCTTGAACTGCCTGAGTTGATCGGAGACGAAGCATTTATGGAATGGCGCAAGAGCGGGGACGCGATAAACCTTAAAGCCAAGGACCATCAGCGGGAGCTTGGTAGATGGATTGTCCAAGGCGAAGAAATGAAGGCGATCGCTGGCGAGGCCGTCGACCAACGATTCAAGCATTCAGTCTACGCCGCGGCCGCGGACATCACTGGTTACACGATCAACACCATCAAGGGTTTTGCGACCGTGGCCCGCAATGTGTCCGATGAAATCATGGACCAATTTCCCCTGAGTTTCGCCCACTTTAAATTGGTCACGAAATTCAGCCACGATCCGGACAAACAACGAGATCTCCTAAGTGAGATCCTGATCGGCGATCTTAAGGTTGGGCAGGCACGCGAGATGATTCGGCACAGGACAGACGGCCCGAAAGCGAAGAAATCGAAGGCAGACAAGCAGGCGGAGCGCATCATTGCGCATTGCGCACACATACTCGCCGAACTCGAGAATTACGACCTCGCCGCCGCAACACCGAAGCTACAGGAAGCCGTGGTACGGAAGACTGAGGAGACGCGCGCGGCCCTCAAGCAAGTTGAGGATGGCCTAACATCTATCGGCAGGGTTGCGTAGGTTTGAAACCTACGCTCGTTTGTTAAAGTTTTCCGCGTCGGCCATGAAAATGGCTCAAACCTCCAATTGCCTGTGCCATTGGGTCACACCGACAATCTAAGTGTGCATGGCGAAAACTCTTTTAAGAGGCACAGATGATGACCCCCAAAATGTTGAAGGAACTGCAAGACGTGTTTGCCGAGGCGGCCCGAACAGGAATGTGGGGCACCGTCGAAATTGATTTTCAGCGTGGCGTGCCTGTAGTGATCCGGCAAACGCGCAGTAAAAAACTTGAGGTGGAGAACAACTCCCATGCCCAACAGAACTACCGCTAAAGGCTTTCCGCTCGGGCCGGATGACGAGTGCTATGTCAGCCGACACCTCGAAGGTCCAGACTACAAAATTCATAATGTAATGCGCGCTGCCGCTCCAGTCACGAACGGCAAACGGATCTTCTATGCTGCGGTTCGTCCTTGGTTGTGCAACGCGGTCAACCAGTCTGGCTCGGCCGTCGATGCGACCCTGGACCGCTTGGAGGCCGCTGGCTGGATCGTTAGTCTTGGCCGAACTCGTCGGCCAGATGGAACTGAAACTCCAAACCAATATGAGATCGTTGAGCATGCGGCTTGGGTCGCGAAGCATCCCGGATGCTGCCCCGAATACAAGCTTGCTCCAACTTGGGACGAAGCCAGGAAGCACGGCGTCAAGAAAGGCGAGCGGATAAAGGTAGGTCCGCTGCCGAAAAACTTTTGGCCGGATGAGCCGGTGCTGCGAAGCGCGTTGGACAAAATCACGTCCGAGGAAGCCTCGCTGATCAGCGAAGAGGAATTAACTGCACTCAATGCGCATTTAGCAAGCTTTACCACTCCCGGTCAACCGGAACTGGCTACCACTACCGGCCAGCCGGTAGCGGCTGAGCCGGCACCACTGCCGGTCAACCGTGAATGGGCCACTCCCGGTCAACCGGTAGCACCACTCCCGGTCAACCGGAATAGCCACTCCCGCTCAACCGGTAAGAACCTTAGTAAACCAACCTTAGTAAACCAACCCGACACACACACACCCAACGAATCGGCAAGCGTGAGTGTGTGTGTAGATATAAAAACACCTTCGACGATGGCCGATCAACAAACCGGCGACCCCGAAAGCTGGGTTGCGGAAATGCTCGCGAACCAACCAAGGGATTGGAGCCTAGGGCCAAACCAAAGGCCGGAGCTGAAGGCCATTGCAAAGAGGCTTGGTCGAGAAATGTTCTTGGCCGTTGGCGACGCGTACATAAAGGAACCGCCTGAGATAATTAACAATCGAACCCTGGCGCCGTGGAGCTTTCTTGCGCCCAACTTAGAGAAATACATTCTACGGGTGAAGGTCATTCGAGAACGCAAAGCCAAGGAAGAGGCCGCGCGACCGGCTTACGAACGGACAATGAAGGTGTATGACCGCAAACAAAAAGTTCAGGTCAACAAAGTGTGGGAAGAGTTTCTGAGTTCGCTGCCGCAAGAGGATCGCGACTACAGAGCGCAAGTTGAATCCGCGACAACTTTTGAAGAACTACCTCCCGACAACGGCAAACACTACGACGCACTGCGAATCAAGTTCGAACGTGACAAGCAGGACAAGGAAGACGCCAAAGTAAAGGAACTTCAGCCAGGCGATTGGTGAGCAAAAGCCTACCGGCCGATAACGGCGTTTTCTAGCCATACTGCCTGTCCATTCCCGGCAGTGGGCAGTATGGGCCGGGCATAGGCAATGGCTTGTTAGGAGACAAACACTCTTAGCGGCAGGCATCACACTTCGCAGTCATGTCAGCGAGGCAAACTGACAATGGCTACGAAAACGATTCCGCAAAACGTTCTGAAGAGAATTGCGCTGAACCGCGCGACGCTCGAAAAGCTTGAGGCAAAGATAGAGGCCGACGAGGCCACGGTGTTCTCGGCGCTTAAGGCCGGCTCTCCTGTCGCTGTTGGTCTGTTCACGGCTGAGATTAAGGTAAGCGAACGGCGCACTACTGCTTGGAAGCAAAAGGGAATCGAGTTTGTGGACGAGACGCGGGGAGACGGCGAGGGTGAGAAATGGGCAGCCCGCGTCATTGCAGCGACGAAGCCGACGCCATCCGAAAAGTTAGTCGTCAAGGTCGCCGGTTGAGTCGCCATGCCAATCCAACCACCCAGTGCATGCAGATTCTGTGGCAAAGCCGCTCAGACCGGATCGGTGTGCAATGCCTGCCTACCAAACCAGTATGCAAGCAAACCGGTTAGCCTCTATGCCAACAAAGCTTGGAAGCATTTGTATGATCGGGCCCGCTGGAAACACCCGGTAACTGGATTGAGGGCAGCGGTCTTGCGCAAGTATCCGATTTGCACGGAATGCAAGCGAGAGCCGACAACGGTAGCCGATCACAAAATCGACCATCGCGGGAACGAAGTTTTGTTCTTCGACTTCCAGAATCTGACTGGCAAGTGCGCCCAGTGTCATAGCTCGAAGACAGCAAGCCAGCACGGAATTGGCAAGCGTGAGCTACCGAAACCCGGCCTTGCGAACGGCCTTATCGTGGAGTATGCGTTGAAGTAAGAACCTTTTAATTAAACAAGCCGGCGCAATTTGAGCAGCTTCCTTCAACACCTTGTAGAATGGGATGAGATGGTCGGAGGAAGCTAAGTCATTTATGATCAAACAATTATTCTGCTGCATGGTCATGTTGGCCGCCACTGCATTGCTTTGTGTGGGACAGGACAGCGCCATGCCGCAAGGCGTTAAGGCTCTCACCGATGGCTTTTATTACAAGACTCTCCAAGGCTGGCAAAAGCTAGAACCAATCTCAATGTCCGGCGGTGGTACCAAGCACATAGGCAAGATGTTCGTTCCTGGTCTTACACCACAAATGGTATGGACATTTAGAGGCGCCGAAGCACCCTTCGAGTTCGACAATAGAAGGCCAATGTTTTGTATCAAAGAATTGCCATCGCTAGCGGGTATCGCTGGTTATTCCGGGCGGGATTTGCTAATTATTCGCTTCGACAAGAAGAAAGATCACCGCGAACTGCAAACAACGAGTGGCGGCAATATGATTACGTTTAAGTCAGGGATTAGCAAAGAGCGGATGCCGGACGTCACTACGAAGACCGTTGCCGACGGTATTTTTATGATCACGCCGACCGAAGACCTAAAGAATGGTGAATACTTGCTTACATTCAGCTCTCTAGGCATCACCGGATACGACTTCGGAATCAAGGTGGAGAAGTAGGTTGTCGACGAGCCTTTGAGAACAAGATCGCTCGGAAATGGTTGAAGTCCCACCGACATGCGCGAACCATCGAAGCCCGGCCTAGTGAACGGGCTGATCGTGGAATATGCGTTGAAGTGAGAGGTCCGAAATCGGAAGCCTACTGCTAGATGGAAAAGATTGGATTGTTCTTGAGGTCAAATCCGTCAAACAATTTTACGTTCGATTTCTGAGCGAGAGCCTTCGCCTGCGGCGTAAACGTTGAATTCGTGATTACCCATCCTTCGTTTGCGCCATAATAGCTAACAGCTCCGATCACTTCCTGAATCGCCTTATTGCCCACGGTTCCCACATATCGCTTAGCCTGAACGACAATCGTCCGGCCATCTTTCTGGACGACGAGGTCGGCGCCCTGGTCTCCAGTTGCCGGAGTTCCTTGTACCGAATATCCTTGGTTGCCTAACAGCCTAGCAATGTGAGTCTCGAATTCCACACCAGAGAATCCGCTAACATCGTGCGCTCTAACTGCCTTCTGTTGCTCATGGTATAACTTGAAACTGTCTCGGAGTGTTTGCTCAAGTTTCCAATTCCATAAGCCTAAGCGAACGCCGAAGCCGGGTAAGCCTGGCGAAGCTGCTCCACGCGCCTCAAACTTCTTTAACACTATCTCGATTTCCTTCGGCAGAGCATCCCAGTTTTCCTCGCCGTACTCATCAAGCTGTGAGACTTTTCGCTCGGCAATCTGATAAAACTTATCTATTAGGTCTTGATTCTCCAAAAGCATTGCTGCGAATTCCGCCTGTTTACCTTCCTGTTCCTGCTTCTCTAGCTGAACACGGCGATCCTCGAAGAACCGCCGGAGAGATTTAGATAGTTCGAGATATTGAGATGGAGTGTTTGTGGAAGCTTCCCATTTATATAAATAAGTCAAATTGGGTGCCTTGCTAGGCCATCCTTCATGCTCGGCGATCTCGTTTAGACAATCTCGGACGCCGTTCTCTAACGCGTAATTTCTATGCGGATTGAACCGGCTGATGCAATTGGCGATGATCATGGTTCGTCCCGGCCTTGCCGGAGCCTGCGCTTGGGGCGGTTTGGCGCTCGATGCGCCTCCGCCTGAGAACAACTGGCCGAACCTAAAACATGCGCGGATGAAAGCGGTCTTCATTAGTGAGGGCATTCTACTACGCGCGTGGGCCCAGTAGATAAGCCAGCCGAATGAGCAGCCCGCTCTAATAAATGGGGATTCCTGCGACGTACGAGCCTACTTCTCCCACGATCTAAGCCAAACATAGAGCTCGATTGTCTGGCAGGATCAGCCCGCGCTCCGACCATTCGGGATCGTTGTGAACTAATCGTGTCCTAAGGCGAAAGGAATCCACTTTGTACCATCGCGGAAAACTAGGATTGACGGACCAGCACGAGGGATCTTTAAGTCAGCAAATGGTTGTTGCGCATTGGGTTGCCCAACTTGAAGTTCATGCACCAACCGCGAGTAACGGTCTACGACTCTCATAAATTCGTCGTCGTTGAAAGCGAACTCTTTCAACAAAAACGGATTCTGATATAGCTGTTTCTCTTTTCCGAGCAACATAGCCTGAAACTGCAACGTCGCTGTCAGCTCGAGGAATTGCGCTTTCTTTCTAAGGAAGAGAAGATCGTCGTTGAGCGTCTTGGCCTGCGTATCCACACTCTCTAGGCGAGCCTGCAGGGCCGCCAGTTCGGATGAGTGCTCGCGAACTTCCCATTTGAATCCAAAGGAAAACGAGGCGGCTAAAAGAGCGCCTGCCAAAGAGAGTATCCCGAGAACTTGTTTCGGGGTCAGAGCATTTATCAACTTGCTCAGAGAAAGCTGCTCGAGGTCGGTCGCATGGATTCCCCGCGAATCAGGCATTGTCAGTCCTTTCGCTCCAATGGTGCAATTGTGCTCGCCGTCAGTCAATCGAGTCCATCGCGATAACCCGGTGTGCTGCAACTCCAGAAATGGCGATTCTCGGGCAGAATAGGTCCACGTCTCCCACGATCTCGCCGCAAACATAGCTGAACACCCAGGCGGCATAAAACACAGTGCAGGAACGCTTGTTACCACAAGGAGATCATCGCACGAGGCGAATAGAAGCGGGGCTTGGCGGCTATCTGGCTGAGAGGTCAATCACTTGTCGGCTGGCTCGCAGAACAGCCGTATGCACCCCTATTTTTGTAACAGCAAACCCTCAAACAACCGCACGCTAGTGAAATACACACACATCCGCTTCACACGCAACCAAAATGCGGGTATTTGGCTCCGCTTCCGGTTCCGCGGCATGCCGTTTTCACGTAACAGCTTTGGGCGGTAGTGTGCCGATCACAAACATTTTTAAGAATTCCTAGGCTGTCGGCACAACAGCTAAAGGAACGCGTCCGTCCGGCCTCCCAGGTCGGACGGATGCAACTTACGCAAAGGACTCGGAATGCCGACGCCTCGAAAGGCCAATGATGTACACAGATTGCAGGGAACGATTCCGCATGATCGGGCTCCCGAAACACCTTCCACGCTTGTCGCCTCTCGGCCTCGGTATCCGAAAAACCTTACGCCGGAAGCGAAGCGCGTCTTCAAGCAGCTCTGTCGTCAGCTCGCCGACCGCAAGACTCTTACCGAGGGCGACGAGCACCTTCTGACACTGTACGTGACGATCTGGGATCGCAGGGCGAGAGCGCAGGAAAAGCTTCTGGCTGAAGGAGAAGTTTGCGCGTATACGCGCATTGACCCGAACGGCGTAGCGCACAAGATTGAGAAGCCGAATTTGCATTTGAAGATCGCATCGGACTGCGAGAGTCGGCTGGTTGCGATCCTCGATCGGCTTGGCCTTACACCTTTGGCCGGCAGCAAGGTCAAGCAAACGCGCGCCAACGAAGCGACGGCAGCGCCAACGCCGGGAACGATTGGCTGGATCTTACAGGAACATGCACGAAAGGAAGCTCAAAATGCGGACAATCTCCCAAGCTGACCAGCACCTAATCGACTTCGCACGGAAGCTCTTGGATTCCGGCGGGATGAGGGCCACACGCTTCAACTCACCCGAATTTCTGTCCTGCGCCATCAAGCACGGCTTCCTAAAGCCGGATGCTTCGCTAGAGCAGGCGTACGAAGTGTTCGGCAAACTCTTGCATAGCGACGTACTGCGCTCCAAGAGATTGGAAGTCGGGATGGTCGGTGGCATTGAGGCGCTAACACCCGCCGAACGTCGCAGCGTGCGCGAGAGCGTTACTGACGTGCTGTCATCTCGGAACTCAGGCAACTCTTAATTTCATCGCGCCGCGTTCTGACGCCAAGGAGCAGGACCATGTCAGCATCCATCATTCAGAAGAAAGCAGCGTTCGCGACCGTTACCGGATCAGGCTCGGTGGTAGTCACGCTAGACAATCCAATCAGCGCGGGTAGTCAGCTGGTTATGGCGACTGGATTAGTTCAAACCCTCGGGTCAGCCCTCACCGCGCCGTCCGGCAGCATCGAAGATGACTTGAGTAACAGTTATGATATTGGCACTTACGGTAGCTCCGGTCAGGGACACTTCGCAAACGCATACCTAACTATCGCTGTGACTCCGCAGGAGGGGGCGCAGACGTATACCCTCAGCTTCACTGTACCCTCGGGTGAAAGTTCGTCCCTGTTCCTCGCCGGATTGTGTCTCTATGAACTGTCTGGTATCAGCACGTCTGCGACGAATGAAAGCGCGAGCCAAGGTCTGTCTAATGGATTCCACATGATGTCAGACCTCAACGCTACCATCTCTGGACTGAGCGGCGGATCCTACGGCAACTTACTTTTGAGCGTCGGCGTATTTCCATTCAACGTCGGCGATCTTAGTGACGCGCAAGCTGTCGCCGCAGGTTCCGGCTGGTCCCTTGACGGACGGAACACCGCCACTTTGGGTAACAGTCAGCCAGCGGCGATTGTGTTTGAAAGCCAGTTCGTTGACCCTTCAAGCAATCCGGCGGCAACCTTTAGCGGCAGCGCAAACAATACAGAGCTGGACGGCACCATTCTCGTCGCGGCGTACAGTTTAACGGCAGCCGTTGCTGGCGGAGGATCGGGCGGCGGAGGCGGCGGTTCGTCCACCGTGTTCTTAGGTGCAATCACCGAGGTAGGCAGCGACCCGGATGATAACGGACTGTTTCTCGGAACGGTTTCCGTAATTAGCCAAGCACCGAGCGGCGTTCCAGTGCCTTATCTTGGAAAAGTTCGAATTGTGACCGCGCCCGCTGGACGGCCAAACCCAACGCTAGGACAGGTAATTGTGCTTGGTTCGGCTCCGGCAAATGCCTCAAACGAGTGGCTGGGCAGCGTTGCGACGAGCTAATTAGAAAACAGTTTCCACGGCCTAACAGTTCTACGGAGGACATGGAGCGTGCCCATGTCCTTCCACAACAATAAGTTTGGCAAGCTCACTATCCGAAAACAAATTGCGCCAGATATCTTCTGCTGCGACTGCGCATGCGGGAACGAACTGCGCGTTTGGCGATCTCTGCTCGCGAACGATGTGCAGATCGACTGCGGTATTTGCGTCCTACGTCCCGCTCGGAATGGTCAACTTCGCAAACCGTACAACGGCTATGGGCATTGGGGACACACGCGCTACTACTGGACCCGCAGCGGCAAAAGGAAGATGCGCGGCTCGGGCGAGTTCTTCTCGTGGCAAAGCATGATCGGTCGCTGCTACTGCAAAGGACATGCGGCATACGAATTTTATGGAGGACGCGGCATTCGCGTTTGTGAGCGCTGGCAGCCGGACGGTAAGGGTTTGGCTTTCAAGAACTTTCTAGATGATATGGGACCCCGCCCGGTCGGCAAGACGCTAGATCGGATCAATCCGCAGGGCCACTATGAGCCAACCAATTGCAAATGGTCTGGCGCGAAAGAGCAGGCGCACAATCAACGCCATATTCTTTTCAAGAGGGGTGAGCTGCCAAGAATCGAAGGTGTGCGAGCGATGGATAAACGCATCGACGACTGGGCATTTGAGGAACCAGTGTATTGAGCTTCGACCGGTCTTCCAGTAATACACCGTCCGAAACTATGTTTTGTGGAGAAATAATTGCGAGAACTATTGTCCTTCGGTCGGTGGCTGGCGATCTACTTCCTTCATAAACCTCCCGACCGCCTCTTTTTCTTTGTCAGAGCTCCACGCTTTGTCCCCGACTCGCCGAACGTGTTCGACTATCATACGGGTATCGTAGACAGCTTTAAGCAAGTCAAAGTTGAAAGTCCGAAATCCGTCGGGGGTTTGGAATTCCAGGAAGAATCCACTAATTAGCTGTCCTATGTGGCTAGGCGTTTTCTCGAATAGCTTTGACACGTACTCGTTTATCATTTCCTTAGCTGCTGAGTCATATGACCCTACTTGGTACAGAACAAAGTAGGGCATGGGGTTCAACTCAACAATATCTACCTTGGGCTCTACGAATTCTTTAGAGAAACGCTCACGCACGATTGCCTTCAAAGGTTCAAGCTTGAGTTGCTGGCGAAGAGACCAAACCACCGACAAATCATCGTTAAGCAATGCCTGGATAAGGCGAACAGCTACGTCTATTTGGCTGATATTGTGGATTGTTGCCGCCGCCTCCGCCTGTTTTTCGGATTCGGCGATCTTCTCGTCCAAAAGGGAAAGGATCAGCTTGAAATAAACATTTTGTTCCGACCGATCCCCTGGCGGAGGGGCCGACTTTATGCTTTGGCTCGCCGCACTCAACATGGACCTTGCCAACTTCTCGCTGACCCTACCAAGAAACATAATGATTCTATCGATAGTCTCTACCAACTGGCCTGATTCACTAAGCTTCGCGAAAGCTTCGAGTATGGCCTCTTCTGGATGAACATCTTTCGTCCATGAATCCAGCATTTCCTCTACGGCGGCATCAGGAACGATCCCCTCGGGCACAGCGAGGAGGAAATACTTCTCGAAACTTTCCGGGTGCGTTAATCGCTTCTGCGCTCTAAACCTTGCTTCGGCAGTATCGCCATATCGGCCCGGACGATCAAAGGCGTCAGCAATCCGTACGACGAAGAGCTTCTTAAGAATTTCCAAAATGTTGGCTTTGAGTGGTTCGGTTCTCAACAGATCGTTCACGTGTTCTTTAATCTTTTCTCGCCGGCTATTTCGATCGTCGCTGTCGAATTCTATCCCGAACGGAGACGAAAGCATGCTTTTCGTAGTCCATGAGGGGATGTAAAAATAAGGATTGTTCCATATGTCGTGATGAACCGAGGGTGCAAAGACCCGGAGAATCTCAAGTAGGAAAAAGTCCAAGAGATGGACCTCATCTTTGACCGCAGGCAACCTGGCGGACAGGCCTATCAAAAAGCGCTTTACGTTCCGGAGGGTCGGGAAGAATGGACTCACCGTACCCGGGTATACTGTGGCACTGCCTTCATCAAACTCTTTTCTCCGCTCTCCGTCTATTTTTAATTCATTGAGCAGCTTATCTAAATGAGATGTGCTGCGCGAATCGGAGTAAATAAGAAACCTGTCGATTGCGTTCTTATCCGCAGCCGGCAGATCTATCGGATATTGCACGATCTTGTTTATAAAATCAGGGGAAATCCCTTGTCTTTTTAACTGCCGTGAAAGTTGCATGTGATCGTATGCCAAGACGAAGAGTGTGTTCTGAAAGTTCGCACTAAGCCGCACAATCTGCAAGGTCGTCGTAAGCTCTTCCCGGCTTGCCCTTTCCAGATCATCAACGATTACCACGATTCGTCGTCCGGTTCTCACGATGTAGGATTCGACCAATCCTTTCACTTCCTCAACTGTCGCGTCGTCTATGGATGCGAAATCGATGCCGTACAGTTTCAATACGGGCGCCAGAATTCGCGCATAACGACGCGCCGTGGACCGCAGTTCAGGATAAAAGAACTCATGATTGATCGCTGCCGCTACGCTGTCATAGAAACG
>Ga0182018_10004146_pt1 | contig 12439 bp, 17 predicted proteins | sample 812P2MmetaG_FD_120490 | JGI IMG/M metagenome (GOLD analysis project Ga0182018, IMG submission 120490) | Permafrost microbial communities from Stordalen Mire, Sweden - 812P2M metaG | ecosystem: Environmental > Terrestrial > Soil > Wetlands > Permafrost | place: Sweden: Stordalen | collected...
CTTATCGGAGGTCGAAGGTGTCTGACGCCCTTGAGTCCCGACTTGACGGCGAGACCGAGGCCGGACAGTTTCCGCAAACGGGTATCGACGAGGTGGACAGCGACGCCGCCGCCCCGGTGCAGGCGCACACGAGGTGGGCACACCTGAGACGACCACCCCTGCTGGCGGTCCTCACCGTCGCGACGCTGCTCGTTGCCACGCTCGGAACGCTCGCCCTCGTGGTGTCCAACAACCGAAGGAACCTCTCGACGGCCGATGCCGGACCGGTCGTCAAAGTCGCCTTCTCGATGGCGTCGTTGACCACCTATGGAGGCGTGAGCGGGCTTGGGCGCGTGACGTCCATCTCGTGCGCCCCGGGGGGACAGAGCTGCACCGCCGCGGGCGATTGGAGGAGTGCGGCGCCGCACAAAATCTCGGCCTCGTGTCCATCGGAAACTTCTTGCATAACGCCGTTCGTCCTGCGCTATGGCGGGGGAACCTGGCGACCGGGGCCAGCGCCGGCACCGATATCAGCTGGCAGTTCCGTCATGTCCCTGTCCTGCCCGTCGGCGCAGTCTTGCGACGCAATCGTGCTCGAATTCGGCGGCCCCAAAATCACCGCGGTCCTCGAGCACTTCAACGGCTCGACTTGGTCAATGATCCGGCTCCCGAGCGACCTCTCGCACAGGGAGCTTGGACGCGTCAGCTGTCGCACGGTGAGCGACTGCTACCTCGCCGGTCTCGACGTCGCCGCCAGCGGCGGCACGACAAGCACGGGCTGGATCACCCAACGGCTCGACGGCCACTGGCTCGCTCTCGACAGCGAGCCCGACACCTACGTCGCCGACATCGGCTGTGAGTCCCCGACCTCGTGCTGGGCAGTCGGCGCTCACCTCGAGGCGCACGACGGGGCGACTGTCGTCGCCTTGCACTTCGCCGACGGCCACTGGGAGACGGCCGCAACGGCCAGGCCTCGGGGCAGCTTCGTAGTCTTCCTCGGCGTTGCCTGCGCGAACCCGAGCTTCTGTGTCGCCGTGGGTGATGGTCTCGGGGGACACACGCTCATTGCCGGCGACGTCGTCGAGGTACTGAAGGACGGCGGATGGACCATGGCACGCGGAGCCTCGATCGCGCCTGACCAACGCGGACTCTTCGCTGTTGCCTGCGGGACGTATTGGGGTTGTATCGCGGTTGGCGGCGCGCACGAGAACGCGACGACGGGGACTCCGGAGCTACTGGCGGTGGCTGCCGACGGCAGCTGGCGACAGCTTGGTCACGCTCTCCCGTCCTACGGGGCGTTCGAGTCGCTTTCCTGCGTGCTCCCGACGAAGTGCTTCACCTCCGCCGCAGTCGGGATCGTGAGCATCACGGCTGGCTGACGGCCATCGAACGGCGGCCTCCATCTCGTCAACCATCAACAGCGGTGGACGTCACCGCATGTGACAGGACAGCTCAGCCGATCCGAGCCTTCGCGAGACGACGCCGACGTGGTTGTCGGACGCGGCTCATCGGGGCGGAGGGCCTCGGCGTCAAGCAGGGCCTCAGCCGGGAATCCGTCTTCCGCCAGTCCGCAACGGCTTCTTTCGGAGCACTCCTCGACACGGAGAAGCGGACAGAACCTGCTCTGCACCGCATCGCCGGCGCACCCTGTCGTCACATCGCCAAAAGACATTCAAATTGGCGGCGAATGCCAGATGGTGGTCGCTCTGCAGCCAGTCAGCGCGCCCCGCAATGCGGAGGTGTCGCATGGCGCTTTTGTCGGCAATGGACGGTCAGTCAGCCGATCGAAACCGGCCGTGGCAGCCACCGCGACGGAAGCTCTGGAAAGGGCGTCAACGCCCAGCTCCGCCCGCCATCGGTGGTGGTCACAATCTGCGCTTCGAGGATCCCGTGCGGGTACGTGCCGCCGATGACGGTGCAGTCGAGCTCGTTCACGCAGGCGGACTCAAACCCGCGAAAGCCCGGCGGGAAGGTACCAACCCGCTGCCACCTGCCGCCGCCGTCGCGACTCGAGACCATGCTCGACGCCGGAGCGCCCACGAGCGCCCAGCAGGCCATGGCGTAGGAACACGAGGCCGTCACCCCGGTCGGCAAGCCGACGGGGGGAGCATGCTCAGTCCAGGTATCGCCGCCGTTCACCGTCGCCCACCACGTGCCGCCGGCGGTCACGAGACATTGAAGCGCAGTGCGGCACACGACGTTGGAGATACCGCCGGGCGAGTTGTCGAGGAGCGTGTGGCCGTGCCAGGAGCGCCCGCCGTCGGTGGTTGAGTACACCGAGAACGATAGGCCCGACTGAGGCTGTTCGGGCGAGACTGGCCCCAAGGTGACGAAGTAGCAATCACTCGTGCTCGGGCACGACAAGGCCTCGGACGGCAATGCATATCTCGATAGCCGGAGAGTCGTTGCCCACGAGGTTCCGGCGTCGTGGGTGACAGAGACGTCCTCGGCCCCGACGACCACGCACTCGACTGCCGAAGGACAGGCCAGGGAGTCGATAACGGCCCCTGAGTCTTGGACGTAATCCCACGACGCTCCCCCGTTGGTGGTCCTGGCTATCCGCCCGGCCCAGGGACCTCCTCCCACGCCGGTGAGAAAGCACTCCAACGACGTGGGGCAGACGAGAGCGCTGAAAAGGCCACCGGCGTCGACTCGAGCGGGCGCCAGATGCCAGTTGTCACCGCTCGACTCCGCAACGGCCAAGGCGCCGATGGAGTTGCGCCCCAGTACGACGGCATTGACCGAGCCGAATGCGAAGCACCGCGTTGGGCTCGGACACGAGACAGCTGAGGGGAAGAGGCGGCCGGTTGCGACAGCCTCCTGGCTCGTGAAGTCCGTCTGGCCGGGGCTCGAAGCCGAGATCTCGGCCGACAGTCCCACGAGACCGGCGAGTATCACCGCCGAGGCCACCGCCGCAGTGAGCCGTGCACGCGACAGGCCGCCGTTGTTCATCCAGTACCGCAAGATCAGGAGTGCGAGGACACAGCCGACGGCTATCACCACAGCCGATGCGGCATCGGAGGCATCCGACGTGCCAACCGTGGTGGCGCCGAGGGCGACGAGCGCCAGCGGCTGGACGAGAACACCAGCGTCGTCGACGCTTGGGAGCCGCCTGCGGCCGCGCCTCGATGGCGGTGCGTCGCGTACTGCGCGGACCCCGGCCCACCCGAGCACCGAGGCCACGACGAGCAACGCGGCGGCGAACACGACAAACCAGGCCGTCTCAAAATGCATCTGGTCGCGGACGAACCCGAGACTTGTGAAGGTGAGGAAGGGGCGCTGGCCGAGGGCGCCTTTGATCACCGATCCGAGCACCAACGGCACGAACAGTGCTTCGACGAACAGCAGCATCGGGAACACGTAGCGTCCGGTGAGCTTCACGCGGCGCACCATCCCCGAGCGGACGATGGACATGCACTCCCTCACCGACACACGCCGTTCTCCCGCATGGAGGTCCGTGATCAGCCAGATGAGGTCGTCGCCGTGCTCTCGCAGGTACGAGCGGGGATATGCGCGCAGGCACCACCGATACGCCGGACGCAGATTCCGAGCGAGGTCGGGCGGCACCGGGGGCGGGTCTGTTGCCACTCCTTCCTAACCCGACAACGCCGGCGAGCCGTACGAGATGCGCGGAACAGGACGGTTCCCGGCGCGCCGTGCTCCGTCGCGCCTCTTTGCGACGCCATGGACTACGGCCGCATCCTCGGCGCGGGCGTCGGCTTCAAGCTGGACGGCGCCCGAGCCCTTTTTGGTGATCTCGAAGTACTGCCGTGCGCGACCACGAACGACCTCGGTGCCCGCCCTTCGGATGAGCTCCTCGTCGATGAGGCGGTCCAACGTCCCGTACAGCGTCCCGGCAGTGAGACCTACGCGTCCGCTGGTCAGATCGCGGACCCTGTCGAGGATGGCCCAACCGTGTGCCCGGCCCTCAAGCAACACGGCGAGTGTGTAGTACGTCGGGTCCCGCATCTTTGCCATGATCAGAAGAATACCCTGGAAACCAGAGTATAACGCTAGGCGCGCTAGGAGTCTCGTGCGCGTCCTCGCAGCTCTGCGTGGCGGCCGGCAGCTACGCCGGCGACGATGGTGGCCACAGCGCGCTCGCCGTGACCTTCCACGGCAGGAAGTGGTCCCTCTCGGGCACGCCGAACCCGCGAGTTCAATGACACAGGACGGAGCGAGTCCGGGTTACGGGTGTCGGCGACAACGCCTCAGCCTCGTTCTGCGCCTCTGCGCGACCCCAGCGCGGCCGCGAGGCAGCGTTCGGTTGGTGTTGTGAGGATCCGATCGCCTCGAGTCGGGCATGATCCGGCGGTCGGTGCCTCTTCCGGCCGCGGCCTGTTTGCCTATTACTCGGTGGTGCCCGCACACGTGCACGGCTGGAACGGTGGCCTGACGCGGCTCGTGAGCTGTGTCGAGCACCCCCGAACCGCCATGCCCACGGGGACGCCGTCATCGACGCGCCAGGCCTTGGTCGGGTCCGTCACTCGACGACTGTCGGCGCGCGCGGGAGCCCCGCCGGCGTGATCATGAGAACCGAAGGTGAGACCCCGCCGTCGGTTCGAGTGGGTAGATCTATCAGCGGCGCCACCCTGGCAGAGCTCAGCGACGAGGACGTCCGTGTCCGCCACATCTTCGGCGCCTCGTGGGAGTGCGGGTCCGACAACGTGGGCAACTGCCCTCTCAGTGGGTACCCGTCTTCTCTTCCGGGCCAGGCAGCGCCGATCCCGAATCGCGGAGATCCTCACGCAGGATGACGATCGACTGTCCGGGCTCGTCGTCGGACGACATCTGGCGGCGCTGGGTGCCGAATCCTTGGCCGGCGGGTCACCGAACGGGGCCTCAGTTGGCAGAATTCACTTCGCCCGCGGAGTGTTGTCTCAGAAAACTTGAAGACCGAAGAGGGCCGCAACGTCTAAGAGCTCCGGCATGTCCAGGGTGATCGGGACCGTCTCCACCACGTCAATGTCGAGTTCCTCATCGTCGAACAGCGCCCAGCATTCCCATCCGGACCGAATGCGGGACTCGTAGCGGATCCCTGCATAGCGGGGTCTGTCTCCATCAGTGGCCATGTAGGCCCACTCGGAAATCATCTGCGTCACCCGCCGATCCGGACCTCGGATGGTCGAAACATCGAGGTCGGTGAGGCCGATTGCCGACAGACCGAGGGCGAGCTCCCTTCGAAGGAACTGATGTGTGACCGGCGACTCGACGTCAACGAAGGAGAGTGCCGAAGGCAACTTGACGTGCACGGCGGTTCGACGTTGACGCCAGTCGGCAGCCACCGATCCGACCGCCATGAATCCCAGCTCTCGCCATTCATCGCCGACGAGCGCAAGGACGTCGAGGCTTGGGCGGAAGCGGGCAAGCGTCTCCCCGAAGCAGACCTCGAGGCCACTGCCGAAGTAGAGAACGCCGTACGCCATCGTCAAAGGATCGAATCGGTTCGCACGCTCCGAGACGGCTCCAGGACTGCCGACAGAGATCGAGAGCGGGTTGTCACCACGCGCCACGCGCCACAGTCCGTCTGCGGGCGGCCGTACGACCGCCGGGTCATCTGCCATCGCTATCCACCCGAGATGAAGGCCTTGGCCGCCGAGAGAGCCTCCTTCAGACGTCCTTCCCGAATCGCCTCAGCAGGAGAGTCGTCGTCGAGTTGAGGATTCATCCCGATGAACCACGCTCGAACAACGTGAGCGCTGTCCTCCGCAAGAAGCAGGTGGAAGATCTGAAACGCAGCGCGAAGCCGCCGTTCTGCTTGATCGCGTGGCGCCTGCGCGCCTCGCGCCCAGTGTCCGACTCGCTTGGGATCTGCGACGCCGGCCATGAAGGCCACGAGCCTCTGGCCGAGTGTCTCCTGGAGGTAGCGGGCGATGTCGTCGATCTCGAACGCGACCGCCTTTTGATGAGCTTCGGTCGTCGGGGTTCTGGTTGCCATTCGATCACTCTCCGTCTGCGCGCTCAGCTTCGCCACCCTTTTCACCACTGGAAAGACTACCCATAACACTCCCCACCTTGGTCATCATCTCGGACGTGGGAAACACTCAGCCATCGCACCCCCCGTTTGGCCCAGTTGCCGTCGTCGAGGAGTTGAGGGACCTGCTCGAGCCACGTGACATCGACGACGCGATCGCCCCCGGATGGGTGGGGGCAACGGCTGGGGCTACCGCGAGCCCATCCACGCGACCGACCCGGTCTCGATGGTGGCCAACAGAAGCTCTTCGACAGAACAGCGAGCGAGCACGCCGGCAGGTCCTGCTCGGGCCTTTCGCTGTGGCGCTATGGGCGGGCGAGCTCCGCCAACATTCCGCCAACCGACTTTCCGCTGCAGGCGTCCGCCAACAGTGCAAACGGCCCCGCCGACGCACCGAAAGCCCAGCTCAGCGCCTCGGAGCGGTAAACAAGCCACCCTCTCAAGGTGGAGACACGGGTTCGAATCCCGTTGGGGCTGCGAGCTGCTTCCTCGAGTCGTAAGACCTCGCCCTCACCGAGCGCCTCGTGCCTGGACGGCAGTCCTGGCGTCACTTCACTTCGCTCAGCTCCTACCCGGATCGCTCCGATGACTTCGCGTACACCTCGGCACTGGGGGGTGCTCTGGCTCGCTGGACGGCTAGCGTGCTGCGACGCCTGCCGCTGGATTAGGAGCCTCAACATGGCGACCGAGTCAGTTGAAGTCATCGACGTTGCGGACCGGGATCGCACCGTGTCAACGTTGGCACTCGCCTTCGCCGCTGACCCTCTCATCCGGTGGTTTTGGCCGGATCCTCACAAGTACGTCACGTACTGGCCAAGGTTCGTGGGTGCGTATGGGGGGCGATCCTTCGAGCACGGGTCGGCCCATTGGCTGGATGGGCGGGCGATTGCTCTGTGGCTGCCCCCAGGCGACGAAGGGGGGGACGACACCTCTCTGGTGGAGTTGATGATCGAGAGCTTGGATGCGGCGACGCTCAGCGACCTCGGGGAGATGTTCGGCCAGATGATCGAGCTTCACCCGACCGAAGAACACTGGTACCTACCAGTCACCGGCGTCGATCCTGCAGCCCAAGGCCGCGGGATGGGGACCACGGTCTTGCGGTACGGACTCGCGCTCGCAGACCGCGACGGAGTCCCCGCGTACCTCGAGGCATCGTCGCCGAGGAGCCGGGCGCTCTACACACGATTGGGTTTCGAACTGATGGACGAAATTCAGGCGGGATCGTCGCCGCCGGTTTGGGCGATGATCAGGCAGCCGGGGGCCGTTGGCACGCTTGTGTAGCTAGAACGCCGCTCGGACACCTACCGAGTCGTAGGCCCCATCTACCGAGCCGTAGACCCCATCGTGTCACCGCGGGTTCACCAGCTAGGTGCCGTTCAAGGGCAGGCGGCTTTGGCGAGCGAGGAATGTCGACGCACCGGGTGGGGACCCGACCAGCGGCCCCCAGCGCACACACCTCTCAGAGCGCCTTGTGGCGCTGCGGTCACAATCGCCCGGCGCCACGCGACGCACGATCGCAAGGTTTGAAAGACGTCCCGTTAGCCCCCTGACCCCGTCCGAGCTCAGTGACGAGCTCCTCTTCCAATAGAACAGGAGACGTTGCATTCCGCCGTTGCGCGCCGTCAGCCCTGGTCAGCGAGGTGCAGCACCCTCTGCTGGGCGGGTGAAAGGTTTGAAAGACGTCCCGTTAGGGCTGCTCGAATAAGTCCAGTTCAAACGATATATTTGTAGTCGTAATACTTCATCGTCAGGAAACCACGATGCTCGGACTGCGGGCGAGGGCGTACCTATCGACCGGTAGATCATGAAGTTGACGGGCCGTCCCGCAAGCTCGCTGAGATCGGCTCTGAGTCCTGTAAGCCCAAGGCGTTCGAGGTCGACAGCATTCAGCGGTCCGGTGCGAATCCCTCCGCCTCGCAGGCCAGCCAGCGCTGAGAGTGTTGGTCAAGTGCCAGGTGCGAAGGTGCGTAGGCCCGCAAGACGGGCCGCGGCACTCTGACGTTCGTCGTAGCTCACGAAGCCGTCGTGTGGGAAGACGTCGATCGCAGAGGCGACATGGATGGCGTCAAGCGCACGCAGGGCCGGTTCGGCGAGCGCGCCGGCAGCGAGGAGCAGTCCACGGTCGAGAGATCTCAAGGCGAGGACGTCGAGCAGCTCGTCAGTGCGCTCGATCAGGGCTTCGACGGGCAGGCGTGGATCAATGGCAGCGGCCCGCCGGATAGCTCGCGGCAACTCCGTGAGCACCAATTCGCAGGAGACCAGATCGGCATCTTCCAGGAACTTTCGCAGCTGGCCAGTCTCAGGCTCGTTGCGAATCAGCTTGATGAGCGCGGAGGAATCGGCGTAGAAAAGCGCCACATCAGCGCTCGCCGCGGATCTCGTCGAGCGCACGACTCAGCGCGTAAGGATCGCCGTCGAGTTGAAGCGGTTCTGGCAGCCCTCGACGAGTCGGACGGGCGACACGCCCTTCGACGACAAGTCGGTCCAGGGCCGAACCTGTGGTGGGTGGCGGCCCCAGCTCGGCGACGGGACGATTGTGGTCGGTCACGACGAGTCGTTCGCCTAGCGCCACCCGGTGGAGAAATCGACTGAGGTTCTGACGCAGTTCTGCAACGCCCACCGTTTCTGACATGTACATAATGCTAGCAGATCGTCCCCTGGCCGATCGTCCCATCGGTTGGTCACCTTCAACACGAGATGGGCGGAGACACCTGGGTATAAGCCCTTCACGCTGCCGGCCCCCCTACAAGTACAGCTGGAACTTCGGCGACGGTTCGGCGACGAGTACCACCCAGAACCCGTCCCACACCTACGCGAGGGTAGGCAGCCATACCGCCGCGCTCACAGTCAAGGACAGCTCGAGCCCGGCCAAGAGCATCACAGCGAGCGTGACCATCACGGCGTCGCCCCTCCACGGTACCGTCCCGGGGGACCAACCAAGGTGACCGCAACCGCCGGCAACGGAAAGATAACCCTCAACTGGGTCGCCCCGTCCAGCGACGGCGGGGAAGCGATCACGGCCTACGAGGTGTTCCGTGGCACGTCTTCCGGCACGGAGACGTATCTGACATCGGGTGGTTGCAGCAACCTGGGAGCGGTGCTGACCTGCACCGACACCGGGCTCAAAAACGGGACGAAGTACTACTACTACCTGATCGCGGCCAACTCCATCGGTACGGGCCCCCAAAGCAACGAGACCTCGGCTACGCCCACGGCGACAACCGGTCCGTGGTGTACCGCGTCCTCCGCGCCCGCCAACGACGGCCACAGCGGTGACTACAACGTCTCCATCAAGTCCACCCAGCCGGGCATCAAGGCGACGGCCTCAGACGCCACCGACAGCTACAGCGGGACTACGAACAGCGCCGGGTCTGTCACGATCCTCCTCTACTACCAAAAGGCGGAAGAGAAAGTAACCGTCACGGTGGGTACTGCGACCTGCACCACCAACGCGTGATCAGCTGCGCGACTTCGTGCTGCTGACGGACGGCGCTCCACCATCGAACGTGGTCCCGGGGAAGACCGCTGGCGCCTCGAGCCCTTGATCACTCCAGCAGCTCGGACTCGTATCGGCGGTACACGGCCGGGTGCGCCTCCGGCGCGGTCTGGTGCAACTCGTGGATGAGATCGTCGAGCCTCGTCGGCAGGAGGATGATGAACCGCGACGGCTCCGGACCGGCGTTTCCGAAGGTGTGAGGAACGCCCGCCGGCACGAGAACCGTCGACCCGGCCGCGGCGATCAGCTCTTGGTCGGCGAAGCGGAAGCGGAGGGCTCCGGAGACGACGTGCCAAGCCTCGTCGTCGGCGTGATGGACATGGAGGGGCGCCACCTCCGTTGCTACGCCTTCGGTGGGCCATTCTCCGATCGAGAGTGTTGTTCCAGTGAGGGTTCGACCATCCGTAGTCTCGTCCGCTGGACCGATGATCATCGGCGAAGGCTTCATGTCGAACACCTTTCAGCTGCCCGGATAGGTGCCAAAACTCCACCTCGCCGGCGGACGCCAATGCGCCAGCGCGGATGCGCCAGGGCGAATGCGCCAGAACTCATGCCCCTGTAGTCGTCACGACGGGCACCCCTCGTTGAGGCGGGATGGCCGAACCCGAGCCGGAGCTCCCTATGATCGGGCATGCGACGACGGAGCCCGAGTACCCGGTCGTCGCTGTGCCACTCGACGAGGTCGTCGTTGCAGTTGCGCCCGATCCACTGAGGCTCGCGGGGCTGGAGCTCGCGAGGCCGGAGACCGATCCGCCCGAGACCGAGCTGCCGGAGACCGAGGCGCCGGCCGGAACGCCCTGGGGCACGACCGTCCCGGGGAGGGGCGGCTTCGCGATGGGCAGCGGAACGATCGATGGGGCCAGGTCGATCGTGGCAAGGACGCTCCCGTCAGCAGCCAGCAGCCGCAGCGTTCCTCGGACCGCCCAGGGCCCCGGCTTGGAGCTGGCGACCGACCGGTCAATCGGCGCAGCCAACGAGACGACGCCGCCCACAGGAGCCATCGAATCGGTCGCGCCGCCTGCGAAGGTGACCTCTGCGCGGGCAACCGAGGGGCCGACTTTGGCGGCCACCCACCAAGCTGGCGAGCCCTCCAGCGAACCGAAGGTCCCCGTCGTGATCGCCGGGACCAGCTTCGAGGACACCTGCGTCGAGGCACCGGCAGTGCTGGAGTCACCGGTCGAGATGCCACCGGCGATAGCGAAGGACTGCCCGTCGAAGAGCCCGCCTTGGCCAACCGCGGCAGTGTCGGAGAAGTCGAGCGTGTAGTCGTTCACCGACAGGGTCGACCCCTTTTTGGCCTGCGATGACAACGGCGCAGCGCTGCTGTCGGCGCTCAGGGGCGCGCCTGGCTCTACGCCGACAGGCAGCGTCGGGCATTGCGGCTCGGGGAAGCTCTGTCGATAAACGCGGATGGTGATCCCCCCACTGGTGGTTCTCGTGAGCACGTGGGCGGCGGTTTCTTGGCCGGAGCCGAAGTAGAGCCAGGGAGCGGTCCCCGCGCCGACGCCCTCCTTCGCACAGACAGCGGAGGCAGTGTTCGACGAGGTGGCCTTGCCCGTGGCGCCGGTCCGACACGGCGCTGCGGTTATCGCAGGCTCCGCGCCGGCGCCCGAGAAGGCGCCGGACGAGCTGGTTCCTGCCTGGGACTCGGGTACGAGGATGTGGACGCCGCCGGCCGGCCGCTGACCGCCAGAGGCGGCGGCAGCCCCGACGGCGACCCCGCTAGCGACCCCTGCGACGAGCAGCGCCAGGACGGCGCCGATCGTCAGACGCTTCCCGCGCCATTGCACGGGCTGCTCCGGACGCTCCACTACATCGTGGGGGACCGCCTCGGCGATCTCGGAGCCTCTCGAACCGTGAGCACTGATGTCTTCACGTCGGTCCATTGGTCTCAAGCACCTCTCGGGGTCAGACTGGGCTGCGGATCATCGGCAGAGGGCCACGACTCCTATTGGTGGGTGTACGCCCGAGCCGAGAGCCATTACTCATAACAAAGGCGGAAACCTCCCGTTTCGCGTATCAGACCCCGGCGGCCGGAAGTCCCATCAAAACGCTCAGCCCGACCGTCAAGAAACCGATGCAGAGCGGGATCGCGCGACGCCTGCTGTCACGGGTTGATGGCTCGGCTGCGCTGCACACCTTGTCGTGGCATCCGTCGCCGACCCGTCGTCAAGCCGACCGGACAAGCCACCTCAGTTCCTCCCATACTGCGCGCCTTGCCAATCGCATCAGTTGCTGTGCCCACCAACCGGGAAACAGACTATAATCCTGGTCCATGACGACGCTGCCACTTTCCGAGGTCAAGGCCCGTCTGTCGGAGATCGCCGAGGAGGTGGCAACGACCCATCAGCGGGTCCAGATCACCAAGAACGGGCGTGAGTATGTCGTACTCGTTGCCGCCGAAGACCTCGAGACCATGGAGGCGACTTTGGAGCTCCTGAGCGATCCCGAGGCGCAGAAGCGGCTGCAGGTCGCAGAGGCCGAGGTCTCGGCCGGTGATGTTCTGGACGAGCCGGCGGTCCGGGAGCTCGTTGCCAGTCGGCCTTTGGCCCATCCGGAGTGACCTTCCGGGTCGTCGTGGCCCGCAGCGCGGCGCGCCGGCTCGCCGAGCAACTGCCAGAAGCGGTCGCGGCTGCGTGCGTCGAGTTCATCTTCGGTCCCCTGGCCGACGATCCTCACCGCGTCGGGGCACCACTTCGAAAGCCTTTCGAGGGCCAGTGGCGAGCACGCCGGGGTGAGTACCGCGTGCGCTACCGGATCGACGACCACGAAGAGACCGTCTACGTCCTCGACGTCGACCACCGCAGAGACGCCTACCGGAGCTAATCGTCGCCGTGCACTCATCCGCGCCGGCGGACCTCGCTATCGCGGAACTGGGGTTCGCCAAAGCGGAAGAGAAACGCCGGTAGAGATCGGCGATGCGGTGCGGCGTGCGTGGGGGAGTGCCGCGCAGGGCCGACCTTGTCCTTCCTGTGGCCCTACAAAAACCC
>Ga0182018_10004147_pt1 | contig 12437 bp, 7 predicted proteins | sample 812P2MmetaG_FD_120490 | JGI IMG/M metagenome (GOLD analysis project Ga0182018, IMG submission 120490) | Permafrost microbial communities from Stordalen Mire, Sweden - 812P2M metaG | ecosystem: Environmental > Terrestrial > Soil > Wetlands > Permafrost | place: Sweden: Stordalen | collected...
AGCCGCGCCTGATGCATCAATGGATTCGGCGCAGCTCTTCCGCGTTCAAACTGACGGCACGTTGAAAATCCTCAGCGTGAATTTGGGCGGAGCTTTGGCCGGTGTTCCCGCGGACAATCTCTTACTCGAGCCGCGCGACAAGATTTTGATCCATCGCACCACGGCCAGCATGGATCCCGCCAGCGTGTGGATCAAAGGCGAAGTGGCGAAGCCGGGCAAGTATCCGCTTACGATAAATATGCACGTTCAGAATTTGGTCGACGTTGCGGGAGGCCTGAAAAGAAGCGCAGACCCAACAGTCGCAGATTTGACGCACGTTGGCGAAAGCGATCCGGATCACCGGTTCGGAGAGAGTATGCCCATCTCGCTCGCGGGCGCGCTGAACGGCGATCCGAAAGACAATGCCGCTCTGCATGATGGCGACGTGCTCACGATCCGCGAGAGTGTGGATTGGAGCGATATAGGCGCTTCCATGACGATGCGTGGGGAAGTCCAGCATCCTGGCTCTTACGGAATTCGACCGGGGGAGAGGCTTAGCAGTGTGCTTGAGAGGGCCGGAGGATTTAGTCCAGAGGCCTATCCCAATGGGGTTGTGCTGATGCGAGCTGAAGTCCGGGAACTGGAGATCAAGAGTCGCGCTGAACTTGTTGACCGCGTCAGGCAAGAAGAGGTGTATCTCAAGGCCGTACCTGAAACCGATCCCGATCAAAAGAATGCGAAATTGACGGCAGTCGCACATACCGAATCCACGCTGCAGCAGCTCGAGGCCAATGAGCCGATTGGCCGCGTTGTGATTCACATCGAGTCGAATATGAAAACGTGGAAAAACACTTCGGATGACGTGACGCTTCGCAACGGCGACATCCTAGTTGTCCCCAAAAAGGCGAGCTACGTCACGGTGATGGGAGAGGTATTCAACCCGACGGCAGTGGGTTACCGCCCGGGCCGAAGCGCGAAGTGGTATTTGAGCCAGGCCGGCGGACTCACGCAACTTGCCAACAAAAAGGCGGTCTTCGTTGTGCGAGCCGATGGCTCGGTGATTTCATCTAAAAACAATTCCACATGGTGGAGCGGTGATCCGCTTTCCGCGACACTCAGGCCAGGTGATTCTGTGGTTGTTCCAGAGCTGGCGCCAAATGTTGGACCGCGCAATCTTACGACGCTGCTGACGACCGCCCAAATTGCTGCTTCAGCCGCGCTCACGGCTGCTTATCTGATCAAGTAGCTTGAGAACTTGCGCATGCGCGTGAAAGCGATGGTATTGATGGTAGGTCTGGGTGCGATGACGGCGGCCTTTGGACCAGAGAGCATCTGGGCCATGCCGCAACAGAACGACGTGAAGACAGATGCTGGCGCGTCCTCGACGGCAGAGCAAACGACGGAGGGGTCCGCGAAAACAAATTGGTCTCCCTCGCCTCTCCCCGTCCGAAGTAACCGAAACCCGGACGAGCGAGACTCCAGCGCATCGCGCTGGAATTTCAAGAACTATGGAATGGATATCCTCGGTGATCAGAAAGACATTTGGACAAGCCCTACGAAGGTCCGGTTCTCAGATGCAAACTGGCTTATTCCGGCAGCTATGGCTTCGGCAGGCCTGTTCGCAACGGACCATGAATTCAGCCGGCATCTTCCGTCGGACCCGCGAACCATTCAGCGCTACCGAGACATCGCCAATGGAAGCGTGGGCGCACTGGCCGGCATAGGTGGCGGGTTTGCGCTATGGAGCGCGTTCACGCACGACGAACATCAGCGAGAAACTGGATTTCTTTCCGGTGAGGCCGCAATTGACAGCCTCGCGGTGGTTGAAGCCTTGAGTTATGCGACCGGCCGCCAGAGACCTTACCAGGGAGACGGGGGCGGCCATTTCTTCCATGGCGGATCGTCATTTCCTTCCGACCACTCAGCCGCGGCGTGGGCGATTGCGGGTATCGTGGCGCACGAGTATCCGGGTACATTGCCGAAATTCATCGTTTATGGACTGGCAACGGCGGTGAGTCTGTCGCGGATTCAGTCACGCGATCACTTTAACTCGGATGTTGTGATCGGCAGCGGGATTGGGTGGCTGATCAGCCAGCATGTCTTTGCGAAGCATCACGATCCCGAACTCGGTGGAACGGAATGGCCGTCGCTGCGGGAACTAACCGACGAGAGTAAATCATCGGGACCACACAATCTTGGCTCGCCGTACGTGCCGCTCGATAGCTGGGTTTATCCGGCGTTCGAGCGCCTGGCGGCTCTCGGCTATATCGAGACGGATTTCCTGGGAATGCGGCCGTGGACCCGCATCAACTGCGCGGCATTGGTAGAAGAGGCCGGCGACAAAAACAGAACGATGCAACCCTTTTCCCCGGAAGTTAGCGACCTTTACGAGGCGCTGCGGAATGAGTTTCAACCGGATCTCGACGCGGTGGATGGAGACGGCGGCTTATCGGTCCATTTGGAGTCGCTATACGCAGGAGCAACGGAAATCGCCGGTCCTCCGTTGAACGACGGCGATCATTTCGGACAAACCATCATTAACAATTTCGGCCGTCCATACGAGCAGGGATTCAACAGCTATGATGGCTTTTCGGGCTACGCGATTGCCGGACGCTTTACGATATACGTCCGGGGAGAATATCAGCACTCGCCGTTCGCGCCCGCGTATTCCGGTTCCGTGCGAGAGTTAATCGCAACGCTCGACGCCAATCCGGTTCAGCCAGCGAACCCCTTTCTGGCCATAAATCAATTCCGTCTGCTTGACACATACGCTGCGGCCCACGTCGGGGGATGGAATATTTCCTTTGGAAAACAGAGCCTGTGGTGGGGACCGGGCGAGGGAAGCGATTTTCTGCTCAGTGACAATGCCGCACCGTTCTACATGTTTCGAGTCAGTCGCGTCGTTCCGATTGAGCTGCCGTGGATTTTTCATTTGCTGGGGCCAATGAAAATCGATGCGTTCTTCGGCGAGCTTTCGGGCAATGAGTTTCCGCCGCGGCCACTCATCCATGGAGAGAAGATTAGCTTTAAACCGACGCACAACTTGGAATTGGACTTCGCACGAACGGTTGAATTTGGAGGCGTGGGTCGCCCGTTGACTCTGGGTTCGCTATTTCGAAGCTACTTCGTTGTGGGTTACGTGGATAACGCAACGCCGGCAAACGATCCAGGAATACGAACGGGAGGGTTTGACTTTACGTACCGTATCCCGTACTTGCGCGACTGGGTGACCGTATACTTTGATATGGCCTACAGGCCGGTAAAGGCTGGTTTCAATCCTGGCTTCTACGTGAGCCATTTCCCCGGAATACCCAAGTTGGATTTTCGAGCCGAGGCTGTGAACTCGGATACTTATCTGACTAATCCGGGCGAGTACCTTTATTTCGACGGCTTCTACCACGACTTATATACGAACCACGGAAACCTCATTGGGAGCTGGATCGGCCGACAGGGACAAGGCGAGCAAGCCTGGAGCAACTACTGGTTTACGGCGCGCGACCGGCTCCAAGTCAATTATCGCCACGAAAAGGTCAGCGCACAGTTCATTCCCGGGGGCGGCACATTGACGGATGTTGGAATCCGCGCTGATTGGTGGGTCCGCCCGCGAATCGGGTTATCCTCGCAAGTGCAGTATGAAGTCTGGAATTTCCCGGTGCTTCATCCAGGCGCCCAAAGAGACATTGCGACTACACTGCAAATGACGATCAAACCGCCTGACCGGTGGTTTGAGAAGAACCGGCACGAGAGCAGCGCGGACCAAGGGGTAGATCAGCCATCAGCAAAGGAGAAAGCGGGATCGTGAAAACGCGTTCCGACACAACCGGAAACGGCATAGATGAAACGCAACTGATTGTGTCTGGTGTCTCGACAACAATAATTCCCGGTTCCGGGCGATCGCTTGCCTCGGCGCGGCGCGATGCCGTACTCGAAAAACTGCGCTATGCGTGGTTAAGAAGAGCGCGGCTTCTGCGATTTTTCATTTGGGGCGCAGTCATCAGCCTCATCGTGGCGTTCCTGATTCCGAACCGCTACAAGGTTATGACGCGATTGATGCCGCCCGATCAATCGAACAACGCAGGGATGGCGATGCTCGCGATGCTGAGCGGTAAAGCGGGCGGCGCAGGTGGCGGAGGCGCAGGCGCTATCGCAAGCGACTTGCTCGGTTTGAAGAGCCCCGGCGCTCTGTTCATAGGCGTGTTGCAGAGCGCGACCGTCGCCGACCGGCTGATCGATCAGTTTCAGTTAAAAAAAGTATACGGAACGAAATACGACGAAGACACACGAAAGGCCCTGGCCGCACACACCGAGGTAAATGAAGAAAAACGCAGCGGGATCATCTCCATCGAGGTCACCGACCGCAATGCACAAAGAGCGGCGGCGATGGCGGCCGCTTATGTGGATCAACTTAACCTGCTCGTCGTGCAATTGAATACTTCGGCCGCGCACCGCGAGCGCGTTTTTCTCGAAAATCGCCTTCAGGCCGTCAACACCGATCTCGAGCGAAATGAAAAGGAATTTGGTGATTTTGCGAGCAAGAATTCCGCGCTTGACGTCCGCGAAGAAGGAAAGGCGATGCTCGACGCGGTCGCCTCATTGGAAGGACAGTTGATCGCCTATCAATCCGAACTTCAAGGACTGCGTCAGATTTACAGCGACGGCAACGTCCGCGTTCGTTCGGTGCAGGCCCGTATCACCGAAATCGAGAAGCGTATTGGAGACATGAATGCCGGGGCGAAGAATCCTGGCGCGGCGCCGAATGACCAAAGTGCCGGGGCGAACAGTCCGAGCCCCGATCCAAATAGCGACGCGCAACGTGACACAGTCTTTCCTTCTATTCGGAAACTTCCGTTGCTGGGCGTGACCTACGCCGACCTTTACCGGCGAACGAAAGTGCAAGAGGCCGTTTTCGAAGTTCTTACTCAACAGTACGAATTAGCAAAAGTCCAGGAAGCCAAAGAAACTCCCAGCGTGCGGGTGTTGGATCCGGCGAAAGTTCCGGATCATAAGGCGTTTCCTTCGCGCCTCGCAGTTCTGCTGATCGGCACGTTTTGTTCGGTTCTTGTGGGTCTCTTCTGGGACGCGAGCCGAGAACGGTGGGAAGCGCTTGACGAAGCCGATTCGCGCAAAGTATTTGCGCGCGAAGTGTGGCATGACATGCGAATCGATTGGGACCAAGTGCGCAATCGAAGATCCGGCAATGGAACGAACGCCGCCGTCGAAGTGAAACACGAAGATCCGGACTGGCCCAATCGAAACGGCGGCGATTCCAACAACGGCCAGGGTAAGTAGCGGGATGCGTTCATGAATGGCGACAGCTGGACTGGGCACTTGAAGACGGCGGTGGCGCCCGCGGTGACACCGAGCGCCCGAGAGAGACGCCGCGCGTCGAATCCATCGAGACTCGTCGAAACTGGCCGCAACAATCGGCCGCAGTGGGACCAGCTAACCGCCGTGCTTCTCGATCTAGCGTGCATCGGATTGAGCAGCGTTCTCGCGTATCAGTTGCGAATCGCCTCGATCCACTCTCCGGCTTCGCTTTTCGCTATTCGTCAAGACGAACGGGCGTACGGCGCATTCGTTATCTTGTACGCAATTCTCGCCGTGCTGATTTGCCACAGTGTGGGACTCTATCGAGGAACATCGCGGCTTTCCGACACGGAAGTGGCTGATCGAGTCTTCCGAGCCGTGTTTCTGGCTACGACTCTGTTAGTCGCATTCGTGTATTTCTCCGGAGTGCGGTCTGTCTCGCGGCTTCTGGTCGTGTACGTGGGCGTGTTCAATTGGCTTTCGATGACGTTGTGGCGCGTTGTCCAGCGGCGTCGAGCGGAGAAGACTACTGGCGCCGGATTGCGCACACGAAACGTTTTGATCGTGGGCGCCGGCAGAGTCGGTAAGGAACTAGCGGCACTGTTTGAGAGTCATCCGCACTGGGGATACCGCGTAAAAGGGTTCGTGGATCAAAACGGCGATGGCTCGCCCCAAATTCTTGGCCGGCTCGAAGATATCGGAAATGCGATTCGCGCGCATTTTATAGACGAAGTTGTGATCACAGTTCCAACCAGAAGAAATTTGGTGAAGTCCGTGGCCATCGAGGCCAGGAAACTGCGATGCAATCTCAAGGTCGTGCCCGATCTCTATGACGGCCTGGGTTGGTTCGCTCCGATCGAATACGTCGGCCAGTTCCCTGTGATGGAGTTGTACGGCGAGCCGATCCCGTCGCTTGGACTTTTGGCCAAGCGCAGCATGGACGTCGTCCTTTCCACGTTCTCACTGATTGTGCTGTCTCCAGTGATGGCGGCTGTGGCCATCGCGGTGCGCATGGATTCGCCCGGAAGAATCTTTTACAACTCACGCCGCGTCGGGAGAAAAGGGCGAGCCTTCACCTGCTACAAGTTTCGCACCATGATCATCGAAGCCGACAAACACAAAGCTCAACTGCGCAGTCAAAACGAACGCTCCGGCCCGTGCTTCAAGATTCAGAACGACCCGAGAATCACCAACGTCGGCAGGTTTCTCAGAAAATATAGCCTCGACGAACTTCCGCAATTCTGGAACGTTCTGCGCGGCGATATGAGTCTCGTTGGCCCAAGGCCCCATCCCACCGACGATTTCGAGCAGTATCGCCTGGAGCACTACCGGCGGCTGGACGTAAAGCCCGGCATTACGGGGCTCTGGCAAGTGACCGCACGGCGCGATCCGTCTTTCGAGACGAATATGGCGCTCGATCTTCAGTACATCGAACACTGGAACCTCTGGCTCGATCTTGAAATTCTCTGGAAGACGCTCCCTGCCACTTTGCGGGCTGAGGGTTGCTGAGGATTCCCAACAATGCCGACCATTGTTGACGGCCCGCTTCCAACTTCAGCCACCACTGCCAAGCCGGCGCCAAGGTTAAATCACGTTTCGCGGCCCGTGCGCATAGCCCGCGTGATTACGCGACTGAACCTCGGCGGGCCGGCTGTTCACGTCGTCCTGGCAACAAAGCATCTCGCTGCTCTTGGATTCACGACGACTCTGATCACAGGAAAGCTGGCGCCCGGCGAGCGTTCCGCCGACGAATTGATTGCAGAACTGGACGAGGCTCCCGTGCTCATCGAGCAATTGGAACGCGACCCTTCGTTTGCGAAAGACGTGACGACACTCCTGCAGTTGATTCGAATCTTCAGGAGACAGCGCCCCGACATCGTGCATACACATACTTCGAAAGCGGGAGCGTTGGGGCGGATAGCGGCATGGATTGCCGGAGTTCCGATTCGCGTGCACACGTACCACGGCCTCGTATTGGCAGAACATTTCTCGGGAGGGCGATCGCGGTTTTACATCGAACTCGAGCGCTTCCTCGCGCGGCTGAGCACCCGGCTCGTTGCGATCAGCCCCAAACAAAAAGCGGATCTCGAGACACATTTTCGGATTGCGGCAGCGGAAAAGATTGAGTGCATTCCATTGGGGCTCGACCTCGAGCCGTATTTGATGCGGCGAGCGCCGTCGTTTGTGCTGAGGAGCGAATTCGGGCTGTTGGCAAGTGACAATCTGGTCGGCTGGGTAGGGCGGCTGGCGCCAATTAAAGATCCGTTTCTTCTCGTGGAAGTCGCGAGACGCGTGGTGGACGCAATGCCCACGTGTCACTTCGTCGTCGTCGGCGATGGTGAACTTCGCAGCGAACTTGAGGACGCGGTGCGACAAGCCGGTCTAACCGACAATGTTCACCTGATCGGATGGCGCACGGACCTTGCCGAAATTTACAGCGATCTCGACCTTGTGATCCTGACTTCGAAGAATGAAGGAACGCCGCTCGTGCTCCTTGAAACGATGGCATGCGGCAAGACGTTTGTGGCGACGGACGTAGGCGGAATTCCGGATCTCACTGCCGGTGAGTACGAAGAGCGTGAAGCCGTAAGGTATTTCGAAAACGCCGCGCTGACCACGCGATCGGCAACCTCCCTGACGGCGGCGACCCTTCGATTGCTCGGGGACCCACAACTCCGGCAAAAAATGTCGGAAAAAGCGCGTGAATTCGTATCCGCGCGATTTTCCGCAAGCCGGCTGGTTGGGGATCTCGCGGCTCTTTATGAGAGTTTGCTCCAGGAATCGGGTATGGCCGTTCGCGCCGTCACGGCTCGTGAGGTGTGAACAATCTCGGTGCAGTCGTCGAAATTAGTCAGGCAGTGAACGAGACGCGTACATGATCTTTACGAAACTCACGCGTTCTTCGGCCGCGCTGGGCGTGGCGGCAATTGCCGTGAGCGCTGTCACATTTCTGAAGACCATGCTGGCTGCGCGGTACTTTGGCGTCAGTGGCGCCATGGACGCGCTGAACGTTGTGATCGCACTGCCGAATCTTGCCGGCGGGATTTTGCTCGGCGCTCTGCAGGCCAGTGTTGTCCCCGTATTAATCGAGTACTACGAAAAGGGCAAGCCCTCCGATGCGCGCAAATTAATCATCCGGACAGCTTGGAAAGTGTCAGTGGCAGCGTTGCTGCTGGCGGCGGCTTATTGGTTTTTCAGCCGCGATTACCTGCGCGTGGTGGGCTCCGGACTGGACGAACTCAACCGGTCACTGGCCGTTCAGATGCTTCCGTGGGCAGCAGTAGTTCTGCCGATCAACGCGTGCATCGCAGTATTGAGCTGCCTGCTGATGGCGCGAGAGAGACTCGTCGTGCTGGCGTATCTGCCTTGTACTTCGTCCGCGCTGGCAATCGTCTTTCTCGTCTTAGGGCATAGCATGGGTACTCCTGCGTTGGTTTACGCCCTGGCTGTCGGATGCTTGCTGCAACTCTTTATCCTGCTGGCTATGGCAATGCGACTGTGGGGCATTCGGCCCGATTCTTTACGGTCGTCTTCCTTCAAACATCCCCAGTTACCCGCGGCATTTTACCCGTTGCTTCTGGCATCGAGCTTTGGACTTACAAATATGATCGTAGACCAAGCGTTCGCGTCGCCTCTCGGTCCTGGAAGCGTGACGGCGCTGACCTATGCCATCAGCTTGAACAGTCTACTCTCGCAGGTGACGATTTTCGCCGCAGCAACCGTGCTCTTCCCGGTGTTTTCGAGAATCTCCGCGAATCAGCGGCCCGACGAACTGAGGAATCTACTGCGCCGGGTGTTTGAAGCGGGCGCCATGATTTTCTTTCCGTTGACTGTAGGAGTTCTCGTATTGGGCCGGCCTCTTGTCTGGCTCTTGTTCGGCCATGGCGAATTTGGAATCGACGCCGCGGGAATTACAGCGCGAGCGTGGTCAGGTTACGCTGTGTCTCTTGTTCCGTTTTTTTGGGGCATCGTCCTGACGCGGGTTTACCACGCACTGCAAAGACCGAGAGTACTAGTTTGGGCCGGGATGTTGGGATTGGTGCTGAACGCCGGCCTTGACTATGTTTTCGCGAGGATTTGGGGAGTAATGGGAATCGCACTGAGCACCTCGACGGTCTACGTTGCGGTGACTGCGCTTCTTATTTGGAGAACGCAGAAAGATGTGGGCTCAGTGGTAACGCCGCCGGTCGTTAGCACCGCCGCAAAGGCTTTCTTTGCGAGCATCGTGCTTTGGATCGAGGTGAAAGCGCTAAGAATACCGTTTGATTTCTCTGCCGTCTCGAAGATGAGATTATTGATATGGGTGATTTTCGCCGGAGTTGTGGCGGCGGGCTCGTATGTAGGAATCGGAGTGCTGCTGAAGATGCCGTTGCACTTGCTGGTGCGCCGCCGGTCGCGCGGGGATATCTCCACCCCTGGCGCTCCTCTTGTAATCGCAGAACTTGAGACTAGTGACCTCAGCGTGAAGTGAGGACGAGCTTGAAACCCGAACTTATTAACGTTCTTTGCTGCCCCGAATGCCAGGGCTCTTTGCACCCTCACGACCTCCAGGAGAAAGACGGTCGGTGGCAATCCGGTTCCTTGGAATGCCAATGTGGCCAACGCTATCCGATTCGCGATTTTATTCCCCGCTTCGTCACCGACGACGCGTACGTGGATAACTTTAGCTATGAGTGGACCATTCACTCGAAAACGCAAATCGATTCGCGGGCTTCATCCCGGTCGTGGACAACATTCTTCGAGAAGACCGGGATTACGCCTGAGAGCCTCCGAGGCAAGCGTGTGCTCGATGTCGGAGTCGGCTCCGGCCGGTTTGCCGATGTCGCGAGCAAGTGCGGCGCCGACGTAATCGGGATTGATCTGAGCTTTTCGGTGGATGCGGCGCGCCGCACGTTCGAATCGCGCGACAACGTCCAACTCGTCCAGGCCGATGTGTTCAGGCTGCCGTTTCGGCCCGGCACCTTCGACTTCATCTATAGCATCGGCGTCTTGCACCACACACCCGATTGCCGCCGGGCGTTCGAACGCCTGCCCCGATTGCTGGTTTCAGGCGGCCAAATCGCCGTGTGGGTTTACGCGTCTGATCTGAAACGGCCGTCAATGGCCACGAAAAAGTTGAGTGTGAAAGATCGCCTGCGCCTGGCCGCGCATCGATGGTCCGTCATGGCTTCGGACACGTATCGCGTGATTACAGTGCGGCTCAATAAGCGGTTGCTGTATCTGATGTGCTACGTTGCCGTGCCCTACGGTCCGGTGTCGCGCGTGCCACTGCTTGGAAATCTTTTGAAAGTGGCTCTGCCAATGAGCAGCGAAAAAAAGGCCGCGTGGCGAGTCCTCGACACATTCGATTGGTATTCGCCGCGCTACCAATCCAAACACACGTACGAGGAAGTCATGCAATGGTTCAAGGCCTCGAATTTGACCGATATCACGGCGAACGAACAATGGCCCGTCGCCGTCCGCGGCACGCTCGTGGCAACTGAGAAGGCGAAGGGAAACGCAGCGTGAAACGGCGAATACGCATCGCCTTCTTTATCGGTTCGCTCGACCGGGGCGGAGCGGAGAACCAACTGCTCCATCTCCTCGGGCGCCTCGACGCGACGACCTTCGATGTACATTTGATTCTTTTGCATGACGCCGGAAAGGAACGCGCGGACGGTCTGGTGCCGCGCATCACGGTTCTGGACCATACCGATGAATCATTCCGATATCCGGGAGGGAGGCTCGCGCGCGCCAGCCGTACGACGTGGAAACTCCAGCGATGTTTGCGGAAGATTCAGCCGGACATTCTGCACTGTATTCTGCCGACAGCCTGTGTGCTGGGCGTCGCTGCGGGACGCTTCGCTGGCGTGCCCCAAATAATTTGTAGCCGGCGCGCCCTTGTGGAGAGTTATCGCTCTGCCGGAGTTCTCACCTGGAGCGACCAACAGGCCATGCGTCGCGCCGACATCGTTTTGGCAAACTCCGCCGCTGTCTCGCACGAGCTCTGTCGTAGGGACGGCATCCGTCCGGAGCGGGTGCGCCTGATTTACAACGGAGTTGATGTGCAAGCCTTCCAAGACAGTTCTCCGAACGGTCTGCGAAGCTCGATCGGTGCCCCACGAGAATCGGTGTTGATCGGAACCGTGGCGAATTTCTTCGCCTACAAGAGGCATGTGGACCTCGTCGAAGCTGCGCGCATGCTTGTGCCCAAGTATCCGGCCGTACGATTCGTTCTTAGCGGACGCGAAGAGGGAACGCAGAGCATGGTTCGCGGCGAGATCGAGCGGCACGGCCTTCAGCCGTACTTTAGCGTGCTGGACGAGACGCCTAATGTTGTTCCTCTGTTCAAGTCTTTGGACATTTACGCCTGTTCATCCGAAACTGAGGGGTTCTCGAACGTATTGCTCGAGGCGATGGCTGCTGGAAAACCCGTTGTTGCTACTTCGGTTGGCGGAAACCCGGACGCAGTTGCAGATGGAGTGACAGGAATTCTGGTCCCACCTCGCGATCCAGCTAGAATGGCGTCGGCGCTAGAGACACTAATCAATAACGCTGATCTGCAGCGGCAAATGGGCAGAGCGGGATTGCGGCGGGCAGCAGAGAAATTTTCGCTCGATGCGATGGTGCAACGGCACCAGGAACTTTATTCTTCTTTGTCACGAGCGTAGCGTAGGAATTTTATGCTCACATCAGCGACTAGCTTATTCGGCGTGACGCTTTTGGGCGCTCTCGCGCTTTTTACCGTAATCCGTCCTCGCCTGGCGCTGATGTGTTTCGTGTTCTGCGTGCCCTGCCCCGGGCTGCCGGATGTGCTGGGCTTCGATCCGCGATTGTACTGGGCATTCTTTCTGGGTGTCTGCGCTCTCTACGCGCGCCTTACCAGCGGGGAGGCAAAACTGCCGCGGCTCGCGGTTCTCGCGTGGCTCGGGTTCGTATCTCTCGCGGCGATCATCATCTGGCAGAACCATTTCGGCCTCGACAGCGAAGACCTCGAGAGCGCGTACTCGTTTTTTCGATACTTCACCGCTGGCAGTTTGGTGTTCTTCGCCTTCCGGCAGCTTGTAACGACCCGCGAAGAAATGCTCCGTTTCATTCCTGTGTTCGCATCTTCCGTCCTCTGCGTAAGCATCGAAGGCCTCTGGGAGGCGATCCATAGTTATGCGGTGGGC
>Ga0182018_10004148_pt1 | contig 12437 bp, 10 predicted proteins | sample 812P2MmetaG_FD_120490 | JGI IMG/M metagenome (GOLD analysis project Ga0182018, IMG submission 120490) | Permafrost microbial communities from Stordalen Mire, Sweden - 812P2M metaG | ecosystem: Environmental > Terrestrial > Soil > Wetlands > Permafrost | place: Sweden: Stordalen | collected...
AAACTGGGGCTGCACGCAGTGGATCGGACGACGTTCGAGCGCACCGCCAAGCCCAGCGCAGGGTGGTTCGGGCAGGTGGCGCAGACCAACCGGCTCGATCGCGCCGGGCGGTGAACGGTGCCGACGACGATCGCCGGCAGGGCCTGCTCTGAGGGAGCCAGTGGGTACCGGATCACCAAGGATCCTGCAGAGACCGACCATCGTGCCGTGTGGCGGTGGCTGTCCACCCAGTCCTACTGGGCCGAGGGCCGCCGGTGGGAGGACCACCTGCGGGCGGTGGCCCACTCAGGCTGCTTCGCGCCCTCGACGCGGCCGGGGAAACAGTGGCGTTCGCCCGGGTGGTCACCGACGAGGTCACCTTCGGCCGGCCGACGTGATGGTGCTACCCGATCATCGAGGGAGGGGCCTGGGCAAGGCCATCGTCGAGTCGGTGGTCGAAGACGCAGCGCTGGCCGAGGTTGAGCGGATGGTGCTCGGGACCCGGGACGCCCACGGGCTGTACGACGGATACGGCTTCATCCCCGACTGACAGCACCGAATCATGGAGCGACGGCAACGACCGAGGTAGAGGATCTCGCTGCCACCATTGCCTCAGAACAACGCCTGGCCCCATGTCCGGCCCGGTGCCGGGCCGGGGGGGCAGGCGAAGATTCCGCCCCCAGTGGGCAGCAGATATTGGGAGAGCGCGTCGTTCTCGGTCAGACGACGCTGGATGGGAATGAATTGATTGCGAGGATCCTTCTGGAAACAGATGAAGTAGAGCCCGGCATCCAATTCGCCCGATTCGGGATCCATGCCGTCGGCGAAGCTGTAGCCCCGACGAAGGAGCGCCTGGCCGTCGTTGGAACCAGGAGCGGCCACCCGGATATGGGCACTCTCCGGGATCACTGATTGCCCGTAGTCACCCACGGCATCGAGGTCGACCGGGTCCCGCTCACTGGTGCCACCCAGGGGTGCGCCACTGGCCTTGACCCTTCCGATGGTGTTCTGCTGGTCCTCGAGCGTGCTCCGTCCCCATGCCTCGAGATGGATCCGGATCCGGCGTGCGACCAGATAGGTGCCTCCGACCATCCAGGGCTGGTCTGTCTCGGAACCGACCCAGACGAACCGATCCATGGCCTGCTGGTCGGCGGCCACGAGATTGTCGGTGCCGTCGTGGAACCCGAGGAGGTTGCGCGGCGTCGATTGCCCGACCGCGGATGCCGCCGTCCGTCCGAATCCGACCTCGAGATAGCGAAGGGTGGCCGCGCCCTCGGCGGTGCGGGTCAGGTTGTGCACGGCGTGGAACGCCACCTGGGGGTCGTCGGCGCACGCCTGGATGCAGACATCGCCTCCGGTGAGCGAGGGGTCGAGGTCGTCGCCGGCGAACTGGGGCAGGTCCACCAGTGCCGCCGGCCGCCGGTGTTGGAGCTGGAAGCGCCCGTCGAACATGGTGGAGCCGAAGCCCACGGTGAGGGTCAGTCGTGACGGGCCCAGTCCCAAGGCCTCGCCGGTATCCGAGGGTGGAAGGAACGGCCCGCTGGGACCGGAGATCTCCCTCCCCGCCGTCAGCTCTTCCGCAGCCCGGGTCCATTGAGCCAAGAGTCCGGCCAGTGCCGCCCGGTCGCCGAGCGTGAGGTCGTAGGCGGCGAAGACCATCCGACTCTGCTCGGGCGTGACGATCCCGGCCTGGTGGGTGCCGAAGAAGGGAACCACCGGAGTGTTGATGGGTGTCTCCGACGGCGTTGCCGCGCCGGCGGGATCCGATCCGATCGGCCCTGCCCCGGCGACACCCGAGCCGGCGGTTACCAGCAAGGCGGCCGAGGCCAGTCCGGATCTGGCCAGGAGTTGCCGTCTGCTCAGCGCGGCGGCGTTGGGATCGGTGGTTGGTTGTGGCCGGTTGGTACCGGCGTCCGTTCGATCGCTCATGCGTACGTCTGATCGCTCACGAGGAGGCCGCCGATGTCCCGTACGGAACCAGCGTCGCCGAGAGCTGGGCGAGCCCGTCGGCAGTGGCATCCACCTGTTGGGAGAGGGACAAGCGGGTCGTCGACGAGAGCGCGCTGTCCGGCAGGTCGGTCACCGGGCCCAGCTCGGCGACGTCGTTCTCCAGGGTGGCGAACCTGCCGGCGACGACCACGGTCAGCGACGGTGCGACCTGGTGGGCCAGCGGTTCGACAGCATCGAACGCCTGGTCGGCCGCGGCGATGGTGGCGGAGATGTCGACGGCGTCGAGGTGCGAGTACCACTCCTCTCGACCGGGGATGGCCACGTCGTTTACCCAATTCAGCTCGTCGACGCCGGTGGTGCCGATTGCCTCGGGCGGAAGGGTGAGTCTGGAGAGGATGAACTCGGCCACCTGTGCCTGCGGTTCCAGGCCGGACGCATCGCTGAGAGCATCGCCCGAGACCCACAGGTCGCGCTCGATGGCATGCAGCCCGCCGAAGGTCTGACCGGGCTGGACATCGGTGATCGTCTCGTCGAGGGTGGACGCGTTCACCGAGTTGTCGGTCTCGAGCAGTCTGAAGTAGTCGTAGTCGCCTTGTGCGGCCAGCTCGTCCTCCTTGGCCGCGGGCACCTGGCCGGCCGCGAGATCGGACTGGAGGCGCCCGACCGCCGTCACGAATGCCGCGGTGGCGTTGCCGATGTCGATGCGGAACAGCTTGGTGGCCAGCGGCGCCATCGGCGCAGAGCCATTGGCGACCGACGCTTCCGGACCGACGTTCGCCCGGGCGGTCGATTCCGGTCGAGGGCTTCCCCCGCTCCGGTGAGCGGCAAGGCCCGACGAACCGCACGCGCAGGCCAGTACGCCAACGAGTAGTACGGCCGCGGACGACCCACCTCTGGCCAGGGCGGCGGCACCGTGGCGGCGTCGGGTACTCGTGGTGGTGGCTGAGGCGGTGGTCACGGGATGGAGAACGTGGGGGCAATGCTCCCGAAGGGGAAATTGCTCGATCGAGGCCAAGGGTACGCGACAAATCCATGGCGGCGTGGGCGCGGACCTGCCGATGGGACCTGCCGAGGTGACTGCCGACGGAGACTCCGGAGGACCCTCTGATCGAGCAGAACCCCTGCCGGTACACTTGGGCCATGGCAGCGCGCAACCCCTCTGGTTCTCCGCGCCCGCAACGAGCCGCCCCAGGAGCGAGGCCGTCGCCCAAGGGCTCGGGTGCGGCCCGATCGGGAACGCGTCGGTCGGGGGGGAAGCCGCCGAGCCCGCCAGGCGGCCGACGGGACGCCAGCTCGAGTGCGACGGGTCACGGGGGCTCGCGCAGGACCGACGACACCAGGGGCGCCGGCGCCCCCCGGTCCCGGGCCGGCGCCGATCCGGCCGGGCAGGGCGGGGACCGGCCGCGGTCATCGCGCAACGATGCCCGGCCCCGGCCCACCCGCGCATCGGGGACGGTCCCCTCTGGCCGATCCGGCCGGCCTCCCCGAGGTGACGGCGGTGCCCGGCCCGGCACGACCCCGGGGGACTCCTCCCGACCACCGGTGGTCCGCAAGGGATGGGGGAGCGTGGCCCGCCGAGGAGCGAGCACGGTGCGCAGCGGGTCCGACGGGCACGGATCCGACGCCGACACCCCTGACGGACGCCGGCGATCACGGACCCGCTCGGACGAGTTCGTCCCCGAACAGTGGGTGCGGACCGATGCCCGTGATCGGCGGGGACCGAGATCGGAAACGTCGCGACCACCTGCCCACCGAGCGGTGCCGGCACCGGCCGCCCTCCCGCCCGACGTGGCCAACGAGCTGGCCAGCGCGGCCGGTCCGGACTGGAACCACCTCCGTGACCGCATCACCGAGCGGATGGCGGCTGGAATCGGCGCCTACCAACGCGAGCGATACCGCGACGCCTCCCGGATCCTCAAGACCGTCGTGGATGCCGTCCCGACCTCCCCGTCGGCACGCGAGCTGCTCGGCCTGAGCCAGTACCACCAGAGCTACTGGAAGGCCGCCCTCCCCAACCTCGAGGCGTTTGCCGCGCTGACCGGTTCGGTCGATCAGCACCCTGTCCGTATGGACTGCCACCGGGCCCTGGGTCGACCGAAGCGGGTGGAGGCGCTCTACGCCGAGCTGCGGCAGGGGTCGCCGGATCCCGAGGTCCTGTCCGAAGGCCGTCTGGTACTGGCCGGCACCCGGGCCGACAACGGCGACCTCACCGGCGCCATCGCCCTGCTGGTGGAGGCCGGCGCCGGCCGCTTGGTGCGCAATCCGGCCGAGCGTCACCTGCGTCAGTGGTATGTGCTGGGCGACCTGATGGAGCGCGCCGGGGAGCTGCCCAAGGCCCGGGAGCTCTTCCTCCGCATCAACTCGGTCGACCCCGACGCCTACGACATCGCCGATCGCCTCGAGGCGCTCGGGCCACCGGCCCGGGCCCGACGGGCCTCCAACCGGCAGCGCGGCGCCCGTTAGGCTCTAGGGCCATGACCATCGAACAACTACTCGGGGACGAGACGGACTCGCTCCTCAACCACGTGGCCAAGGCGTTCCCGGCTGAGCACCTGTGCCTCCCTGGCCCCGACCATTTCGACCGGGTCTTCGTCGACTCGGACCGGACCTCGACCGTGCTCAGGAACCTGGGAGCGGTGTTCAACACCGGGCGCCTGGGTGGGACCGGCTATCTGTCGATCCTCCCGGTCGACCAGGGCATCGAACACTCCGCTGCCGCCAGTTTCGCCAAATTCCCCGCCTACTTCGATCCGGCCAAGCTCTGCGACCTGGCCATTGCCGGCGACTGCAATGCCATTGCCACCACCCTCGGCGGGCTCGGCATCGTGTCGCGGCGGTACGCCCACAAGATCCCCTTCATCGTGAAGTTGAACCACAACGACTTCCTCAACTACCCGAACACGTACGACCAGGTGATGTTCGCCAGCGTGGCCCAGGCCTCCGACCTCGGCGCCGTTGGGGTGGGCGCCACCATCTACTTCGGCTCCGAGGGTGCCGACCGTCAGATCGGGGAGGTGTCCCGGGCCTTCGCCGAAGCTCACCGCCTGGGCATGTTCACCGTCCTGTGGTGCTACCTGCGAAACTCGGCGTTCAAGCAGGGGGACATCGACTACCACCTCTCGGCCGACCTCACCGGGCAGGCCAACCATCTCGGAGTGACCATCGAGGCGGACATCATCAAGCAGAAGCAGCCCGAGAACAACGGTGGCTACAACGCCCTCAAGTTCGGGAAGACCGACCCGTTGGTCTACGACCAGCTGACCACCGACCACCCGATCGACCTCACCCGGTGGCAGGTGGTCAACTGCTATGCAGGCCGGATCCCCCTGATCAACTCGGGCGGTGAGTCCAAGGGCTCCGATGACCTGGCCCAGGCGGTCCGTACGGCGGTGATCAACAAGCGGGCGGGGGGCTCGGGCTTGATCGTGGGGCGGAAGGCCTTCCAGCGACCCACCGCGGAGGGAGCCGCCCTCATCCACGCCGTCCAGGACGTCTACCTCGATTCCACCGTCACCATCGCCTGAAATGGTCCGGCCCGGGCCTGGGCGGCCGGATCCACCCATAGCCCGGTCCGACGTGGCTACGGTGCGGGGGGCCGGCGGTAGACTGGGCCCGGTGACACCGATTCCAGCGTCGTCGGTGTCCGTCCGGACGGCTCCGACCAGCGTCGACCGCGCCGAAGGGATCCCCGGCGGCTGGGCTCGATGCATCGGTACGTAGTGATCTAGTACGAAGTGGTCTAGCAGTGATCTATCAGTACGAAGAGGAGCATGGTGTCCAACACCACCGATCAGAAATCTCCACACCCGCTTGATCGCGTCGTCATCCGTTTCGCTGGGGACTCGGGGGACGGCATGCAGCTTGCCGGCGATCGATTCACCACCACCTCGGCGCTCCTCGGGAACGACCTGGCTACCTTCCCCGACTTTCCGGCCGAGATCCGGGCGCCGGCCGGGACGCTCGCCGGGGTGTCCGCGTTTCAGGTCCACATCTCCGATCACGACATCTCGACCCCTGGCGACTCACCCAACGTCCTAGTGGCCATGAACCCGGCCGCGCTCAAGGCCAATATCGACGCGCTGCCCAAGGGTGCGACCATCATCGCCAACGTCGATGCGTTCGAGGAGCGGAACCTGGCCAAAGCCGGCTACGAGGCGAACCCATTGGCGGACGGCTCACTGTCGGCCTACACCGTCTACGAGGTCCCGATGACCTCGATCACCACCGAGGTGTCCAAGGACGCCGGCGTGAAGCCGCGCGACGCCGAGCGTTCGAAGAATTTCTTCGCCCTCGGGTTGATCAGCTGGCTCTACACCCGACCCATCGAAGCCACCCTCGGATGGATCAGTGAGAAGTACGCCGGCAAGCCCCTGGTGATGGAGGCCAACCTCCGGGCCTTCAAGGCGGGCTTTCACTTCGGGGAGACCGCCGAGCTGTTCGAGTCGTCCTACGAGGTGAAGCCGGCGGCGCTCAACCCCGGGGAGTACGCCAACATCACCGGCAACACGGCCACGGCGTGGGGCCTCATCGTCGCCTCGACTCGGAGCGGGCTGCCGCTGTTCCTCGGCACCTATCCGATCACCCCGGCCTCGGACATCCTCCACGAGCTGTCCAAGCACAAGCAGTTCGGGGTGCGGACCTTCCAGGCCGAGGACGAGATCTCCGGCATCGGCGCCGCCCTGGGCGCCGCCTTCGGAGGGGCACTCGGCGTGACCACCACCTCGGGGCCGGGGATCGATCTCAAGTCGGAGACCATGGGCCTGGCCATCAGCCTCGAGCTCCCCCTGCTGATCATCGACATCCAGCGCGGCGGGCCCTCCACCGGGCTTCCGACCAAGACCGAGCAGGCCGACCTCCTTCACGCCATGTACGGCCGCCACGGCGAGGCCCCGCTTCCCATCGTGGCAGCCAAGACGCCGTCGCACTGCTTCGCGGCGACACTCGAAGCGGTCCGGTTGGCCGTCAAGTACCGCACGCCGGTCATCCTGCTCTCCGACGGCTACCTGGCCAACGGTACCGAGCCGTGGCGACTGCCGGAGCTGAACGATCTCCCCGACATCGACCCCGACTTCGCCACCGCACCCAATCACACCGATGCCGATGGCAACGAGGTGTTCTGGCCCTACGTGCGCGACGACGAGACGCTGGCCCGACCATGGGCACCGCCCGGCGTGCCGGGCCTGGAGCACCGGATCGGTGGGCTGGAGAAGTCCGACGGTTCGGGCAACGTCGCCTACGACGGGCCCAATCACGAGCGGATGACCCGCCTCCGGGCCGCCAAGATCGCCGGTATCGCCAACGACATCCCCCCCACCGACGTCGACCACGACGATGGTGCCGAGGTGCTGGTGATCGGCTGGGGCTCGACCTACGGGGCCATCGCCGCCGGTGTCCAGCGGGTGCGGGCGCGGGGCCACAAGGTGGCCCAAGCCCATCTGGTCCATCTCAATCCGTTCCCCGCCGACCTCGGGGAGGTGCTCCGCCGCTATCGGAAGGTGCTGGTGCCTGAAGTAAACCTGGGCCAGCTCAGCCGGCTCCTGCGGGCCGAGTTTCTGGTCGACGCCATCTCCTTCACCCAGGTCCAGGGCATCCCCTTCCGGGCTGCGGCGATGGAGGCGGCCATCCTCCAGCAGATCGAGGGGACGGGCGACGATCCGCCGGGACCGGTGGCTGTGGGGCAATCCTCGCCACCCCCGCCCGCTGGCATCGGCACCGCTCCCACCAACGGGGCCGCGGCGAGCGCAACGGGGAGCGACCGATGACCGATCTGGCCCATGCCGACGAGGACTCGGTGCCCATCCCGCTCACCACCCGCAAGGACTGGTCCTCCGACCAGGAGGTTCGTTGGTGCCCGGGATGCGGCGACTACTCCATTCTGGCTGCCGTGCAGATGCTCATGCCCGACCTCGGGGTGCGTCGGGAGAGCACCGTGTTCCTGTCCGGCATCGGGTGTGCCGCCCGGTTCCCGTACTACATGAACACCTACGGGATGCACTCCATCCATGGTCGGGCGCCGGCCATTGCCACCGGGCTGGCCACCACCCGACCCGACCTCGACGTGTGGGTTGTCACCGGTGACGGCGATTCCCTCTCCATCGGCGGGAACCACCTCATCCACGCCCTGCGGCGCAACGTCAACATCACCATCTTGTTGTTCAACAACCAGATCTACGGGCTGACCAAGGGTCAGTACTCGCCGACCTCGGAGGTGGCAAAGGTCACCAAGTCGACCCCCTTCGGCTCGCTCGAGCAGCCCTTCAACCCGTTGAGCCTGGCCCTCGGGGCCGAGGCCGGCTTCGTGGCCCGCACCCACGACATGGATCGCAAGCACATGCTGGAGGTGTTCCGCCGGGCGCACGCCCACCGCGGTGCCTCCTTCGTGGAGATCTACCAGAACTGCAATGTGTTCAACGACGGCGCCTTCGAGCAGATCACCGGCAAGGAGCACCGTACGGACATGCTCATCCCGCTCACCCACGGGGAGCCCATTCGATTCGGGCCGGAAGGCGAGCACGGCGTCGTGCTCCAGCGCGACGGCTCACTCGAGGTGGTCGAGGTGGCCGAGGCGGGGGAGGCGGCGCTGCTGGTGCACGACGAGCACCGCGACAATCCCGGCCTTGCCTTCCAGCTGAGCCGCCTGTCGCGGGGGCCCTATGAGCCCACGCCGATCGGCGTGTTCCGTGACGTGGACCGCCCGGACTACGGAGGCGAGATGTCCCGCCAGATCGACGAGGCCACCGCCCGCCGCGGTCAGGGGGACCTGCGTGCGCTGTTACGGTCCGGTTCCTCGTGGACGGTCGAGTAGCGCGGGCGCTGCCCGACTCGGGCTGAGCACCCCGGTCCCGGCCATCGACATGGGTACCTACGTGGCCATGCTCCGCAGCATCAATCTCGGTGGGCACAACCGGATCCCGATGGCCGATCTGCGCGCCCTGATCAGCTCGCTCGGATTCGGCGATGTGGTCACCTACGTCCAGAGCGGGAATGTGGTCCTGACCGGGTCGGGGAGCGCATCGGCGGTGGCCCGGACCATAGAGGAGCGGATCACCACCGACCTCGGGTTGGCGGTGCCGGTGCTCGTTCGGAGCAAGCAGCAGCTGCGTCGCACGCTGGCCGACACCCCCTATGGTCACTTGGACGCCGACCCGAAGACCGTTCACGTCACCTTTCTGGCCGAGAGGCCCGACCCGGCGCTGGTAGGCGAGCTCCGGGCGAAGGCCGGGACGTTCGGCTCGGACAGCTTCGAAGTCATCGGCAGCGAGGTGCACCTGCACTGTCCGGGTGGCTACGGCAAGACCACGCTGAACAACGCCTATCTCGAGCGACGCCTCGGCGTCGTCGCCACGACCCGCAATTGGCGCACGGTGACCATGCTGGCGGGGATGGCCGGGCTCTGAGCCGGGACCGTCCGGTCACCCAGGTCCGGAGCCGGGTCCGGTGTAGGTGGAGTAGTCGCCGTCGCTGTTCATGACCATGCAGAATTGGATGGTCGGGCACGACACGGTGGTCCCGATGCCCGCGTACTCGGTGGCCGCCGGAATGACCTGGTCGGGCGCGGCCCATGCCAAGCCGTTCCACGCCACCACCGCGCCACCACCGTCGGCCGCCAGGCAGTATGAGGTTGTCGGACACGAGATCGAATCGAGCCCACCCCGAGGATCGATGGTCTGCTCGGGGGACCATCGGTTGGCGGCACCGCGTATCGACACGCCGGTGCCGTTCACCACGGCACACCAGGTGGTCGTCGGGCAGGCGATGGCGGTGGGATCGGACGGTCCCGACGTGAGGGACGACGTCCACGGCTCCGGATCCTCGGTCCAGGTGTTCCCGTTCCAATCGAGCACCGAGGTGCCGATCACCGCCGTGCACTGGGAGTCCGACGGGCACGAGACACCCACGCGGCCGGCCTGGTAGAGCGAGACGGACGTCGACCCGGCTGACCCGCCCGGCGCTCCGAAGGATTGGGGGGCGAGCCACCTCCCGGCACGCAACGTGTAGACGTGGCCGGTGTTGTCGACGACGGCGCAGGTGGTCGGCGCGGGGCAGGACACCGCCCCGGACCGTGACCCGGGGTGACCGGGCCCAGGGTCGTCCGGGTCGGCCGGCACGGCGGGCGCCCCGGTCAACGCGGCCGGAGCCGTCCAGGTGGTGCCGTTGCCGCCACTTACGTGGTCGGAACCGTCGACGATCGCGCAGGTCGGACCGGACGTGCAGGCGATGGTGGGAAGCACCGGGGCGGTGACCGGCCCGTCGGGGGGAGCCGGGTAGTAGACGGAGGGGTCGGACCACGACGCCCCGTCCCACGACACGGCCACGCCGGATCCTGTCGTCAGCTCGGCGTTGTCCCCGTCGGTGCCGCCACCGGTGGCCACACAGAACGTGTCCGAGATGCAGGACAGGGAGGTGAATCCACCGCCGGGGGGGAGCGCAGTCAGATCGCTGGCCCATCCCGGTGGTTGGGTGACGGGCACGGGCGCGGTGGTCGGGGCGATCGAGGGAGGGCCGGTGGTGGTCGGCGCCGCCGCGGTCGTCGTGGGCACGGTGGTGGCCGCCCTGGAGCGTAGGTGCGCCGTCGTCGGGGTCGCCGACGACGAGCCCGAGCATCCGCTGGCCAGGATGATCAGTGCAGCCACGGTGGCCGACGCTGCCAGCCGCCTGTGAGTCACCTATCCCCCTTGTGTGGGATCGCCCGTACCGTACGCGGGGAACGGATGACCAGGCTAGCGACCCGAACCGAGGAAACCAAGGACGGTTGGGGCCCGACCGGGCCGGTCCGTCGGCGTCGTGGCTAGGCCGGTGCGCCGAGGGTGCGGAAGACCATGCCGGTGCGGGGCTTGGGATGGAAGTACGTGCTCTTCGGGGGCATCCGCCGCCCGGTGCGGGCCCACTCGGCGATCAGGTCGACCGGGACGGAGCGCAGCAGGACGACCGCCTGCGCCTGGTCGGTGGCCACGGCGTCGATGGCCTCCGGCCACGAATGGAGGAACTCGAGGTCGTGTTCGGGCAGTTCGGCGAGGACCAGGGCCACCATGGAGGAGTCCAGGTTCGCCCCGGCGGCCTCCGGGGTGCCGTCCTTGGGCGAGAGCAGCCAGGCGCCCGACGGCATGATCAAGGCAAGCGCCCCCGAGGGGCCGAGGGCACTGGTGGTGCGCTCGACGAAGTCGCCGGCCCGGGTCACGTCGAACCACGAGGAGAAGGCGTCCACCAGGTCGAGCCCGTCGGGAAGACCGGACAGGGCCCGATGGATGGGACCCACGTCGAGTTGGTCGTCGGCCAACTCGACCACCAGCGCCATCACCAGGTCGGCGTCATCCTTGACGCCCGGTGCGGCCGCCCCGCCTCCGGCAGCCAGTTCCTTGCGGTAGGTGAGCGCGGTCTCGTATCGGTGGTGGCCGTCGGCGATCACCACCGGGGATGATCCCACCGCCTCACGGATGGCATCGACCTCGGAGGGCTCGTCGATCACCCAGAGCTCGTGGCGCACCTCGTCGCCGTCGGTGGCCACCGCGTCGGGCTGGGTGCTGCGAACGAACGTCTTGGTCAACCCGGCCGACAGCGACAGGCCCCAGATGGGCGAGAGGTTGGCCTGGGTGGCCCGCAACAGGTCGAGCCGGTCGCTCTTGGGCTTGGGCAGGGTCTGCTCGTGGGGAAGGATCTCCGACACACTCTGCTCGTCGATGCCCAGGGCACCGATCACCCCGTTGGTGGCGTGCCCACTCGGCGCGGTCATCCGATAGGCATAGAACGAGGGGCCCGGATCCCGGGCCAGGATGCCTTCCTCCTGCCATCGCTCGAGCTGGGCGGCGGCATTGGCATAGCGGTCGAGACCGGCCCGGTGATCGGGCTCGGGAAGCTCGATCCTGACGGCGTTGGCGCTGTGACGGCTGGCCAAGCGGGCCCGCTCCTCTGCCCCGATGACGTCGTAGGGAGGGGCGACGACCATGGACAGATCGACCCGGGAGGCGTCGTACCGGACTCCGGCGAACGGTTCGAATCGGGGCATGGCCACTGCGTAGCACATCGTCACGGTGGGACCGACGTCGACAAACCATACGTTGACGTAAACTGTCAGGGTGACCCCCGCATCGCAGGCCAGCACGGTGGAGCGGAATCGCTGGATCGTCCTTTCCAACACCACCCTGGGCGTGTTCATGGCCGGGATCAACCAGTCCATCGTGATCATCTCCCTGCCCGCCATCTTCCGGGGCATCCACCTCGACCCGCTGCAACCGTCGAATATCGGCTACCTGTTGTGGCTGCTCCAGGGGTACATGGTGGTGACCGCTGTGCTGGTGGTCACCCTGGGCCGGATCGGTGACATCTTCGGCCGGGTTCGCATGTACAACGCCGGCTTCGCCATCTTCACCGTCGCCTCGTTGGGACTGGCGTTGATGCCCTTCTCGGGGACCACCGGTGCCAGCGTGCTCATCGGCCTGCGGATCGTCCAGGGTGTGGGTGGGGCCCTGCTGATGGCCAACTCGACGGCCATCCTCACCGATGCCTTTCCC
>Ga0182018_10004149_pt1 | contig 12434 bp, 7 predicted proteins | sample 812P2MmetaG_FD_120490 | JGI IMG/M metagenome (GOLD analysis project Ga0182018, IMG submission 120490) | Permafrost microbial communities from Stordalen Mire, Sweden - 812P2M metaG | ecosystem: Environmental > Terrestrial > Soil > Wetlands > Permafrost | place: Sweden: Stordalen | collected...
GTCGGGGACATCGCGCCTATCGTTCAGTCTGTCAGCCAAGAAGTTTGGCCCGGAGAGAATAGACCTCAAAATGTCAACAAATCGTCCCACTTCACGAGTCACAGGCTATCCGGAGAGCGCTCGATTCTGACCCATACCAGCCGACGTCGTTATTTTCGATGGTGACAGATTGTCAGACAGCGCTGAACCGTGCTTTCGACTATGAAAAGCGTGATGTCCGGCCTCAACCATCTACTGGAAACTCAAGCTTTCTTCGTGCCGCCCATTGAATGGACAACCGCAACCACGGACTGGCCCTCTGGGACTACCATTTCTCCGGGTAGCTCTATTTCTAACCCGCTTGGCTGGTTCTTGGCCGTAGCCAGAATGGCCCGTCCGTCCGGTCCGGTGACCGTGGCGGTCGGGGCCGCACCCAGCTTGGCGTCATTTCCGAACACCAGCCGCCGCACCACAAGCTCACCGTGCCGACATTCTAGTCTTGCCGAGAGCGCTCCGGACTGCCGCTGCTGGCTATACAGTCCCCAGGCCGAACCGGCGGCAAAAAAGCACTGAAAATTCTCTCCGCCCCATCGCGGCTGAAACGTCACTCTCTTCTCTACCGCTGAATAGCGAAACCCGGAAAGGGCCAGCAGTACCGAATAACTCGCCATGGCCCGAGAATAATGGTTCCCCCACTCAATCTGGTTCCATGGATTCCGCCGCACTCCGTCGTAGCGTTCACTCACAGCTTTGACAATCGCCAACCCTTCTTCCGGCAACCCGTGATAGATCAAATGTGCTGCGACCTGATACTCGATACCCGTCCACACTTCATCCGAATAGACAAAGGGTAGCGCCGGACGTCCGCCATTCGGCCACGAGCACAGCAGCAAACCTTTCTCATCGTTGATCGCATAAATACGTTGCGTGTTCCCATGAGTCCAAAAATCGTGCCTAAAATTGTTGCGGTAGATTGACTGCAAGGTCTTCCGAACTCGCTCAGTTTTCAGCCCGAGGTCCAGCCCCACTACGTCCGCGAACCACTGTCCCAGCATCTGATCGGAAAGGCATCCTTCGCCGAACTGATACTTGAGCTGGCCATCCCGCACCACCCGTTCTTTCCAGTCCTTTTGGTCATAAGGCTCCATGGGGCGAATTTCCGCGACCGGCGTTACTTTCTGAACATAGAACTCCCCGTTCCACAATTCTTCGATGTTTTTCGCCCCCTTCTCGCGAACTTCGCGATAACTCTCCGCCGCGGAGGTGTCCCCGACTGCGAAAGCCATGATCTCCCCGGCTTTCAAAGCTCCCAGATAAAGAGTTGTCATCATCGGATTCGCGCCGAAAAACTCGATGTCATACGTATTGTGCTGCTCGCCTTCCATCACCCCATCTTTGTCGGCGTCCCAGTGCTTCCAGGCAAACTCCAGCGCCCGCTTGGCGTCCGGCCACATCTGTTTGAGGAACCGGTCGTCGCCCGAGATCTGCCACTCCCGATACAGCTTCATGATGCAGCCCATCTGGCCATCCGCCGCGGGACGAAAATCCCACTGCTTGATTCCCAACGGCAGCATGGCCCGGAAGGCCATGCTGTCATCGGGCCGCATCTCATGCAGAAAGTCGGTGCTCCGCATCGACCGCTCCAATTCCGGATACAAGAAGGCCAAGGCCTGCTCGTAGTTCCAGACGTGCGAGCAGTTCATCCAGCCGTTGTGCTGATCATCCCCGCAACCTTCGAACCCAAAAAACTGTTTCCCCTCGAGCAGCATGCAGGTGTTGGTGCGAAGAATCGACGCTTGGCTCGAAACTGCCTGCAGGACGTAAGGCGGAAGAGTGCTCGCACGGAAGGTCTCGCCGAACGATCGTGTCTTGCCCTCCAGTTCAGGCAGGCGCTCAGCGGTATGGCGGGCCACATCCCACGCGCTGGTAAAGCGGGTGCCGTAATAGTTTGTCAATTTCCTGCCCTTCAATTGCTCGTCTTTCTCATGCCAGTAGTTTTCCCTGACCGGAAAATACCAAGCCAACACGAAAGTGATCCTCGTCGATTCGCCGGGCGATAGCCGCGCCTGGGGCGCGAGTGTGGCGTAATCTGATTTACCGTCAGCCGATGGTTGGGGCGGCCTGGAATCGTGCAACTGGCCGTCTGCGGAGAATTCGTCCACCCATTTTTGGTAGAAATCCCACCAGGCTCCGCTCTCCCAACTGGTACGCGCCGTGTATGGTCGAGTCGTGGTCAGCAACGCCATAGAACCGTAGCGAGGGTCACCTGGCAAATACTTTTCCGAGGTCAACTCGAGGCCGGCGATGCTCGCACTCCTAGCCTGCTCCTGCCGCACTGTAGCCAGATTCTGCCCGAATCCTGGATGGTCGCTGCCTTCGAGATATGCCTTTCCGTCGTAGCCGACGGGGTTCAGCAAAGAAAACGCCAGCGATACGTCCACCGGCTTTTGGGAACGGTTGTGCACTTCATACGTCAAAATCGCCACCGGCAAGCTGGAATCATCGACGCTGAGCGGAATAAACGGATTAAAAGCCTGGAGCGACAGTGCCACCGGAAGCGCACGGTCTTCGAAATCAACCTTGGCCACGGGATAGGCGCCAGTGAAACGTGCTTTCTGAAAATGAGGTAGGCCCTGCGCGGATGCCCGGTCGAAGCCATTCCAGCCCCGAAATGGCGGCTGCGGCGGGCCTTCGAGGACGCGCATCTCTCCAGCGCCGCCTTCAGGCCTCGCCCACAAGGCCACAAAGCTGAAAGGCAAGATGCGCCTCTTGGCAGGTCGGTTGAAAATTTCCCAATCGCGCAATTCACCACGACCCCCGAGCGAGACCGTACCGGTTCCAATTCCTCCCAAAGGGAACGCTACTTCTCCACACGCTCCCTCGGCAAAGGTTAGCCCGGGAGTGTGTTCACCCTGTAATGCCTGTCGCGAATAGGGAATGGTCGAACCGGCAGGAGACTCAAAGCTCTGGGGCCCATTCTCGGCCAAGACCTTTTGGCCGGTCAGCGCCGCAGCTCCCAGGGCCGCAGCCGAGGTCGAAGCCAGAAACTGTCTCCGGTTTACCTTTGCTTTTTCATTCATGACGGAGCCCGATCTTATGAATTTGAGGTTTGTTCGCTGAAACGCTGCAGAGCTGAGGAGGCCAGCCTGCAGCTCGATCCGCTGGGCGTGTCCCTATTCTGTCTCCGCGCGGGAACGAATCAGGTACATCCCATCGGCGCACGCTATTTTCGCGCATTTTGCGCCAGTTCGGTCGGGTTGCTATGTTTTATTTTTCCCGGCCTTGCCGAGACCGCGACGGACCGCAATGGACTCGATCTTCACTCCATCCTTCATTCTGAAACGGACCTGTAGACTAGTGAGGTTTGAACAGAAGTGGGGCGAAGTGGCTTATGTTATCGCGCCAGACAAGCCACGTGTGAAGGCCCGGAGTTTCGATGGCGGTGACCGGCATGTTCTTCGACTTGAGCCAGGCAACGAATCTGCGATTCGGACCCATCAGTCCGTCTTCGGTTCCGCAGGCGATCCAGAGAAGACGAAGGTTGGCCGCCTTGGGGTTGAGTGCGCCTACCTGCCTGTCGAAGTCGAGCTTCTGCACTGCGGAACTGAAGCCGCCGACCCAAGCGAATCGGTCGGTGTGAGCGAGGCCGATGGTGAGGCTTTCAAGTCCGCCCATCGAAAGCCCGGCGATGGCGTGATCCTCGCGACTCCTCGAGATCTTGTAAGCGGATTCCACCTGGGGGATCACTTCGGTGAGCAAGGCGCGGGTGGCGAGACTGGCGTTATGGTCGATGCTGGCTGGTTCGCTCCACACATCTGTGGTGCTATGGATAAAGGCCATATCGCCGTAGGCGAGTGGCATGACGACAATCATGGGCTTGATCTTGCCCTCGGCGAGAAGGTTGTCGAAGATTGCGTCCACCCGCCCATTGTGAAGCCAGCCCAAGGCGGAGTCGGTCCATCCGTGGAGAAGATAGAGGACCGGGTAGAGGTCTCTCGATTTCGGATCGTAGCCGGGCGGCGTATAGACGTAGTAGTCGCTCTGGTCATTGGGGAGGCCGAGGACCGTGGCCGTGGTGTAGCTATGGTGGTGGGTAGTGCCATGAGGGACCCTGGTTTGTTCCCACAGCTCGGGGGTTGCGCCGGAGACGGTAATCATGCTGGCAGGATTGATGAGGCTGTTCGAGATGCGGGGATTGGACGGGTCGAGGCGTGGGAGGCCATCGACTTCAAAGTGATAACGATAGATCTCGGGTGCGAGCGGACCCGCGGTGACTGTCCATATGCCGGCGTCATTCTTCGTCATCGGCGTCGGCTTCGCAGTACCTTCAAGATAGAACAGGACCGTCGTGGCGGCGACGTCCCTATAAAGAAAGGTGACGGTGCGATCTGCGTGGACCTCGGTGGATGGGAAGTGCGGCAGAATCTGAGCGCCCGTGTAGGCCGAGCCAACGGTCATGAGGAAAGCCAAGGTTGCGCCGGTTTTGCGCGCCTGGATACCTAGCAAGGTCAGAACTCTCCCGTGCCAGTGTAACCGAGAAGATGCACGTGCTGCTTCTCGCTGTCGGGAGTTTGTTTTCAACTCACGGCATCGAGCATGTTCTGTGATTCGATCTCGGCCGCATCGAGTTCGATGTTGAATTCCGGCCCGGGGGGAAGAGAGAGATGCGCCTTGACCGGAACCGGCGGCCGCTTTTCGAACTTGACCGCGCCCCTGCCCTCCTTAGATTTCCGGCTCGATGGGAAATCGATCGCAGCGGTCCAGATCGGCCTTGAATCACGAGCCTTCTGTCCATCGTCCAGAATGATATGCGTTTTCCGCGAAGTGGCGACGACCAGCGCGATGACAAGAGAAGGGAATCGTTCGATCCCGCGCAACGCCCTGTCATTTCGGAGTGGATCCGATCACCTGGCGGTTATGGTCTCGCCTTCGGGTCTTGACTACCGTCGGTTTGGAGCGAACAACACAAGCCGTACCTTCCAGGTTGTCGACTCCCCCGGACTAAGCTTCACCATGCCGGTATCCATCCCCTTCCACTCTTCGCCGAAAGGGTCCTGGAAGTTGAACTGCTCTTCAATGGCAGCGAAGGTATCGTTATTCGGAGAGTAAAGATGCACCGTGTTGATCTCGGCCGAGAGGCCCTCGACGCGAATGCCATAGTTCCAGTTGGGATCGGACAGCCACGCGTCCACCACTCCTTGGGCCCGAGCGAGGTGAGAGAAGTTCGTATTCATCGACGCCTTGAGCAGAGCGCCATCCCTCGGTTGAAAGTCGTACGACGTTCCTTGCACGGGAACAAGCCGTCCTGTAGTACGTCCATCGATCGAATCCACCTCGGCACGCGTGGCAGCGGGGATGTGGACTCGCGCTTGGGAACGGTCGCCGCTTGGAATCGCGAGATATGGATGCCAGCCAATTGCCATGGGCTCGGACTCACGGCCTACATTCTTCGCCGTGACGGTCACCTCGACCGCTTGGCCGGTCAATGCGACGGTGAAGTATAGATCGGTGCTCGAAAGCCAATGGCCGCCGAAGTCACCGGCATGAATGACGCCCGTCACGGTCTCGCCGTCTGCGGTCGCGAGCGTGCGCAGGTTCTCCGCTTTGGTCTGATTGATCAGTCCGTGGACGGCGTACTTCCCCATGAAGTCCATCGGGAGATGGATCGCATGCCCGTGCCAGTTCGCGTTGACGGTCCTGCCATCCGGCGAGAGCTCGCCGCCAATGCGGCTGGAGAAAGGAATGAGGAAAGCCCCTCCGAAAGAATGATTCAAATTGCCAAACTCATCGGGCCCAGTACCGTTCAACAGGCCGGCGGCCTCCGCTAGGGAGGGCGATTTCAGCAGCCGTACTTCGCCTTTGCCCGGAATGTTGGCCGTTATCTGGAAGACGTTCATGCCACGTCCCGGAAACAGAGTCAGCGAGAGAAATTGGAGTCGGTTTCGATGACGCGATGGCTTGCGCACTAACGTCACCACGTCTCGGCCGCCGACCTGCGGACGCCCGGCGGTTACGTGCAGGGGCTCATCTTGCTGGGCGCTCAGGTTCTTGCCCGTTGTCAGCGAGACCGCCAACGCGGCAAGCGTCCATACCATTTGTTTTCTCGCGTTACGAATATCCATCTTCGATGAACCTCGACTCCAGAATTCGCTTGCCAGGGGATCGCAAAGGTCTTGGATTATTGTAAGGAAGGAGGGTAAAGGCGGCGACCCCTGTCAAATCTGAAAGACTCCGAATAACACTATGACCGTGTTCTTAGATTAATTCCCTAGTGCCGCAGATGCGCCCGGATCTCGAACATTAGTGGGATTGCGGATCGTCGCCCAGTGTGGCCTGCGGCCAGCCCTTCACCCAGGCAATCGATGAAATCTGCAGAAAAGGCCGGCCGGTTTGGGCATCATAGGCATGAAACACAATGATGTCCCCGTCTTTTTGTTGAAGAACGGATTCTCCGCCTGGGCCCACCCAACGCTGGTTTCCTACCAGCAGGGGAGTTCCTCCGCCCTCTAGCATGGGAGTACCTTGGGCATCCACGTAGGGTCCGGTCGCCTTTCGCGAACGACCGACCATGGTCTTGTAAGTGCTCTTGGTGCCGCGGCAACAAAGATCGAAAGAGGCAAACAAATAGTAGAACTTGCCGTGGTGAACCAGGAAAGGAGCTTCGATCGCTTGCCAATTCCCCGGCAAACCCGGAGGCGCCGCGGGAGGATTGTCAGGCCGCTTTCGGGTGGCGAGAGAATACAGCCTCGTGTCCTTGGCCGACAGCCCGCCTGTCTTCGGATCGATGCGGCGCATCTTGATTCCGCCCCAAAAGCTGCCGAACGCCAGCCAAGTGCGCCCCCTCGCATCGATCACGAGATTAGGATCAATGGCGTTGAAATCGTCTCCCAGTCCGGAGCGCAGTACCAATCCCCGATCTGCCCAGTGAAAATCGTGGCTGCTCGGATCGAGAGTCCGATTGGTGAGCAGAGCGATTCCAGAAGTGTTCTTTCCGAATACCGAAAACGCATAGTACAGATGATATTCGCCGTTGAAATAGGAAATGTCCGGGGCCCACAGCTCCCGGGTCTGCGGGCTCTCCTTCTGAATCCACTCGGGAATGGTCGGGAGCACATATCCACACCGTGCCCAGCGGTGCAGGTCTTTCGAGCAGCGAACCGGGAGCTGTCCCTTCCGATCTGGTCCGCTTCCGGTCGCAAACAAATACCACGTGTCGCCATCTTTGAAGATCGAGGGATCGTGGGTGAACTCCACGTCGCCTTCGACCTTAATTACCTGAGGTGAACGAGAGTCGGAGTCTTGCGCTTCGACCGCTCGAGAACCCGGGGTGAGGATCCACGCCACACCGAGAAGAAATAGAAAGATGTGCTTGTTCATCGGGCTGTTCGGGGTCTGCAGATGCCAAGAAACGCTGCGATGTTGGACCGAGACCACGATTGCGGCCAAGCAAGCAAACGTTTTCTTGTTCATTGGGAAAATTTCTCTCCCTTAACGCCGGATACCGCGCCAGTATAGCGCAGCCCTGGTCCCGGACGGTCCTTGGCAATAGCTTAGCTCTTCAGGCCAACTTCAAAGTATATAGTTGCTTTTCATGCAAAGTTTTGTTCAGCATCTCCGCTACAGCCTGCGGATGCTGCGCAAGAGCCCTGGCCTCACCCTAACGGTGTTGCTAACGCTTGTGCTCGGCATCGGCGCAAACACGGCGATCTTTACCGCGGCCTACGCGACGCTGCTGGCGCCATTGCCTTATCCGCACCCCGACCGGCTAGTGATGGTCTGGTCCAAGCTGCAAGGCCATCGCAACGCGGTTTCGGCGGCCGATTTCGCCGACTGGAAGCGGCAGGGCACTGCATTCGAGGACCTGAATGCGTTGAGCCCGGACGATTTCAACATCGCTACCCATGACAGGCCGGAATTCATCGAAGGTATGGAAGCCACGCCAGGCTACTCCGGAATGTTGGGAAATCCCCTCTTCCTCGGTCGCAATTTCCTGCCCGAGGAAGGGGAGCCAGGCAAAGAACACGTCGTCATCCTTACCTCTCGGTTATGGCGGCATCTCGGTTCCACCCCCCAAATAATTGGCCAGAGGATTCAAATCAACGGCGAGCCTTATACGGTGGTGGGCGTGTTGGCGCCGGGAACTGCGGATCGTTGGGACGAAGAATTGATCGTACCGCTTGTCTTCAAGCCCGGGCAGCCCCTCGATCGCGATTCTCGCTACTTGGGCGTCGCGGGTCGGCTCAAACCCGGCGTCACCATCAAGCAAGCGCAGGCCGAGATGGACTCGGTCACCGCCAATGAGGCGAAGGATTATCCCCAGAGCAATCAAGGCTGGGGCGCGCTGGTGGAACCGCTCAAGAATGATTTTTTCCCGAGCGATAGGCAGCTAACCCTTTGGCTGCTGCTAGGTGCAGTGGGATTCTTGCTATTGATAGCCTGCCTAAATGTAGCCAATCTCCTGCTGGCCAAGGGCATTACCCGGAACCGGGAAGTGGCGATTCGCGGCGCTTTGGGAGCGAGACCGGCAGCGATCTTCGCGCAGTTTCTAACCGAGAGCCTAGTCCTAGCGATCCTAGGGGGTCTACTCGGCGTTGCTGCGGGGTATGCCATGCTGCGAGGGTTGGTTGCGGTGATGCCGCCGCACACCCTACCCGCGGAAGCCGATCTGCGGCTGAATGTTCCTATTCTGCTCTTCATGCTGGCCGCCGCGACGCTGGCCGGCGTTCTCTTCGGCTGCGCCCCCGCATGGTACGCCTCACACCTGGATCCGGCGGGAGTCCTCAAGGATGGCGGGCGTTCAGGAATGGGCCGGGGCCGCAACCGGATTCGCCGCGTCCTCGTAATGGCCGAGTTTGCCCTGGCTCTGCCGCTGCTTGCCGGGGCCGGGTTGGCGACTCACAGCTTCTGGAATCTCACGCACATAGATCTCGGCTTCCGCACCGATCACATTCTTGGCTTCTACCTCGAACCGGTGTCGCTGTTGAACGATCCCAAACCGATCGATTCCTACTATCACCGCATTCTTGCCAGCATCGAAACGGTTCCCGGCGTCTCCCATGCGTGCGCGATGACGTTTTTACCTCTCGAAGGCTTGCACTTCGAAATGCCTTTCACTATTGTCGGCAAACCCGAGTATGCGGACCCGTCGAAGCGCCCGAGCGCGGACCTGCAGAATGTTACGCCCGACTATTTCCAGACCTTCGGAATTCGAATCATAAAAGGACGAGCGTTTACTGAAGCTGATAATGCCTCGAGCGTCAGAGTAGCGATGGTCAACGAGACCTTCGCCAACAGATTTCTTGCAGGGCTCGATCCACTCCAGCAGCATGTGTCGATGCAGCAGTTGATTCCTGATGAGCCGAAGATGGGGCCAGCTGTTGAGCGGCAGATCGTGGGCGTATTTCACACTGTGAAGAGCCGAGGATCCCGCGAGGACAACCCTGAGATTGATATACCCTTCTGGCAACAGGGGTTTCCCATCGCGGGTATTGGCGTTCGCACCGCTGAAGATCCGGCGACCATGATCAAGAGTATCGCGGCTGCCGTGAATACCGTGGACTCGCAGACGGCCCTTTATACACCTCGGACCATGGAGCAAGTGCACGATGAGGGGTTGGCCAACGATCGGTTTGTAGTAATCCTTTTCGCCAGCTTCGGCGTGGTTGCGCTGTTGCTCGCCGCGGTAGGTATCCACGGTCTAACGGCTTTTTCGATAGCGCAACGCTCGCATGAGATTGCCCTGCGGATGGCGCTGGGCGCCACCCGCAGCCGCGTTGTTGTTCTCGTGGTGAAAGAGGGTTTGGTGCTGGCATGTGTCGGTTTGGGTCCCGGATTGATCGGGGCTTATTTTGTAGGGCGAGAAATGCAGAGCATATTGTTCGGCATGGCTGCGATTGATTTCCCAAGCCTTGTGGGGCTGGGGCTGGTCTTTCTTTTTGCAGCGCTGTTGGCCTGTTATCCACCAGCGCTCCGGGCCGCAACAGTGGAAATTATGCAGGCACTGAGAAATGACTAGGGAAAATGGCTGGGGTGCTTCCTCCGTGGGAGGGTAGGCCGAGTGAAAATGATTCAGCCAAGCTGGCAAACGGGACTGTTGATTCACGTGTCCTCGGTGCGGACGGATGGTGCCCGTCCTGGGTGTAATAGATCGACGTCTTTGCCGAATTGAATCGCGGTTTCACGAGGCTCCCCGGCGAACCCGCCCACCCCACGCCCTGCCCTAGTTCTCCAGGTGGGGTGTAGCTCTTTTGCTGTCCCCATACACTACCCCGGCTTTTATTGACTTGCGACCGACTGCGGCCTAGAATCGCGCACCATCGGCTGACCTGCGTGGCCGATCACAGAGTCCGATCACAGCACGGAGCCAGCACGGGACCTTCTGCCTCTCCTACCGTTCCTACCCCGACCCGCAACCAGGGACATCTGCTCCGCATTGTGGGCGTGGGGTTTGGTGTCGCGGTAGGCATCGGAGGCATGGTCGGCTCTGGCATCCTGCGTACGCCCGGTGAGGTCGCAGCCCACCTGCGCAGTTCATGGCTCGTCATCGCGGTCTGGGCTTTGGGCGGAGTTTACGCGCTGTTCTCCACTCTTTCGGTGACCGAGCTGGGCACGATGCTGCCGCGAGAGGGTGGATGGTACGTTTATTCCCGTCAAGCCTTTGGCGAATATGTCGGTTTTGTAGTGGGCTTGGGCGATTGGATGATGCAAGCAGTGCCCATCGCATATCTGGCAGTGGCATTCGGCGAATTCGCTGCTGGACTCGAACCTGGCCTGGGACCGCACATCAAGCTGGTGGCGGTTGCGAGCGTGGTGATTCTGATGCTTTTGAACTGGCTCGGCCTGCGCGCCGGCAGTCGGGCACAGGAACTTACCAGCCTGGTCAAGGCACTCGCCTTGATCGCATTTGTAGTGGCCTGTTTCGCAGTCTCGACGAGAACTGGGGTCAACGATTCATCTGCAATCGCCCATTTCCCGGCGTCAAGAGGCAACATGCTGCTGGCTCTGGTGGTTGCCTTGCAGTCTGTCATCGTCACCTACGACGGCTGGTACTCAGCCATCTACTTCATGGAGGAAGATCAAGATCCGGCCAGAAACCTGCCGCGCTCAGCGATCGGCGGGGTCTTGGTTTGCATTGCGATCTTCCTGCTGGTCAACCTCGCCCTGCTGCACGTCCTGCCAATGGCTCAACTGGCGGCTTCCCGAGCGCCAGCCGCAGACGCCGCGATGGCGGTGTTTGGCAGAAGCGGCAAACAGATCATTCTGGTTATTTCTCTGGTCACGGTGGTGAGCACGATCAACGCTTGTCTGCTGGTTTCGTCACGGATTCTTTTTGCCCTAAGCCGGGATGGTTTACTCCCGCGCTGGATGGCTTCGGTCAACTCGGGAGGCACGCCCGCGGGAGCGCTCCTGGTGGGCGCGCTCATCAGTATTGTGCTGGTTCTCAGCGGCAGTTTCGAGACCCTGATCGCGATTGCCTCGGTCCTGTACGTGGCCGTTTACATGTCGGGATTCGTCGCCTTGCTCGTTTTGAGAATTCGGCAGCCGGAGCTTCGACGGCCGTTCAAGATGTGGGGCTATCCCTGGACGAGTTGGGGAGTGCTGCTGGCCTCGGCTGTATTTCTGATTGCATCCGTGATCAGCGACCTCAAGCATAGTTTGTTTACCCTGGGGTTGATCGCGATCAGCTACCCGGTCTATTTTTTCGCGGTAAAGAGAAGGACTTCGCGCCCAGGAGCGCTTCCCGACAGGACTGGAGTCTGATCAAACCCTAAACCCAAGAGCGGTAGACCCCGCCGTCCGCGTCGTCCTCTCGCACCGGTCTGCCGTACCGGCACTCGGTCCGGACTATGGAAGATGAACTTAGAATCAACGATTGCTGAATCAACGATTGCTGTTGACACGAAAATACGTTCGAGTTAGCGTCCCATGACGTCGTCTATTAAGGTCGTCTATTTCGATCTGCGCCGCTTACCAGAATGACGGAAGAGTCCACGCTGCTTTTCAGCGCCGATGTAATTTCATAGATCGTTCTGGGACGCGAAAGGAGCCTCAGTTGACCATAGGTTGGTTACGCCACGCAGAGGCCGTCGTTGCCACGGCCGCAGTCATTGCTGTCTGTCTGACCGCGCAAGCGCAAGAAGAGATACCGCCGCCCCAGGGCAAGGGGCGCGTCGTGGTGGTTGCCTCCGGCATGAGTGGCCCGGAGCACTACAAGACGGTTTCGCGCGCCATCGCGCAGCTCGGATATGACGTAGTGCTGTTCGATGGCAACCCTATGGAGGGGACGCACGGCGAGGCGTTGAAGACCGCGATTCAGCAAGCTCTGCAAATGCCGCATGCCCTTCCGGGCAAGGTGGCGCTGGTCGGCTTTTCCCTGGGTGGCGGCATTTCTATCGGCTACGGCGTGCACTGGCCCGATCAGGTGGCCGTTGTTATCGCCTGGTATCCCGCGACCA
>Ga0182018_10004150_pt1 | contig 12433 bp, 14 predicted proteins | sample 812P2MmetaG_FD_120490 | JGI IMG/M metagenome (GOLD analysis project Ga0182018, IMG submission 120490) | Permafrost microbial communities from Stordalen Mire, Sweden - 812P2M metaG | ecosystem: Environmental > Terrestrial > Soil > Wetlands > Permafrost | place: Sweden: Stordalen | collected...
GACGTTCATACCGGCACAGCAGGAGCAAAAGCTGCCGCTGATCCAAAACGCCGCAGAGACGCTCGGTCCCGCGCTCTCGCCGGACAAGGTTAGCCCGCCGCCGACGGACGCGGATGACGTCGCCGTCATCAACAGTACCGTTACCGCGCTCAACAAGTTCGCGGGCGAAGCGCCGGCGGGTCCCGGCGCTGACGCGGCAAAGCGCCTCGCCGCGGCCTTGAATACCCTTGCCGGGGCCGATGCGGCGGCGCGCCAACGCGCCGAAGTTGCTTTCGTGCAGCCGCTGAAAACGGCGCTCGACAATTTGCGCGGCCTGCTCAAGGCCCAGGAGGTCACACGGGACAACCTTCCGGCGGACCTCGTGAGCCAGTGGATGACGCCGGACGGGCAAGCACGCGTGGAGGTCGCCCCGAGCGGCAATGAGAATGACAATGTGACATTACGGACCTTCGCGCGTAACGTGCAAAACGTCGAGCCTAACGCCACCGAGGGCCCCATTTCGATTCTCGAGGCCCGGCGCACCATCATCACCGCGTTCCTCGAGGCCGGCGCCTGGGCACTGCTGTCGATCGCCGTGCTGTTGTGGATCACATTGCGGCGGCTGGGCGATGTGCTGCTGACGCTCATTCCGCTGCTGGTCGCGGGCGTCGTCACGCTCGAAATCTGCGTGCTGATCGATATGCCGCTCAACTTCGCCAACATCATCGCACTGCCGTTATTGCTCGGCGTCGGCGTAGCCTTCAAGATTTACTACATCATGGCCTGGCGCGAGGGACAGACCAGATTGTTGCAGTCGGTGCTCACGCGCGCCGTGACGTTCAGCGCGTGCACCACGGCGACCGCCTTCGGCAGCCTGTATTTCTCCAGCGATCCCGGCACATCGAGCATGGGCAAGCTTCTTGCCATCGCACTGTTGACGACGATGACGGCGGCGGCGCTGTTTCAGCCAGTGCTCATGGGCAAGCCGCGCGAGGAAAGCCTCCAACAGCACGAGCGGCGCAAGCGCGCGGCGGTCGTTGCGGATTGATCATTAAACGCTTCCCGCGCCGCTAACGCCGTGCGGAATTCTCCGGCTTCGTCGCCCCCGGCGTTTTGGGCGCCGCATTTGTGGCCGGACGATTGGGATTAAAGCGGGGATCGATCTCGTTGTAGGCCGACTCCGGCAAGCGCGTCCAATATTGGTTCTGCCCAAGAAGTGAAATGCCGAGATAGCCGCGCACTACCAGCGTGGTGCCGTCCGGCGTCAGCGTCATCATGGCCTTGTAGATGTGGCCGTAACGCGGGTCGAGAATGGTCCCATCGTTGTAGGTCATGCCGTCGCGCTTCATGCCGCGGATGATGTCGAGGCCCAGCCACGGCTTGTTATGGCGGTCGTCGGTGCACTGATCGCAGACGACGCTGGGGCTCTCGCCCGGCTTCAGATACATCTTCACGATCGTTCCTTCATAGACGCCGTCGTGATCGTGGATGAGAAACCAGGCGGTGGGCTGATGGGTGCTGTCATCGACCGATTGCCAAAGTCCAGCGGCCGTCGGCTCCGCGCCGATCGCCTGGCCGGCGCCGATGAGCGCGAGGAGAGCCGCCGCAACCGTCAGGTGTCTTGCTCGCATGTTGCGTTCTCCGAAGTTCGGATCGCCGGCTTCCATGAACCAGGCGACCCATTTCATTCAATAGGCACCCGCCGTTCATCCGGCAAGCCGGGTTTCCGAACGGCTGATTGACCGCGCGGGCCAAGGGACACCGCCGCGATACCGAAAGGGGACCAAGCCGAGGCGGCAAAATTTTGGATTTAATGTGGTGCGATGCCGCTCCACCGGCGGAATATGACCGCTTTCGCCGGGACGCTTGCGCCTGGAAAGCTCGGCGCTGCATGGAGTTGCCCCGCGATAATGGTGGCCGTCAAATAAAAGGCGGGATATGACACCGCGCGCCGGGCGAGGAGAACAGCGGCCGGACGACTGATAATCGCGACAAGGAGAGCAATGACCATGGCGAACAAGATCATCATCAGCTGCGCGCTTACCGGCTCGATCCACACGCCGACCATGTCGGACGCGCTACCGATCACGCCCGATCAGATCGCAACCCAAGCGATCGACGCCGCCAACGCCGGCGCCGCGATCCTGCATCTGCACGCGCGCGACCCGAAGGACGGGCGGCCGTCGCCGGATCCGGGCGTCTTCATGCAGTTTCTGCCGCGCATCAAGCAAGCGACCGACGCGGTGGTCAACATCACCACTGGCGGCGCCGTGACCATGTCCGTGGAGCAGCGCATCTCCGCGGCGCAGACCCTGTCGCCGGAAATGTGCTCGCTCAACATGGGGTCGATGAATTTCGCGCTCTACCCCATGGCGAAGCGCTTCAAGACCTGGAAATACGATTGGGAGGAGAGCTATCTCACCAACTCCGACGCCTATATCTTTCCCAACACATTTCGCGACATCGAAAAGATCTCCAACATTCTCGGCGAAGGCCACGGCGTCAAATTCGAGCATGAATGCTACGACACCGGCCACCTTTATAACCTCGCGCATTGCATCGACCGCGGCATGTTCAAGCCGCCGGTTTTCGTGCAGCTCATCTTCGGCATTCTCGGCGGCATCGGCGCCGAGCTCGACAATCTCCTGTTCATGAAGCGCACCGCCGACCGCCTGTTCGGCGATCAATATTACTGGTCGGTGCTCGCTGGCGGCCGCCATCAGATGAATTTCGGCACCAATGCCGCCATGATGGGCGGCAATATTCGCGTCGGGCTCGAGGACTCGCTCTATATCGGGCCGGGCAAGTTCGCAAAAAGCAACGCGGAGCAGGTGGCGAAAATCCGCCGCATCGTCGAAGAGCTCGGCTTCGAGATCGCGACCCCGACCGAGGCGCGTGCCCTGTTGGGGCTCAAGGGCGCCGACCGCGTAAAATTTTAGCAACGCGGGCGGCCTTGACCGAGGCGGCGACGCGAAGCTAAATCGCGCTTCCACGCGTCAATCGGGCGGTTAGCTCAGCGGGAGAGCACATCCTTGACATGGATGGGGTCACAGGTTCAATCCCTGTACCGCCCACCATTTAAAATCAAATACTTAGCCGAGATTAGGAAGAACCAATAATTCGGTTGGGGTAGGCTAGGGGTAGCGTTTTTCAGGAGGTTTAATCCGGTTATCCTGTTTGCGTGATCTACGTCGCGAGCGCGGGCCTCTGGGCCGGCGCAACGTCCAGACGGACGGTAAGTTTATTATGCGCACAATCGAGAGGGGGCGGCGTAAGGCACCAAACTACGAATCTGGGGGTCAGGAGTTCGAATCTCTTCGGGCGCGCCAGAAATCCAATAAACATCAGGGAAATTTGAACGCCGGAAAAAGATGCCATGCAGAATAAAATAATCTGCATGGCAAAGAGGAAAAATTTGGTCATGGAATGAGGTGCCCTCGAGAGCGTAACGACGGTTCGAATTTCACTCGCTCCGCCACGTTCTTTCGCAATCCGTTCTCCGTTGCCCGCCCAAGCAGAACATAAGCGGCCAAATTTGGCTCCGTCAGCCCTAGACCTTTGGACTCCCGCAAGGATGTGGCGAGGCCAGGTTGTTCTCTGGCGCTTCCTTTTCTCCGGAGCTTTGTACTTTTTAGCCGCAGTACGGTTCTGCAAGACAGAGCAAAATTCGGCGTTTTTCAGGGGACGAGATTAACCGAATTGGAATCCCGCCCGCTCGCTCGGTCTCACAATTTGAGATGGATCAATGCCGCTGCCCTCGGCAACTTGCTCAGTGCGAGCCACACTGCTTTCGACATCCATTCGCATAATACCAGAAAAGAATTTCAGTATGCCAACGCAGCGTCCTGACGCCATCGGACGACCCCATCGCGTCGGCAGTCAATGTCGGGGGCGCTACCCGGTTACGCGACGAGCGGCGAATTCTTTGCCGACGCTTTCGGATCGGCCTTTGGCCTGGGATCGCTGGAGCTGCACCGGAAAGCCCGCGCCCGCGCCGATACAGGTTGGGAAAGATCAGCCGGAACATTGATCCGCCGCCCGCCAGGCAGAACCACATAGCGCGCGATAACGCGCAATTTTCCTTCGTCGCCGCCGTATCCCTCGACCACATACTTGGCGCCGACCGGAAACCGCCGCGGCAAACGGCCGGACAGACGATACATCGGCAGACCCATGACCCTCTCCTTCGTGCAATCCAAGGTCACAGCTTTGAGCCGCCCTCTTTACTGCATCTGTATAAAAAAATAGCTCACACTGAACCGTCGGTGGATAAGTGGATAACCCCGCAGCGGCAATTCCAAACTATGGAACTGGTGGATTCAACAGGTGAACGCAACATGATCGATTTGATGTTCCGAGAAAAGCACTCAAGCACGCAGGGCACCTATGGCGTCGAGCAGCGTACGGCGGTGCCGACAATGCCGACACCCCAATCCTTCAAGTCCTCCGCCGTCAAGTGCGGCAGGACCTTGTCGTCGATCGCGTTGTCGCGGAACGCCGCCTCATACTGTTCGAGGCCCAGGCTCCGCAGCCAACCTCCGAGGTCCATTATAGCGCCCGAACTCCCGGCTGGTGCGCATGATCATCTAGGTGAAACAGCGTGTCTAGGGGTGAAGTCAACCAATCAAATAAAGGCGTCGATTTCGAGACTGCTGTGACCTCAACTCAGAGATTTCGCTGCACCGCACTTAACCGCCGCGTCGAGCCCAGGAGAATACACCCGCTCTTTCTTGCTCACAGGCAACAGGTGTAGTCTGCTCCGAGAGCTGCTGAAGGGACGTGCCGAAGTCCCGTTTTCTATTTTAGTAGCAGCGCTCATGCCGTCGGCGGGCATCTACCAACAGCAGACTTTATTTTCGCGGTCTATCAGCGATCGCATCATGGGCGCAGACTAGATTTGCGTGCGCATGGTGGATCCGGAGGAAGTCGCAAGGACTATAAAGGGAGGATGTTATGACAATGAAACAGACCATCGTGACGGGCCTGTCAGCGGCCGGCCTCGTTCTCGCGAGCGGACTGGCTTTTGCCGCGGGCCAATACGGACCGGGCGTCAGCGACACCGAGATCAAGATCGGCAACACGATGCCCTATAGCGGCCCGGCATCGGCCTACGGAACCATCGGCAAATCAGAGGCCGCGTATTTCGATATGATCAACGACCAGGGCGGTATTAACGGCCGCAAGGTGAACTTCATCAGCCGCGATGACGGCTACAGCCCCCCAAAAACTGTCGAAATGGTGCGGAAGCTGGTAGAGGAAGACCAAGTGCTTCTGATGTTCGGCACGCTCGGCACGCCGCCCAACACTGCGATCTGGGATTACCTCAATGACAACAAGGTGCCGCAACTGTTCGTCACCACTGGCGCCGACAAGTGGAATGATCCCAAGCACCATCCCTGGACGATGGGCTGGCTGCCAACTTATCAGACCGAGGGACGCATTTACGCCCGCTACATTTTGAAAAACCTGCCCGATGCCAAGATCGCGGTGCTCTATCAAAACGATGATTTTGGCAAAGACTACCTCACCGGCCTGCGCGACGGCCTGGGCGACAAAGCGGATAAGATGATCGTAGCTACCAAAACCTACGAAACCACCGATCCGACCGTCGATTCGCAGATCGTGGCGTTGCAAGGCAGCGGCGCCGATGTTCTGATGACGGTGGTGATTCCCAAATTTGCCGCGCAGGCGATCCGCAAAGTCTACGACATAGGATGGAAGCCGACGTATTTCCTCAGCTCTACCGCGAACTCGGTGGGCGCCGTGATGCGCCCAGCAGGGCCTGAGAAAGGGATCGGCATCATCTCGGCGACCTACGCCAAAGATCCCACCGATCCGCAATGGCAAGACACAAACGAATACAAGGAATGGTTAGCCTGGATGAAGAAATATAATACATCCGGCAACACGTCCGACTTCTTCACTGTGGTCGGGTACAACTTTGCGCAGACCGTGGTTGCCGTGCTCAAAGCAAGCGGTGACAATCTCACCCGCGAGAACGTGATGAAGCAGGCAGCCAACATTCACGAGCTGAAACTGCCGATGTTGTTACCAGACATCACGCTCTCAACCAGCGTCAACGATTTCAACCCGATCAAACAGATGCAGTTGCAGCGGTTCGACGGCACCACCTGGAAACTGTTTGGTGAGGTGATGTCGGCTTCCGGCAGCTGACGACTGGCGTTGCAGCAATAGGAGTGGCCGTTCAACCGGTCGGCCATTCTATTCGCGCGGGTGAACGCGATCACATGACGGCAGACGCCAAGTTGTGGGTCATTCATGTCGTTTCAGGCGTGCATCAGTAACTTCCGCTCGCGCCGCAGAATGCGACATTGTGTTGCGGCGCCTAAGACGGCCGAGGAAACTGACGCCTGCTTCATCTTCCGCGATCAACGGGCAAGCCGCTGGCCTATCCAATTTGCGTCTGCCTCGTTACTATCCAAGCGAGCCAACCTGGGAGAGAGGCAGACGAGCTCAGCGAACGGCGCGTGCGGCCGACACGAACGGCACGACAGTGCCGGAATGAGGCTCGAAAAAGGTACGAGGGCTAGAAACGTCTCTGCCTGTGCAAAGCTGGGCTCGAACTCCGTGCCGTCGAGAAGTGCGACAAGCGGGATGACCATAAAAATCGAGACAAATACGCCGAGCGGAGGCCCCGCCAGCGCGAAGATAATGAAGCGCCTCATGGACTCGCCCCGTGCTAGTCATATTCGACACCCTCGATCGACAGTACCAAGCGCAACGCAATCGCCACGTCGGCCGGGTCGGCACCGGCGGTAGCCTTGGCAAGCTCACCGGCGACGTGGCGCCATGTTGTCCGGTCCCGCCGATCGGCCGGCAGGTGCGCATCAGGTCCCGCACGTCGGAGAGCGTCCTGATCGTCATGGGATGCCCCGCCGTCCTGCTCGTGCCAATGCCCGAGCGGTTCTTGCCGTGGTAGGATTGAGGATGGCGTCACCGCGCACCAATACCAATGTTGTGCCGCGAGAGCGGGTGATCGTGAAGGTGAGCAAGACCGAAGACCCGCGGTCGTTTCGGGTGCAGGACGCTGGGCGGTCAGCGCTGCAACGGCTCAAGCGAAACAACCTACCGGCGGTCATTGTCGAGGCGATTGCCCGTGACGGTTTCGCCTATGCCCTCGCGTATAGCGATCGAGATGGCCGTTGGCATCCGCAAACCATCGTAGCGCGGCAGAAGTGGTGAGGTTCCGCGCGGCGCCGAGCGTTGGACAAAGAGCCGCGTAGTATTTCAAATCGTGGGCGAAATTGATCGCCACAGGTTTCCTGTGAGTTGCGGGGATAACTCGCGTCGGCACGAGGCGCGACCGAATCAGGAAGAGCATGCTCCAAATCAAGGACAAGGAGGGGCATCGTGTCTGAACGCTTCTATTCCGGCGGGCGAGACCGCCATGTGACCGTCCGCGATGGTCTCCGGGGTGCCCCAAGGCGACCGCTTGAACCTCGCTCCGTTCTTTTCAAGGGCGGCGAAAAGGGATTCGCCTCTCCCAGCGACGGCTCCGCGCAAATTGCCCTTACAATCCTCGCAGATGCCGTTGGCGATGAGGCTTCCGCCACAAGGATACACGAATATTTCGGCCGGCGCGTAGTCGCGCTTTTTCCGGAGCGCTGGACCATAACGCGCAGTCGCGTTGTCGCATACGTCAATATGATCGAGCACGAAGAGCGTGCAGGCTTTGGGGCCGACATTTCGGACATGAAAAAAGCCCCGGGGGCGCCCGGGGCTAAGTCCGTCTGAGGTAGACGATTTGTGCACGGCATTGCTAAGGCATCGTGTCGGCACAGTCACTGCTGGCGAGCAAACGGGCACGGTCGCACAGCATGATCTCACCTATCAGATCAGTCGGCCAAATCAGCCAATAGTAGAGTCGATCCTCGGCAGCTCGGCTAGGATCGTATGGAAATGACGAGGCCCTAACTGAGGCGGTCTCCTTTGCTAATCTGGGCTACTAGCTGAGGTTGACAGGCGCGGGTCGGCAACGGCGCCTAAACACATGAAAATCTTTCAACGCACGAAAAGCTCAAGAAGTACTATCCGCAAGAGCAGTAGCGTCGGCGAGGTTGTAAGCTTCGCCTCATTAGAGGCGAGCAACTGCACATAACCCGGAATTATCGACGCTCTCTCACCGCGAGGCTCTAAGTCCGCGCTGCCAAAGGCGTTCGACAATTGACTGCGCGCTTCGCAAATATGACCGCAGTCGTGTTGCTGCGTCGGATTTTTTCGATTCGCAGAATGACGGATTGCGGAAGAGGGATGTCCCGCGCCCTTCGGCGTTAGGCGTCGGTGTTCAAGTTGCCGAGATAGATGCTTGGCGCGATCGGCATCGCTTTTTACTTGCGAAAGCCCTTGGTCGGAGAATAGCCTCAGCCTTGTGAACCTTTGAGGCGCATTGGTTGATGCGTCAAAGGTCCAAAGGGAGGAAAAAAATGAAAATGGTTCTGCCAGTCTCCGTCATTCTCGCCGTGGCATTTGGAGCAATTACGGCGCGGGCCGAAATGAAACTGCCTGATTTAAAGAAACAGCCGGGCGCCCAGGCCGTTTTGGATGAGCACCTCGCTGCGCTCAACAAATGCGACTGGAATCGACTAATGGCGCAGTATCCCGATGATGCCCAAATCAATCTTCCGAACGGGACGATTGTGAAAGGGCGGGCCCCGATCGGCGATCTCTTCGCCGGATTCTGCAAGGATCCCAAAGACGGCGGCTTAATTGGGATCCATTTTTCGGCTGAAAACAGCGTGACGATTGGAGATACGCTTGCGACCCAATGGGTCGCCACCGCGCCGTTCTTAGCGGAGCCGTACCGGGGCTCCGACGCCTACATCACCAAGGATGGTTACATGCAGGCGATGGTCACCACGTTTGACGGCGGTGCCCTTAAGATGAAGAAATAGGCCGTTTCAATCCGTGCGCTGTCGTTCAACATCCGATGTCATAAGGGTAAAGCAAAGGCCGCCGCAGACCATTCTGCGGTGGCTTTCGCATTCGATTGGCGGCCGTAAGCAAAGCGATCGCAAGAAAGCCCTTTATCGCCGTCCGAAAAGCGCCAATTCGATCGCTTCGATATGAAGGCGCATGGCCTGCGCGGCTCCTTCCGCATCTCGGTTTCTGAGTGCGGCGACAATCTCCCCATGATGCGTGCAATAATCGCGTCGGCGATTTTCCGAAAAGGCCTTACGCTTGAGCTCGATCCACGCGTTGCGACTTCGGATCACCTGCAGGATGTCGTGGACGCTAACGAGTAGCTCGTTGCGCGTGGCGGCAAATATCCGTTGGTGGAACTGCGTGTCCCAATGTTCGAATTCGTCGTTTTGGTGCGCGTTGTTGGCGCGTTGGTTCGCGTCCGCGATCGCCTGAAGATCGGAAGAGCTGGCGTTCTTGGCGGCAATAGCCGCCGCCTGCGGTTCGACGATAAGGCGCGCCGCCATCAAATCGGCCGGGGAAACGCCTGTGACCCGCTGCACGATGTCGGCGAGTTCAGTTGCTCCACCGTTGACGAACGTGCCACGGCCGACATGCCGCTGGATGGTCCCATTATGCGCTATTGCCTCGACCGCCCGCCGCACCGTATTTCGCGCGACCCCATATTGCGCGGCGAGTTCGCGCTCTGCCGGGAGCCGGCCGGTCGCCGACCACTCACCCGCGGCAATGCGTTTGCGCAAGGATCCTTCAATTTCGGCTGCGACCACTTTGGGCAATCGTATGTCCTTATAATGGACCAATATTAGACCAATTATACTCGCCCCCGTGCGTCTGCCAACTTAAATTTTTGCTGGAGTTACACCACACTTGCAATGGCCAGCAAAAGATTGATAATCGCTTCCAATAAAACAAATTGGTTCAGATTGGGGAGCGAATGAAGGTCGCTACGGTTTCCGTTGCTGGAGAGCGGCGCGTAGGCCAAGTAGCCGACGATGGAATGTCGATTGCACCGTTCGACCTGGCGCTCTCCGACGCCAAGGACGGTGTCCTCGCTCTGATCCGGCGGAACGGCCGGGGCCCGCCGCCCACGCTTTCGTCCATTCCTCTTTCCCAGGTTTCGCTCGAAGCTCCCATCCCCGCTCCGCGGCGGAACATTTTCTGTGTCGGCAAGAACTATCACGACCATGCCTATGAATTTGCGCACAGCGGCTTCGACTCCAGCGTCGCTAACGGTGCGGTGCCAGCGAGCCCGATCCTATTTTCCAAAGTGCCGGAATCGGTGATCTCCTGCGGCAGCGCCGTGATCATCGATCCAAAAGTTTCCGACGCGGTCGACTACGAGGCGGAACTCGCGGTTGTCATCGGCAAGGGCGGTCGCGGTATCGCGGCGAAAGATGCATTCGAGCATGTCTGGGGTTACACGATCATCAACGATGTAACCGCGCGCGATCTGCAAGCGCGGTACAGCCAATGGCTCATTGGTAAATCACAGGATACGTTCTGCCCCATGGGTCCCTTCGCGGTCACGCGTGACGAAATCGATATCGGCAACACGCCGATCAGCTGCTACGTCAACGGTGAACTACGTCAGCGCTCCAACACTGGTCTGTTGATCTTTGATATTCCAACAATCATTGAAACATTGTCCGCCGGCATCACTCTGCAGCCGGGCGATGTGATCGCGACCGGTACGCCGGCTGGCGTCGGTATTGGTTTTGATCCGCCTAAATATCTGAGAGGCGGTGATGTCGTGCGCATCGAAATTGGTGGCATCGGCGTGCTGGAAAACAAGATCATAGAGCGATCCTCATGACCTCCATTCGTTTTGCGGGCATGACGGTAGAATCGGAAGGGGAGGGCGCACCGATCGTTATGCTGCATGGGCTTGGTGGCACCTCCAACAGCTTTCAGCCGCTCATGCCCCCACTCTCCGGGTTCCGCGTTGTACGACCCGATCTCCCCGGTGCAGGACGATCGCCTACTCCCCTACAACGGATCACCGTCGCATTGCTCGTTGAGGCGGTCGCGAGCGCGACCTCGCACTTAGGTGTAAATCGCGCACATGTCGTCGGCCACTCTTTCGGTACCTTGATTGCTCAACACATCGCCGCTCGGCATCCAGAACGCGTGGCGAGCCTGACCCTATTCGGTCCGATCCTCGAGCCACCGGAATCTGCGCGCGAAAGGCTGCGCGAACGCGCGGCTATGGCACGCCACGAGGGGATGACTGTCGTCGCCGACCAGTTGGCGCGTTCAGCGCTGTCGAACGCCACTGCAAACGAAAATCCGGTCGCAGTCGCCTTCGTGCGCGAGAGTCATATGCGGCAGGACGCGGAAGGCTTCGCGCTTTCCTGCGAGGCGCTGGCGCAAGCGGAGAGAGCCGACCACCGGCTGATCGACTGCCCAACTCTTATCGTCACTGGCGATGAGGATGCCGTGGGTCCTGTCACCGTCGCTCACGAACTTGCTGACAAAATCGGCGGTGCCAAAACCGTCATCCTTCATCGCTGCGGCCATTGGACGCCGATCGAAAAATCGCGGGAGTGCAGCACACTACTGTCGGAATTCGTGCGTGGAATTCCGATTTGACAAGGATACGCGCCGCGTTAACGGCGGCGCCGAAAGGAGGAACTATCATGGCCTATGAAACCAATGGCTGGAATGGCAACGGCAACGGGCCAATCCTTTTCACCAACGTTCGCGTTCTTGATGCGACCGGTGAATATCCTTTCACCGGGGAAGTTCTCGTCCAGGGCAACCGCGTCAAGCAGGTCTCCCGCGGTTCATCACGGGTGGGAAGCAGCCCGACGCAGGGCGGCGCGACGGTGATCGACGGCATGGGGTCGACCCTGATGCCAGGCCTGATCGACGCGCACTTGCATCTTTCCTGGAACAATGCGCCCGGCATCGACCCGATCCAGATGATGGAATTGGAAGAGCACATGCTCGTCACCATGGAGATGGCGAAGCTCGTGCTTGACGCCGGTTTCACAGCAGGGCGAGGTGCAGCAGCCGCGAAGCCGCGGCTCGATGTCGTCGCCAAACGCTTCATCAATGAAGGACGTTTTCCCGGACCGCGCTATCTAGCCGCCGGGCCGGAAATCACGACCGTTGGTGGACTAGGCGACTCGGCGCCGTCGCATATTCCGCACGAGGGACTAAATCTAGGCATCGTCGTGTCAGGCCCTGAGGAGGTGCGACGCACCGTGCGTCAACTCATCAAATACGGTGTCGACTCCATCAAGCTCAACCTCTCCGGCGAGGAGATTACGGGCATGGGCGCTGAAGAGACTCCCATGTCAGACGAAGAAGTTGCTATGGCGGTGAAGGAGGCAAAGTGTCGAAATAAAGTGCTTTCCGCGCACGCCCGTTCGTCCGGATCGGTGAAGCAGTGCGTCCGCCACGGAATCCAGAACATTTACCACGCATCCTTTGCCGACGAAGAAGCGCTCGACATGCTGGAGGCCAACAAAGACCACCATTTCGTTGCGCCCGGCATTGCATGGCTCATCAA
>Ga0182018_10004151_pt1 | contig 12430 bp, 13 predicted proteins | sample 812P2MmetaG_FD_120490 | JGI IMG/M metagenome (GOLD analysis project Ga0182018, IMG submission 120490) | Permafrost microbial communities from Stordalen Mire, Sweden - 812P2M metaG | ecosystem: Environmental > Terrestrial > Soil > Wetlands > Permafrost | place: Sweden: Stordalen | collected...
CGGCGTGGTAAAATGTAGCTCCGCACGCCGGAGAGGTGGCAGAGTGGCCGAATGCGGCGGTTTGCTAAACCGTTGTACGGGCTAACACCTGTACCGAGGGTTCGAATCCCTCCCTCTCCGCCAGTTCCTATAATTCCAACCACTTAGCGTCCACTGAACCGTGGAAGATTCCACGGCCAAAGTGCTTTCTAGTGTCCCGTGAGTGTCCGATTCGAGTTCAAAGAGGAAGAACATTCGGTAGACAACATTCCCCTGGGCTTGCTGTGACCCAGGCAACCTCGTCTGTCCCCCGGTCCGTTATCCACAACGATTGCTTCCCAGCAGTAATCGATCCTCCTCCCGCGGTTCCTGGTGGAGTTCGATGTCGGCGCACAAAAACCAGATGAGATTCGCCTTGTTGATAGAATGCGTGTCGGCGAGGTTCACTTGCCTATTGACGCCGCGAGAAATCTCGAAGCTCGCCAGCGCCTTATGGCGGCTCTGCGGACCCAGCGAACGCTCGGTGTTACCGGCGCTGGTGTCTCCGCTTACGCTGGATATGGAACTTGGTGGGGCGTGCTGCACCGATTAGCGGAAGAAGTGGAACGACATTCGCGGGGGGCGATTCCAGACGCGGACGGGGTCATAAACGCCAATCCCGATCCCTTACATTGTGCGCGAGAACTTGGGCGGTTGCTGGGAGACGCGAGACTTCAACGGTTTATTCAGGCGGAATTTCAGCCGCGAACGACAACTCCGCACGACGTGTTATACCGGATTGCGAATCTTCCCTTCGCACATTTCTTGACGTTTAACTTCGACACGTCGAACGAGCGAGTACATGAGGCGGTGGGCCGGCCGTGCGCGAGTATTACCACCGCGAACGATGGGCAGCTGTTGGAGTTTCTGAGGAATTTTGACGGCGCCCGATACGCCCGGACGTCGGTTCACATGCACGGCCTCTACTCCGACCCCATCGATCGGATTGTTCTCACGAATACAGGATACGCACGGCTCTATCGCAACAACCGCTTTTTCCGGCAAGCTCTTTGGTCGCTAGCCACCTCGCGACAGCTCGTTTTCTTGGGGTACGGCTTCAACGACATGGCCTTCAACAATGTAATGAGAGAGGCGGCTTGGGATCTCGGCGAAGATCAGGATCCGTACCACTTCGCTGCGTTGGGCATCTGGCAAGCGGATGATGATGCTCCGGTGCGGAACACGTACAACGATACCTACCTGATCGAACCGATATTCTATGAGTTGCGGGGTGATCGAAATGCGCCAGATTATAGCGCTTTTGTGGAGCTGGTGACGGGCATAGCAAACGAGTTGGGCACGGGTGGTGCGCCGGAACTCCTGGTCATCCCGGAAGAAGTGCGTCCTGCCGTAGATGACGCCGGGCCTGGTCAGGACGATCTCAGACGTGTGCGGGAGCTGGGAGATGCAATCTTGGACCGCTTCGATCCTGGAGGTGAACATGTTTAGGATCAAGCGCCCTCAGTTGCTCGCCCAAATCTGGGAATTGAGTAAGAGTGGATCGGTTGTACTTACCGGTTCTCCGGGAGTCGGAAAGTCTTGGATGATTGCCCAGCTCATACGGGAGTGCCGGGCAGAAAACCGGCCCTACTTGCCGATCGCTGCCGAAGATTTTGACATCCGATCCGTTGATGAGCTTGGATCGGCCCTCCAGTTCAAGACAGGCATCCTTTCATTCTTGAAAGCACTCGGAACGAGGCCGGTACTTCTGATTGATGGACTAGATGCGTTGCGGGGCGAGCTTTCTCAACGGGCTTTCAGGGAACTGATTCGCCGTGTTTCTCGCGAGGTGCCGAACTGCTCGGTTATCGCATCGATTAGAATCTTTGATCTCCAACAATCGGAACAGTTGCAACAGCTGTTCTTCTCCTCTTGGCCGGGGCGTTCTGTAGCGAGAACATTTACAGAGGTTGCGGTGTCCCCTTTCTCTGAGGAAGACTTGGAGGCCGTGATCCAGCAGGTTCCCGGATTGGGTCCGCTCGTTGAATCTAGCAGGACGGAGATGGGGGAGTTGTTGCGGATTCCGTTCAACCTACACATCGCTGCGAGTTTGATCCAGAGCGGAGTGACCGCCGAGGCATTGGCGGGTTTCCAATCGCAGGTTCAGTTGCTCGATAAGTACTGGCGCTTGCGTATTGAGGAGCCGAATGATTCATCGAATCGAAAACAGCTATTGCGCAGCATCGTGACAGAGATGGTGAATAACAAGTCACTCTCAGTAGCAGAGGTTGTTGTTGATTCGGCTCCGAGCGAGGTTATCGCTGGGCTGCAGAGTGACGAAATATTGCGGAAAGGGGTTACAGGTCGAGTGTCGTTTTCACACAATATCCTTTTCGACTATGGGTCGGCTCGCCTCTTGCTGGATGAGGAGACTGTGTTCAGCTTTGTTAGGGACGACCCGAGCAGAACCATCTTCTACCGCCCTACGCTGTCCTATTTCTTTCGCAACCTGTGGGTGAAAGATCGCAACCTATTTTGGAGCACAGCATTCTCCTTCATCGCCGCAAAAGATCTCCCAGAACGCGCAACCATCGTTCCGGCCATCGTGATTCAGGAAGCCGCAGGTAGCTTAGATGACTTGGCTCCTTTAATCGGATCCTCCTCCCCGGCGAAGAATAAGGCCATCGCGGGTGTGCTGCGCGCGATTCAGACACTTGGCGGAATGACTGGCGAGCGCAGGAGGTTGTGGATTGATGCATTGCACAGCATTTCTGATGGACTCGATCTGGAGTTCATCAACGAATACATTTCACTTTTGTCGACAGCCTCTGAGACCAGCGATGCGTCGGAGGACGGCGCCTACATCGGCAAGATTGCGTGCCGGTTCCTGCGTTGGATATGGCGTATTGCTCCGGAGTTAGAGAGACACCAGGCGGTAACTGTGTCAGACATCGGCGCCGCTCGCGTGTTTCCCATTGCGATGAAGTTTGCCGCCGGCAACGTTGATGAGGTGCGAGAGATCGTTCGCGAATTGTTGAAGCGATTCGCGTTGCCGACAGGTGGATCGCATGAAGCGTTTTGGTTGGCACATGAGATCAATCGGATTGTGGAGCTAGATGCTGAGTTAGCTGCGGAGGTTTATGAGCGAACATTTGCCCACAAGGAGACATCCGAAGAGACCACCAGTATCGGCGGGGTTGTGCTAACGCTAACCAGCACCCGGCGGCAGGATTTCTCTTCGGCGCTCTACGGTCTTCAGACCGGCTTTAATCGGTTTCTGGACGTCGCGCCGGTGTACGCATCGTCAGCTGCAACGAGGTCTGTCGAAGCTGAGATGGAACGGGAAAAACCGATTGATCCAGACGAGCAAAGAACATTTCAGTTCTCCTATGACGATGTGGAGGCAAATTATCTATCCGACCATAGCGAGATTTGGGATAGCGGGTTCAGGGAATATAACAGTTTGGATTTGCTCGACTTGGCCCTGAAGCGCTTGAGTGAGAACCTGAAAGAGGATGCTCGTCACGAGGTAGGGCTCGCGATGTTGCTATCCGTTCTGAAAAACGCTCGGCGCGCGGTGGTTTGGAAACATCTTCTGGAAACATCGGCGCTCAATATTCGAGAGATGTACCGGGCAGTCGTGCCCCTCCTGACAATCTCTCCTTTCATTGCAGCACCGGAAGTCACGGTCGCTGTCGGAAACGTGCTTACGGCTGCCTATCAAGCAGACTTGGTCGTAGATGGGGATGCTGCCGCGATCGAGGCTGCGATAGTTGATGTGCCGAAAGCGCAATTGATTCTGCGTTACGAGAAACCGGAGTCGATTCGGAACCGGTTGCTGCGATGCATACCTGCAGAGCAGCTTCGGTCGAAGGAATTGAAAGCGCTCAGTGCAGCTCTTGAGGGAGAATCCGTGCGGAAGAACGAGCCGTTTTTTCGTTCATCCTTTTCATCGGGGACGTTTTCACCCGAAGACTGGTTACGCGAGCAAGGCGTTGATACGGCTACTCCTGAAAACTCCAATATTCTTGAGGCACTGAGGCCGCTTCGGGAATTTGAACACAAATACCTAAATGAAATACCAACTATTGAGGAAAGCGGGCGCGCAGAGTTGCTCATAAGACACTTACAGCAGCTTTTGCAGGAAGGGCCGAAGCTCCCTGAGCCCCTGGATGAGCAGGTGATCGGTACAATGTGCGCCGTTGCGGAAAGCATCCTCAAAGATGAGAAACTTGCGATTGGTAGTTCTATTCTGCAGCTATGCAAAGAAATAGTTTTAGCTGGCGCAAAACATCCATCGCCAAAATTCATAGAGGATTCCGGCGATAAATTCGACATGCCAGCTTGGGGTAGTCCCTCGCCACGGATCGATGCCGCGCAAGGGTTGGGCCATTTCATTTGGAATTGGGGCGTTGATAAGCCAGTCACTGTGGCCTTCGAGGAACTGAGCCGAGACAAAGTCCCTGCCGTCCGATACCAAGTTGCCAGTTTTGCAGCCGGCCTTTACAAGCATGGTGCTTTCGAACGGTTCTGGTCGCTCGTCACTGAAATGATGACTGTAGAGCGAACTACTGGAGTCATGCTTGCCATAGTGAGTACACTTGGGCGGGTTGCCAGCCAAGAGCCTAAGCGGGTCGTGGAATTGCTCTCCTCGGCAATCGAGAGAGGCTTACCGCGTACGGAACGACACGATCTGACGCACTCGCTGTTGGGTATCTTGGCAGGGCTTTTCATTGCCCGCGGAGACGCAAGGGCCAACGAGATCCTGCTGCGGTTCGAGAGGGATCCGGTGACGTTTCATAGAGAAATGATCGAAGAGGTATTGGTGGCATCGATCTATCTGGCACCGCCGAGCGGCAGTGACCCGGATACAAGAATGCGCGCGCGGCAGGTTTTGGAGCGAGTTCTTTTCAGCGCGTATTCTGCTTTGCAAAATACTATCAAGCGCGATGTCTCGGACGAGAGGACAAAGGAGTTTCGTGATCTGCTGGGACTGCAGAATGAAGTCGCGACCAGGGTACGGTTTGCGCTGGAAGAAAGTCGCGGAGGCGATGAGGCGCAGACCAAGACAACGGAGGACGATCGCAGAGTCCGCTATTTTGAACTAAAGCCTGTTCTGGAGTTGCTCACCACGCGAAGGAATGTTCCGGGGCGCCACTATCTTGCTCCGCACACGGCACATTACCTTATGGAAACGATGAACTTCATCCTCCCTTTCGATCCCGGAAGTGTGGTCGAGTACGCAGCCGCAATCTGCACAGCGGCGTCTGCGATGAGCTATCAATTCGATTCGATGGCCATATCCGAAGCAGTGAAGCTCGTTGAACGGGTGCTTGCAGATCACAAGGACGTGCTGCGCGATAACGGTGCTGCGAATGCTTTGGGCACAATCCTGGACATCTTCGTTCGCGCGGGGTGGCCCCAAGCGTTACAGCTCACATTTACTCTGGACCAAGCTATCAGGTAGGAACCTTTTCGGGCGGGGACCTCCGAAACTGAGTCCGACACTTAGATCTGGCACTCTACGACACGACTAGCAGGACGGTATTCTTGATGCAAAAGGGCTGGAACTGATAAAGCTCCGTGCTTAGTCCGAAGCACCTGTTATAAGGAATCCCAAACCGCGGTAGCTTCTACTGAATCGTGGGAATCGTGGCCGGCTCCACGTTCGGATTGCTATCCAAGATCTCCTTAGTGTCAGATGGAATCTGTCCAGCCTCCTCGATGTGGTTTTCCAAGGTCGCCATCGCCTTGCGAACATCATCGGCAGCGGTCTTGATGTAGTACGTCGCCGTGGTGCTCACGTTCGCGTGTCTCAGAATTCGCTGAATCACCATGTCCGGAACACCTAGACGATACAGGTTGCTTCCCAGACCTCGCCGCGCTGCGTGCCAACCATGCCACTCGGGAATGCGAGCGTCACGGCTGTACGGATGGCCTGCCTTCTCGTGATCCGACTCTGCTTTTCCGCACTCTTCGCAACGATTAAGTGCAGGAAGAATCACGCGGTTGACCACGCTGCCGAGCGACAAGGGATTGCCTATGGAGTTTGCGAAGATCGGACCTTTGGCCAGATTTCCTGAGCGAAGTCGATGCATTTCTAGCCGATCCGCTAGGTGTCGGATGACGGGGACCGGTGCTCGACCTTTGCGAGTCTTAGGATCCGAAATACGGCCATTCCAAATGGAACGCGACACGTACAGTTGCCCATCTTGGTAGTTTTCCCAGAGCAGTCCCTGTATCTCGCCGTGCCGTAGCCCCATAAATGCCGCAACTGCGAAGGCCGTGGCCGCAGGCTCTGGGAGCAGGGAGATGATGGCTTGAATCTCTTCCAATGTGTAGGCATAAGTTTCCTGCGGTTCTGCCGCCTTTGGGTTGATTGCAGAATCGCGAGCAGGGTTCTCTCCCTGGAAATAATCCTGCTGCTTTGCAAGAGTGAAGATTCCGCTGACTACGCTTTTGACATGCTTCAGAGTGTTGCGGCTCAGCTTTCCTACTCCAATCTGATTCAACCAACTTTGTACATGGTATGTCCGTACATCCTTCAGCCAGACCTTAGCACAGAACGGGCGTAGATGATCTTCCCAGATGTCCCGACAGCCTTTCGCGGTCGAGGGTCGTTTGTGCTCTTGGGTCCACGGCAAATACACGCGCACGGCAAAATCGCCCACGGTAACGATTCGCTCGGCTGGCACTGTGCCGCTATTGACCGTTGCCATGTGGCGCTCGGCTTCGGTCTTGATGTCCGCGGGAGGACGTTTTCCTCGTGTCGTGACCTCGCCGATTGTATGGGTGACTCGTTTCCGCTCGACGGTCCCGCCAACATTGCGGCGTTCCCAATACCGAACGTACCATCGGTCTCCGATGCGAATAATCTGCCCCTGCTGTTTTCGGTTCCGCATATCCTACCTTCCCCCTTTTCTCTTGCGTTCGCGGGCTGCAACGGCCAGCTTCGCAATCCGGCTCAACTCGGCGCCGGACAACTTCGCGGCTCTTGCTTTCCCGCCCCTACTGGCGATCTTGGCGATTTCAGCACGGGATAAGTTCTCTGCTCTTGCCTTGCCGCCCAGACTGCCTAGCGCCTGTGCGTTCGGGTTCTTCTTTTGACTCACGTGAGGATTATCGTACTTAGCGATAAGCACGTCAAGAGGAAAACACTGCGCTAGTGTCTCTTCTTCGCCAGCCATTCCGTTAGCTGGGGCGATCCCCATTCAAACCGGACATAGCGACCAAGGCGGACACAGGGGATCCGCTCATTCTTCGGGGTTCGGGCGCGGGTGTGGTTCCGAATCCAAGATTCGGGGACACGCCACCGCGCCGCAAGTTCCGGGGAATCGATCAACTCCGGGCCTTTCCCGCGAGTTTGGGACATCAATGGGACATCTGGTGTTTCTAGGCTCATGTTTTCACTCGCTTAGAGGTGTATAGCGGTTACCCTAACCGCCATTCTCTTGCATCACGTATTCTTACTGTCCCATGTCCCAAAACCCCTGGTACATAGAGTTATGGGACACTTCAAGACCCCAGACGGGGGAGAACACCGTTAGTGCGGTGTCTCCCTGTCCGGTTCTGCCGTGTCCCGAAACTGTCCCACAATCGGGACAGTTTGGGACGCATCGCGCTCGACATTCTTCAGCCAGCGGTCAACCTTGGACTTGGAAACGCCGATAGTTTTTTCGATCTCTCGAAGGCTAGCTCCTTGGCGTCGCATTTCTGCCGCCTGACGCATCTTGTCAGCGCCGACGGGCGTTCCGCCTTTGTTGGGCCGGAGCAAGTGCTCGCTCAATTCGCCGGCTTCGCCCGGCTTGCGGATCATAAGGAATTGCCCGGTCGCGTCGAGGTGCGGCCTGCCTTCGAGAAGGAATGGCTGGCATGGCTGAAAGTCCCGTGGCTTGACGTTCTGCACATAGAGCGCAGTGCGGGCTGCGTCCACCTGCCGGACGCCCCATGCGGTCGAAAGCATGGCTCCAATATCGCCACTGCCGCGGAGGATGTTTTCCAGTGTCATAAAATTCTGCCCCTCGAATCCTTTAGGCGCATGGTGCGCTCCGGTAATAGATCGCGCCCCGGCACGAAGCAAGCGAAACAGCGCCTGGACAAACGGCCGCGTATCTTGGGCATCGTTTTCGGATCCCTCCATGAACCGGACAGCGGTATCCAGGAACACGTCGGCGCCCTCGGCTGCCTTTAGCATCCGCGGGTCGCTGAGCGAAACAGGCTCATGGCTGGATAACGTACTAACCAGCAAACAATTACCTTGGACATGTTCCTCAAGCCGGAAGAGTTGCAGGCGTGACCAGAACGGGCCTAGCGAACTCTCAGGGATGAGATAGAGAACACGTTGTGCCGGGCGTAGAACGGAAAACGGCTCGTATCCGAATAGCGGCGACCCTTCGAGTAGCGCCTTCGCCATTGCCAGCATGAGGAGCGTCTTCCCGTGGCCGGCAAGGCCACCAATCAGCGTCACGCCAGCCTCTTGGAGAAAGCCGTCAATCGCAAAGCGCAACGGCGGTGCATTCTCAAATTCTTCCCAGGTGTGGAAGATTCTCTGCCAATTGTCCGCGTCTCCCCTACTGAGCAGCGTTTCCCGCATCCGGTCCACGAGTGCCAGTCGGTCGTCCGGGTTGGTCAGGCTCGCCAGTTCCTCCTGCTGTTTCGAGAACCGAAGATCCTGGCGAGCCTTGCGCAGGTCACGAACATAGCCCTCTAAATTCTCAGGAACGACGCCGAAGGTAAAGTCCGTGGCTTGAGCCATGGAAAGGCTATCGAGTTTCCCGATCAGCGAAGGCTCGTCAGGAATCTTGTGCTCATCGCGAAGCTCTACCATGGCCCCGAAGATTGCGCGGTGATCGCTTGTTGTGAATTGATGGGCGGCGAGCCCGGACTCGATCACGCCGTCCAGTTCCTTCGCAGAACCGCGCGAACAGAATTCCACCAGGCAACCGAGCACACTCTTTTCCACGTGCACCAAGCGGTCTACGATGTTTTTCTGCGCCGTCCGCACTCAGTGACCTTTCTCATTCGTCTCACGTTTCGCCCCGGTGGGCTGACTCAACCTTGCTTCAATCCAGAAATCGAGATCGGCGCGACGATAACGAATCAGTTTTTCCCCGGCCCGGAAGAAGCGCGGGCCTTTGCCCTCCGAACGCCACAAGCGCAAAGCAGCGTCACTTACTCCGAGGTAATTCGCCGCCTGCCGTGGTGTAAGCGTGTTTTGCTGTTCTGTCACTCGCCTGTTCCCTTTCATGGCCGCTGCTGTCGCGGCATCGCGTGGGCTGCTACGTGACAAAGAGAGCACGACTCGCGCAAGGAGTCAGCCGATACTTGATCTATTTGGTAGCGGTAGCGGCTCCAAGCCGCTGTTTACAAGGGTTTCAGCAGGGTGGTGCCGGTAGCGATTGGTAGCGGCTCACCGTGATGATTTCGTTCTTGTTTCCAGCGCCGGCACGCCGTTTATGTATCTCCGAACCAAGTTGCGCGTTTCGTGGTTGTCGTAGAGACCGACCCATGTGCGTTCGCCCGGAGCTTGTCTTTGCCACGAAGCCAACGGCGCGAGAGCATTCCGGTGGGAAGGTACTGAACTGATTTCTCGGTCAATCAATTCGCAAATCTTTCGAGCGGACGCGCCCCTATGCCGCGCCTTAAGTATGGCTATCAACTCTTTTCTCGCGTCGGGGGGGCGCCGTTGGCGGCGGCCTACCGACGTGCCTTGATTAACTGCGGGGCTCGCGGTGGAAATCAACCAGCGGTCTCGGGCTAGATAGTTTGCGGTTAGCGGATTCCGGTTGTCCTCCGCTGGGTTCAGAAACAAGCGTTGTTGTGCGGCCTGCAAGAGGAGTTTTCTGTCTTCTTCTTCGAGATCCGCAATCTGTTGTTCGAGCCGCTGAATCACCCGACCCATATGCCCCTTGCCTTCCAAGGGGTCAGGGATAGGGCGGTAGGATAAGCAATCTGAAAGTTTGGCTTTCCTCTTCTCAATGGCGTCGAGGATACTTTGGTGGCGAAAAAGCGGATCAAGCAAGGGTCACCTTCCCGAGTGACCTTCCCGCGATTAGTGAGATTACCTGGAAGGCGGGAGCGGGAAGGCATCCCGCCTTGTCGCTGCCGATGATCAGTCAGCAGCTATCCGGTTATTGTTATGGCTGCCATTCTAGCGCGGAGAGTGGGCAGCATGCTCTGGGATGGCTACAAGATAGAGGCGGAGACCGGCCAACCTCTGAAGTAGAATGAGAGACTTACGAAACTCCCGCGTGGAGGCGGCCCATCAATGCCGAGATTTCGCCGTGTAAAGGCTCATTACCTGACCGCCACGGAGAAGGAAAAATACTTCATCTCGCTCTACGTGAGACACGGTGCCGTAGAGGAGAAAATCTCCTACTGCGAAAGGCGGGCTGCCTTGCAGCCAGGCGCCGGGGCGAAGATCCTCAAACGGACCGCAGTTCAAGAGGAAATAGACAGGCGGATGGAACCAGTGCGCTTAGAGCAGATGCGCCAGTGCGTCCTCGGCGAAGCGGTAGCGCAGGCGAAGGCCGCCATGCAGGAAGCGCTGGCCGAGACAGCAGCTAGCATCAAGCAGATGAACATCACAACGGAGGTTCTGGAGGGCCAGCTCATGCAAATCGTTGTCGGGCTGGACTGGGACAAGTATCCCAAGGTTAAGCTGGAAGCGATCAAGGCTGCCCTTGTGGTCAACGGGATGCTGGAGGTAAAGAGCACGGGGTGGTTGAGTTTGCCAGCGTCGGCATTGCGTTCGAGTTAGGGTATCATCTCCTTCCCCTCCGTCGGATTGGAGCGCCGCAACTACTGCCAGGCCCTTACGATGCCGGTGCCGCCGCTCCGTCCGAATCGCAGGTGCTTTATCCGGTCCGACGAAGTTGGTCTTTGGCGTCCGACTCGGGAGAGTTGCGCCTTTGTTAGTCTGGGAAACGTGACCACCTGTGCATTCTGTCCCAACACATCGAATATCACCGGCGAGCACATATGGAGCTCCTGGATCGGGCGAATACTTCCCACAAAGCGTTACATTTACCGACGAGACGAGGGCGAAGAAGAAACGCAGTGGTCTTCCACCAAGATAGATCAGAAGACCAATGTCGTATGTAAGACCTGCAATGAAACGTGGATGAGTGATCTTGAGGGCAAAGCAAAAGACTTCCTTACTCCGCTTATTCGCGACGGTAAGCCCAGCATCCTCACTCCCGAGGACCAATCTCTATTAGCCGCTTACGCTTTCAAGCATGCTGCTATATCTAATCACGCCGCGCCGCCAAGCGACGCAGTATCTTGACTCCATAGGTCCAATTGTTAATATAGGGGGTAAGGGGGTTTCATTCGGAAACCACGCTGGCGAGCGACGCGACGCAGCGAGATGAAGGCGCGGGGCATTACGCCCGCCAACCGGCAAGAAGTCTGGAATGTCAAGCTTTCTGCGCTTCTGGACCTACCTGACTGGTTGTTTCGCCGCGCTGTGCAGGGCCTCGCAATATTACCCCATCAACTCTGGTTGCGGCCGAGGGATGCGAAGCGGCTGTGTGGGCTCGATCGCGCGGCGGGGGGGAGAAGTCACGTGACTAAAACAGAGTTCAAACGTTGCGACATGTGCGCGCGACCTTTGATCGGGATTGAAGCTGAGCAGCGCCGCAGGCTGATAGAGTCCGGCCCTACCGCCAGGACACTCCCATGCGGCCCGGATTGCGAACGGGACCGCAAATTGAGGATCTGGAAGAAGCTGGCACCGAGTTACAGGACGCTAGGCGACGAAGCCGCATAACTCTTCTGCCCGTGTTGTTTCGGCAAGGTGGTTTGCGATGCCTGATCTCATGGAGTTTAGCCAAATTGGTCGACAGCGTATCGACTTTTGGGATGAGGACAACCTTTCGCTTTCGCTGTTCCGCTACCGGCCGGGTAAATCTGGACAAACCGATGAAGCAACCCAGTTCATAGTCTGTTTCAAAAGGGCTGACGCGGCTTGTCTCCCAGTTGCACTGATGCAGGTCTACGAGGCGCTCGGAAGGTTTTCGGAGGATTGGAAGTGCGAACTCGGCTGTTGCTACATCGTTCCGTCCCCAGCCATCTAGCGTACAAGGTCTCGGCATCGTCAAAGTTAATGTGTCGGTTTCATCGCCAAAATGTTTCCGTGGTTGCAGGACCCCGAGGATTTGCTTTTCCGCAAAGAGAGCGTTATTCCGGCTCATCTGGCTTATCTTGGTCAACGCCCGACCTCGATGGAGCATTTTGAATCGCTAGGTTGCAGGAAAACAGATCTCGGAGGAGCTGGCATAATACTCTTTGATGATGTCAGGACTACCGGTGATACGTCGCAGGCGTGCAAGAGACGGCTGCAGCTCGACACAAGATGTGGCGGGGTTGTTCGATTGTTTCTCGGCAGAACAGAAGCATAAATAGGCCGGTGAGCAACCGCGTGTGCAACCCTCACGGCCATCTAGATTCACTCCTTCACCGTGTTCTCGAC
>Ga0182018_10004152_pt1 | contig 12428 bp, 12 predicted proteins | sample 812P2MmetaG_FD_120490 | JGI IMG/M metagenome (GOLD analysis project Ga0182018, IMG submission 120490) | Permafrost microbial communities from Stordalen Mire, Sweden - 812P2M metaG | ecosystem: Environmental > Terrestrial > Soil > Wetlands > Permafrost | place: Sweden: Stordalen | collected...
AGCTGATCGCCAATCTCCACGATGCCCTGTCGGACAGATCGGCCCATGCGCACGGCGACCCCGTCCCGCCGTTGGTGGTCGAGGTGACGGGGTAGGCGGGAGGACTACCCGTCTCGCACCGCCCGCCAGCACGTACAGCGCATGGGCAGGTCGATCTCCCGTCGCCCGGCCAATGCAGGGTGATGGCGGACGACGTCGGCCAGATCGCGGCGCAGTAGCATCTTCTCGGCCTCGGGTAGAACGATGAACCCGCTGTACGTGCCGGCCAGGCCGACGAGCTCGTCGGGGGTCACCGCCAACGACCATTCGACGGTCTGCGTCTGCACACCGGTGAAGGGCGCGTCCGGAGGCAGGTGCACCTGCCGGTGCCTGTGGATCGCCTTGTCCCCCGCTGGCGCTGAGGGCACGACCTCCTCCGGTCGGGGCCGGGCCAGCAGCTCGGCCAGCCAGGGTTGCGATCGATCGGGCCCGCTCCAGACGAGTCCGAGTACTCCGCCCGTACGCAACACCCGGGCCGCCTCGAAAGCGGCGCGCTCCTCGTCGACCCAGTGCCACATCGATGACCCGACGACGGCGTCGACGCATCCGTCGCGCAGGGGAATCTCCTCGGCCCGCGCCGACACCACCGAGGCGTCGGGAACGCGGGCGGCGAGCACGACACCCATCCGCCGGTCGGGTTCGACGGCGACGACGTGGTCCACAGGGCCGACGAGCAGGCGGGTGAGAGCTCCCGTCCCCGCGCCGATGTCGACGGCGGCCCGGCGTTGCCGGGGGAGCAGCCACTCGAGGACCTCCGGCGGTGGTCCGGGACGGAACCGGTCGTAATCGTCGGCGATAGCGCCGAACGACATCGCCCGCACAGGACCGTCCTCGGGAGCCATTGCCGCCGACGCTATCGATGGACCGACGAACGACGGAGCCGGGCCGGGAGGCGCCCGGCGTGCCCGGCCACGGTCTGCCGGCGGCCCGGGGACGCGGCGCCGTGGCCAGGTGTGGACATGGCAGGTGTGTCGCGCTCCATGTCGATCATGCCACTTTCGCCCGCCCCGTTCGAGGCGCACGATGGGTGCATGCTCGATCCCCGTCCCCCCGTCCCCACCCTGCTCCTCGTCCGAGACCGGGGCGACCGGCTCCGCCTCCTCACCCGACGGTGCCGGTCATGGCACCGTGCGGGCGCCCGGCTGCTCGCCTCCTCGCTGGACCGCCGGTTGGCCGCAGGGCACGCGCCGGAGGCCGACCTCCTGTCGGCCACGCGGGCGCAGACACTAGTCTCGCCCGAACGGCGCCGGGCCCTGGCGGCCAACTGGGAGCACCTCCTGGAGGTGGCCGCACACCGTCCACTGCGGTACCGCCGGGGTGCTCCGCTGTGCTGCGACCGGATCGCCACAGCCGATACCGCCGTGCGCGCCATGGTCGTGGCCCTGCTGGCTCCGCTCCCTGTGTCGGCCCGCGGCGTGGCCATGGCCAGCCGACTCCTGAGCGACGGCGCCGGGCCTCTGTACAACAGGCTCAGCTCGGTCGACCTGGTCGGTGCCGTCCGAGAGGTGACGGAGCAGCTGGATCCGCGGGTGTCGCTGGTGGCGACGGCCTGAAGGCGCCCGTCAGATCGGTTGGCCGCCCAGGAGAAGCTCGACGTCGATGTTGCCCCGTGTGGCGTTGGAATAGGGGCAGACCTGATGAGCTCCCCGGATGAGCTCGGCCGCCGTCTCGCCGTCGTCGACCGCCGGAAGAGAGACATCGAGCGTCACGGTGAGCTTGAATCCACCGTCACCGGTGGGCAACAGACCCACGGCCGAGTCGATCGTCAACTTGCCGGCGTCCACGTGACGGCGTCGGGCGACGGCGGCGAGCGCACTCTCGAAGCAGGCCGCGTACCCGATGGCGAAAAGCTGCTCCGGATTCGTCCCTCCGCCGGAGCCACCCATCTCCTTGGGAAGGCGCAGGTCGACCTCGATCTCGCCGTCGGTGCTCCGGCCGTGACCGTCGCGCCCTCCGGTCACGTGTGCGTGTGCGGTGTACAGAACCTTGGCCATCGATCGCTCCTTGCTCTCGATTCGCTCTCGATGATCAGACTATGGGCCCCCCAACGTGGCCAGATCGGCCAGGGCCGCCTCGTCGAGGACGAGATCGCCGGCACCCATGTTCTCTTCCAGATGCGACAGCGACGACGTGCCGGGGATCAGCAGCACGGTGGGCGCCTGGGCCAGCAGCCAGGCCAGGGCCACCTGGGCCGGGGTGGCGTGCAGGCGGCTCGCCGTAGCGCCGAGCGCAGGTGCGTCGAGGACCGGGTTCTCCGGAAAGAAGGCCGATCCGAGGGGGAAGAAGGGGACGAAGAGCACCCCGTCGTCCCGACAGGCGTCGAACAGGGGCTGATCGGTCCGGCCGGTCAGGTTGTAGGCGTTCTGGACGCAGGCCACGTCGATCTGGGACCGGGCGCTGCGGTAGTCGTCGAGGGTGACGTTGCTGAGCCCAATGCCACCGATGAGGCCCTCGTCGCGTAGCGCCGCCATGGCCGAGAGCTGCTCGGCGAAGGGGACCTCGGACCCGGGCAGGCGGCGGAGGTTGACCACCGGCACCTGGTCCAGCTCCAGGCTGCGCAGGTTGGCTTCGACTCCGGCGCGCAGCTCCTCGGGGCGTTGCGCCGGCAGCCACTGAGCCTGACCGTCGCGTGCGGCACCGACCTTGGACACGAGCACCAGCTCGGCCGGATAGGGATGGAGGGCGGCGTGGATCAATTCGTTGGCGACGTCAGGGCCGTAGAACTGGGCGGTGTCGATGTGGTCGACACCGGCGTCGACGGCCCGGCGGAGCACGGCGAGGGCGGTGGCGCGGTCGGCCGGGGGCCCGAAGACCCCGGGTCCGGGGAGTTGCATGGCTCCGAACCCGACCCGGTGGACACGGCGGCCGGCCAGGGCGACGGTGTCTGTGGGCACGGCCCCATACTGGCCCCTCCGGCGCTCACTCGGCCAAAGGGGCTCCGGCGTAGAAGCGCACGAGGGTGCTGGCCACGGTGTCGCCGTGCGTGAACACCCCGAGATGGCTGGCTCCGGGCACCTCGACGAAGCTGGCTCCGGGGATCATGGCGGCGGCCTGGCGCGCCCGCGCCGGCGGCGAGTCGACGTCGTGCTCGAAGGAGAGGATCAGGCACGGCATCGACAGCGACGGCCACCGCCGGGTCCGCTCGACGTCGAGGGACCAGGCCAGAGCGGCCTCGTACTGTCCGAGCCGGCCCGGGTTGGGCCACGGATCGAGATCGCCGATCAGGCCGAGCCAGAGGTCGACGACGTCGTCCTGCTGCAGCTCGTGGTTGGGCAGGTAGCGCATCGTCTCGACGGCGTTGAACCACGCCGGCAGCTCCGGGTCGAGCCGGGCCAGATCGCGCTCGACGGTGGTGATGGCCTTCTCCCAGGACGTTCCCACGTTGCAACTGCCGATGAAGACGGCCGAGCGGACGCGTTCGGGATGCCGGAAGGCCAGGGTCTCGGCGATCCATCCGCCCATGGAGTAGCCGGCGATGCGCACCGCGCCCAGACCGAGATGATCAAGCAGCCCGACGGTGTCGTCCACCATCTCGTCGACCGTGTACGGCGCCGGGGGAGACGATGACGGCGCCACTCCCCGGTTGTCGAAGGTCACCACCCGGTAACCCGCCTCGACGAGTGCGGGGACGAGGGTCAATTGCCAGGCTCCGGCCGGCTGGCTGAGCCCGCACACGAGGACGACCGGCTCCGCCGTGGGCGGCCCGAAGACATCGTAGGCAATCGTCACACCGGGCAGCTCCACGATGGTCATGGGCGCATCATCGCTCACCCGACAGCAGATCGGCGAAAAGCGCGTTCGTCACGTTCCGACCGGTCACCACGACGGCGGTGGGTCCGGCACCGGGATCGACCCGCCCGCTCAGCAGGCCGGCCACGGCCACCGCTCCGGACGGCTCGACCACCAGCCCGTGCTCGAAGGCGAGGAAACGCACGGCCTCGGCGATGGCGTCCTCGTCCGCACCGGCCATCTGCTCGACGCCGCCCGCGATCATGGGGACCGTGACGGACCCCGCTTCGATGTTGCCGGCCAACCCGTCGGCCAGGGTGGGACCGACGGGGACGGTCACGACCCGGCCGGCGGCGACCGATGCGCTCACCGCCGGCGAGGCGTCGGTCTCGACACCGCGCACGCCCACTCCTGGCCGCTGTCGCGCGGCGAGGACGAGGCCGGCCACCAGGCCGCCTCCGCCGACCGGAGCGACCAAGGTCGTCAGGTCCGGCACCTGGTCGAAGAGCTCGAGGGCGACGGTCGCCTGGCCGGCGATGACGTCGGGGTCGTTGTAGGCCGAGACGAACCGGGCGCCGTCGGTGGCGGCCAGGGTCAGCGCATGGGTCTCGGCCTCGTCGTAGGTCGTGCCCCGGTCCACGATCTCGACGTCGAAGCGCTCGAGGGCGGCGCGCTTGGCTTCTGACGCGGTTGCGGGAATCACGACGGTGGCCCGCGCCCCGAAGGTGCCGGCGGCGAAGGCCACACCCAGTCCGTGGTTGCCCGCCGACGCCGTCACGAACGACCGGTCCGGGTCCTCGGCCAGGGCGGTCGCCACGGCCACGAGCGCGCCTCGGACCTTGAACGACCCTGTGGGCTGGAGCGTCTCGAGCTTGAGCACGACGTCGGCGCCGAGGAGGGGACTGGCGATCACCGGCGTGGCGGGCAGATGACGGGCGACGATGGCGCCGGCGCGCACGATGTCGTCGACCCCGGGTTCTTTCACCGACCGCACGGTCACTGACCCCGGGCCGCTACGTCGTCGTCGGTGGTCGTCTGGGCAACTCGTAACGCTGGAAGAACTTCCACATGAGTTCGTTGGCGTTCACGAGGACTGTCCCGCGGCCGACCCCGGCCAGGATCCACGTCTTGGGCGGACCGGTGTTGTACGTCGCTCCCGGCCAGACGTGACCCGATCCGGTGAGACGCCACAGGGCTACCTCCGCCCCCGATCGGCAATGCGTATAGGTGACCAATGTCGCCGTCTCACCCTGGGAGATGGGCCCGGTGCCGACGATGGTCTTGGCGTCGTGGGGCCTGGTGCGGCAGCCGTCCGCCTTCACCCACTGGTCGATTCCCTCCATCACCGACAGGACGAGCTTGGGGTTCTTGTTCGGTGTCCCCTTGTACAGGGCGATCGGATCGTTGACGCTGTGGAACTCCATCGTCGGCACGGCTCTGGTGGGGTGGATGGTGGGTAATTCGACCTGCCCTTCGACCGAGGCGATGGCGGCGATGTGGTCGGAGGCCTCGGCCGCCATGGCATAGGCCATCATCCCGCCGTTGGAAATGCCCGTGACGTAGACGCGGCGGAGGTTCACGGGCGTGCGCGAGGCGATGTCGGAGATGACCTTCAGCAGGAAGCCGACGTCGTTGACGTGTTTGGTGACGGGCAGTCCGCAGCATTGCCCGGCATTCCAGCCGTACTGGGCCTGCTTGGCCACGGGGTCGGGGGTGAGCACGGTGGAGATGCGGGTGCCGTTCGGATACGCCACCAGATAGCCGTTCTGGTCGGCGGAGGCGTCCATCCCGAATTCGACCTCCTCGATGAACCCGTTCTGGGTGGCGCCGGCCAGATTGAGGACAAGGGGGAGCGGTGTGCCCGCCGCCGCCGCCGGAGGGACATGCAACCGGTAGCTCCGGGCCCTGTGACCGAATGTGAGATGGAAGATGTAGGCGCCGGACATGGGGGCCAGCCGGGACCGGGTGGTGGCGGACGCCCCCGTCGGGGCGGAGACAGCGGATCCGAGCACGGCGGCCGCGGCGACGACGACGACGGGGACGATGCGCGACCTGTGTCGGGGCCGGTGGTCCATGGGAGCTCCGTTCGTGGCGAGTCGGTGCGACAGCCTACGGCGCCACGAGAACCGTCTTGCGCCGCACCATCTCCTCGATCCCGGCGCGACCGCCCTCGCGACCGAATCCGCTCTGCTTGTAACCGCCGAAGGGTGTCGTCGGGGAGACGCCGGTGGCGGTGTTGACCACGACGGTGCCGGCCTCGATCTCCCGCACGAAGCGCTGGATACGGTGGGCGTCTCCGGTGTGCAGATAGGCGCCGAGACCGAAGGGGCTGTCATTGGCCTTGGCCAGGACCTCGTCGTCGGACGAGAACCGTAGGACGGCCTGGACGGGACCGAAGACCTCGTGGCGGGCCAGGTCGCTGTCGTGGTCGACATCACCGAACACCGTGGGCGCGACGAACCAGCCGCCGGCCAGGTCACCTCCCAGTCGTGTTCCCCCGGCGAGGAGGGTGGCCCCCTCGTCCTTGGCTCGGCCGATCACGCCGAGGATCCGGTTCATGGCCGCCTCCGTCACCACGGGGCCGACGAACGTGGCCGGGTCGAGGGGGTCGCCGACGGAGAGGGATCCGATCACGGCGAGCATCTTGGCCACGACGTCGTCGTAGACATCGCGGTGGACGTAGAGCCGGGTGGGAAGGGCACAGCCCTGGCCCGACAGCAGCGCCGTGCCCACGCGGGCGGCCATGGCGGCGGCGGCGTCGAGGTCGGCATCGGGGAAGACGATGTTCGGCGACTTGCCGCCGAGCTCGAGAGCCAGCGGGGTGAGGTTGCGTGCCGCTGTCTCCATGAGGGTGCGGGCCGTGGCCGACCCGCCCGTGAAACTGATCTTGTCCACCGACGGGTGTCCGGCCAGCGCCGAGCCGGCCACGGCGTCGCCGACGACCACATTGAGGACACCGGGGGGGATCCCGGCTTCGAGCGCCAGCTCGGCGAAGCGCAACATCCCGAAGGGGGCCAGCTCCGGCGGCTTGGCCACCACGGTGTTCCCCGCCGCCAGGGCCGGGCCGCATTTCTGGCCCATTCCCATCATGGATCCGTTCCACGGCGGGATCACGGCGACGACCCCGTAGGGTTCCAGACGGACGAACGAGAGCCCGCGCTCGCCCGACATGACCTCGCCGTCGAGCTTGTCGCACCAGCCGGCGTAGTAGCGCACCCAGGCGGCGGCGTAGAAGCCCGGATTCATGACGCTCACCGGCGTGCCGTTGTCGAGGGCCGCCAATTCGGCTGCTTCCGAGGCCTGACGCTCGAGGAGGTCGGCCAGCCGGAAAAGCACGGCGGCGCGTTTCGTCGGACGCCACGAACCCCATTCCGGCGCCGCCGCACGGGCGGCGGTGACGGCGTCGTCGACGTCGTCGTCGCCGGCCAACCCGAGCTGGGCCTGGACCTCACCGGTCGCCGCGTACCGGTGGTCGAAGGTGCCCGCCGCATCACTCGCCCTCCACGTGTGACCGATCAGATGCCCTTGGTCGGCCAGGCGCCTGACCGTGGCCGTCGTCTCGGTCGTCCTCACGGGCCTTCTCCCTTCATGGGACCACGTACCCGCCGTCGACGGGGAGGGCCACGCCGAGGACGAAGGAGGCCGCCGGCGTGCACAGCCAGACGGCGGCCTCGGCGATCTCCGACGCCTCGCCGATGCGCCCCATGGGATGAAGGGCTCTCAGTCGCTCATCGATCGACGGGTCGTAGCGCAGAGCCCGTTCCACCATGGGGGTGCGCGCCGTTCCCGGGCACACGGCGTTCACGCGCACGCCGCGGGCGCCGTAGTCGAGGGCGGCGACCTTGGTGAGTCCGATCACACCGTGCTTCGACGCCGTGTAGGCGGCCTGCTGGGGATATCCGACGAGACCGACACCCGACGCCGTGTTGACGATGGCACCGCCACCGCGTGCGAGCATGAGCGGGATCTCGGCCTTCATGCAGAGGTAGACGCCGGTGAGCATCACGGCGATGGTGCGGTCCCATCCGTCGTCGGGGTAGTCGGCCAACGGCGCCATCGGTGCGGCCATCCCGGCGTTGTTGTGCGCACAATCGAGGCCCCCGTAGGTGTCGACGGCATGCTGCACCATGTCGGCCACGTCGGCCTTCACGCTGACGTCGGTGCGGACGAAGCTGGCCCGGCCTCCGGCCGACTCGATCAGTGACACCGTGTGGCCGCCCCCGGCCTCGTCGATGTCGGCGACGACGACACTCGCCCCTTCGCGGGCGAAGATCTGCGCCGACGCCCGGCCGATTCCCATGGCGGCGCCGGTGACGACCGCCACTTTCCCGTCCAGAGAGCCCACGGGCGTCACAGTAATGGGCGTCCATGCCAGCGCTACCATCGGCGGGATGGGACGGTTCGATCAGAAGGTTGCGCTCGTCTCGGGGGCGGCCAGCGGGATCGGTGAGGCGGTCTCGGCCCGCTTGGCCGACGAGGGTGCCACGGTCGTCCGTAGCGATGTGAGAGAGCACTCCGGCACCATCGTCTGCGACGTCAGGGATCCCGATTCGTGCGCCGCCGCCGTCGCCTTCGTGCTCGAGACGCACGGCCGCCTCGATGTTCTGGCCAACGTGGCCGGGGTGGGCATCTCCAAGATGATCGGGGACCTGGCCCCCGACGAGTGGCGCGAGGTGATCGACGTCAACCTGACCGGGACCTTCCTGCTGTCGCAGAGCGCCGTGCCCGCCCTCCTCGACACCCGGGGGGTGATCGTCAACATGGCTTCCGTCGCCGGCCTGCGGGCGACCCCGTACAACGCCGCCTACTGCGCCTCCAAAGGCGGGGTGATCATGCTGACGAAGTCGATGGCCATCGAGCTGGCCAAAGCGGGTATCCGGGTGAACGCCGTGTGCCCGGCCGCCGTCGACACCCCGTTCCTCCGCGCCTTTCGGCTGCCCGAAGGGGCCGACATGTCTCTGCTGGCCCGGTCGACCTCCCCGATGGGACGCCTGATCGACCCGACCGAGGTGGCGGCCGCTGTCGCCTACCTCGCCTCTGACGACGCCGCCACCGTCAGCGGGACCACCCTCGTCATCGACGGCGCCGCCACCGCCTGACGTCGGCCAGCGACACAGTGTCGGTGTCGAGTCCCGAACGCAGGACGCGCCCGGGTCGCTCGCCGGTCACGGCCCCGTCGGCCACCACCTCACGTCCGGCCACGAAGACGAGGTCGACACCGCGTGACCCGGCATGGAGTCGCTCTCCGCCTCCGGGAAGATCGCGCCGGATGGTGGTCGGCTCGGTCCCGATCTCGGCCGGATCGAAGACCACGAGGTCGGCGTGCCAGCCTTCGGCGATCCGGCCGCGGTGGCGCAGCCCGTAGTGGCGCGCCGGTCGGTCCGTCATCATCTCGACGGCCTCCTCCAACGAGAGCAGTCCCCGATCACGAACGGCCTCACCGAGGACCACCGTCGGGTAGTTGCCGTGGCACATGAGGTCCACGTGGGCACCGGCGTCGGACCCTCCCAACATGACACGCCGGTCCTTCCACACCGACGCCCGCACCCGCCACCCCTCGTCGGAGCGGCCGAGTGACGGCACCAGCGATGGAAGGACGAGGAAGAGACTGAGCTTCTCCACCAGGACGACATCGATGAGGACGTCGACGACGTCGGTCCCGCGCGACCGGGCGATCTCCTCCAGTGACCGCCCCACCCATGACGACGCCGCGTCGGCCACCTCCATCAGGCGGAAGTCGGAGAGAACGCCGATCGCCTTCTGGGCCACCTTCTGAGCGCCCGACCGTAGGGCCGCCCTCGTCGGGGGATCGGTCACCGCCGCCCGCCGACCGTCGTCGTCGAGCTCCAGGACGTCCTTCCACCCCGGCAGCGTGGGCAACAGGTTGCTGGCCCGCATGCGCATGAGATCGGGCAGGGTGAGGGCGATCACGTGGGCACCGCGTCGTTCGGCCAGATCCGACGCCTCGAGCTGCTGTTGGTAGATCTCTTCCGACGCCAGGCTGCCGAGGAGATTCCAATTGAGCGGCCGGTCGGCGGCCAGGGACATGTCGGCCATGAGCTCCATGCGCCCGAGAGGGATCGGTCCGACGGTCGGGATGAACTCCAGGGTCGTCCCCGGGTGATCCCGCAGCGATCCGGCCAGGGCCACGAATTCCTCGAATGCCGCCGAGCGGGACGGGACGGGGGCGCCGTCCCCGTCGACGTGCCCTTCTCCGAGGGAGGACGAGAATCCGAGGGCACCCCCGGCGAGCGACTCCCCGACCAGGTCGACCATGGCGGCGAGCTGGAGCGGTGTCGCCGGCGACCGGGTGGCGGCCGCGCCCATGACGACGCGCCGGACGGTGGAGTGGCCGACGAGGAAGCCGGCATTGACGCTGAGACCACGGTCGACGCGGGCGAGGTACTCGGCGAACGAGGTCCAGGTCCACGGGCCGCCACCCTCGAGCGCTTCGATGGGGATGCCTTCCACCATCGTCATCATCCGTTGGACGTACCGAGCGTCGTCGGGCCCGAGCGGTGCGATGGAGAAGCCGCAATTCCCCCCGAGAACGGTGGTGACGCCGTGGAGGACCGACGGGTTGGCGGTGGGGTCCCACAGGAGTTGGGCGTCGTAGTGGGTGTGGAGGTCCACGAATCCCGGGCAGACGACCCTGCCCTGGGCGTCGACCGTCCGGGCGGCGGTCTCGTCGGTGCGGCCGACGGTGGCGATCCGTCCGTCGCGCACGCCGACATCGGTGATGGCGGCCGTCGCACCGGTGCCGTCGACCACGGTGCCGCCCCGGAGCAGCAGATCGAGCACGTCAGTGCTCCGAGATAAAGTGCTCGACGGCCGCCTCCACCACAGTCCCTTCGAAGAAGGCCGGATTGGTCCCGGCGTAGAACCGCGCCGGATTCGAAAAGGTGAACTTTTCGAAGGCGGCCTCGTCGATCCAGTCGTGCTCGACCATCTCCCAGGCCTCCTCGAGCACTGCGGCCATGTCGGGAACGTCCCAGTGGGCGATGTCCGAGCCCATCATGGCGTTGAGTTCGGCTCCGAACGGGTTGATCTTGGTGTTGAAGGCCATCGAGGTGAGCGGATCGTCCGCCTCGCAGCCGAAGTAGAAGGGATCGGCGAAGAGCGCCTTGATGTCCCGGGCCGTCTCGATGCCGCAGGCATCCCACTCGTCGAGCATGTCCACAGGCTCGGCCGGGCGCCGGGTGAGCCCGCCGCTCAGGCGGGGGATGCCGGGCGCGTACCGCTGGATCATTCGGCCCATGAGGCCGCCGTCGACGAGGGCGGGATCGAGGTCGCGCCGCAGGGCGTCGAGGTTTCGCTTCTCCCAGTGGCCGATGATGTCGCAGTACAGCGCCGTCGCCCAGGCGACTCCTCCTTCGAGGAAGGCGAAATTCATCCCCGGGAACCGGCGGGTGACTCCGCCCAGGAAGAGCGATTTGGCCAGCGACTGCTGTCCGGCGGCCAGCATCGAGATGTGGTTGAAGACGTAGCTCGAAATCGAGCGGTAGGGCGTCATCCCGATGAAGCCGGAATGGAAGGCGATCGAGACGCCGAGCTCCTGCGCCTTCGCCCAGACGGGGTCGTAGTCGTAGGCGGAGTCGACGCCGAACTGATCGAGCCAGAAGGCGTAGTCGGAGGCCGACTCTTCTGTCTCGGCCAACGCGGGGAAAGGCCGCTGGACGTATCCGGCGCAGACCACGGCCTTGAAGCCCAGTTCCGTCACCGCATAGTCGAGTTCGTCGGTGGCTTCGTCGGGGGTATGCATCGGAATGGCGGCGACGGGGGTGAGGCGATCGGACAGGGGCGCGAACATCTCGGCATTGGCCCGGTTGAGGGCGCGGCACAGACCCCGTCGGTAGCGCTCGTCGGGTGTGTGGAGGAAGACGAGTCCGATGCTCGGATAGACGACGCCGAAGTCGAAGCCGAGTTCGTCGAGCCGCTCGTGGAGCAGAGCCGGGAACAGCGCCGTGGCCAGGTCGATGGTCTGGCGTGCCGGTGAGCCCCACCAGGGACCACGAGGCGTCCGGGTGGCGGCCCGCTCCGCCGGCGTCTGGTCGTGCCACGACCTGTCGGTCCCCCCGACCGGGGGGAGGAGGCGGCGCAGGGCCGGGTGGTCGAGCGACAGTCCTTCCTGCTCGATGAAAGGCGCCAGGGTGGGGAGGTGCTCGATCATGTGACCGTCGATGTCGATGACCGGGTGAGCCAGATGCCGGCGGATCTCGGCCGAGGAATCCATGCGGTCTAATCTATGCTCATTACCCACCGGTGTGGCCAAGGGGTCTTATGCCGTACGACATCGTGATCCGTAACGGAACCGTCGTCGACGGATCCGGTCTGGGGTCCTTCCCGGCCGACGTCGGCATCGTCGACGACCGGATCGCCTTTGTCGGTCGGGTCAAGGGCCGTGGTCGTGAGGAGATCGACGCCGAGGGCCACGTCGTCACCCCCGGGTTCATCGACGGGCACACGCACATGGATGCCCAGGTCTTCTGGGACGCCACGGGCAGCAGCTCGTGCTGGCACGGCGTCACCTCTGCCGTCATGGGCAACTGCGGATTCACCCTCGCCCCGGTGCGGTCCGATCAGCGCGCCCTCGTCGTGCGGAACCTCGAACGAGCCGAGGACATCGATCCCGCCGCCCTGGCCGCAGGGATCGACTGGAG
>Ga0182018_10004153_pt1 | contig 12424 bp, 10 predicted proteins | sample 812P2MmetaG_FD_120490 | JGI IMG/M metagenome (GOLD analysis project Ga0182018, IMG submission 120490) | Permafrost microbial communities from Stordalen Mire, Sweden - 812P2M metaG | ecosystem: Environmental > Terrestrial > Soil > Wetlands > Permafrost | place: Sweden: Stordalen | collected...
CAGGGTCGGCATACCGGCTGGTTGGCTCAAAGCCGAAAGACACTGTCTGCTGAGAGGATCTTGTCATGGTCTCCGAGCAGAGCTTCGACGAGGAAGTCTTCATTAGTTACGCGAGCGACGATTTGCCACAAGTTCGGCAATTCGCCCGAAGGCTTTGGGAGGAGTACAGAGTAGACAGCTTCGTTGCGGATGACGCCCTTAAGAATCTCGCTAGAGGCACCGACAAATGGGAGGAGACGCTTCTTGAAAAGGTGACCAGGTGTCGGTTCTTCGCGCTGTACGCCTCCCGGTCTGTGGCAGCCTCCGAGTGGGTCAATCGCGAGGTGCAGCGCTTTTTTGAGGGCGCTTATTCACAAGACAATCGGCGAAAAATGTTTGTTCTGACGAGAGCTCCACAGGAACAGACACATCTTCCAGCAATCCTCCGTGACTTTCTCTGGGACAAAAACGAGGACGAACTCGTTAGGGATATCATGGCGGAACTCATCAAGTTTCTCAACGCCGAGAAGTTATTGGCCCGCGAGGAACGCGACAGACTGGCCTCAGAATTGGAGGTATAGGGCGAGACCGCTAGAAAGAAAGTCCGTGAAGCCTTCGGTCATTACGGGCAGACAAGATTTTGGAAGCCGTTCTCGAAGCATGGGCACTTGCATATCTTCACTTGCGGTCGTGACGTAGTGGCAGAGAAACACCGAGGCTCAGGCGGGCGTACCAACATCGACCGCTGGGACTACCAGACAGTGCTTCAAATCACGCACTTCTTTGCCGAAAACTTCCAGGGAACGAAAGTCACGATCGAGGATCCAGTAGCCAAGCTCGCGGCGGAGGATTTGTCCGGCGCCGCATTGGGGCACCGCGAGGCCCGCCTCATGCGCCAACTGGAGGACAAAGATTGCGTCGTGATTGGTTCGCCCGATGTGAGCGATTTTGCTGAACTCGTATTAGCCGAAATGCATGGGACTCAGGCGTTTGCACAAGGTACGGACAAATCGGGGAAGGAACGAAGAAAAGGAAGAGGTTTCGCACTGATCAAGGCGGAAATGAAGGCGCCGAGTTCGACCTATTGGCTCAAGACTGAGGATGAGGATGTCGGCGTTAAGTGGATCGAAACTGACACGCAGTTCAGCCTCAAAGAAGAGGGCGGGGCTGGCACGACCTACGGAGTTCTCGTTGCATGCGATAATCCGTTCGCCCGCGGGCCAGGAGAACACAAGATCATCATTTTCTCAGGGTTTACAGGTGTTGCGACCTACGGTATCTCCTGGTTGCTGACTTCGCGCGAAGCACTCGGGGAGTTTTTCAAAATCGACCAGCGATTTGGTTCGCTTGAGGCAGATTTCGAAGCGCTCGTTGAAGTGAAGTACGCCTACGAGTTTGACGGAAGATCGGCTGGCGACCGTCGTCGGCTCATGACCCCCGAGCCTGTGAAGGTCATGGCAATGGTTGAGATACCGCGGCTGGTGTGACCTAGCTGGCGAACGAGCGGGCCGATCATCCTCGAGGTCATGCTAGCCGTCGATGCGTTTGGCTCGATTGGCTGGGCTAGATCGAACACTGTCCAAGAGAGACATGTAGCTGGCGGAGTTGCGGGCCGCAATCAGTACTGGCCGTTCGGTTTTTGTGCCCCGCAGATCCTTTCTGGGTAATCAAGCGATTGGGTCCATGCTGGTTCTAGTCCATGCTGGGGTAGCTGATCTACCGGCAAAAATTCGAGGGAGGCCTCCAAAGGCACGCAATGAAATCAATCAGATAGCGCGGGCTTCGGGAATTGATATTTGGCTCCCCAGTCTGGACACGTTTCGAACTTTCGCGGCGTAAATCCCCAGGTGCTCGAACCGAGTCAAATCGTTGGTTGACATCGCCTTCTGAACGAAATTGGCAACCGCGTCCAGCCTGGGCGCCCAGTTTGGACGCATCTCGAACCGCCCTGTCCTTCAACCTCGAAGGCGATCACCCAACAAATGTCTGAGTAGGCGTTCTCCGTACTTCTCAAGGGGCCGCGAATCGCTCGGCCGGCTGCGGAAGCCGATGTTCGCTGTTGATGTTCCCTTTGAACGGCTGAGTATGGCAAGATGAGGAGTCCAAGATGAGGTATGATTTTTCATCCGCATTTCTGATCATCAAGCCACCGGCTACCTCTTTCGGAGAGGCTTGGGAACACTTGTGTACTGACCTGCTGGCTGCGGAGCACGGTACCGAAGCGATGATCGAGCCGACCTCACCAGATCACGGGGTCGATATCTACAACCAAAAGACCCATCACGGGTATCAGTGCAAGTCCTCGGAGCAAGGAACAGCAGGAACGATCCCACCAATGCAGAGTATCGGGTCGCTTCAAACTGCCGTCAAGCACAGACAGCTGTTTCCCTGGATGGTTTATTCATTTTGCACGAACGCGCCTTACTCTGCGTCGGGAATGGCGAAGATCAGGACTGCGGGAGAGGGCCTCGGGCTGGACAAGGAGGCGATCGACTTTCTCGGGCCGCAATACTGGGATGAGATCTGCAGCAAGTACAGTGACCTAGTCAAGGACCGTTTCTACTATAGAGTGACTGCTAACGAAAAGGCTGTACTGGATGCCTTTCGGAACGCTGGGTACTATCAACAGTATGTTCAAGAATTCGCCGAGAAGATTCGTCGACAACCTTTCTCCCTCGTAATAACGAACAATCGGACACCCGTCGAGATCGAGATCCCGTTCTCCCCGGACTTGACTGTTGAGAATTACCTCGATGTCGCCAAGCAATTGCTTGGCGTGACCCTCGAATGGACAAACTACCCTGACATGGGAACCGCGGCGGGGACTTCTCTCTCGGTGACGATCGACCAATACCCACAGACCTTTTCCAAGAAGATTGGCGAGCTTCCGATAAACGCGGGCGATCCCCTGCAACTCTGGATCAAGATCCTTTGGCGGGAGAGACCCCACGATTCTGCGCCGACCGAAGAGAAAGCGGGAGTCGCATTCATGAGTCGGGCGAATTTCCTTGCCTTTCGCGATTTTGAGGTTCCCTCACTGATGAAGAGCCTCCTTTCATCGCGAGATCGCGAAAGTGTGACAACTAGGCGCCAGGAAGCTCTCATACAATCCTTGATGTGGGATAGACTCGGCAGCTTGCGGGCTTCCACACGGATTCAGCGATCACCTGAGGGCGTGTCCGAATTTCACACAGCCGGAGTATACTTGCGCGATCTAGCTGACATTGACGGATCCGATCGCCGCTGGCTGGAAGGGTTCATCGGGCAGTCGCTAGGAGTGAATGATCGCCTGCAAATCGAAGTACTCAGGCCAACCAAACACGAGGACGGCGAACCAGTACCTGAAGCCTAGGTGGTGCTTGAGAGATCGAGTGCCGCTGGTCCCTTTCTGGAACTCGGCCCAGGCAGTAACCTTGTCAAGCAAGCGATACGAGATCCCACCTCGCCAACTCGCCGACTGGAGCTTCGGCGCTCGCGAGAAATGACCCTACCTTGCTCTTCAAGAGTGGCCCACCACCACGGCCGTTTGGTGGTGTGTTGTCGCGCGGGCAAGAGCGCTCTCCTGCCGCAGGCCAAGCGTCGCGGTGGTTGGGCCTGCGTCGATCCTCTCTCCGGCCACGCGTAGCGTTGCGAATGCGTTAAGCGCCTTTGGCGCGGATGAATGAAGTGAACTCAACCCGGCACGCCTGCGGCGTGGATGATATCGCTGGGGGACCTTTTGCCCTGGGGCAAGACCTGTGTTCGAGTGGGTCACTCTAACTGAGCACAAGTGGGTCACTTCTCGCGAGCGCCGACGGACTGGAGCATCGTCGAGGCGCTTGCAAGTTTCGATTGGCACTGCTCATGTATACCTGGAAGGCCCGATCACCGGTCAGTACTCAGCGGTTCTTCCGTTACGTGCCATACCCCAGTCAAGACTCGAACCTGAAATCAAAGGACTTACCCCTCGCAGCCTCTTGGTATCTCAATGTTCTCAACAAGTTGAAATCTGGCTCCCCAGGTAGGACTCGAACTTACCTTCTACCTCTTGACCGGCGCGGCCTGATCCAACGCCAAATTAAGTTTCAAAACGTTGACTCGCGGTTCGCCCAGCAGGCCGAACTGGCGCCCCTCGGTATGCGAAGCCACCAGTTGGCGCAGCGCCTCCGCGCTCATTCCGCGGGCGGCGGCCACGCGCGATACCTGCGCCTCGGCGGAAGCCGGGCTGACGTCGGGGTCGAGCCCGCTGCCGGAGGCCGTCAACAGATCGGCCGGCAGCGGACCCGAAGCGCTCGGGTTAGCCTCGCGGAATTTCTTCACGTCGCCCTGTACGCGATCGACCAGGTGCTGATTGGTGGGGCCGAGGTTCGATCCGCCCGATGCCAGACCGTCGTACCCGTCGTTCCCCGCCGCCGAGGGACGGCCCTGGAAATACTCGGGACGCGTGAATCGCTGGCCGATGAGTTCCGACCCGACGGTCTTCCCGTTGGCCTCGATCGGGCTGCCATCCGACTGGTGCGGAAAGATCGCCTTGGAGAGCCCGGTCACCAGCAGTGGATACGCCACGCCCGTGAGAACGGCGAAGACCAGGGTCACGCGAACGGCAATCAGTAACTGTTTCATGTGCGTCTCCAAAAAAACAAAATCTATTAGCCGCCGATGAACGCGGATAAACGCCGATAAAACAAAATCTTTATCTTATCGGCGTTTATCTGCGTTCATCGGCGGCTCAAATCTCTTCATGCTAAATGCAGCAGCCCCAACAAACGATCGATCAGCCAGATGCCCGGGAACGGCGCGATCACACCGCCTACGCCGTAGACCAGCAGATTCCGGCGCAACAGCGCCCCCGCGCTCATGGCCCGATACTTCACGCCGCGCAGAGCCAGCGGAATCAGCACCATGATGATCAGCGCATTGAAGATCACCGCCGCCAGCACGGCGCTCTCCTTGCTATGCAGCCCCATGATGTTAAGCTTGCCGATCGCCGGATACACCCCCATGAACATGGCCGGCAGAATAGCGAAGTACTTGGCCACGTCGTTCGCGATCGAAAACGTGAACAGCGCCCCGCGCGTCATCAGCAACTGCTTCCCGATGGCCACGATTTCAATCAGCTTGGTCGGATTGCTGTCCAGGTCCACCATGTTGCCGGCCTCTTTGGCCGCCATCGTGCCAGTGTTCATGGCCACGCCGACATCCGCCTGCGCCAGCGCCGGAGCGTCGTTCGTGCCATCCCCCGTCATCGCCACCAGCCGGCCGCCGGCCTGCTCTTTCTTGATCAAATCCATCTTGTCTTTGGGCGTGGCCTGCGCCAGGAAGTCGTCCGTGCCGGCTTCCGCCGCGATCGCCGCCGCGGTCAGCGGATTGTCGCCGGTGATCATGATGGTGCGGATGCCCATCGTGCGCAATTGCTGGAAGCGCTCGCGCATGCCGCCCTTCACCACGTCCTTCAGGTGGATGACGCCCAGCGCGCGGTCGCGGTCGGCCACCACCAGAGGCGTGCCGCCGGAGCGCGAGATGCGCTCGGTAATATCCATCAGTTCGGCGGGAACCGTGCCGCCGTGCTCGTGCACGAACTCCATCACCTGCTCGGTGGCGCCCTTGCGGACGCGCCGACCGTCGATGTCCACGCCGCTCATGCGCGTCTGCGCCGTGAAGGGGATAAAGTGCGCTTCGTGTTCCGCCACTTCGCGTCCCCGAATGTTGTACTTCTGCTTCGCCAGCACCACGATCGAGCGGCCTTCGGGGGTCTCGTCGGCCAGGCTCGAAAGCTGCGCCGCGTCGGCCAGGTCGCTATCGCTGATGTTGCCCACAGGAATAAATTCCACGGCCTGGCGATTGCCCAGCGTGATGGTTCCGGTCTTATCGAGCAACAGCGTATTCACGTCGCCCGCCGCTTCCACCGCTTTCCCGCTCATGGCCAGCACATTGTGCTGCATCACGCGGTCCATGCCGGCGATTCCGATGGCCGAGAGCAGGCCGCCGATGGTGGTGGGAATCAGGCAGACCAGCAGCGAAATCAGCACCGTGACCGTCGGCGGCGTGCCTTTGCCGCTGGCCGCCACGCTATAGATGGCGAAGGGCTGCAGAGAAACCACCGCCAACAGGAAGATCAGCGTGAGGCCGGCGATAACGATGTTGAGGGCGATCTCGTTGGGCGTTTTCTGCCGCGCCGCGCCTTCCACCAGGGCGATCATGCGATCCAGAAACGTCTCGCCGGGGTTGGAGGTGATTCTTACCTTGATCCAGTCGGACAGCACCTTGGTGCCGCCAGTGACGGCGCTGCGGTCGCCGCCCGATTCGCGGATCACCGGAGCGCTCTCGCCGGTTATGGCCGATTCGTCCACGCTGGCGATGCCTTCGATTACGTCGCCATCGCCGGGAATGGTCTCGTTCATCTCCACCAGCACCACGTTGCCCGAGCGCAGTTGCGTGGCAGCCACGGTCTCGGTCTTGCCGTTTCCGTTGCACAGGCGGCGGGCGGTAGTCTCGGTCTTGGTCTTGCGGAGCGTGTCGGCCTGGGCCTTGCCGCGGCCTTCCGCCATGGCTTCGGCAAAATTGGCGAACAGCACCGTGAACCACAGCCAAATCGTGATCTGGATGGTAAAACCGGCCAGGCCCGATCCGGCGGCGATATCGCGAGCCGCCAGAATGGTGGTCATGGCCGCGCCCACCTCCACCACGAACATGACGGGATTCTTCATCATGGTGCGCGGATTCAGTTTGACGAACGAGTCTTTCAGCGCCCGCCTCACAATCGGCGGATCGAACAGCGGACGCGCCCGCGAGCCCTTCTTGGGCATCAGCGTGACGGGATCTGCGACGGGAGGGGTCATGGTGGTTGCCATTTAGATTTTAGCTCCAGAGCCTGCCGGCGTTCATGAAGAAGTGCTCTACCACCGGCCCCAGCGAGAGCGCCGGGAAAAACGTGAGCGCGCCGACAATCACGATTACACCCACCAGCAGTCCCACGAACAGCGGTCCGTGGGTGGGGAAAGTGCCGGCCGAAACAGGCACCAGCTTCTTCTGCGCCAGGCTGCCGGCGGCGGCCAGCAGGGGGATCATCATCAGAAAGCGCCCGAACAGCATGGCGATTCCGATAGTGGTATTGAAATAGGGCGTGTTGGCGTTGATGCCGGCGAAGGCGCTGCCGTTGTTGCCCACCCCGCTGGTGTAGGCGTACAGCATCTCGGTGAGCCCGTGCGGCCCGTTGTTGCCCAGGTTGGCGGTAGCGTCGCCCGGCGGATTCACCCAGCTATTGTGCGGGAAATGAATCACCGCGCCCACCGCCGAAAAACCGAGGATGGTGAAGGCCAGCACCAGCGCGGCCAACATCACCATTTTGACTTCCTTTTGCTCGATCTTCTTGCCCAGGTACTCGGGGGTACGGCCTACCATCAGGCCGGCGATAAACACCGACAGAATGGCGAACAGCAGCACGCCATACAGCCCTGAGCCGACGCCTCCGAAAACCACTTCCCCCAGTTCGATATTCACCAGCGGCACCAGACCGCCCAGGGGCGTCAGGCTGTCGTGCGCGTTGTTCACGGCGCCGCAACTGGCGTCGGTGGTCACCACCGTGAAGAGCGCCGAGTTGGCAATGCCGAAGCGCACCTCTTTGCCTTCCATATTGCCGCCCGGTTGCGTCGCGGTGGCCGCCGTCTGAATGCCCAGCTTCGTCAGGTTCGGATTTCCGGAAGCTTCGGCGCCGTAGGCCACCGCTACTCCCGCCAGGAAGAGAGTGCTCATGGCGGCGAACAGCGCCCACCCTTGCCGCGTATCTTTCACCATCTTGCCGAAGGTATAAGTCAGTCCGGCGGGAATGATGAAGATAAAAATCATCTGCAGGAAATTCGAAAACGGCGTGGGGTTCTCGAAGGGATGCGCCGAATTGGCGTTGGTGAAGCCGCCGCCATTGGTGCCGATCATCTTGATGGCTTCCTGCGAGGCCAGCGGTCCCTGCGGAAGCGTCTGCACGGTGCCTTCCAGCGTGGTCGCCTTGGTATAGGGATGGAAGTTCTGAATGGCTCCTTGGGAAACCAGCAGCAGCGCGCCCACTACCGAAAGCGGCAGCAGGATGTAGACCGTGCAGCGGGTGAAATCCACCCAAAAGCTGCCCAGCGTCTGCGCCGAGTGGCGCGCGAACCCGCGGGTGAAAGCGATGGCCACGCAAATTCCCGATGCCGCCGACCAGAAATTGTGCGTGGCCAGCGCAATCATTTGGCTAAAATAACTCATCACTACTTCGGGCACGTACGCTTGCCAGTTGGTATTGGTGCCGAAGCTGACGGCCGTGTTGAAAGACAAGTCGGTCCCCACGTTTGCCAACCCCTGCGGGTTCAGCGGCAGCCATTGCTGGATTCGCAGCAGCACATAGGTGAACAGGATGCCAACTAGGCTGAAGGCCAGCATCGCCCCGGCATAAACGGTCCAGCGCTGCTCGCCGGCTTCATCGATGCCGCAGAGCTTGTATAGGCCCGCTTCGAGCGGCCGAAGCACGCGGTGCAGGAACGTGCGCTCCCCGGCGAACACTTTCGCCATATACCCGCCCAGGGGTTTGGTCAGCGCCAACAGTACGAGAAAAAATAACGCAATTTGCAGAATTCCGTTTCCGGTCATCGAATCCTCTTCAGAATTTTTCGGGGCGCAGCAGGGCGTAGAACAGGTATGCGCCCAGCGCCGCGGCAATCAACAGTGCGAGTATGTATTCCATGGCGGTTTCCTAGAGGCGGTCGCAACCCTTCACGAACGCCCATCCGGCGGCGAAGAACAGAATCGAAACGAGCACGAAGAAAGCATCCAACATTTTTCACCTATGCGACGTATATCAGCGCGACCTTGTGGCCGTCCCGCGCCAGAGCGCGCGCCAGTTTCTCTTCCTCGGTCCGCCACAGGCGCCGGCGCGTGGCCACCAACACGGTGGACCCCGGTTTCAGGGCATACAGGAAGCCCTCGTGACGGTCGCGCGCCAGAACCACTTGAGGCTGGACCGTGAGCGGGCAGTGGCTGGCCAGTTCCAGCAGTTGTTCCACCAGGTGGGCGTGCACCAGGGAAGGGCAAACGAACGGCACGGCATAAGGCAGGGTATGCACGGCAACCAACAGCACACGGGCATTCAGCCCCGCGGTCAATGCCGCGGCGCGTTCCAGGCCCGCCGCGGTAGTCTCCAGCCCGGTATAAGGGACGACGACTTCCAGCTCGCCGGCCGCTTCGCCCACGGTCAAACATCCGGGGTCGATGCGAAACTCACCGCGTGTCTCCATAAACTTTCCTTCTCTACCCTACGGGCCACGGCGTAAAGAAGTCGTAAAGAAAGGATCAGGATTGAGTTAACCGGCACGGAGAGCTGAAAGCTGGCCGCTGACAGCCGAAAGCTCACTTGACACGCTACGGACCCGCGCGTCAGACTTTGAGTTGGGCGCTCCGCGGTGGGACCGTCTTGCCGGAGCTGGGAGGATACTCGATTGAAGCTGTTACGCGGATTCGTCATGCTCGCCTTGGGGTTGCCTGCGTTCGCGCAGTATGCCGGGCCGGCTATCCTCTCGCGCGGGGAGGCTCCGGCGGCGATGTCCGCGCAGACAGTCGATTTTAATCTCTCGCTGGCGCTCACCGCAAACTATACGGACGGTCTGGTGGGCGTCACCGCGCCGGATGCGCAGGGTCAACTTGCCGGTTCAACGGCGTTCGGAGGGGGGGCGAGCCTCGGAATCAGCGGGTCTCACAGTTGGAAGCATACTCATATAGGCCTGAACTACAGCGGCGCCTATACCGACTATTCGTCTGGCATCTACCAGGGTCTTTCGTTCGGTCTTTCCCACCAGTTTTCGCGGCATATCTCGCTTTCGCTGCGGGAGAGCGCCGGCATGTTCACCGAGTTCCCTCCATCTACGGTTTCGCTGAACTCATCGGTACCCTTCGATCCCTCGCAGAGCTTCATTCCGACTACCGATTTTTACGACAACCGCACCATCTACAGCACCACCCAGGCGAACTTGACCATCCAAGCGTCCACCCGGCTCTCGTTCAGTCTGGGCGGAGGATATTTCACCAACTTGCGGTCCTCCCCGGGGCTCTATTCCGCCACCGGCGAGGTTGCCAGCGGAGACGCCCAATACCGCCTGTCGCGCCGCACTACCATCGGGGCTAGTTACAGCTTTTCCCACTACGGGTACTCTCACAGTCTGGGTGGCGCCGACATACATTCCGCCGACCTCGGCGCATCCATGCGCCTGAACCGCTGGACGGAGTTCTCCATGTTTGCCGGGGCCTCACGAGTGGAGAGCAATTTTCAACAGACGGTGCCCATCGATCCCGCCATACTCGCCATCCTCTGCCCCGCCACTTACACCGGGGTTTGTCCGGTTACCGCCGGAAGCGTCATTTCCCACAATGTTTTCTGGGGGCCGAATTTTGGTGCGCGGTTCTCGCGATCCTTCCGGAGGGGTGTAGCTTACGTCAGTGCGGGAGAATACATCACACCCGGCAACGGTTTGTTTCTCACGTCCAGGGCGGCCCAAGCCTCGGTTGGATACGGCTATTCGGGCCTCCGGAAGTGGAGTCTGAGCGTGGGGGCATCGTACACTACCGCGCTGTCCATTGGGAATGCGGAGGGCGGATATGGCCAATACGGCGGCTCGTATGGCATGAGCCGGCAGATTGTGAAATCGCTGAGCTTCGTCTCTGGGTTCTACGCTATGAAATACCAGAGTAATTCTTTCGCCGGCTATAACCGGCTGATCTACTCCGCTTCCATCGGCATCGGGTTCTCTACCGGCAACATTCCCGTACGGTTCTTCTAGCGCTGATAGCCGAAAGCTGCAAGCTAATACGGCGGCGCCAGCCGGCTGAACTCGAAGTTCTGCGCGTCCAGCCCGCGCGATCGCAGCGTGCGCAGGCACTCCCCGATGGAATCGCCGATCGCTTCAATGCGCCGCAGTGGGATGGTGTCCGGAGAATAAATCTCCAGCGCGATGTACTTGCCCGCCAGCGCCAAACGTTCGGTGAGCGTCAATCGGTCCGGGTTTCGCCCAATGGCGCGCCCGGGGTCTTTGGCAGCGTTGGCATTCATATTTTCAGACGTAGTGTAGCAGATCCCGTCCGGCCATCACTCCGGCCCCTGCGCGGCCTGCGCGGCAAGCGCGGCAAGCGCGGCAGCGGCCCGCGGGATTGCGCCGCTGCGACAGCTATCGCGCCACATGCCGCCGCGCATGCCGGCAACCCTTGCCCCGCAACCGGTCGCAATATAGCCACGCAACCGACCGATGGCGATCCGCGAGAAACCAGCAACTGCCGCGTTGCACGCCATCAACAGTGCGTCGCGCGACACTCACTTCTCCTCGAAAGGTCGCTTCCCATTGTCTGCTCTGCCCTTATTCCGCCCGGAACCAGGACTCGACCGCGGCCCAATAAGCCTGTTCGGCAAAGGGCTTCGCCAATTCTTCGTACACCGGGGAATATTGCGCCTGCCCGGTTACCACCCGCTGGAGCAGGCTCTTCAGGCCGCCGCCCAGGTTCTTGCGCAGCAGCACCGTGCGGTCTTTGGCGCGAAGAAGCTGGACTTCGAGAGTCAGGCTGAGGCTGTCCGCGCCTTGCTGCGGCACGCAGGCCGCCCCTGGCCGCACCGTCAGGATCAATACCGCATCGGCGTTCGCAAAGGCTGCGTCGTCCGGTCCCGCCACTCCGCGCGCGTTCGTTGCGCTAATCTCGATCAGGTCCTTGCCGGAATTCATGGAGTACCGGCGGAAGGCCGTCAACGCCTTCCGGTCGGGTTCGAGATCGCTCACCAGTTGCGTCAACTGTTCCGGACGCATAATGCAAGAGTTATACAGGTGGTTGGTAGTCCAGACGGCTTCCACCGCAACCTTGGGCCGCGGCGGTCGTGGCAGGAGCTGCAACACGCCGCCGGCCCCGGTGCGCGCGCCCGTTGGAGAGAACATGGCGAGCACCCAGGCGGTGGCGCCAGTCTGGTCTCTGGCCGTGGCGTTAGCGCCCTTTTCCAGAAGGACCCGAACCGTGGCCGCGTGGCCGTGCTGCGCCGCCAGCATCAGGGCCGTCCGTCCGTTCTTGTCCTTCGATTCCAGCGGGGCTCCCTTACCGATCAGTTCCTGCACGTTGGCGGTATGTCCTTGGGCAGCCGCATCCAGCAATTCCTTGCCCCAATCGGCCGCCAGGAGGGCCAACGGCATGAGCAGCCACGCCGTGAAGCAGGCCAGCACGCGTCCGGGTGTCCGTCCCATATGCTCTAGCTTAGCCCTTGATGTGACTGGGCCGGAAATGGATCCGCAACTGAGAAGGTTGTTCCGTACCAAGAGCATAGGCGCGATCTCCAGACACGACGCCTACCTAAGCATCGGCGCAGGAAATACTTCACATTTGAAGGGACGATGGTGTAGTTCCATGTGGGAGCCACTTTGTGACGCGTGAGGCGCAACTGACGCAGCCTCTCTGCAGACGGCTTTACGCC
>Ga0182018_10004154_pt1 | contig 12422 bp, 13 predicted proteins | sample 812P2MmetaG_FD_120490 | JGI IMG/M metagenome (GOLD analysis project Ga0182018, IMG submission 120490) | Permafrost microbial communities from Stordalen Mire, Sweden - 812P2M metaG | ecosystem: Environmental > Terrestrial > Soil > Wetlands > Permafrost | place: Sweden: Stordalen | collected...
ATTTGAACCCGGATTTCCATTTTGGATTGCCAAATCGTGTTCAGTATACACTGGCCGCCGTTCTTTGATCCCGCGAGTTGCGGTCACGGGAGTTTGCGGTCTGTCAAGTTGCGGTTCTCGCTTCAACTTCAGAAGCCTCACCGCCCCAACCGCACCAACAACTTCCCTAAATTCTGCCAGCGCAGCAATCGTCCTCGACGTGACGTCAATGGCCTTCGACGTCACGCCCTGCAACGGCGCTGAGGTCGACAAAAGGCCATTCCGTGGCGGCTCTTGCGGGGTCTTCGCTGTCGGATGGAGCGCCAGAGAAGAAATTACGTCGTCAATGCCTCGAACACCAGCTCCGTAGTGATCGCAATCGCCGGTATCAACGTACGATAGACCGGACATTGGTCGGCGAAGAAACCGTGGACGCGTTGTGCCGTGTCCCTCTGCGACTCCTCGGCTTTCAGTTTCAGGACGACGTGGATGCGGCGGATTACGAGCACGCTGTCATCTAACTCGACTTCGCCGATCGCTTCAGACACCAACCGCTCATTTGAAGCGTTTATTTGACGCGCCTCCAGCGCGCCTCCAAAGGTTCCGGTCAGTCAACCGGCCGCGGCAGCGACAATGTAATCCAAGGTAGTGGCGTGCGGCTCCAGAACCGCCGGCGGAACCTTATAGTGCTGCGCCACGGCGCCGTGCACGCCGAAAATCACGGGATCGGCTTCAGCCGGCAGATAGGCCCTTCGAATCGGCCCTTTGACGCGTTCGATTCGAACCTGTGACCGATAGACCACTTCCGACATAAAACCTCCCATAACCCCCTACCGGGCGGTGTGCTGTAGTTCCGCGGGGACGCGCTCGCGGTCCAGCGCCTCAAAACTTGAGAGGCGAAGCGAGATTCGGATGGCAGGACACGACATTCTTCCCCAATGACAAAGACTGGCTGGTAGGCATATCGCTCGATCTGCCGTTGTTCGACGGGTTCTCGCGCAAACACACACTGGCGAAGGCCAAGGCAGAGGTGTCCAAAGAGGAGGCCAATTCCGCACGCCTGGCGCAGACGGTGCGCCAGGAGGTCTGGACCGCTTACTCACGGCTGAAGGAGAGCTTTGCGGTAGTCGCCTCCACCGACGCCCTCGTCAGAGATGCGCAAGAAAGCCTGCGGTTGGCGAATGAGCGTTACAAGGTCGGCGCGGGAACTATTACCGATCTGCTCGACTCCGAGACTGCACTGGCGCGTGCGGAGGCAACTCGGGTCGCGGCACAGTGGGACTACCAGATTGCGCGGGCAGTGTTGAGGCGATCGGTAGGCGACCTTGCGGTTGATGGCACTTCATAGTTCCGGAAGGGCGGGATCGAAGTCGGGCCTTGTCGTCCTCGGAGCGAACCCGCGATGAACAGGAGTTAGACTGATGGACCAGATCGATCCGGTGTGCTCCGCAAATATTCCGTAAGCCGCTATGCAGCCTCCTTCTACAGCCGATACTCATGGTGCGGGCCGCCGAGGGTTCTCGGCGACAAGCGCCGCGCGAGTTTGGCGCAATAGCCGGAGGACGGTGGGCAACCGCCATTCTATACTGTGTACGCGCGACCTGCCATGGGCCGTAGCGTTGACAGGGGGCCGTAGCGTTCGCGCCACCCGCCTCACAAATCGGTGATTCTCAATGCCGATTCAATTTCTGCGGACCACAGGGACTTGAAATGTGCAATCTTTGCCTGATCCAGCTCCCCTCCCGCAGTTCTTAGTTATTATGAAGGATCGGCCAGCCCACGCGGAGAGTTCACGTACTGAACGGCGGCTGGAGGAAGAGATGTGTGCGGGGCAGGCCATCGCCTTTCGTGGCCTGCCCCGGTTCGGGAGAAGAAGCTAGTTGAGGATGGCGGCCAGGTCCTGCCCAGCAGTCTGAATCGGCAAGATGTTGTAGTTATCCACCAGCACCTTCAGCACCGCCGGTGTGACGAACGCAGGCAGGCTGGGACCAAGGCGAATGTTCCTGATTCCCAGGTGCAGCAGCGTCAGCAGAATCGCCACCGCCTTCTGCTCATACCAGGAGAGCACCAGCGAAAGCGGCAGGTCGTTCACCCCGCAGCCGAACGCATTCGCCAGCGCCACGGCGATCTGGATGGCCGAGTAGGCATCGTTGCACTGGCCGATGTCCAGCAGGCGCGGCAGGCCCGCCACCGTGCCGAAATCCAGCTTATTGAAGCGGTACTTGCCTCGGGCCAGCGTCAGAATGATGGTGTCTCGTGGCGCCGACTGCGCGAACTCGGTGTAGTAGTTGCGGCCCGGCTTGGCGCCGTCGCAGCCGCCGATCAGGAAGAAATGGCGGATCGCGCCGCTCTTCACGCCTTCGATCACCGCGCCCGCCGCGCCTAGTACGGCATTGCGTCCAAAACCCACCAGGATCCGCGTGTCCGGACCTTCTTTCTCAAATCCCGGGGCCGCGAGCGCCGCCTCGATCAACGGCGTAGAGTCGCGTCCGGCAATGTGCGTGACTCCGGGCCACGCCACCGGACCCGCCGTGAAGATGCGGCCCTTATAGTTGTCCCGAGGCTGCTGGATGCAATTGGAGGTCATCAGAATGGCCCCCGGGAAGGCGTCGAATTCTGGGCCCTGATCCATCCACGCCCCGCCGTAGTTGCCGGCCAGGTGCGGATACTTCTTCAGTTCCGGATAGCCGTGGGCGGGGAGCATCTCGCCGTGCGTATAGACGTTGATACTCTTTCCGGCGGTCTGCTCCAGCAGTTCGCGGAGATCGGCCAGATCGTGGCCGGAAACCACGATGGCTTTCCCTTTTCTCGGCTCGACCCGCACTTCCGTCGGCTCGGGATGCCCGAACGAGCCGGTGTTGGCCGCATCCAGCAGTTCCATGACGCGTTGATTCAGTTCGCCGGCCTTCATGGCCATGCTGAGCAGTTCTTCCACTGTGGGGTTGGGCCGCGCCAGGAACGCCAGGGCCTCGTGCAACGAGGCGTATATCGAATCGCTCTCCTTTCCGAGGTGCCGGGCGTGTTCGGCGTAGGCCGCAATACCCTTCAATCCGTACAGGATCAATTCCTGGAGTCCTGTGATGTCCGGGCCCGCGGTTGCTATGCGCCGATCGATTTGCGCCAACGCCGCCCGTTCCAACATGGCTGCCGTCGCGGACGGGAACTGCTGCGTCTTTACCAGCGCTGCGCCCCGCCTGACTATCGATGCCAGCCGCTCAGGATCGAAATTGACATTCGTTCCTGTGGCGAAAAGCGCCTCCAGGACGAACACATCGGCGCCCTTCAGGTTCGCTCCCGCCTGGCGCGCCGCGTGCGCCTCCGTCCCCACCGCCTTCGCGACTTCAATCAGTAGATCCTGTAGCCCCGCGGTGGCTGGGTCTTTTCCGCAGACCCCGACGTCCACGCATCCTGTCATCCGAAACGTCTGTTCGCACTGGTAGCAAAACATGTATGTATTACTTCTCCTGTTGTGAATGGATTATGGGTGCAACATTTCGAGTGTACCGGCCCATCTGGAGGGAGGGTGTGACCGAAGTCACCGAAATCGGAAAAAGAAGCCCTGAGTTGTGGAACATACGACGATCTACTCGCCTCGCCCCAACTCTTCCAGCAGTTTCCGGAGGTCCGGCTTCCGTGGATCGAGCACCGCTGCCAGACGCAGGTAGGGCAGAGAATCCCCATCGACGGCGGGAAGAGCGAGCGCCCTCACCCGCCGTTGCCGGCCAGCCCTTGCCGGCTCTGGAGGCACATCCTGTCCGGACAGTAGTCCGGCTTCGTGGCACCTCTGGAGGCCGCTGGGTTACAGCCTTTACGCCGTGGGAGAGAGATCCCTTTTCCACACACTGCGCAACGCGCCGAGCGTGATGGGCAGGGCGCCGGCGAGGAGGAAGACCATATCCCCCACCATGCGCAACCATTCCAGCTTGTGGTAGGTGCCGCTCATCAGGAATGTCAGGCGGCGCGCGTGCCAATACCCGTTGGCGATGGAATCCCAGAGCTGGATTACTCCTCCGGGGAACAGATCCAGGATGATCATGAGCGCGAGGCCCACGTTAGCACCCCTGAAGCCCACCCGGACGAACTTCTGCGTCTCCTTCCACGTGGCGTCGGATTGCATGGCCCTCAAGCAGAAGACCAGGACCGCCAAGGCCAACATCCCAAAGACGCCAAACAGCGCGGCGTGTCCGTGATTGGGGGTGAGCGTTGTGCCCACCTCGAAGTAGGACACGATCGGCAGGTTGATCAGGAAGCCGAAGATCCCCGCGCCGATGAAGTTCCAGACACCCACGGCCATGAGGAAGTAGATCGCCCACTTCTTGCCCCAGGCCAGATCGTGACCGCACGCGGAACACTGCGCCTTCCTCAGCTTGATGAAATCCCAGGTGTCCAGAGTCAGAAGCGTTAGAGGCACAACTTCCAAAGCGGAGAAGCACGACGCTAGGCCCATGTTGAGTGTCCCCTGGCCGGTGAAGTACCAATGGTGGCCTGTGCCGATGATCCCGCCGCTGAGATACAGGATGGCATCCAGATAGATCAGGCGCGTGGCGGTCTCGGTGCTGACGACGCCCGTCTGGTGGAACATGATGGCCACCAAGCATCATCCCTACTCGGCTTGCTCACCCACCTGCGACTGCGGATTAAGCAGGGAGTTTAGACGTTCTTCCGGGATTCCTGACTTGTCGCGTGCCACATCGCGAATCGTGCGGCCGGTGGCGTGGGCTTCCTTCGCGAGTACGGCGGCCTTTTCGTAGCCAATCTCACCAGTCAGCGCCGTGCCCATCGCCAGCGATTGTTCGACGAAGCCCTCGGCGTGCGGCTGGTCTGCCTCCAATCCGTCTACCAGTTTTTCCGCGAAGTTCCTGGTGCCGGCGGCTAGCAGTTCGATGGCGTCAAGCAGGTCAAGTGCCATCACAGGCATCATCACGTTAAGCTCGAAATTCCCGGCTGCCGAACACCACACGATGACGGAGTCATAGCCAATCACTTGCGCGCAGACCATCAGCAGGCTCTCCGCGATCACCGGGTTGACCTTACCCGGCATGATGCTCGATCCAGGCTGGACGGCTGGCAGCTTCAATTCTCCCAAACCACAGCGCGGCCCGGAACCAAGCCAGCGGATATCGTTCGCAATTTTGGTGAGGGCAACCGCATAGGTGCGCAGGGCACCGCTCAGGAAGCAGGCGGCATCGCGAGCGGCCTGCGCTTCGAAGTGGTTGTGAGCTTCGACGAAGGGCAGTCCGGTGCACCGCACGATCTCGGCAATAGCTCCCCGGGCGAACCCTGGCGGCGCATTCAAGCCGGTGCCTACAGCCGTTCCGCCGAGAGGCAGTTCATAGATGCCGGGTAGCGCGGCCTCGATGCGTTCACGCGCTGCTTCCACCTGACGAGCGTAGCCACTAAATTCCTGACCCATGCGAATGGGTACAGCATCCTGCAAGTGAGTTCGCCCGATCTTGATGATGTCGTGGAACTCCACAGCTTTGCGTTCCAACGACGCGCCGAGCTGTCGCATGGCCGGCAGTAACCGGGCCGCCAGACATTCGGCGACGGCGATGTGCATGGCGGTGGGGATCACGTCGTTGCTCGACTGCCCTCGATTCACGTGATCATTAGGGTGGGCGCCTGCGAGATGGCCGATTACCTCATTGGCGTTCATGTTCGTAGAAGTGCCGCTGCCGGTCTGGAAGATGTCGATCGGGAACTCATTGTCGTATCGCCCTTCCACGACCTGTTCTGCCGCGGCTTCGATAGCTGCGGCCAGAGCCGGCGGCAGGTGGCCCATGCGGCCGTTGGTGGTCGCGGCAGCGCTTTTGATCATTCCCAGCGCGCGGATAAACGAGCGTGGAAAGTGCTTTCCGCTGATCGGAAAGTTTTGGACCGCTCGCGCTGTCTGCGGCCCATAGAGTGCCGATGCGGGCACCTGCATGTCCCCCATAGTGTCGCGTTCGATTCGGAAAGAGTGCTTCATGATTCTATTGTGAGGCCTTGCAGAAGTTTTGCTGGCGCTCGAGCTGGCGCTACCGATTGCTGAAGATCTCCGGTGGAGGACGGCTATAACAGACGTTCGGGGACGCATGACAAACAGATTTGAGATGCTCCCGCCTCGCTGAACGCTGGTGTCAACGTTGGGCTTCGGCGTAGCTCCTGCGTACTGGCGTGGAGAGGTTTCGAGCAATACTGACCGCGAAACCGCAGCGCCGCGTGACTATAGTCACTGATGTAGCCCTTCGGTAGGCGCATCATCAAGCCAGAAGGAAGGAAATGTCGATGACAACAACCACAACTCTGGCCGATGTGGCCGCCACATCGCTCAGCGCCGTGCGCACACTCGAGCGTTACGGTCTAGATTATTGCTGCGGCGGGAAACAACCGTTCGACGAGGCGTGCACCGCCAAAGGACTCAAACCGGAATCCGTCATGCAGGAAATCGAGCGGCCTCAAGCGCCCGACGCGTCCGAACGAGACTGGCAGACTGCGCCGCTGGATGAAATCGTGAAGCACATCGTCGGCACGCACCACGAGTACCTCAAGCTCGAACTGCCGGCCCTGAGCAACCGCATGAACAAGGTGCTCGCAGTCCATGGCCCCAAAGATCAGCAGACCCTCAGCCAATTGGCGGACGTGTTCGGATCTCTGCGCGCCGAGATGGAGATGCACATGCACAAGGAAGAATTGATGCTTTTCCCCTTCCTGGAACAGTACGGCCGCTCCGAAGCCCTAGGCCGACCCCTACCGCCGGTTCCCTTCGGGTCCGTCGCCAACCCCATCGGGGTGATGGAACGTGAGCATGAGGGCGCTGGCGGGGCGCTCCTGGAGATCCGTGAGCTCACTCGCGACTTTGAATATCCGTCCTACGCCTGCAGCACAGTCCGCGCTCTGTTCGATGGACTGAAAGCACTGGAGGCGGACTTACATGTGCACATTCACCTGGAGAACAACATCCTGTTTCCGCGCGCAATAGCGCTGGAGAAAAGATAGGGGCACGGCTTCTCCGATTGACCAGCTTCGTTGAAACGGATGGCTGTCCTATGAACGATAAGAGTCCGGCAGCGACCGAAATCGCATTGCAGCGGCTGGTGATGGTCTACATCGTCACCGGCCTGCTATTCCTGTTGCTACCGGGGACCTTTCTGGGGGTTTGGAATCTGATCTCGATCAGCGGCCGGCATTCCCTGGCCGGCCTTTCCCCGTCCTGGCTTCAGGCCCACGGCCATGCCCAGATCTTCGGCTGGATTGGCACCTTCATCATTGGTATTGGCTATTACTCTTTGTCGAAGATGGGCCGGGTCATGCCCTTTACCGCCAGCCGGGGCTGGGCAAGTTGGGCACTGTGGGCCGGCGGCGTCACGCTACGCTGGGTGGCCAACGTCAGCGAGTGGAACTGGCGCCTTCTGCTGCCGGCGTCGGCTGCGCTGCAACTCATGGGCTTCCTGATTTTCTTCGCGACCGTGAGCCGCCATCGGTCCAGCCCCGCATCCGCGCCGCCAACCGGGATCGAGACGTGGATGAAGCTCGTCATGGCTTCTACTACCGCCTTCCTGCTCGCGCTCTTGATGAACCAGGCGGTGAGCATCGGTGTGGCCATGACCGGGATGCATCCGGAAATCCCGCACTGGCTGGACCAACGCTATCTATTTCTCGCCGCGTGGGGGTTTCCCGTCCTGGCGGTATGGGGCTTCAACGCCAGGTGGTTGCCTGTCTTCCTGGGCCTTCGCAAGCCTTTAGGCGGCGGCCTGATGGCCGCGCTGGCCGCCTGCGGATGCGGCGTCGGAGTGGCGCTTCTCGGACAGTTCCGGCTGGCAACCGCGCTACTGCTGACCGCCTGCATCCTCGCCTCCATCGCCTTGAGAGTATTCGAACCGCCACAAAAGCCGGCCAAGACTCGCGGGGTCTCTCCCTCTTTTCCCTATTTCGTGCGCGGCGCCTACGCCTGGCTCCTGGTTGCGGCTGCACTCGGTGTGTACGCCGCCAATTCCGATGCCAACGGCGGTATCTGGGGCGCCTCGCGCCATGCGCTCACGGTCGGATTCCTTGCCACGATGGTGTTCGCAATCGGCCAGAGAGTCCTACCCGCGTTCTGCGGAATGCGCTTGCTCTTTAACAAGGAGCTGATGTTCGCTTCGCTGGCCGTCTTGAATCTTGGCTGTCTCCTTCGCGTGGCCTCGGAGATTCCCGCTTACGAATTCAATCTGCGGGCTGCGTGGACCATCCTGCCGGTTTCGGCCATGACGGAATTGACAGAGGTGACCCTGTTTGCGGTCAATCTCACTATTACATTGGTGCTCCCGCCGCCTACTCCTGCTGTTCTGACGCAACTCGGATAGCGGCGTGATCCTTAATTACCCTACGCCGTCTGTTAGATTGGGATCAGCTCAGTAGCCCAGTGCCCATCATGACTGCATCGCGGTCGCGGATGGATAATGGGAGGGAGTCCATGGTACCGACACGCGAGGGGCACGATGCTTGAACAAGAGTTGTTTGCATTCCTGGAGCGGACCTCGGATGCGGCATTCGCCGTTACCGAGCAGGGCGAGATTCGTTCCTGGAACAGGTCGGCTGAAAGGCTCTTCGGATACCGGGCATCGGAAGTCGTGAACCGCACGTGTCATGAAGCCCTGGATGGCCGGGGCGCATTGGGAACGGAAGTTTGCACTGGGGGTTGCAGTGTTCAAGCTTGCGCGGCGAAGGACCTACCGATTCCTGATTTCGACCTCGAAGTGAAGACGAGTTCGGGGAACCGGCTGTGGGTGAATATCTCGACGATCGTTTTCGACGAGCCTACTCGCCGGAATCGTCGCCTAATTGTCCATCTGGCGCGGGATATTTCCCACCGGAAAGCGAATGAGCAGCTCCTTGTCAGGATGCTAGCGCTCTCGAAGGAATTGGTGGCCGCTTCCGTGCAGGCGGACGGCATTTCTCCGGTCTCTCCCCTCTCTACACAGGAGCAGCGAATTCTCCGGCTATTCGCCAAGGCGAAAAACTCGGCTGAGATCGCCCGCGAGCTGAGCATCACCCTTCCGACCCTACGAAATCATCTGCACAGTATTAACGAGAAACTCCGGACCCACAACCGGCTCGAAGCCATGATGCACGCGATGCAGCGCGGCCTCATCTAGGGTCCCGGGCCCTGCCCTTTCCACCAGACAAATGTTCCGGGTTGTATGACAAATGGATCATTGCCCATTTCTGCCGGAGGGTTCAGCCTAGAAAAGGGCGAGATGCCGAGGCAGAGCGTATACCAAACAGTTTCGAGGCCTACCACTTCAATCGAGCAGTTGAAGCAGCACGGCCAGTCGATATGGCTGGATTTCATCGGCCGCGGGGTGATTCGTCGGGGAGAATTCGAACGTCTGATCGCGGATGACGGTCCGACCGGGGTGACGGGGAATCCCGAAACCTTCGATCGGGTCATCGCCGAGGGCCGCGACTATGATGATGTATTTGAAGAATTGGCTCAGACCGATTCCCACATCGACGCGCAAGCGATCTACGAACGCATGGCGATTGTAGACGTCCGGATGGCGGCCGACGCGCTGCAAACGGTTTTTGACCGAACTCACGGAGTGGATGGTTTTGCGAGCATCGGGATGTCTCCTCACCTGGCGCACGATACCGAAGCGAGCATTGCCGAAGCGCGGCGTCTCTGCGACAGAGTGCATCGGCCGAACCTGATGATCAAAGTGCCTGCAACACGTGAGGGCATCCCTGCTATCGAAGCTCTCATCGCCGAAGGCATTAATGTCAATGTCACGCTGGTGTTTTCATCCGCACACTACGAAGCGGTCGTGGGGGCATACCTTCGCGGCATTGAGCGCGCACCGGACCCCAGGTGCGTTGCGTCTGTAGTCTCCGTTCCCATCAGCCGAATCGATAGCAAGGTTGACGGCGAGCTACTGCGCATCGGCACGCCGACGGCGCTGTCCTTGCGTGGAAAGATCGCCATTGCCAACGCAAGGCGCATTTTTCGCCGATTCTGCAACATCTTCCACAGCGACCGCTTTGCGAGTCTCCGGCTTCGCGGCGTTCACCCACAACGAATGCTCTGGGTAAGTGCCACGACAGAGAATCGCGCCGATTCCGAGGTCCGTTACCTTGAGGAACTCATCGGCCCGGATACGGTTACTAGCGTGCGACTGGCAACTCTCGATGCATTTGGCCGGCAAGGACAGGTTCGCGGCATCACGCTCCATCACAATCCGGCTGAAGCGGAAACTGCGTTGGAGGACCTACAACGAGTGGGTGTCGATCTCGGCACGATCGCGGAACAGTGGCAAGCGGAGATCGTGGCCGCACTCGCCGTGTCGTTGGATAATGTACTGACCACTCTGGCCCGCAGGCGCAGCGCCGGGACCAGATCATGAGAGAAGGAGGCAGCGATGTCTACCGTAGCAAACTCGTCCGCCCAGGTTTTGAAACTGAATAGCCGCCGCGAAGTCGCGGAGCGCACAATGGCGTTTGAATTCACAAAACCACTCGGGTTTGAGTTCAAGGCCGGCCAGTTCGCGGAAATCACTTGGATCGATCCGCCGGAGACCGACGCCGAGGGAAATGCACGCGCGTTTTCCATTGCGAGCGCTCCTTATGAGGATCGCCTGATGTTTACGACGCGCCTGCGCGATACCGCCTTCAAACGGGTGCTACAGAAGACGCAGATTGGAAGTATTGCGAAAGTAGACGGGCCTTTCGGCGACCTCACGCTCCATAACAATGTGAGCCGTCCCGCTGTCCTGCTGGCCGGCGGAATTGGTATCACCCCGTTTCGCAGCATGATTCGCCAGGCCGCGCACGAAAGGCTGCCACATAAACTCTTCCTCTTTTACGCAAACAGGCACCCGGAAGATGCACCGTTCCTGGAGGAGTTGAGCGCCATCGAAAAGGAGAACGTCAACTTCACTTTTGTGCCGACGATGACAGCCGTGAGCCGTTTGCAGCGACAGTGGACTGGAGAGACCGGGCACATCGATCCGGAAATGCTCACCCGCCACTTGAATGGTCCTCCGGGATCCTCCGTCGCAGGACCCATTTATTATGTGGCCGGGCCGCCTGCGATGGCGAAAGGTTTGCGGGCGATGCTCAACGATGCGGGCATCGATGACGATGACATTCGCACGGAGGAGTTTGGTGGCTATTAGATCGCACGACAGCTACCTTGGAGGTGCTTCGCGCTACAACCAGGCGCCCAGCGCAGGAAGCAAAGAAAGGGTGACGTGAATGGCAGACAACCTCTATCCAGCAGCGAGCCGCGAACTGAACCAAGCGCGGCAGGCGCTCGCGCCCGAGACGAACGACGCATTTGCCGCATTCAGCAAGAGTGTGTTCAAAGAGGGCGCGCTCGACGCCAAGACCAAGCAACTCATCGCGGTCGCGGCGGCACACGTGACGCAGTGCCCTTACTGCATTCGTGGGCACACCAAACAGGCGCTCCGAGCCGGAGCGACACGCGAAGAGGTGATGGAAGCCATCTGGGTGGCCGCCGAGATGCGCGCCGGCGCCGCCGTCGCCCATTCGAACCTCGCGGTAGACGCGATGAACGAGGTCGGAGGCTGACTCGGATGATGCGCCGGAAGTGTGCAAGGGCTTCACCGGGCAATCCGTGGAGAGATCCCCCGGCTCTGCCGGGGAGGCAGTAGCAGTTTGACAGATCCGGCATTGTGCTTTACCACCCTGGATTTGCAAGGTGGCCTTCGGATTGCGGCCTCACGAAGCTTGTGGTGTCAGGCTTTCGATCGGTTGCGATCAGGCCCCCTTGGGCGGGGCCAGCAGCGTTAAAGCCCCGGCTCTACTGGGAATATTTGCCCGCAGAACCCCACTGGTCAGAATGCGGGCTCTCAGACCGCCTCGTCCGCGCAGGGCATCTTCTGCCCCAGGCCCGAACGCCACATTCATCCAGTAACAGGGACTACACTCACCCATCCCTTCAAATTGAATGTCCTGAACAGAGAATCTCCGTCCGACGAGGGTATTCAAATCTATCCCGCGCGTGATGGCATTTCGGCGGAGAACGCCAGTGTCCTTGTCGTGAATCTTGAACTGGCGGCAGAGGTCTTCATAGACCTCCCAGGCAAAGAACGTAATCTGCCCTTTGTAGTCCTCCTTATAGTCGAAGAAGCGGTCCCCGCGCAGCCCACGACCGGCTGTACACTCGACTGAAGCCATCTCGACAGCCGCTTCTTCGCCGGGGGGTTGGCCGTGATGCCCAAAGTAGTTGTGTCCGCGGGAAATGTACAGGCCCACAATCTCGATCGTGGGCGGCGACTGACAAGTGGTATCAGGTCGTGGATTCACTGTTATTCCTTAGTCCTTAGTCGAATCAATTATGGTCACTACTGTCCGGCTAATGAAGGCGTCACCGCTGGAAAGCCCTGTTATCGCTGAGAGTTGGAGGCACGTTTGGCTTGCCGCGATTTGAAATGCGGCTAACCCCAGATCGGCCCGAATCCGGG
>Ga0182018_10004155_pt1 | contig 12421 bp, 10 predicted proteins | sample 812P2MmetaG_FD_120490 | JGI IMG/M metagenome (GOLD analysis project Ga0182018, IMG submission 120490) | Permafrost microbial communities from Stordalen Mire, Sweden - 812P2M metaG | ecosystem: Environmental > Terrestrial > Soil > Wetlands > Permafrost | place: Sweden: Stordalen | collected...
CCAAAGGCTCCATGGGCTGACCGGGGGGACGGGGCGGCATGTTGCCCGTTGCCAGGCTGGAACTTGTCGCAAAGTGCGCGCCCAATACAGTTGCTTCTTCGAAGACGGGCCCGAGATCCGGTCCGTTGAGCCGAAGGTGCGCGCTGGGAGCCTTCAAACCCGCATCGTCGAGGAGCTGTCGAAACTCCTTGGCCGAGTACTTCCCGAAACCCGCGGTTTCCACCTCGCGAAATCCGATTTCGTGAAGTTGCTTGAGCGTCCCCGGAGTGTCCTTCGGGAGCACGTCACGCACAGTGTAGAGCTGGATCCCGGGCGGAAGGCCCATTGCATTGGCCCTTGCCAGGCGCGGGAATAAGGAGCCGACGGTAGCGCCGATACCAACGGTGCAGGAAGATTTAATAAAGTCTCGTCGCGTATGAACTCGCAAATGGATTCTCCTTCTCGGAACTTCAGCAGTCTTGTGATCGGTCGCTCTCATCGAAAGAGATTATCCTACCATCAGGACCGGGCACGTCGATCCCGGCCTTATGGATGAGCGCTTCTCATGCCGTCGATCGTTTGACCCTTCGGCTTGCAGCCCCATATACTTTGGGGGCAAAACAATGCAGAGTGGCCGGGTAGTCCAGGTAAGTTCGTAAGTAACGGTAAGTTGCCTCTTTAAAGGAGACCAGGGAATGAAGAGCGCGCGATTCGTTATGTTTACCGTTCTTGCCCTTGCGCCCATCTTGTTTACTTACGGGCAAGCGGCGGACTCCAGGCCGCCCATCACCGGCATCTCCCACATGAGCGTGTACAGCTCCGATAGCGCCAAGACGGAGTCCTTCTATGTGCACAACCTGGGTGCTGTTAAGAGAGTAGATCCCGAGAATCCGCAGGGAGTGCGTTACTACTTCAACCCAACTCAATTTATCGAGGTGCTTCCTCTGCCGGGCGGCGAACCTTCTATTAACAGGCTCGACCATGTTGCCTACGTCACGACAAATGTAGAAGGATTAAGGCGGTATGTGGCCGCGCACGCCATCGCTGTTCCATCTGTGATGAAGAGTGGGGCTGATGGTAGCCGATGGTTCTATGTCAACGATCCCGAGGGCAATAAAGTCGAGTTTGTACAACCGCCCGCACAACCTGCCCCGGTTCCACCTAACCCGCTCAGCAACCACATCATTCATGTCGGATATATCGTGCATAGCCGGTCTGCGGAGGATGTTTTCTACCGCACGGGCCTGGGCTTCCGCCCTTATTGGTATGGCGGTCGAACGGAGGGAACGCCGGACTGGATCTCTCAGCAGGTTCCGGACGGGACCGATTGGATAGAGTACATGATGGTGAAGGGCCCGGAAACCCGGGGCATTCCCGCAGGCCTATCGGCAGCTTCGCTGGGCTCGTCGGACCACTTTTCGCTCGGCGTGCATGATATGAAAAAGGCGGCGGAGCTTCTATATTCCGAAGACCGCATTCCTGAGAAAAACTCCGGGCCGAAGATTGGCCGGGATGGCAAGTGGCAATACAACTTCTTCGATCCTGACGGCACTCGTGCCGAGATCATGGAATTTCAACCCGTAGGCAAACCGTGCTGCTCCGAATTTACTGCAGCCAGTCCCACGAAGTAGCGCAGTGGAGGGACCTGCGATTCCCGGCTCGCGCCATCACGAGGCGACTGCATCGTGAGCCATCAGCGGCAGCCAGGCTCGAGAATAACTCTCATGCAGTCTGCATCGCTCCTCACTGTGCTGCTGCTGGCGCAGATTGCCTGGGCACAATCTTCTACATCTCCCCCGCAATCCGCGCCCGCAACCATCCATGTCGACACTCAATTCGTCCTGCTGGACGCCCTGGTACAGAACAGGAAGTCCGGACGTACGGTGGATACGCTGTCGGCAAAGGATTTTCAGCTCTCGGAGGATGGTGTCCCGCAAACGATCAGCTATTTCAGCCGCGATCAACTGCCTCTTTCCGTAGTGCTGCTCTTCGACATGACCGAGACCGTGCACGCTGCGCTCGAGCCGCTGGCGCAAGCTGCGCTGGAAATACTTGGCCATCTGAAGCGGGAAGATGAGGTGGCGGTGATGATCTTTTCTTCTCGCACGGAGCTGCTGCAAGGTTTTACGACCAGTCGCCCGCTGGCGGCGACTGCAATCAAGACTGCCTCGTGGATGGCCGATGTGGAAGGCACCTTCCTCGACGAAGATATGTTTGAAGCAGTGGACCAGACGATGAAGGCGAGGGCGCCGGGGAGCCGGCGCGTCCTGCTGTGGCTTACGGATGGCACCGCAAACGACGAAAACGCCTTTACCCAAGCATCTATCGGTCAGCACTCTCCTGCGCATCTGCATACGCAGCGGGAAGCTATGAACAGGCTGCTTCAATCGGGAGCAGTGGTTTCGGCGTTGATCTGCAGGACGGCGGAGACGAACCGGGTGATCATGGCGTCGGGGATGGGGGCGGCTCGAGTCGGCGACATCGATGAATACGCCAAGGCAACCGGCGGCCCCATCCTGAACACCGGCGCAAAGGAAGCCGCAGATCATCTCGCTCTTTTGATCGATCAGATTCGAGCGCGTTACACGCTCGGATATAAGCCCAGCCGCGTCCAGCCCCAAGGCAAGTTTTGCAAGCTCAGCCTTCAGCTCAGTCCGGAGCTTCTCCGCGAGAATCCCGAACTGCACAAGTCAGGTTTCGTTCTCACCAAGTCCGGCTACTATCGCTAGAGCGTTTCAGGGGAATGCTTGATGATCTGGGGTTGGCGCCAGCGCGGTGCCGGCAGGCAAAGACCGTGATCCTCCTTTTTCAGCGCCCTTCTAGTGTCTCAAAGGGATAGAAATCGTCCAGAACCCCCGCTTATGATCGGTCTCGGTCAAACATTTGCTAGTCCGCACGATTGACTGTGACTTCGGCCTTCCTAAAAGGAGGAGAAATACTTAGCTTGATCACCCGTCACTTCATCTGAAAAGACCCGAACGATCAATCTCCGCACTGACGTTGATGTGTGTTTACTGGTAGCTGACGCGCTAACCCATCGGCAAAACGGTAAGCGACACAACAAGCGGCGATTCTCTGCGGAACCCTTACATCGAATCCTTCGGGGGAGGGGGTCGGTGAAGTGGGACGAGGGGAATCGCCGTTATACTTTCGCTGCCTACCAGGCAGGAGAGAGCTCAACCCCGCGGACGGCCAGCAAAAGATTCGGGTCTCTTGCCGAAACAAGCCAGCGCCAACATCCTCGTCTTCGGACGGTACGCTTGGTCCTCATACGCCAGCCCGACGAGATGGCAGGAAAACCACGAGCGCAGGAAAGAACGGTCTGACGACATCCATATGCTCTTCCGCTCTAGAAACAAATTCGTAGAATCGCTCTTTGAATTCCTCTGGCGTGGCTTGCGCTTTCTGCATCAAATTCACTTTTTTAAGCAGCTCTGCAAGCAGAGCGCTGCTCGATACTTCACTCGCAAGCTTTTCTCGCAACGCGCCGAAAACCGCAGCCTGCGCAATCGCTTGGGACTGGAGTTGATTGGAGGAGTCCGTATTCATGCGAATAATCCCTTTGTCCATGATTGTGTGTCATCCCCTTTGTGATAGTGAGGTCGACTAGCGAAACGTTACTGCGAATCCGGTCGTGAATGACCAGACTCGAGAATCAGATCGGTTCCCAGGAGCCGGAAGGAGTCATAGTAAAGTAATCCAAGTAATGACTCTACCAACAGGCTACGTGCGCAAAACGATGATTGCCATAGAGCATTCAGGGTAGAGCTCAGAAAAATTCCATTTACAGAAAAACGGAACTGTTCAGCCCGCTTATGCGTGGGGTCCATGGCGTCCATCCGCTACGGCGACGGCAGTTCGCGAATCTCCGACCGGTAGGAGTAAGGTTGTCACATGCGCGCACGACTCTGGCCTGCGGTCGCCGTATCCTTTGGCGCTCTGCTCTTCCTCTCGACACTCTTCGCATGGCTCGTCTCACGGGAGGCTGCTGGGATTCACGAACACACGAAGATTGCGCGCCAGATTTACCAGAGAGCGGATGATGCCATCTCAGATATCCAGGCAAACATCAACAAGGGCGCTCTCATAGAACAGAGCGGTTTCAGCAATCTCAATGTTGTAGAGAGCCAGAGACGAATCTCTGACCTGCAGCGAAACACCGGAAATGACTGTGCCACCCTGATTGACCTGCTCGGTGCGAACCAAAAGCCGCAAATCCTTGCCTTACAGCAAGGCCTGGATCAGTACTGGAGCTCCATTCAACAAAGTCTTGGCACATCGCGAACGCAGCATGGGGAACAGAGACTCTTCAGCGAGTTGGAGAACCAACCGGAAAGAGTCCTCGATCTCGCCAATCGCATCGATGCGCTCAATCAAGCAAGCCTGGCCCGCGAGGAGCAGGAGATTGAAGGCCAGCAGGCTAAACTGCGACAATTCGCGATCGCGGCCACGTTGATGCTTCTCCTGCTGGAGAGCGCGATTGCGGTGTTCAGCACGGCATACATGTCTCGGCTCGATAAGGTCTCAGAGGCAGAGAGGAAGCGCGCCGAGAAGGCGGAACAAGAGCTCCGGCGTTTATCTAATCAGCTGGTGCGAGTACAGGAGGAGGAGAGAAAGGCGATATCCCGGGAACTTCACGACGAAGTGGGCCAGATACTGACAGGCTTGCGAATGGAATTGGGGACGTTGTCGCATTACGACCCGGATGAAGAATTTCGGCAGCGACTTGATAGTGTAAAGCGATTGGCGGAAGAAGCCCTTCGTTCGGTGAGGAATCTCGCTTTGTTGGTGCGACCTTCCATGCTCGATGATCTTGGACTGGAACCAGCACTGCACTGGCAGGCAAAAGAGTTCTCACGCAGATGCGGTATACCTGTTTCCGTGAACATTGAAGGCAAGCTCGACAACCTGCCTGAAGCGTCTCGATTGTGTTTGTACCGCGCGATTCAAGAAGCCATGACGAACTGCGGCAAGCATGCCGACGCTAGCCGCGTTACCGTCATCGTAAAGCAGGATGACACGCGAGTAATTGCTTCCGTACAAGATGATGGCAGGGGGTTTGATGCACTTCTTAAAACCCACGGTCTTGGGTTGATGGGCATGACCGAGCGCGTGCGCGCCTTGCAAGGGCGTATGTCCGTGTCGTCGGAATCCGGTTGCGGAACCTTGATCAGTCTCGAATTGCCCGCCAGGCTCGATCCCGGCGTATCCTAAGGGCCAGGCTTTCACAATCTTGCGTCGTCTCCTGTCATTTAGGCATGTCAATAGTGTCTCCAAGGGATTTGTTCTGGACCCCCTTCCGCGTATCGTTGTCTTAGAAAGCAATTTGCTTCTCCAACGAGAGGGGACCGATGAAAAATCTCTTGCTCCGGTGTCCGGGACGACAAGTCCAAACTTCGAAAAGCCGACGGCTTATAGAAAGCCAGAGAAAACATGAATTGCAAGGTTCTCATCGCGGACGATCACGGAGTGGTGCGCAAGGGCCTGCGGCTCCTTCTGGAGCAATATTCGGAGCTTGAGGTCATCGGGGAAGCAGCAAATGGCCGGGAGGCTGTGACGCTGGCCGCGACCCTCTCTCCACAAATCGTCGTCATGGACGTCGCAATGCCGATCCTGAACGGCATCGAAGCGGCGGAGCAGATATTAAAGGTAAATAGCAAAACGGGCATCATTATTCTCACCATGCACGCAGATGAGAGCTATCTATTGCGAGCACTCAATGTGGGCGTCAAAGGTTACCTGTTGAAGGAGTCGGCCGAAGAAGACCTGCTGTTGGCAATCAGGGCTGTGGCGAACGGAAAACCATTTTTTAGCCGGGCGATCAACGAAACACTGCTTGAGGATTACATGCGGGTGCTCAAGCAACAGGGTCTCTCCGACACATTTCACCTTCTGACCGCGCGGGAAAAAGAAGTGCTCCAACTACTTGCCGAAGGAAAAACAAACAAGGAAGTGGCCGTGCTCCTGGACGTCAGCCCGTACACAGTCGAGAGCCACCGAACGAACTTGATGCAGAAACTCAATGTCCACAATACCGCCGAGATCGTTCTTTACGCGGTCCGGAAGAGGCTGGTTAGCTAACCTCGGTTCTGGTAGCGGACAAACCACGGGGCGCACAACCAATGTGCGCTTTCAGGGATATCTATGCTCAGACAGGGCGATGTGTTTGACAATCCGATCACTGGCGAACGAGCAACCGTCCGTCTTGGCACGCGCGAAACAAACGGCGAACGGTTGGTTGTCGACTTAGAGCTGCGGGGAGCGGGTTTTGGTTCCGCTCTGCATCTGCATCCAGCCATCCATGAACGACTGACAGTGGTGAGCGGCCATGTTGGTACTTGTGTGAACGGTGCGATTTCAATTGCAAAATTGGGTAAGACAATTGATATCCCCCCAGGGGTGGCTCATCGGTTCTGGAATGCTGGAATCTGTGAGGCGAAACTGACGATTGATATTCGACCGGCTAAACGATTCGAAGCCTTCATACGAAACATGATCGGTCTGGCTCAGGATGGCAAGACGGATCCAAGGGGCATGCCAAATCTTTTACAGCTTGCAGTAATAGCCAATGAATTCGATGACGTCATCCACTTCTTAAAACCTCCCCGGTTCATACAGAGAACGCTATTTCCGATTCTTGCCCCTCTAGCTCGAATGCGTGGCTACAGGGGCTCTTATAGCGAATATGCTTTTCGGGTGCCCTCGGAACGGGTTCAGAATGAATCGAAGATGCCTATGCTCAAGCGGTTCTAATGGCAACGATGAAAATCAGTGGTCCGTCTGGCTGCGACAGTTGAACTTGTTCCGCTGTCATCCGCTTTTTGATGCCCGCGTTTTCATCTCGGCATTTGTATTAGGTCTGCTGATTGGGGTTTGCGGCTTTGGCCTGGATTGCCTGGTGCATCATGCGAGTAGGATCTATGCGTCCGACCTGTATACGTGTATTGTCGCTTCCGTGTTTTCTTATCTACTGATGGTTTATGAGAAGCGTAGGCGTATGATTCTGGCGCGCAGGATGGAAATTGCGGCCGAAGTGAATCACCATATCCGAAACGCGCTGACCGCGATTGTGTTTTCGGCGTCGGTACAGAGCGATCAGTCGCTGCAGTCGATCCTTAAGGACGCCGCCGACCGCATCGACTGGGTGTTGACGACCGTGCTGCCGGACGGAGAGAAGAGGCTGAAGTGGCCGGTGCAGGCGCCGGAATGGCGTCCGAGCGTGTGGCACGGGGTCGACAGGGTTCACACTTCCAAGCACTGAAACTCTTCCGTATTTCTGATCCCATTGGGTCGCCCAATCAGGCGCAACACTTACAGAGTCGACTGAGCCGCGAGTCAGCGAACCTCTGCGTCGAAGACCCCCGTCTCAACGGTGTTCGCGTGCTTCATCTGGATGAAAATGCGATAACGGCCCGGCGAGGGAAAGCCGTAAGGAAACTCGACGGTGGGCGGGATGTGATCCCCGGCGGCGGCCGCACCGGGACCAGCGGATGACAGAGGGCCGGTCATGTCCATGCCGCCCATCTCTGCGGAAGGGCCATTGGCCAGCATGACGGCCTGCATAGCGGCAGAGCCTTCAGGGTGGGTGTGGGCGAAGACGGTGCCGTCCGTCTTCACGAAAGCGGCGTGGCCGGCCATCCCAAGGTAGGGCCGCGTGTCGGCTGCGGGGTGGCCGGCGGCGTCGACCAGGCGGAAGCGAAACGCATAGGCAGTATTCGCGCTGAGCTCGGTCGGATGGTCCCAAATCATGGTGTAACCGTCAGGAAGCTTGTAGACGGTTCCAAGTTCGCCCTGAGACAGTGCGGGTGGTGCGGCGGAGGCGTCTTCCGGTGCAAGGGGAGCGGGCGGCAGGCCCGGCGGAATCGTCAGATTGGCGCTAAGGGTCTCAGGAAAGCCGTTGGCGTGCACGATGTCGGCGTAAAGCCGGTACGTCCCCGGAGGCATCGATGGCAGGTTCATACGAAGATCGCCGCCGGAGATCAACGCCGGGTGGAGATGGAAGACGGCGTCCATGCCCGGCTGGCGAATGGCGTAAAGGTGCATGACGTGGCCATGGTCGGGCAGCAGGTCGTTGTTCGAGCGTGCCCTTAAGCTGTGCAGGGCGTCGGTGTCGTAGCGGCCAATCTTGAGGTCGAGCGTGTTGCCGGAGAGCATGGGGCTGAGGCTAAGCGGATGGTAGATGTCGGCCGCATAGGTCGCAGCTTCGACGTTCCACCATTTGTAGCCTCCATAGAACAGGAGGGCGGTGAAGGCCAGGGTGAAAGCGCTGGCGATCAGCGCACGGTGGCGTTGCGTTGCGCTGGAAGGCAAGCCGGGATCCAGCCGGGATTCGCGCACCGCGGCAGCGACAATGCCGGCCAGGCCGAGGATAAGGATAAGAGCGAGAACAGCGAGGGCGATTCCCAGCGGGCGCTGCATGGGGAGGATGGAAAGGGGCATGGCGGGGACCGGGACGCTGGTGCTGGCCTTACCTGCGGCGCCGTCGAGGTCGAAGTGGACCTGCCAGGAGCCCGCCGCCATCAGCCAGAGGGAGCCGGTGAAGAAGGCCTGGTCATCGGCAGAGGGACGCATGGCGTCAGAGCTGGGCGGGTGTTTCGCGGCGTCACCGGTCAGCGGGGTCGGCGTGATCTGGATGGATCTGACGGGGGCGCCGGAGCTGCGGGCCTCAATGGTGGCAACGCCTGGTATGACGTTGGGCGTGCGGATGGTGACGAAGAGCTTGTATGGTCCAGCATTCACCTCCTCGTAAACATCCTTGCTCCCGATGTGGGCGTACGCGGGGAGCGCAAGCGTGAGGGCGATGAACAAAGCCAAAGCTATTTGGCTGCCCCTGCGCATCATCGCTGGACGCCGCGCATCCAGCGGCCGAAGCGGAGACCAATCCAGGTGGAGATTGAGGCATAGAGGGCGGCGCGCAAGAGCCCGCCGAAGAGGGCAGCACCGTGATCGGGGAAGAAGAACTCGCGCATGCGATCATAGCCGCTGGCGCGCGAATTGTAGTCGAAGTAGATGGTGCCGAAGAAGCGGTTCTTGCTGGCGTCAGACAACAGGAAGTTGGCGAAAGGCCATTCGACTAACGTCAGAACAGCGACGAAGACGACGCCGGAGACGAGGGCAATCTGCCAGGGTTTCCAGCTCCGCAGGCGCTGCCAGAGCAGATCAAGCGCGAACGCCGGGGCGATGATCAAGATTGGGAACTTCGCTGGAATGAGGTGGGTGATGGGATTGAAGACCGGGCCCAGCTTCGGCTGGGCGGGGAAGAGCGGAAGAATAAGGATCTCGCCAATGACGAAGAGAGTATAGACGGCGGCCGTGGAAGTCGCAGCCCAGCGCGACCGGGACGCCTGCGAAAAGGTGGCGAAGAGCGCGGGCAGGCCGATCCCCATAGCAATGTAGGCGATCGCCTGATGCAGCTTCACGTCCCAGGTGTACTCCTGCAGAAAGAACATCTGGCCCGTGATCGAAAGGCCCCCAATGTAAAGAAAGAGCACTTGAAGAAGCCTGAAGCCGGCGGCGTCGGCTTGGGCGGCGCGGTTCATCGCGGCGAGGATGAGGAACAGGACTCCGAAAGAAACGGCCCGGAGACCGAGGATCAGCAAGGCGTGCGGTGGGCTGACAATCTTGACGTCGAGACCGTAAGCGTTGTGCCACCAGTTGTCAAAGGGAGCAGCCATGAGCATGGCGACGCCTCCCCACCCGGCGAAGAAGACGCCGAGAGGGGCGCGAAGTCCAAAGACACTGACCGATGCATCACGGAGCTGGCTATTGCGGCCGAAGGTGCAGTAAACGATCAGCCAGGCGCAGATGATTCCGGCGAGAACACCACAGGCGTAGATGGCCATGTGCGCTGGGGTCCAGAAAGTATCGCGGCCGATGGATCGGTGCCATGAGACGTCCCATGCGCCACCGATGGAGGATGAGGTAACGGCCAGGACACCGGCCCAGATGTACCAGGGCACAGCGACGGCGGGGCGCTGAAACTCAAACCAGGTATTGGCCGTTGTGGACATGCTTCCTCCGATGAAGTGCACTTAGGTCATGATACGACGACCGGCAAAGGTAGCATCTTTGACACGGGGTTTCCTTATTGGTAGTGTTTCCAGCGTGAATGCAAGTGAAATCTCCCCAGTCATAAAAAGGGTGCTCTGTTTTGTGGCGTTTGTTTGCCTCGCCTGTGCGTCTCCAGGATTCCACGCAGCCCTGGGTCAGTCCACGGGGACTGCGGAGTGGCCAACGGGCAGCTTCAACCCGCAGCGTGACGGATGGCAACGAAACGAAACCAAGCTCACGACGGATAACGCGAAGGACATCCGGCTCCTTTGGAAATTAAAGACCGATAACAAGCCGATGGGAATGCAGTCGTTTCGCGAGCCACTCATCGTTTCAGGCGTGAATACGACAGGTGGTGTCAAAGCACTGGCAATTCTGGCAGGCAGCTCGAATGACGTCTACGCAGTCGACGCCGATCGCGGCACGATGATCTGGCGGAAGCACTTGAAATGGTCCTCGGTCAAACCACAGCAGCCGGGGGAAGGTAGCGGCTTTATTTGCACCAATGCGTTGACGGCAACACCGGTGGTTACGCCCACTGGGGCCGCGCAACGGTTTGTCTATGTACTCACGAACGACGGTTACCTGCACACATTGGAACTGACGACGGGGGAAGAAAAAGACGAGCCGGTACAAATGCTGCCGACAATTTATGGCAAGGCGTACGGCTTGAACCTGGTGAACAACGTTGTCTATACGGTGACCGGACAAAGCTGTAATGGCGTTCCGAATCAGTTGTATGGCGTAGATCTCACCAACAAAAAGATTTTTTCTTCCACTCCCCCGCAAGGAGGGATATTCGGAACCGCCGGTCCCGCGATCGGCACAGACGGAACGATTTATCTTGAGACAGGAGATGGTGCTTACGATACCGCAATCGGCAAGTTATCGACCAGCGTTTTGGCTTTCACGTCCTCCAACGATAGCTTGACGCTCAAGGACTATTACACGCCGACCAACCACGCGTGGCTGACCAAGAGAGACCTGGATATGAACACGACTCCCGTCGTATTTCCCTACAAGGGAAGGGACCTCCTGGTTGGCTCCGGCAAGGAAGGCCGCTATTTTCTGATGGACAGCAAATCGCTTGGCGGACCGAACCACGAGACCCCGCTGTTTCGCAGTCCTCTCGTCTCCAACACGAACGTGAACTTCCAGACCGAAGGCACCTGGGGTAGTTTTGCCAGTTGGGAGGGTCAGGATGGAACGCGATGGGTCCTGGCGCCCATTGGGGGACCGGCAGCGGTGGAATTTCCAATCAAATACGGTCCCACGCCGAATGGCGGTGTGATCGCGTTCAAATTGACGGACGTGGGTGGAAAGATGGAGCTCACGCCCGCCTGGCTGTCACGTGACATGATGACCGCCGAGCCTCCTGTGGTTGCCAATGGCGTCGTCTTTGTGCTCACCGCCGGCGAGTTTACCGGTCAGACGAATGATGTTGACGGCGGACTGTACAGTTCGGAAGAGAGGATCAAACGTTCGATTCCCGCCAAGCTGTATGCGCTCGATGCAGTTACCGGGAAGGAGCTGTATTCCAGTGGGGAACAGGTTAGTTCGTTTTTGCACCAGGCCGGCATCGCTGTTGCGGGGGGCCGCGTGATTTTTGGCACCTTCGACGGGACAATTTACTGCTTCGGCCTGGAGTGAAAACTCCATGAGAACTCGGACTCAAGCTTGAAATTCGGAAAACAACTCATGTGGGAAAGTTCACCGTTGCGAAGTTCATCGTTGCGAAGATTTCTTGCCCGTCCGCTAGCGCTTTGTTTCGCCGGCGCATTTCTAGTGTCAGGCGTAGCGCGAGCGCAAGGCCCTCCCCGTGGGTTCTGGACGGTAGCAGACGGTGACGCCGCACATAACAGCTGGCAGAAGGCCGAAACGGATATCACAAGAGAAACGGTAACCAAAGATTTCAAATTTCTGTGGAAGATCAAGCTGGGAAACCAGGCTGCGAAATCATCGTCATTCAGCGAACCGCTTCTCTTTCCCGGCCTGATTACCGGCCGTGGATTCAAAGATATGGCACTCTGGGGCGACGCAAACACTTTGTACGCCGTGGATTCTGAACTGGGAACCATGGTTTGGCAGAAGGATTTCAAGCTCCAGTCCACAGGCGCAGACCAACCATGTGGCGGGTCGAACATTCAGATTGTTGTGGAAGCGCCGCAAGTCATTCACTTCGGTGGTCCCCGGCCCGCTCGCCCTGCTCCATCCGCCCCTCCTGCCGAACCGCCCGCTCCTGCCCAACGTCGCGTAGGCTCTGTTGCTGGAGGTGGATATTTTGGTTTGAAGGGAGTCTATGTTTTAACCAGCGATGGCTACATGCATGAACAGATCATGGCTACTGGGCTGGATTATGCTCCGCCGGTAAAGTTTTTTCCGGCAACGAAGG
>Ga0182018_10004156_pt1 | contig 12418 bp, 10 predicted proteins | sample 812P2MmetaG_FD_120490 | JGI IMG/M metagenome (GOLD analysis project Ga0182018, IMG submission 120490) | Permafrost microbial communities from Stordalen Mire, Sweden - 812P2M metaG | ecosystem: Environmental > Terrestrial > Soil > Wetlands > Permafrost | place: Sweden: Stordalen | collected...
CACCAGCGTGCCCCCCGCGGCGGCGGCCGGCCGCCCTGCGGACGACGGACCCGCTGTCCACCAACCGGTGGACCCCGGCGCCCGTACTGCTCCTCGGAGATCACCGCCTCGACGATAAGGCGCCAGTAACAGCAGGGCGAGTCATTAACATCGGGGGATGCGGTTCGCCAAGGGGCATGGCACGGAGAACGATTTTGTCTTGCTGCCTGACTTCGAGGATGCTCTCGCCCTGACGCCGGCGCTGGTGACCCGGCTCTGCGACCGGCGGGCCGGCCTCGGCGGGGATGGCGTACTGCGGGTCGTTCTCGCCGCGGCGCAGTCGGCTGGCGGCGGCGGTAACGACGGGGCGGGTAATGGCGAGTCCGGCTACGGCGAGTCCGGCTACGGCCTTGATGGCACTGACGAGCCGCCTGCCGAGTGGTACATGGACTACCGGAACGCGGACGGCAGCGTCGCCGAGATGTGCGGGAACGGCATCCGGGTGTTCGCCAGGTACCTGCTGGATCACGGCCTGGTGCGGGACCTGGCGTTCACGGTGGGGACCAGGTCCGGTCCGCGGCGGGTGCGGGCGGAGCCGGACGGCTCGATCACCGCGGAGATGGGCGTCCCGGCGATTCTCGGGACCGGGCGGGCGGTCATCGGCGGGCTGGAATACGCGGGCCTGCGGGTCTCGCTGGGCAACCCGCATCTCGCGGTCCTCGCGAGCACGCCGGTGGCCGGCTTTGACCTGTCCGCCGCGCCGTTGCTCGACCCGGCCGAGTTCCCGCAGGGCGCCAACGTGGAGGTGGTGCGGGTGACCGGCCGCCGGCAGGCGGAGATGCGGGTGTATGAGCGGGGCTCGGGGCCGACCAGGTCCTGCGGTACCGGGGCGGTCGCCGCGGCGGTAGCCGCCGCCATTGCGTCCGCCGGCCTGGGTGCCGGGGCCGGCCTGGCGCTGCCGGCCGGCCTGATGCCGGCTGCCATCCCGGAGACTGCCAGCGGGGGGACCTGGACCGTGGATGTGCCAGGCGGCAGGCTCGCGGTCACCCTGATCGGGACCGCGAGCCTGCTGACCGGGCCGGCCGTGATCGTCGCGGAGGGCGAGCTTGACGACGGCTGGCTGTCCGGGGCTGACGGCAGCTGAGGCGTCATGCGCGATCGCTGGCGAGCCACAGGCCGACGGAGACCAGCGCCCAGCCGGTGCGGCGCCTGATCGGGCGGCGGAGACTGCGGCGGGTGCTGCTGGCCCTGACCGCGGCGGCGGAGGTCGCGCGGACTTCGGCGGTGTGCTGGGTGGCGGCTTGCTCTAGCGGGTAGCTGTGCATTTTCTTGGCCTTCCCTGGCTTCTGTCTTGGTGCCCGCCGGATGGCAGGTTTCATCGGTTCGTGCTGGCGGCCGCTGGCGAGCTCAGCGACCCGACGCGCGGGTAACCCGGACGTCACCGCTGACGCTGCGGCACTTCAGGCTCAGGGTCGCGTCGCCGTCGCTGCCGGCCGGCTCCAGGTCGCTGCGCACGTCCCCGGACAGCGCGGACAGGTCGAGGTAGACGCCGATGCCGGCCGGGACGGCGATGGTGATGTCGCCGGACACGGTGTTGACCTCGCCGCGGCCTGCCGAGATGGAGTCGATCCGGACGTCGCCGCTGGCGCTGCGGGCACTCGCGGAGCCTTCCGCGTGGCGGATGCGCAGGTCGCCGCTGGCGGAGTTCACCGTCACGTCGTCGCCGGCCCGGCCGATCTCCGTGTCGCCGGATGCGGTGTTCACCTGCGCCGTGGCGGCCGCGTCGCCCAGTCGCACGTCGCCGGATGCGGTGTTGACGCTGGCTGAGCCCGTCACCTGGTCAACCGTCACGTCTCCGCTGGCCGTGCGGGCATCCAGGGAGCCGATCTCGCCGGTGCAGCTGATGTCGGCGGAGGCCGTCTTGAACTGGCACGAGGAGCCGGATGGCAGCTGCACGGTCAGGTCGAGCGAAGTGCTGCTGAGCAGCCGGAGGCGGTCAGGCACGGTGACGGTAAGCCGCCCGGCGTCGAACTCGACGGTGGTGCTGGCGATGAGTTCCTCGCCGCGCTTGCCGGAACGGGACGGCGTGAGTGACACCGTGGCCGTCGTCACCGGCCCGGCGATGACCTTGATGCTCCCGGACGGGAGCGCGGCCTCCAGGATGATCGGGTCGGAGACGGGGAATTCCCAGGTGGTCATTGGCTCGGTCCTTTGCTGATCGCTGGGCGGGATGGGCGTGGTGGGCTCTGCTAGAGCATCACGTCAAACTCTGGCAGCTTCATGACGTCATCATGACGTCATTAGTGGCATCTGTCAAGCGGGGGTGCAGTCATCGTGCCGTCAGCAAAGCGTCAATCAGTGTCCTGGATGCGTCATTTACCGCCTGAGCTGCGCTGATTTGCCGTCACGCCGCTCATGTCCGGCGCGCCCGAGCGCTCCCTCAGGTACGCGATGACGGCGCGGGGTCAGCCAAGGAAACTACTATCCGAGAGAATACTTTTGGAGTATTCTCTCGGTTATGAGTGTTCCGCTGACACTGCTTGGGCTGCTTGAGCGGGGGCCAAGCCACGGGTATGACCTGAAACGGGACTACGACGCGTACTTCGGCCGAGGCAAGCCGCTGCGCTACAGCCAGGTGTACGCGACCCTGTCCCGGCTGGCCAGGGACGGGAAGACGGTCGCCGGACCCGTCGAGCAGGGGGCCGGGCCCGAACGACGGCGGTACGTCATCACCGACGCGGGCATGGCCGAAGTGGAGCGGTGGCTGGCCGAGCCGGCCCCGCCGGAGCCGGACCTGCAGAGCGAACTGTTCGCCAAGGTGGTGCTCGCCCTGATGCTCGACCGGCCGGCCGACAGCTACCTGGACGCCCAGCGGGCGGCGCACCTGCAGCGGATGCGCGAGCTCACCGAACTCAAGCGGGACTCCGATCCGCTCGGCGTGCTCCTCGCCGACCACGCGCTCTACCGACTGGAGGCTGACCTGCGATGGATCGACCACACCGCGGCCCGGCTGGACCTGCTCTCGCGAGCGGCACGCCGGTGACCGCGGACCTCCCCGCCGCCGCGGCGGTCCCCGGAACTGCGAGGATCATCGAGGCGCGGGACCTGTTCCTTTCCTTCGGCGAAACGCCAGCGCTGCGCGGCGCCTCGCTGGCGGTCCAACGGGGCGAGATCGTCGCGGTCATGGGGCCGAGCGGATCGGGCAAGTCCACCTTGCTGCACTGCCTGGCGGGCATCCTGGTCCCCGAGCAGGGCGAGGTCTGGTTCGGCGGGCAGCGGCTGGACACCCTGAGCGACGAGCGGCGCAGCGCGCTGCGCCGGGACCGGTTCGGGTTCGTGTTCCAGTCCGGTCAGCTGGTCCCCGAGCTGACCGCGGAACAGAACGTCGCCCTGCCCTTGCTGCTGTCCGGCACCCGTCGCGGCCCGGCGATGACCGCGGCCAGGAAGTGGTTTCCCGCGCTCGGCCTGGACGGGCTTGAGCACCGCAGGTCCGGGGAGCTGTCCGGCGGGCAGGCGCAGCGCGTCGCGCTGGCCCGCGGCCTGGTCGCCGGCCCGGAGCTGCTGTTCGCCGACGAGCCGACCGGGTCGCTGGACTCGGTGTCTGGCGAGCTGGTGATGGACCTGCTCACCGCCGCGGCCCGCGAGCACGGCACTACCGTCATCCTGGTCACTCACGACGCCCGGGTCGCCTGCTACGCCGACCGCGAGGTCGTCGTCCGCGACGGCACGGTCAGCACCCTCACCGGGGCCAGGCCATGATCCCCCTCGGGCTCCGCCTGGTGATCAGCGGCGGCCGCGAGGCGATCACCCGGCTGGTCGTCCTGGCCATCGCGGTCGGCCTCGGGGTCGGCCTGCTGCTGACCGCCGTGGCCGCGACCAACGCGGTCACCACCTGGAACAACCGCCACGCCTGGTACTGGACCGGCACCGCGTGGGTGCCCCCCGGGCCGGCCACGGGCGTCGCCCCGCTGTGGTGGCACCCCGGCAGCGACATCTTCAACGGCCAGGCGATCAGCCGCTTCGACGTGGCCGCCGCCGGCACCTCGTCCCCGGTACCGCCGGGCATCCCGCGGGACCCGGGACCCGGCCAGTACTACGCCTCGCCCGCGCTCGCCGCGCTGCTGCGCAGCACCCCGGCGAACCAGCTGGCGGACCGCTACCCCGGCCACCTGGCCGGCCCGATCGGCGACGCCGCGCTGCCGTCACCGAGCTCGCTGGTCATCATCATCGGGCGCACCCCGGCGCAGCTGGCGCACACCCCGAACAGCGTGCAGGTGACGTCGATCTCCACGACGTTGGGGGGCTGGCCCGTCCCCCGGACGGAGGCCAACCCCACGGGCCTGACCTACGCCCCGCTCGACCCGGGAGGCGGGGCGAGCGCCATCGACCTCATCCTGTCCGTCGTGGCGCTGGCCATCCTGGCCCCGGTGCTGATCTTCATCGCCACCGCGACCCGGCTTTCGGCCGCCCGCCGTGAGGAACGGTTCGCGGCGATGCGCCTGGTCGGCGCGACCCGCAGGCAGGTCTCCCTGCTCGCCGCGACTGAATCGACCGTGGCCGGGATCCTTGGAGTGGCGGCCGGGTTCGGGATCTTCTTCCTGCTGCGCATCCCGGTCGCGGGCATCCCGTTCATCGGCCAGCCGTTCTTCCCCGCCGAACTGACGCTCAGCCTGCGGGACATCCTCGCGGTCGCGATCGGCGTGCCCGTCTTCGCCGCAGTGGCGGCCCGGCTGGCGCTGCGCCGGGTGCACATCTCCCCGCTCGGCGTCGCCCGGCGGGCGACGCCGAAGCCGCTGCGGGCCTGGCGGGTGGTGCCGCTGCTGGCCGGCCTGGCCGAGCTCGGCTTCTGGACCATCCACGGCCACCCGGCCTCCATCTCCGGACAGATCCAGGCGTTCATGTCCAGCTTCCTGCTCATCATCGTCGGCCTGTTCATCGCGGGCCCGTGGCTCACCATGGCCGCGGCGCGGGCCATGGCCCGGTGGACCAGCCGTCCCGCAACGCTGCTCGCCGCCTGCCGCCTCGCCGACGACCCGAGGGCCGCCTTCCGCGCCGTCAGCGGCCTGGTGCTGGCGCTGTTCATCACCACCGTGGCCGTGCTAGCGATCGCCACGCAGAACGCCAAGGACCTCACCCGGTTCGGCAGCGCCGCCGAGGCGAACGTGCTGACCGACCAGGTATCGGCATCGAACCAGGGGGTCGGCAACAGCGCCCCCGGAGCACCGGGAGCGCGTGCGGGCGAGGCGGGCCCGGGGCCGGCCGCGCCCGTCGCCCCGCTGACGGCACAGCTAAGAAGGATTCCCGGCGTGCACGGGGTGCTCGTGGTCCGCGCGGCCCCGCGGCTGACCATCCCCGGAACACTTCACGGCCTCGGCGGCGATTTCGGCAGCACCGGTCCGGTTCCGGCCGGCGTGGTCTCGTGCGCGCAGCTCGCGACCGTTCCGGCCCTTGGCCGCTGCCCGGCCGGGGCGGCAACCGCGAGGTTCCCTTCAGACGGGTTCAACGGTCCCCTGTTCGGCACAGACGCCACCGCGATCACCTGGCCGGCCGCGAACGTCCCGGCCACGCGGCTGGACACCCTCGGCGTGGACGCCATCAACGTGGCGACGAACGGCAGCACGCCAGCAGTCGAACAGGCAAGGACAGTGCTTGAAAACGCACCCGCCTACCCCTCCCTCAGCGCGCCGTCCACCCTGAGCGACATCGTCGCGCGGGACCATTCCAAGAACAGCGACTACCAGCAGCTCGCGAACGTGGTGATCCTGGTCAGCCTGCCGATCGCCGGCTGCACGCTCGCCGCGGGCATCGCGGCCGGGCTCGCCGACCGCAAGCGGCCGTTCAGCCTGCTGCGGCTCACCGGCGCCCGGCTGGCCATGCTGCGCAGCGTCGTCGCGCTGGAAGGCGCCGTCCCGCTGCTAGCCGTCGCCGCCGTCGCGATCGGCACCGGGTTCGCCGGTGCCGCCATGTTCGCCTCCACGGCGCAGCAGCACCCTATGGTGGCGCCCGGCGCCGCGTACTACCTGCTCACCGCCGGCGGGATAGTGGTGTCCCTCGGTATCATCGCGGCCACCTTCCCGCTGCTGGCACGCATCACCGGCCCGGAGGTCGCGAGAAACGAATGACCCGCTACGCCGTCCCTGCTCCTGGTGGGTCCGCCGCCTCTCCCGGGGGAACAACCGCCCGGCTACGGCAAACCAAATTCGCTGAGATCACCTCAGTGGACTGACACATCAGCAACGGCCGCGGGACCCGAGCTGCCCGGGATCAGGGCGCCAGTAGCTTGCTGACCGGGACGCTGCGCAGCGAGGCATCCAGTACCTCGGCGATGTGGGCCATCGGCAGCCGGACCCCGCGGGCCGCCAGCGCCGCGGAGATCTGCAGCGCGCAGCCGGGGTTCGCCGAGACCAGCAGCTGCGGGCCGGCCGCCTGCACCGCGGCGGCCTTGCGCTCACCGAGCTCGCGAGCCGCGTCCGGCTGCACCAGGTTGTAGATGCCGGCCGACCCGCAGCAGGTGGCGCCATCCGGGATCTCGGCGAGGCGCAGCCCGGGGATGGCGCGCAGCAGCGCCCGCGGCTGCGCCGTGATCTGCTGGGCATGACCGAGATGGCAGGCGTCGTGATAGGCGGCGCTGACCGGCAGCGGGTGCCGGACCGCGGCCGGGCCGAGCTCGGCGAGGAACTCGGTGAAGTCGCGGACCTTCCCGCTCAGCGCGGCGGCCCGCGGCGCCCAGCCGCCGTCCCCGGCGAGCAGCTCCCCGTACTCCTTCATCGCCGATCCGCAGCCCGCCGCGTTGACGACGATCGCGTCCACGCCGGCCCGCTCGAATTCGGCGATGATCCGCCGGGCGAACCTGGCCGCCTCCGCCCTCCGGCCGCCGTGCATCGACAGCGCGCCGCAGCAGCCCTGGCCCGCCGGGATGACCACGTCGCAGCCCTCCGCCGCGAGCACCCGCGCGGTGGCCGCATTGACCTCGGGGAAGAACACCTGCTGCACGCAGCCGGTGAGCATCCCGACAACCGCCCGGCGGGTGCCCCGGGCCGGGATCCGGCCGGGCAGCCGCCGGCCCGGCTCGAGCCCGGCCGGCCCCCGGCGGGCCGGGGCAGGGGCCAACCGCAGCGCCGCGGCCAGCTCGGGGGAGAGCCGGTCCGCCAGCCCGGTGCGGGCCAGCAGCCGGTCCAGCCGCAGCCCCTGGGACGCGCGCAGCGGCGCCATCAGCGGCCGGAGACGGCGCGGGTAGGGGAAGGTCGCGAAGATCATCGCCCTGGCGGCCCGCTCGCGGCGGGACCGCGGCGGCAGCGGCGGGGCAGCGCCGGCCGGGGGCTCCTCGGCCCACGACCGGGCCGCCCCGATCAGCACGTCATAGCGAACGCCGGACGGGCACGCGGGCACGCAGGCCATGCAGCCCAGGCAGCGGTCCAGGTGCGCGGCGGCCGCGGTGGTGCCGGTCGCGCCGTCCAGGATCTGGCTGATCAGGTGGATCCGGCCGCGCGGCGAGTCCATCTCCTCGCCCCAGAGCTGGTAGGTGGGGCAGGCCGGCAGGCAGAACCCGCAGTGCACGCAGTCGTTCGCCAGCCCGCGCAGCTTGCCGGACGGGTCGATCGGGCTGAGCTGGCGCGGCGCCCCGGCCAGCTCAGCCGGGCCGACGATGCCGATCGAGTCCGCCGGGCCGGCTGGCGCAGCCTGATCGTCCATCAGATCCCTCCGGCGAACCGGCCGGGCGCCATCCGGTACCCGGGATCGAACTGTTCCTTCACCGCGCGCATTAGCCCGGCCGACGGAACCGGGCCCCACACGTCGACGGCGCCGCGGACCGCGGCCGGCGCGTGCAGCACGACGGCGCTGCCGCGAGACGGCGGCCCGTCATCGCCGGCCGCGGCCAGCGGCCCGGCGGCCCGCAGCGCCGCGACCAGTTCCGCCACCGCGGCAGGCTCGGCGCCGGGCGGAACCGCCGCGTAGAGGACGCCGGCCGCGGCTGACCCGCCGACCTGCGGATCGAGCCCCGCGGCGCTGGCCGCCGCGTCGACCGCGTCCAGCACGGCGGCCAGTTCCCCGGCCCAGAAGGCAATCCTGATCAGCGTCGCGTCTGCCGCGGCCAGGCCGCTGCGGCCCCACCACGGAGGCGGCAGGTCCGACACCGAGGCACCGTCGCCCAGCAGCGATCGCAGCAGCGCCGCCCGCTCGGCGACGCCGTCCGGGTCGCCCTCGACCAGGACGGCCACCCGCAGCGGCGCGCCGCGGGCCGGCCGGTCGATCTCCGCGGCGACCGGGGCCAGCGGCGAGCCAGCCGCCGCGGCCACCACATCCTGCGCCGCCGCGGCGTCAGGGCACTCGCAGCTGACGAAAGCGGCGGCGGCCGGCACCGGATGCAGCCGGAACGCCAGCTCGACGATCAGCCCGAGCGTGCCGTAACTGCCCGCGAACAGCTTGCCGAGGTCGTAGCCGGCCACGTTCTTGACCACCTTGCCGCCCGAGTGCGCCACCGTCCCGTCCGCCAGCACCACGGTGATGCCGATGCCCAGGTCCCGCGGCGTGCCGTAGCGCAGCCGCCGCGGGCCGGCCACGCCGGTGGCCAGCACCCCGCCGACGGTGCCGCGGCCGGCCCCGCCGGGCGCGGCCGGCAGGTCCAGGGCCAGCTGCTGGCCAGCCTGGCCGAGCACCCCGGCCAGCTTGTCGATGGTGACCCCGGCCTGCACCCGCGCGACCAGGTCGCCGGCCTCGTGCTCCAGCACCCGGTCCAGCCGCAGCGTGTCGACCACCAGGTCGCAGCGGCGCGGCGCGGCTCCCCAGGCCAGCCGGGTGCCGGTGCCGCGGGGCAGCACCGCGAGGCCGAGCCCGGCCGCCGCCCGCATGACCGCGCTCGCCTCGGCGACGCTGGCCGGCCAGGCGACGTAGGACGGCATGACCCCGGCGACCGAGTCAGCCGGGGTGGCAGCCCTGACCTCGCCGCACGCCCCGGCGAGCGCCCCGGGGACCGGCCCGGGGACCGGCCCGGGGGACGTTCCGGGGACCGGCCCGGGGGGCGATTCAGCAGGCACGGGCACCGGCCGGGCTGGATCCGTTCGACATGTTAGAACTGCTCGATTTCGCCGGCCGCCACCAGCGGATGAGGTTCCCGCCTGATGCCGGGAACCTCGCCGCACAGCCGCGGGGTCGGGAAGATCTTGCCGGGATTGCACAGGCCCGCCGGGTCGAAGGCGCAGCGCAGCAGCTGCATCGTGGCAAGGTCGTCGGCGCCGAACATCCGCGGCATGTACCGGGACTTGTCCGCGCCGACGCCATGCTCGCCGGTGATCGACCCGCCGTGCGAGATGCACAGGTCCAGGATCGCGCCGGACAGCTTCTCGGCCGCCTCGCACGCCGCCGGGATGGCGTCGTCGAACAGCACCAGCGGGTGCAGGTTGCCGTCGCCGGCGTGGAACACGTTCGCCACCCGGATGCCGGACTCGGCGGACAGCTCGGCGATCCGGTCCAGCACCTCGGTCAGCGCGGTGCGCGGCACGACGCCGTCCTGGACGATGTAGGCCGGGCTGATCCGGCCGACCGCGGCGAACGCCGACCGGCGGCCCCGCCAGATCGCGGTCCGCTCGGCCGCGTCCTGCGCCGCGCGGATCTCGGTGGCGCCGGCCTTCTCGCACAGGGCGCGGACGGCGGCGGTCTCCCGCTCGACATCGGCCTGCGGCCCGTCCAGCTCCACGATCAGCACCGCGCCGGCGCCCTCGGGGTACCGGCAGGCGACCGCCGCCTCGGCTGCCTCGATGGCCAGCGCGTCCATCATCTCGATCGCGCCGGGCAGGATGCCGGAGCCGATGATGGCGGACACCGCGGCGCCGCCGTGCCCGGTGGTCTCGAACGCGGCCAGCAGCGTGGTCACCGCCTCCGGGATCTTCGTCAGCTTCACGATGATCTTGGTCGCGATGCCGAGGGTGCCCTCCGAGCCGGTGAACGCGCCCACCAGGTCATAGCCGGCCGACGCGCCGGTGCCGTCGCCCAGCCAGGTCAGCTCGCCCAGGGGGGTGACGATCTGCAGGCCGGTCACGTGGTGCACGGTGAAGCCGTGCTTGAGGCAGTGCGCCCCGCCCGAGTTCTCCGCCACGTTGCCGCCGACCGAGCAGACGATCTGGCTGGACGGGTCGGGCGCGTAGAAATAGCCGAACGGCTCCGCCGCCTTGCTCACCGCCAGGTTGGTGACGCCCGGCTCGACGATCGCCCGGCGGCTGACCGGGTCGATCGAGATGATCTTCCGCATCTTCGAGGTGACGATCAGCACCCCGTCGGTGCGGGGCAGCGCGCCGCCGGACAGGCCGGTGCCCGAGCCGCGGGCCACGAACGGGACGCCGGCCCGGGCGCATTCGGTGACGATCTGCGCGACCTGCCCGGCGGTCCGCGGCAGCACCACCAGGCCGGGACTGCAGCGGTGCGACGTCAGCCCGTCGCACTCGTACGTGCGCAGCTCGAGCGGATCGCTCACGACGCCGTCCTGGCCGCAGATCTCGGCCATCCGCTGGATCAGCGTGTCAATCATCGTCGCGCCTCGCTCTGGTTGCCCTGCTCCCAGCGTGCCCCCTTTGCCCGGGGTTTAGCCACTGCCGGCGGCCAGCGCTTCCATCAGGCGGCGGTCAGGGCATCCGCTCGTAGGCCGGGATGGTGAGGAAGTCGGCGTAATCGTCGGCCAGCGCGACGGCGGTGAACAGCGCGGTCGCCTCGTCGAACTTCGCCTCGTCGAACGCGTCGCCGTACTGCTCGCGGATGGCGGCAAGCTCCTCGCCGATCAGCCGCTCCACCAGTTCCCGGGTGATCAGCGGGCCCTCGGCGAGGCTGACGTCGTTGTGCATCCACTGCCAGACCTGGGACCGCGAGATCTCCGCCGTCGCCGCGTCCTCCATCAGGTTGAAGATCGCCACCGCGCCGTTGCCGGCCAGCCAGTTGGCCAGGTACTGCAGCCCCACGCTGATGTTGTTCCGCAGCCCGGCCTCGGTGATGCCGCCCGGCGTCTTGCTGATGGACAGCAGGTCGGCGGCGGTGACGCTGACGTCCTCGCGCAGCTTCCCGAGCTGATTCGCCGAGTCGCCGAGCACGCCGTCGAAAACCTCACGGCAGACCGGCACCAGGTCCGGATGCGCCACCCAGGAGCCGTCGAATCCGTCCCGCGACTCCCGCGTCTTGTCGTCCCTGACCTTCGCCAGCGCGATCGCGTTGACCTCAGGGTCACGCCTGCTGGGGATGAACGCGGCCATGCCTCCCATGGCGTGCGCGCCGCGGCCATGGCAGGTACTCACCAGCAGCTCCGTGTAGGCGCGCATAAACGGGGCAACCATCGTGACCGCATTGCGCTCCGGCAGCACGAATTCGCGGCCCCGGGTGCGGAATTTCTTGATGATGCTGAACAGGTAGTCCCACCGGCCGGCATTCAGCCCGGAGCTGTGCTCGCGCAACTCATAGAGGATCTCCTGCATCTCGAACGCCGCCGGGATCGTCTCGATCAGCACCGTGGCGCGGATCGTGCCGCGCGGGATGCCGAGCTCGTCCTGGGCGATGTTGAACGCGTCGTTCCACAGCCGGGCCTCGCGGTGGCTCTCCATCTTGGCCAGGTAGAAGTACGGGCCCTTGCCCTTGTCCAGCTGCCGCTGGGCGCAGTGGAAGAAGTACAGGGCGAAGTCGAAGAGGCTGCCGGATACCCGCTCGCCGTCCACCAGCAGGTGCTTCTCGTCCAGGTGCCAGCCGCGCGGCCGGACCACGATCGTGGCCAGCTCGGCGTCCGGCTTCAGCCGGTAGGCCTTGCCCTCCTCGCTGGTGTAGTCGATGGCGCGGTCCAGCGCGTCCTTCAGGTTGAGCTGGCCGGTGACCATGTTGTCCCACAGCGGCGTGTTCGCGTCCTCGAAGTCGGCCAGCCATACCTTGGCGCCCGAGTTGAGCGCGTTGATCGTCATCTTCTTGTCGGTGGGGCCGGTGATCTCCACCCGGCGGTCCACCAGCCCGGGGGCCGGCGGCGCGACCCGCCAGGACGCGTCCTCCCTGATGGCGCGGGTGCCGTCGAGGAAGTCGAGCATGGCGCCGGCCGACAGCTCGTGCTGGCGTGCCTTGCGGTCGGCCAGCAGGCCGGCCCGCCGCTGGCCGAGTTCCCGCTGCAGCCTGGCGATCAGCGCCAGCGCGCCCGGGGTGAGGATCTCGTCGTAGCGGTCACCGGCCGGGCCGGTGACCTCGATGCCGTCGGTTGCTGGCATTGCCGCGCTCCTCACTGCCGGCTGGCTTGATCAGCCGGCTGGCTCGATCATCCCCCGACGCTAACGGGCGGCCTCGGCAGGGGTCAAAGGAGCCCGGCGGGCACATCCGGGCGGGCCCGGGCGTTAACCAGGTGAGTGCCGTGGCGAAGCGTGGCACCATCAGCACATCGCCTGCCGCCCGGCGGGCGCTGCTTGACCGATGATCGCGGCGTCCCGCG
>Ga0182018_10004157_pt1 | contig 12415 bp, 10 predicted proteins | sample 812P2MmetaG_FD_120490 | JGI IMG/M metagenome (GOLD analysis project Ga0182018, IMG submission 120490) | Permafrost microbial communities from Stordalen Mire, Sweden - 812P2M metaG | ecosystem: Environmental > Terrestrial > Soil > Wetlands > Permafrost | place: Sweden: Stordalen | collected...
CGGGCGCTGGCGCTCGATGAGCGACCCAAAGAGCGCAACCCCAATAACGCTTCCCGCCTGGCGCGAAGCGTTGAGCACGCCTGACGCAACGCCCGACAGCTTGGTGCCAACGGTTCCGAGAAGTGCGGAGGTCATTGGCGGGACGGTCAACCCGACTCCCGCACCCATTGCCAGCAGTTGCAGGCCAAGCGCTCTGTACGAAGCATTCTGGCTAATTCCAAGAAGGCTCAAGCACCCGATTGCGAGCAGCGCCTGGCCGAGCAATATCGGCATACGTAAGCCGAGCTTGGTGGCAATCGGCCCAACTGACAGATTGGCAAGCAAAACGACAACTGTCATCGGAAGAAATGCCATTCCCGTGGCCAGCGGAGTGTAGTGTTTGACCTGCTGGAAGTACAAGCTGAACATGAATATCAAACCGTAAAACGCGGTGTTCATCAACAAGCCGATCAGGGTCGCCGCGCTGAAGGTGCGGTTCTTGAACAGGGACAAAGGCAGCATGGGGCTCTGGCTTTTGATCTCCACAAATACAAACGTCGCTGCCGCCAATACGAACAGCAGGAACGCGATCAGGACTAGCGGGTGCGCCCATCCCACCGCGCCGCCCTCGATCATCGCCGCGGCCAAGTCAGCCAGGGCGAACATTCCGATGAATTGCCCGGCGAGATCCAGCGCGCGGCCCCGAGTTTGGGTGGACTCCTCGGCATATCGCCACGTCAGCCATATACCGAAAATGCCCAACGGGAGATTGACAAAGAAAATGCTGCGCCAGCCAATCCATGCGATTAGCCCGCCGCCCACAACCGGCCCAGCCGCGAGCGCGGCGCTGGCGCCCGCTGCCCATATTCCGATGGCCTTGGTGCGCTCGTGTTCGTCGTGAAAGGCATGATTGAGCAAAGCCAGCGAACACGGAACGAGAATGGCCGCGCCCAGTCCTTGAACCGCGCGCGCGCTAATGAGTACTGCCAGGTTTGGCGCAAGCCCGCAGCCCAGTGATGCCAACGTGAAAACAAGAAAACCAATGATAAAGCAGCGCCTGGCTCCGAATCGATCGCCCAGCGCCCCGGCTGTCAGAATCGCCGCTGCGAAAACCAAAGTGTATGCGTTGACAACCCATTGGAGCCCGGCGATTCCCGCGCTCAGTGTCGATCCGATGTGCGGCAGTGCCACGTTGACGATGGTTACATCGAGCTGCACTACGACGAAGCCGAGGCTCATGGCGGCCAGCGTCAGGGGTTTTGACATCTTTGGGCTGTTAGTCGTCCGCATTCGCCGTGACCGACGGAGCCCCTGCTGGCATTTCCTGATCCTTATACTGCAGCTGATAGAGCTTGTAATAAATCCCGCGCTGGGCCAGCAGTTGCTGGTGCGATCCCATCTCGCGGACTTGGCCTTTGTGCATCACGATGATCTTGTCGGCGCGCTGGATGGTCGAGAGACGGTGCGCGATGATCAGCGCCGTCCGCCCTTCCACCATGCGGTTGAGCGCGTCGCGCACGCGGAACTCGGTCTCGGTATCCACGCTCGAAGTCGCCTCATCGAGAATCAGAATCTTCGGATTGTGCGCCAGCGCTCGGGCGAAACTGATTAATTGCTTCTGTCCGGTCGAGAGCGTCGAGCCGCGTTCGCGCACTTCCTCTTGGAATCCTCCCGGCAAAGTTCGAATGAAGTCGGCGAGATTGACGTCCTCCGCCGCCTGCTCCACGTCCTGGTCCTGGATGCGGGCCGTCCCCAGCCGGATGTTTCCGGCAACCGTGCCGCTGAATAGGAACGGATCCTGCAGGACGACGCCGAAGCGGCTGCGCAGTTCGTCGAGGTTCATCTCCTTAATATCGACGCCGTCGATGCGAATCGCTCCGCGTTGCACATCGTAGAAGCGCATCAGCAGCGAGATCAGAGTCGTCTTGCCCGCTCCAGTGTGGCCGACGACGGCGATCGTCTCGCCTGGTTCGAGCACAAAGTTCACATCGCGCAAGACCCAATCAGGTTTTTTTGTTTGTGGAGCGATGGGCGTCCCCTCTCGTGCCGCTGCGATGGCTGGACGGGCGAGGGCGCCCGTCTCTCCACTAACTTGTCCTGAAACGTTGTAGGCGAACCACACATGATCGAATTCAATCCGCCCCGGCCCCTGCGGATGGTTCGCGGCCGCCGGGGACGTTACCTCAATCTTCGTATCCAGCAACTTGAACACGCGCTCGCCCGCCGCCATCGCCGACTGCAGGATGTTATATTTCTCACTCAGGTCCTGAATCGGACGAAAAAACCGCTGCGCATATTGCATGAAGGCGACCAGCACGCCGATCGACGCCACGCCCCGGATCACGTCATTCCCGCCCCACCAGATGATGCTCGCAATGGCCAGCGCCGAAAGTATTTCAACCACCGGGTAATACACCGAGTAGGCCATGATGGCGTCTTTGAAGGCCTCCATGTGCGAGGCGTTGATGTCGGAAAATTTATTGAAGGCGCGCTTCTCGCGATTGAAAAGCTGCAAGACCAGCATTCCCGAGACCGCTTCCTGCAAGTAAGCGTTGATCCGCGCGATCGCCGTGCGGATGCGGCGGTAGGAATCGCGCACTTTGTCGCGGAAGATCTTGGTGGCGTACACGATCACTGGAAGAACGGCGAAGGTGATGAGCGCCAGCTTCCAGTTCATCTTCATCATGATGGCGATAATGCCGGCCAGCACGAAGACATCTTCAAAAATGGAGACCACGCCCGCCGTAAACATTTCATTCAGCGCATCGACGTCGGTGGTCACGCGCGTCACCAGCCGGCCGACCGGGTTCTTGTCGAAAAAAGCGACGTGCATGTGTTGGAGGTGGCGGAAAATCTGGCTGCGCAGATCGAACATCACCTTCTGCCCGGTCCACTGCATCAGGTAAGTCTGGATGAACTCCAGCGCGAACGTGAAGACGAGAATCCCGACATACAGCCCGCCAATCTGCGCGATGCCGACGAGCGGAGCGCTGCTCAGCCGGTCGCCAATCCATGAGTGCGAGGACGAGTGGGAGTCCGGCGACTTTGCCAGGTATTTATCGATGGCGATCTTGGTGAGGAACGGGCCGAGCACGTCCAGCCCCGACTTCAGGATGATCGCCGCCAGCGCCACCACGACGTGCCATTTGTAGGGACGCAGATAGGTAAGCAGCCGCCGCATCAGCCGGCCGTCGTACGCCTTGCCTAATACTTCTTCTTCCTGATCGGAGGCCATTGGTGGCGCGAGAGATCGGCTTAGTGAGAGATCCCTTCAGTAGATTACCGCAAAACCGGTACTCCAAATAGATGGTGGAACTGTCGCGGAGGATGGAAGAGTTCCGGGTCGCGTGGGTGACGGACGCCAGAGTTCGCGTAGAGACAGCCACCCTGTCCAGCCGAGCGAAGTTCGGCTGGGAATCCCGCAGTTAATTAGTTTTCTTGACGGGTCCCGCACCCGCAGCCGGCTTGGCGTCCTTGGGAGGATTGCAGTCGAGCCTCTCGCGGCAATTCGGGCATACCACCTCGGCATTCTGGTCGCGCATCTGGTGCAGGAAAGCGGAAAACGTCTGACCGCAGCGATCGCATGAAACCTCAGTTGAGTCATTGGTCATATTTGTGCTCGTCAAGTGCCACCTCTACTTTGTTGAGACGTTCGCCAAGAGATTCCCGCTTCTTTAATTTTATTGCTATTGTCCGACGACGCGCCTCACGTCCCCTCCCATAGAATAAATACAGCATGCCCTTTGGTCTTTACATTTCAGTCCCGTTCTGCCGGACCAAGTGCAGCTACTGCAACTTCGCCTCCGACGTGTTTTCAAGGTCGGCTTACGAGAATTACGTTGCCCGCTTGCTCGAAGATATCGCGAACGCGCGCCAGGTTGCGTCGGAACTGGGATGCGCTTTCGAGGAAACTGCCGATTCCGTTTATCTGGGCGGAGGAACTCCTTCGATTCTCGATGCCGCGCAGTTGTTGCGCATCTTCGCTGCCGTGCGCGGTCATTTTGCGGTCACGCCCGATGCCGAGATCACGGTCGAATGCGCTCCGGGCACGCTTACCCCCGCCCTTATCGAAGCTTTGCTGCAATGCGGCGTGAACCGGGTGAGCCTGGGCGTGCAGTCGTTCGTCGATCGGGAAGCGCACTCCGTGGGACGGCTGCACAAACGCTCCACTGTTCTCGAAGAGATCGGTCGCCTGCGAGAGGCCGATCTCCGCAACATTAACATCGATCTGATTGCCGGGTTGCCGCACCAGACGGAGGAAAGCTGGGCCTTCTCCGTGTCGGAAACGATTGCAACGGGAGTTCCACACGCCAGCGTCTACATGCTTGAAGTAGACGATGACTCTCGTCTGGGCAGGGAACTGATCGCCGGCGGCGCTCGCTACCACGCCCACTCTGTCCCCGATGATGACGCGACTGCGGACTTCTATCAGCAGGCATGCGAGATGCTGGGCGCCGCTGGCATTGCGCAGTACGAAATTTCCAACTTCGCCCGCAGCCCAGCGTCGGCGTGCGGCGAGGAGTTACAAAGTAATCAATCGCGCCATAACTTGAAATACTGGACGCGCCAGCCCTACCTCGGCTTCGGCGTCAATGCGCACTCGATGCTGATTGCCGATCTTCATGAGGGCGATTGCAACCATGCTGTCCGCTTCGCCACGCCCGATTCGCTCGACGGGTACATGAATGGTGCGCCGCAAACGGTGACGCCGGTTTCCACGCAGGCCGCAATCGAAGAAAGCTTCTTTCTTGGTCTGCGCCTCAACCGCGGAATCGATCTGGAAAGGCTTCGAGCCGAATCGGCAAACCGCAGATCCTTCGCTTCGCTCAGGATGACAATTCATGATCGAGAAGCTTGCAGGGCCGAACTCCGAGCTCTCGCTCTTTGGGAATCCGCCGTCCAGCAATGTGTGCACGAGGGCCTGCTCGCACGGCAGGGCACAACTGTGCGGCTCACCGCTCGCGGCCGTCTGTTATCGAACGAAGTATTTGCCAGATTTCTTATTGAAGAAAACGACGAAACAAAAGCGGGAAACGGCCACGGGAATCCACGTTAGTTGGCTGATCGGTTAGCCGATCACTGCCGTTCGGCCTATCCGGTCGCCGCCATTTCAAAGACTTCGGGGAGGCCGATGCCCAAGATGGGCGGCTCAAATGCCAGAGCCTCTATGCCGGCCTCCCCCGAAAGACTCAACCACACAATGCGAAATTGCGCCCTTGACGCACCGAGTTGCACGTCCAGCAAATCCCCGCTCTGCACCTTCGAGCGCATGCCCATCAGAACTGCGCCGCGGTTGCTGACGTTTCCCACGCGTACAATCTCCGCGAAGGGCCGCGCCATCCTGTCCACTCCCCAGATGCGTACCGGTAACTCCAGGTTTAGTCTGCGCTCTCTTCGCCGATCCATTTTTTCGCTCCGAGTTTCGCTTCGATTTCAGGTCAACGATTCAAAGGGATCATAGCCAGGAACGCCGCAAAGCGAAACGTCACATCAGTTACACGCCAAGGGTTCCCGAAGTTACGTTGCTTTTGCGAGGGAATAGCCGAGGAAATAGCTGTGGTCTGCCTATAGCGTATAGCTACAGAAGTGGAACGCTATTGATCGTAAACAAAGGACTTAGTCGAGGTCTTTCAGCGAACATGCTCCTGGCCCGCGAGCGTCGCCGCACGACCCGCAAGGTGCCACGGACGCCGCCGGAAAAGACGACTGGGCCGTCCCTCCGCTCTTTGCCGACACGGCGAACATGGAGAGTTGCGGCTCCAGTTTCTTGCTCTGGCACTTCGGGCACTCGGCTGTTTGCTTGCCGAAAATCAGGGCCTCGAATTCGTGCTGGCATTCCTTGCAGATGTACTCGAAGATGGGCATGAAGAAAACTCCACGAAGAAAGTTTCTTCTATTTAAAATCAAATGGTGGCTATTTCGCAAACACACGAGGAGACGCGTCCGTTCACTGCGCGTCGCTGGTTGCACGGCGGACACGTGCAAACGCTTGCCAGCTTCTTAATCCAGCGACAGTTTCATGTGTCTGCGCCCGAGGAGCGCTTGATCGAAGTGGCGCCCGGTGTCAAGGTGCTTTGCCACTGCCACTGGCAGGCGGATCGAGCGCGGGCGCTGACCGTCATTATTGTGCATGGGCTCGAAGGGTCGAGCGAGTCGCAGTACATGCTTGGTATCACGGAGAAAGCGCTGGCTGCGGGGATGAATGCGATCCGCTACAACCAGCGCAACTGCGGCGGCACGGACGCGCTTGCTCCGGTGCTCTATCACTCGGGGTTGTCGAACGATGTGGCGGCGGTGGCGCGCGAGGTCATCGCCCGCGATGGTGTTTCGCGCCTGGCGCTGGTGGGCTTCTCGATGGGCGGCAACATCGTGCTGAAGTTGGCGGGGGAGTGGGGAACGCAAGGGCCGCCGCAGTTTCGGGCGGTCGCTGCGTGTTGTCCGGCGATCGATCTGGCGACGTCGGCGGATACGCTGCACGAACCGGCGAACCGGATTTACGAAAGATATTTCTTGTGGGCACTGCGCCGGCGGATGCTTCAGAAGGCGTGCCTGTTTCCCGAACACTTCGACGTGGGCCGCCTGCGCGGCATCCGAAGCTTGCGTGAGTTCGATGACAAGGTGACGGCTTACTATTGCGGGTTCACGGGCGTCGACGATTACTATGACCGCGCTTCGGCCGCGCATGTGGTCGAGCGGATCGCGGTGCCGGCGATGGTGTTGTACGCAGCAAACGATCCGTTCATTCGCATTACGGCGGAGACGCGGCGGAAGATTTCGTCGAACCCGAACATTACATTCGTCGAGACGGCGGACGGCGGGCACTGTGCATTTATTGGAGCACCCATGAGCCCTGCTTCCAGATCGGGTGATGGCGCGGGGAATGGCCGCGATGGTCGTTATAACGACGGGTATTGGGCGGAGCACGAGATCGTGAACTTTCTGCGCCGGTTGTGATGGTTAAACTCTGATGGATGGGCTCCGATGGATGCCGACTTCTCGATCGAACTGGGGCGGGAAGATCCGGCGCTGGATTTTCCGTGGAGCGATCCGGCGGGCAAGCTTGCTTATGTTGACTTGAAGCGGCATCCGAAGTCGATTGCGGAAATCGGGGAGGCGGCCAGTTTCCCCGAGTTGGGGGAGTTTCTTCGTGCGATGAACTCGCCGCGCAGTATGGTGGAGACGGCGAAATGCGACGCGTGGGCAACCACAGAACTGAGCGCCGAGGAAGAAATTTACGATGCGTCGCATAAGTTCGCGAGCTATGTAGACGTAGTGTTTTCTAAGATTGAAGTCCGGCTATCTTTATCGGATCATGAAAATTTTGCTCGAAAATTGGTTGAGTTGCTACGGGGGAAGCCGGAGGCTCGGTCAGCGGCGGAGGTGTGCGTGCGGCGTTGTTACTTCCAGGACTTTGGCGGCGTCCGGGAAGGTTTTTACTTGACTTTGTATGTGAGCGGCTACGGCAACGATAGCGCCGGCGCGCGTCAGAATTGGGGAATGGGACACAAGTTGATGGGGAATGCGATCATGCAGCTGTCGGCGAGCGGGATGGGGTGAGGGGCGGGGAGAATCCCGTGCTGGACGCGTTGTGAAATCCCACCTTTGACGAAGAACGTCAAAGGTGGGCACCGACGAGGTACCCGGTCCCAGCCGGACTGGATTTCCATAAGCGTTAAGGTTGTGGAAAATCAAGCAAAGTATTGCTCAGAAATTTGTGGGATAATCGCGCATCATGGAAACTTCAAGTTTCGATCTGGCGTATTTGGAGAGCGATCCGCGAACCAAGCAGCCATCCGCCTGCGTATACATGAAAGCGGGTGGCCGCGCGGACTACGCAGGGATCACGGCGGGCAAGTTGGTTAGCGCTCCGTGCCTGAACTTTATCGAATTGGATGCCGAGATCAGAAGGCTGCATGCGGAACTGGACGAAATCCGCGCGCGTGCAAAAAAGAAATTCTATAGGGCATATTCCGCGGTAGCGGGCGCGTAGCGGGCGTTCTGGGGCGAAGGGAAAAAAGGAACGGGCATTGCTAACAACCATGTCCATCGACAAACTCGACTTTAATTGGAATTTCACTTGACATCGAGCGTCTGAACAATTTAAATCTCCTGCGGAAACCACGATCAATCTTTGCCCAGTTTCTCTCGCGTGGGACGTGTGAGCGTCGTCGTGGCGCTTTCCGCCGCACAGAGAAAATTGAACGTTTTTGTGTGAAGGGCGTCACAGACTAAATTCGCAACCGTTGTTATTGTTATTGTGGCTACGAAAAGGAAATTTCAAAATCTTGCAAGATTCGCTCACCCAATGCTGCATATTCCGTTTTAACAATTTCTTCCTTATCCACTGAGGAGCAACCGCATGGCCGAGAAAGCTGAAGTCCGTCATACGCTGAGCGAGCAGCAAGCGCGCCAGCTCGCGAATGTCACCAAAACCGTCCCCATGATGGAGACGATCACGCCGCGCTGGCTGGTCACTTTTCTGTCGTGGGTTCCGGTTGAAGCCGGTACTTACCGCGTTAACAAAGTGAAGCCCACTCACCCCGGCACGCGGACGGTCGAGTGCAGTCCCGATGAAGAGATCGATCTGCCCGAGATCTACGTGGACTATGAAGAGAAGCCTCGCGAGTACACGCTGAACGCGGTGACTACCGTGCTCGACGTGCAGACCCGCATTTCCGATCTGTATCGGAGCCCGCACGACCAGATTCGCGAACAGCTTCGGCTGATGATCGAAAAGGTGAAGGAGCGCCAGGAAAACGAACTGGTCAACAATACCGAGTATGGCTTGCTCAATAACGTGGCCTCCGATTTCCGCGTCAAGACGCGAAAGGGAGCGCCGACGCCGGACGACCTGGATGAACTGATTGCCAAGGTCTGGAAGGAGCCGGGATTCTTTCTGGCACATCCGCGGGCGATTGCGGCTTTTGGGCGCGAATGTACTCGACGCGGCGTTCCGCCACCGACGGTCAACCTTTATGGCACACAGTTTTTGACGTGGCGCGGAATTCCGCTGGTGCCTTCCGACAAGCTGGCGATCAAGGGCGAGAAGACCAATATTCTGTTGTTGCGCACGGGCGAGAAAAAACAGGGAGTGATCGGGCTGTTCCAGCCGGGGCTTCCGGGAGAAGTAACGCCTAGCCTGTCGGTTCGTTTCATGGGCATCAATCACAAGGCGATTGCTTCGTACCTAATTTCGCTCTATTGCTCGATCGCCGTTCTTACGGATGACGCAATCGGTGTGTTGGAAGGCGTGAATGTCGATCAATACCACGAGTACAACAAATAATCGCCCAGGTACCGGCTCGCCGACATCGTCTTCCGCGCAAGAAGCCGCGAAGCAAGGAAGTGCGCAGCCCGCGGATCAGGGCATGTCGGGTGCGATGGCGGCAGTACCCGACCCGGCAGCGATTGCGAGACTCGCGAACGAGTTTTTTGCGGCGCTGCCGGGAGCGGCTGCTCCGGATTATCCGCCGGAGATGCTTTCGGTTCCGGCGCCGCCAAACCCGCGCGCAGTGGCGGTCCCTGGAGTTCCCGGGGTTCCGCAGTTGCCTTCGTCGGTGCCCAGCGGCGTGTTGAATGAGGCCGATTTCCGTGCGATTGCCGCTTCGCTGGCGGGGGCAATGCCGCTAGCGCCGCAAGGTTCAGCCGCAGCCCCTCCGCTTGCGATGCCTGCTTCCGTGTCTTCCGACGACGGGGGCAAAGGTGGGCCTTGGGCCGCTGCGCCGCAGATTCCGCCAGCCGCTGAGATGTATTCCTTTCCCGGCGTCCCGGCCATGCCCTTGTCACCGCCGACTGCTCCTCCGAGTGCGGCGGAACTGGCCGCAGTTCCCGCGGCGCCCACGGCGGGAGATCCTGCTGCTGGAGGCCGAACTGACCCATGGGCCGCGGACCCCCACTTTACGGGGCTGAACGACGTATTTTCTTTTCCTCGCGTGCCGGGCGCTTCGGTCCCCGGCGTTCCGGCAGCGCAAGCCTCGCAACCGAGCATACCGGCGTCTCAGCCCGTTCTTGGCACGATTCCCGCCGCGCCTGCTGCTGCGCCTGTGACGAACGCTGCGGAATCGACTGCTGGCATCCCCACGTCTGCTCCGGCAGTTGCGGTTCCGGAAGGCGGCGCCGATTTCGCCGATGCGGAAAAGGCTGTGTACCCGGGTACCGCGGCGAAATTTCCAACCGTCAGTGAGATGCTTTCTTTTCCCGGAGTGCCCGGAGCGCAGTCGCCTCCCGGTGTTCCAGTTTTGCCTTCGTCAATGCCGACGAAGCCTCCGACTGAAACCGAGCTGGGCACGCTACCGACCGCGCCTGCGGGTGTTACGGCGATTCCGTCACCGGTTCCCGGCGTTCCGCCGCCGACGATTCCGGGCGCGTCCGGCGATTCGTCCGGTAATATCCCCCATGCGGAAAGCGCAACCCCGCAGGCTGCGTCTCTGCCCCAAGGCGTCGAGTCCGTCGAGTTTCGCCCGGACTTGGAGCCGGCGGAGCTTGGGGTCGCCAAGCGTCCACTGGATCCGCGGCTGATCCGCCAGGATTTCCCTATCCTGCAAGAGCGGGTAAACGGTCGGCCGCTGATCTGGCTCGACAACGCCGCCACCACGCAGAAGCCGAATGCGGTCATTGATCGCCTGTCGTATTTTTACCGGCACGAGAATTCGAACATCCATCGAGCGGCGCACACGCTCGCGGCGCGGGCCACCGATGCTTATGAGAGCGCGCGCGAAAAGACGCGGCGCTTCCTGAATGCTTCTTCGACACGCGAGATCGTGTTTGTTCGCGGCACTACCGAGGGCATCAATCTGATCGCCCAGGCGTGGGGGCGCCGCAACGTCCAGAAGGACGACGAGGTCGTGATCACTTGGCTTGAGCATCATGCCAACATCGTGCCGTGGCAACAGCTGTGTTCCGAGAAAGGAGCCCGCCTGCGCGTGGCGCCGGTGAACGATCGGGGCGAGGTGATCCTGGAAGAGTATGAGAAATTGCTAAGCCCGCGCACGCGTATCGTGTCGTTCAGCCAGGTGTCGAATGCACTTGGAACCATCACGCCGGCGCGCGAGATGGTGGAGATGGCGCACCGTCATGGTGCGCGCGTGGTGGTCGATGGCGCGCAAGCCGTTTCCCATATGCGGGTGGATGTGCAGGCACTGGACTGTGACTTCTACGTTTTCTCTGGACATAAGATATTCGCTCCCACCGGCATCGGCGCTGTTTATGGAAAGCTGGAAGTGCTCGACACCATGCCGCCCTGGCATGGCGGCGGCAACATGATTGTGGACGTCACCTTCGAGAAGACCACTTACAACGTTCCACCGGCACGGTTTGAGGCTGGAACTGGAAACATTGCCGATGCCGTGGGACTGGGTGCGGCGCTGGACTATGTGGAACAGGTTGGAATGGAGAGTATCTCCGCCTACGAGCACGAACTCCTGACTTATGCGACCGCCGGGCTACTTACTGTCCCGGGTCTGCGGCTGATCGGAACCGCGCGCGAAAAGGCAAGTGTAATGTCGTTTGTTCTCGATGACGTTCGCACCGAGGACGTGGGAGCCGCGCTGAGCCAGGAAGGAATCGCGGTACGGGCCGGCCACCACTGTGCTCAGCCGATTCTCCGCCGCATGGGAGTCGAGGCCACTGTCCGCCCGTCACTGGCGTTCTACAACACCTACGAGGAGATCGATACCCTGGTCGCGACTCTGCTGCGCATCCAGGCGGGACGAGGCCATCGCGGCGTTTAGCAGTTCATCCCACCCAGGACTAGGCGGGCTGCACTCTTCGGGTCATTTTTTTCCAGCTTATCTTCTTCCAGTCGATTCTCTTCCAGTCGATTCTTGTGCGGAGCAGGGAGAGGATCAGCATGAAAACGATAATTTCCAGCAGTCCTCGCGTCGCGGTGGGGATGGATTCGGATCGTTTGGCGAGCAGGGAGAAGCGTCCGTAGACGAATTCTATGTGGACCCAGTAGACGAGTAAGGACGTTTGGCCTAATTGAATTAGAGGACTGAAGCCGCGACTTGCCAGACCCCAGCGGCACCAGGCATAACTAAGGAAGGAGATCACTAACAGCATACCTATGCGCATCATCAGGAAGTTAGGGCTGGTGTGCCAGTAATCATAAGTGGCATAGAGATGTAAGGAAGAGTGATCTAGTTGGCGCGCTACCAGGATTGCTATGGCTCCGGTGGCGGCGAAGAGCGCCAGCGTTTGGGCGGTGCGGTTGCGGGCTTGGTCTCTTGACGGAAGATCGCTGAAGAGAATGAATCCGGCGGCTAGGCCGGCGAAGGCGAAGGCGGCCCAGGGGAATAGAGGGAAAAGCCAGGGTTGGGGCGATCCGAGGTTGTGGCATCCGTCGATGTAGGACTCGAGGGGCCAAGGCAGCCAGGTTGGCCGCCAGGTGGTATAGAGGGGCGGAGTCAGCAGGGCGATTAGAGCTGCGATGGCGACG
>Ga0182018_10004158_pt1 | contig 12413 bp, 10 predicted proteins | sample 812P2MmetaG_FD_120490 | JGI IMG/M metagenome (GOLD analysis project Ga0182018, IMG submission 120490) | Permafrost microbial communities from Stordalen Mire, Sweden - 812P2M metaG | ecosystem: Environmental > Terrestrial > Soil > Wetlands > Permafrost | place: Sweden: Stordalen | collected...
TATCAATATTTTAAAATGGTCGGGGCGGAGGGATTCGAACCCCCGACCCTCTGCTCCCAAAACAGGTCAGATCGTTTATGGATGCCTGTTGAAATTGGGTGGAAATAAGTGCTTTTGATTGAATGGATTACTGCGTTTCACCCGACTCCTGTTGATCCTTGTTTTTCTCGGGTGCTTTGACCGTTACAAATTCGACTACAGCGGGTCATGGCCTGACGGGGACCTCGCGAAAGTGAACTTAGTGAAATCCAGATTTCACGGGATGTTACGGGATGAAAACTAGCCGGGTGACGGCTAGTTTTCAGACGGCTTCTCGAGATCGTACTTGCCGGTGAGGCCGGTGCGGTCTTCGATGGGCGGGTGCGGGTACCCATCAAGGCTTCGCTGCTGCTCCACCAACACTAGTATGTCAGCGGTTTCGCTTGAGTTGGGGCAACACCAGAATTGCACTCGACAGGGGAGCCCCCGGAGGTATATTGCTTCGTAGCCGGGAAAGCCAAAGATGGAAACCCCGGTACAAGGGAGCTATTCGGTGAATTCGATTCTTAGATGTGCAGCAATCTGCGGTCTTGCAGCATCCATCGTCACGCCGGCTTTTGCGCAGAACTCCGGTGCGGACACCTACAAAACGAAGTGCGCCATGTGCCACGGCGCCCTTGGCCTGGGCGACACACCGGCCGGCAAGGCCATGAAAGCCGCATCCTTCAAGGACCCGGCGATTGTCAAGGCCCCCGACTCTGAACTGATCGCTGCCGTCAAGAATGGCAAGAACAAGATGCCTGCCTATGCAGGCAAGCTTACCGACGATCAGATCAAGTCAGCCATCGCATATATCCGTACATTGCAGAAGTAGTTGCTACGTAGAAGGAAATGAGACGGCCTCAATGGCTGGCTCAGAACTCATCCTCATCGGCGGCGCGCTCAATAGCGCGTCCGCCTCCTTTCTTATCAGTCGTGTGGCGTGTAGCCCGGATGATCGTATCCGGTCTTCAGAAGACTAGGTCCCCACAACCTTGTGGTCTGTGATCTAAATCACAGACTACACCTGGCGCAATCTTCATCATTTCTCCCACGTAGTGCTGAAGGGAGATTTCTGTCATGGAAATGTTCTTGATGATCTTGGGCGTGGGCGTATTCATATTTGGACTGGTAGTTGCGTGCGTTAGGTTTCAGCCGTCGATGCGTTTGGAATCGTCTGATTCGGCACTCGAAACCGAGCGCGCTCGGGTCAACGCAGTCGCCCCAACCCTCGTGTCTTCGAAACACGCCGCAGTAAAGCCGGCTGCCCTCCCCCGACAGATACCGATTGAGCTGCTATTGCTGCAAATCGAAAACCATGTCCGTCTGGAACAGGCCGCTGCGGAGTCGTTTCTGGAATTCCCCACCCACGCTCTTTTGTATAGCAAGACAACTTCGCCGTTTGTGAACTGAGGAGGGTGGGTTATGCCGTATGAATTGCTCAATGGTCTCTCGCCTGACGAGGTCGAGCAGATTCTGGAGCTTGGCACCAGGCTGATCGTCCCCAGCGGGACCTTGCTGTTCCGTCTGGGAGACCCCGCCGATCGCCTGTTCCTGACCGAACGTGGCCGAATCAGGCTTACCCTGCCAATGCATCTCCGAGGCAAAGAAGAGGATGTTCTTGTGGAGGAAAGATCTCCCGGTCAGACGGTGGGCTGGTCGGCCCTGATTCCGCCCTACCGCTTCACCCTCAGTGCCGCCGCATCGCTTGATACAGAAGTGATCGCCCTGCCGCAGAAAGCCTTGCGCGAATATATGGCTGCCCACCCGGCAGTTGGCTGCAAGGTCGCCTTGAATCTGGCAGTCGTCATTGGCCATCGTCTGCAACTTTTCCAGACCATGTGGCTGCGAGAGATGGAGCGAACCGTGCAAGCGCATTCCGCTTGATCCGTGCCCGGAACCAGCCCGTGATGCTTGTGTTTTTGCCCTAGTTTGTATTTGCGGTGGAGGTGTAGTGAATGAGCGCCGACGAGAATTCAAAACCGGGATCGACGCGTCGTCGCGTGATTGAGTACTTCCTTGGCGGCGGTGTGATCGCCACGTTTGCTTCCTTCCTCTATCCCGTGCTGCGCTATGTATTGCCTCCGCCCGTCGCAGATCTTGGTGTGAACGAAGTGGTAGCCGGCAAGGTTGGGGACCTGAAGCCGAATTCCGGGGCAATTTTCCGATTTGGCAGCAGTCCCGGCCTGCTCATCTTGACCAGCGACGGCACTTATCAAGCGCTCTCTGCCACCTGTACCCACCTCGGCTGCACCGTGCAGTATCGCGGCGATTTGCGCCAGGTCTGGTGTCCCTGCCACAACGGCATCTACGGCATCGATGGCCGGAACATTTCAGGGCCGCCGCCAAAACCGCTTGAAGCATATGACATCCACCTGCGAGGCGATGAGATTGTCGTCACCCTCAAACGGGAGGCCTGACCGTGATCGCCGCCATCATTCGCTGGCTTGACGAACGACTCCATCTCGACGACCTGATCGCCCCGTTTCGCCACAAGACCGTCCCCGTTCACCGGCTGACGTACTGGTATTTCTTTGGCGGCATCACCCTTTTTCTCTTCGGGGTCCAGGTGATCACCGGCATCCTGCTGCTCTTGTACTACAACGCCGGCGCCAATGAGGCCTTCGAGAGCGTGCAGTACATCATGACCAAAGTGCGGTATGGCTGGCTGATCCGCTCCATCCATTCCTGGTCTGCCAACCTCATGATCCTCACTGCTTTTCTGCACATGTTCAGTGTGCTGTTCCTGAAGGCCTACCGCAAGCCCAGGGAGCTGACATGGGTCAGCGGAATGCTTCTTCTGTTCCTTGTCATGGGATTTGGTTTCAGCGGCTATCTGCTGCCGTGGAACACGCTGGCCTTCTTCGCCACCAAGGTTGGGACCGCCATGGTCGGACAGATCCCGATTGTTGGCCAGCCCATGATGATCTTTCTGCGTGGTGGCCCACAGGTGACCGGAGCCACGCTGATCCGGTTCTTCGGCTTCCACGTCGCTATTCTGCCCGGGCTGGTAGTGGTTCTGATCTCAATCCACCTCTTTCTGGTTCAGCGTCTTGGCATGAGTGTTCCCCCAAAAATCGAAACTGAGTGGATTGAAAATCCCTCGGCAAGACGTGACATGAAGTTTTTTCCCAACTTCCTGCTGCGGGAGATGATGGCCTGGTATGTAGCGATTGGCGTGCTGGGTGCGCTGGCGGCTATCTTTCCCTGGAACCTCGGTGTCAAGGCAGACCCGTTTGGCTCCGCACCGGCCGGCATCAAGCCCGAGTGGTACTTTCTCTTCGCGTTCCAGACGCTCAAGCTCATTCCCGCCAAAGTGTGGTTCGTCGACGGCGAGGTCTTGGGTGTGCTTGGTTGCGGCCTAGTCGGTTTGTTGTGGCTTATGCTTCCATTTTTTGAGAGTGAGCCGCCCTCACGCCCCAAAAGGTGGATCACCGGGCTGGCAATCTTTGCTCTTATGTACGTGGCGGGTATGAGTGTTTATGGCTTCCTTGCGAAATAAGTTCCGGCTGTTGCGCGCAGCCCTTACTGCCGGGCTGGCCGGGTGCATCGTGCTCGGAGCGTGCCTGGGTTATGGGCAAACCACCAACTCCTGCCTGGATTGTCACTCCGCTATGCCGGATCCACTGGGCGTTACTCAGGAGAAGTTCAGCCAGGACATTCACTCGCAAAAGGGCCTGACTTGCACCAGTTGCCATGGAGGCGACGCAAGCAGTTACGACCCGACCGTATCCATGGGTGTCAAAGCCGGGTTCAAGGGCAAGATCGATCGCAAGCAGGTGCCGCAGTTATGCGCAAACTGCCACTCCAATCCGACCTACATGAAGCAGTACGATCCCGGCCTTCGCACCGACCAGTTGGACCAGTATCACACCAGCATGCATGGCAAGCGCCTGGCCGCGGGAGACACCAAAGTTGCCGTCTGCGTCGACTGCCATAGCGTCCACGATATCCGGCCGCCCAGCGATCCCCGTTCCACGGTCAACCCGGTCAACATTGCGACCACATGCTCACGCTGCCATTCCGACGCGGCGTACATGAAGCCGTACGGCATTCCTACCGATCAGTTCGCAAACTACAAAACCAGCGTTCACTATCAGGCGCTGATAGTGAATGGCGATCTGAGTGCGCCTACCTGCACAACCTGCCACGGAAACCATGGCGCGGTGCCGCCGGGGGTGGACAAGGTGCAGAATGTCTGCGCCAACTGCCACATTTTCCAGGACCAGATGTACGAAAAGAGTTCGCACAAAGCGGCCTTCGATGCCGCAGGTCTGCCCGGATGCGTTGTCTGTCACTCCAATCATGGCATTCACCTGCCATCGGACGCCATGCTTGGCACCGGCCCCCAAGGCGTCTGCATGCGATGCCATCAACCGGGCGACAAGTGTGATCGGGCAAGGGTTGAAATTCAGAGCGGATTGATGCAATTAGACGGGGCCATCAAGCAGGCCGATAAAGGTCTTTCTGTTGCCGAGGCTTCCGGCATGGATGTGAGCGAGGCCCGGCTGGCACAGACCCAGGCCAGGGACGAGCTGATCAAAGCGCGCGTTACCATCCATACCTACCAGCAGGCCCTGGTGAACCAGGATGTCCAGGCCGGCCTCAAAATCGCCGCCAAGGATGAGCAGGCCGGCAAGGACGCGATGGTTGAGCGCAACCAACGTCGTATCGGACTGGGGATGTGCCTGGTTGCCATTGGGATTATGCTGGCTGGGCTTTGGCTGTTCATCAGGAAGATCGAGAGCTAGATACTCCGCTGCAAGAATGGAGATTGCAGAGTTACGCATGGGCAACGCAAATAGGATGAGTTCTGTTTCTTAGCCCGCACCTTTTGGAACAGCGTCACGTATTATTCTCGATCATCTGATTTCAACCGCTTGCGGAGTCCCCAGCAGTCAGCCTTTTTGGAACAAACTTGCGCTGGTCTGGACCTGACTCAGGGGCGGGATTTCGATTGGCGAGAACATGTAGATGATTTTGTAGATGGGTTCGCATCCGAGGCAAGGCAAAAAGCCAGTATTGGCGCGCCTTTCAGCGCTAGCGCATCTGGGCCAAAAGCAGATGACCTAGCCCACTAATTGGCAAAGCATTGAAAACATTGGTCGGGGCGGAGGGATTCGAACCCCCGACCCTCTGCTCCCAAAGCAGATCAGATCATTTATGGAAACTTGTTGAAATTCATTGGAACTAAGTGCTTTTGATTGAAATGCTTACCGTGTGCTTGCCGGATCTTGTTGATCCTTGTGGCTCTTGGGTGCTTTGAAAGCTACAAAATCGACTACAGCGATGGATTTGCCGAGCCGCGTTTTCTGCGTCGCTCCAACGTGCAAATCGCCTTTCGCGGCATGAGATATGGAATTCATCCGGTTTGGCATTTTCTTGCCACGTGACAGAACCGAGGAAAGTCTCTTACCGCAATCTGGTGTGATCTAAATCACTGCGATAAACTCGGACTTAATCTGTCGTATATTAAATGCAGACCAAATTGGTCGTAGTTTATAGCTGTGCCGTGCGAGGCATACGACGGCCGAAGGAATTCCAATTGAGTCCGTCGAAAAACAATCGTCGAATTGCAGTTCGGCTGAGCTGCTTTCTCTTGTTTCTGGCCGCCGCTGCCTGGGGAGCCGTGGCGGGGAGCATCTCCGGCACGGTGAAAGACCCTTCGGGAAGCGTTGTTCCCAATGCGACCGTCACACTCAGGGAGGTCAACACGGGGATATCCCATCAGGCGCACGCCAACGCCAAGGGATACTACACCTTCCCAGTTCTGCCGGTTGGCCATTACGAGTTGAATGTGCAGGCTTCGGGATTCCAAAGCTACCGGCGCACCGACATTGAGCTCGATACCGACGCGGCGCTCACGCTTGACGCTTCGCTTGAGATTGGCGGTGTGACGCAGACGGTAAGCGTGACGGACAATACCCTGCATGTCGAGACGGTCAGCACACAGTTGGGCGAAGTGATCAGCGGACGGCAGATGGCCGCTGTCCCTCTGAATGGGCGCAGCTTCACCGATCTTCTCTCATTGCAACCCGGAGTGGCTCCGTCAACGACAATCGGCTCCAATACAGTTCAAGACGTAGGCGCGACCGTCCTCGAACCATCCGGAACGCTGAACCCCGGCACGATTTCTGTCAACGGGCAGCGCGAAACTGCCAACTACTTCAGCGTGAACGGCAGCGACGCGGAAGAGGACGTTAACGCCGGCACCGCAATTATTCCCAACCTCGACGCAATTGCCGAGTTTCGCATCGTGACGAGCAATTTCGATGCCGAGTATGGGGAGTTCAGCGGAGGACAAATCAGCGTGGTCACAAGATCCGGCGGCAACGGATTCCACGGCAGTTCATTCGATTTTCTGCGCAATACCGACCTCGATGCGCGCAACTACTTTTCGCCCGCGCGAGGGGCCTATCGCCAGAACCAGTTTGGCGGAACACTAGGCGGACCGATTCGTCACGACAAGGTCTTTTTCTTCACCGACTATCAGGGCACACGGCAGACACAGGGGATCGACACGGGCGAGATAAGCGTCCCGTCGAATGCGGACCGGATGGGCGATCTCTCCGACTTTGTGGACAGCAATGGCAATAGCCTGCTGACGGGGACGGTGGGCGGCCAGTACTTCGCCCATCTGCTGACACAGAAGCTGGGATATACCGTGTCGCAGGGCGAGCCATACTACTTCAACGGCTGCTCCCAGGCCGATGCACAGGCCGGAAGGTGCGTGTTTGGGAATGCGCAAATTCCTCAGAGCGCGTGGTCTGTTCCGGCGCAACGGCTGCTCCAATACATACCGGTTCCAAATACCGCCGATGGCTTTGCCACCTCCGCTTACAACCAAACCCTGCGTGACGACAAGGCGGGCGCGCGCATGGATGCGAATACACGCTGGGGCCTGCTGTCGGCCTACTACTTCATCGACGATTTCAACCTCGATAATCCCTATCCGACTGCGCAGAGCGGGGCCAGCGTTCCCGGCTTCAATGCGCTGACCACGGGTCGGGCGCAGCTTCTGGCATTGAGCGCTACCAAGGCTCTCAACACCACGACGGTGAATGAATTGCACCTGAGCTACCTGCGCGATATTACCAACCTCGGCCAACCGGTGGGCGGACGCGGCGTGAGCCTGGTTTCGCAGGGTTTTGAAAATGTCGACGGCAGCGCCAGCATTGTGGCTCTCGACCCGAACGGACAGAGTGTCGAGAATCTGAACTTCAACGGCTACTCGACTGGCGCCGCTGCCAACGAGATGCTTCAAGCCAACAACACCTACCAGGCGGCGGACACATTTTCGAAGGTGCTGGGCAGCCACACGCTGAAGTTCGGCGGCGAATTTCACGCTGACCAGGTAAATGCGCACCCCATTGCACAATTCAACGGGAGCTTCGTCTTCTCCGGCACTGAAACCGGCGTGGACTTTGCGGATTTCCTGATTGGCGTGCCCAGCCAGTACAACCAGAGCCAGCTCAATCCGTTTTATGCACGTAACAAATACGCCGGCCTGTTCGCCCAGGACAGATGGCACGCTCTTCCGAGCCTGACACTCAATTACGGGTTTCGCTGGGATCGAATCGCGCCGTGGACGGAAAAATACAACCAGATTTCCACTTTTGAAGCTGGCGCACAGTCGGCGGTGTTTCCGGGTGCGCCAGCGGGCATTCTCTATCCGGGGGATCCTGGGGTTCCACGAACGCTTGCCCCCATCGGCGACTTGGGATTCGCACCCCGTGCGGGCGTGGCATGGTCGCCACAGGCCAATTCCGGCAGCGCTCTTGGAAAGCTACTGGGTTCCGCGGGAGCGACCAGCATTCGCGCCAGCTTTGGCAATTTTTACACCGCAATCGATGCGCTCTCCATCAGCGTGTTGGCCGCAAATGCGCCTTACGGGACCACCTACAGCAGTCCCGCACCGCCGCTATTCGCAACGCCCTTCATCTCGGCAGCAGACGGAACCAACAACGGTCAGCCTTTCCCTTACACGCTCGCGCCGCTTAATGCTTCACGCAGCAATCCCGACGGAAGCATCGACTGGAGCAACTATGAGCCAATCAGCGGCATTCCAGGGTACGACATTCACAACCGTGTGCCGTATACCGAAGAATGGATGTTTTCGATTGAACGGCAGGCTGGGCCCAATACAGTTTTCAGCGCGAGCTACGTCGGCACTTCCAGCCATCGGCAACGGGTGCTGATCGAGGCGAATCCCGGCAATCCGGCGCGATGCCTCAGCCTCAGCCAGCCCAGCGAGATTCAACCTGGCACGCTTACGTGCGGCGCAGGTGGCGAGAACACGGTGTATTACCCGATCGGCGGCGGACAGGTAAATGGAACGCGCGGGCCGCTGGGAGCGAACTTTGGCAGCGATGCGCTGCAATCGACGATTGGCCATGCCAACTACAACGCGCTTGAACTCAGCGCCCGCCACACGAGTGGCCGCCTCGAGTTCTCCGCTGCCTACACTTACAGCGAGTCGCTCGATCAGTCGTCCAATATCGGCGAGGAGGTCAATCCCTTCAATCCCGCGCTCAGCTATGCGCTGTCGTCGTTCGACGTGAAACACAATTTCGTTCTTAGCTACGAATACCAAATGCCCTTCGACCGGCTACGGAACTCCAGTCGGCCGATCCCCAAGGGACTCGTGCAAGGATGGTCGCTTTCCGGGATCACCCGTTTTGCGAGCGGTTTTCCGGTAACCATGACGAACAACGGAGATAATTCGCTGATTGGCACAAATCCGAATGGAGTAAACAACAGCAGCATCGATGAACCCGACTACAGCGGCGGCCCGCTCAACCTGAACCGCAATCCCCGCAAGAATGGGAACGACTACTTCGACTCTACAGCCTTCAGCATGAATGCGCTCGGCACGCCGGGAAGCGCAAAGCGGCGGTTCTTTCACGGCCCAGGCGCGGACAACTACGATATGGCAGTTGCCAAGCGTCTACCCCTCACAGAGTCGAAGTCGCTGCTCTTCCGCGTTGAAGGATTCAACGTCTTCAACCACACGCAGTTCAACGGTCCCAGCTCAGTCGATGGCAACATCGGAAGCTCGACATTCGGCAATGCTATTAGTGCATCGCCACCACGCATTATGCAGGGGGCACTGAAATTCAACTTCTGAGGCTGAAGACCGTGCAAGTGGACGCGATAACTTTCTTCCAGCGATCATGTTGATTCCTTTCTGACGAAGATCAGCAGGCATCCCTGCAACTCAGGTGGGGTTAGTTCGTTGTCGCCCACTTGGATGCCTTCCGTTCCACATTGCGCCTGAGTCACTTGCTACTCGGAAGTAATCCTCGAAAAGCATTTTGCTGCGACGCAATCCGCATTTCATGATCTTCGCAATGCACTCGGAACGCTTGGGAACAACCTCAACACAATTCGTCTCCAATATGAACACGCCGCATTCACTCCCTCAAGTGAACTCCTAAAGGACGCACTACAATCCCATTCCGATGCGCTGAGCTTTTTGAATCGCATCGAAGACAACGCATTATCGGCGTCGGAGTTTATGCCCACTCTATTCACGCTAGATTCACTACGCGATTTCTGGACGTCCCAATGGAATCCTATGGCTGGCAGGCGGAGGAATGCCCGTTCTGAAATTCAAGTCCTCGGCAATTCTGCCTGAACGGAATTCACTCTTGGAAATCTCGGAAGAGGAATGAGGGACTTATCCTTGGGAAAACCCTTTTGTTCTTCCACTAAATGATCTCGGAGGCGGGAACAGCTACAAAATCGACTACAGCGATGTAGCGGTAAAAAGCAGATGCCTGGCTGGAAGCGGACATATCGCTTGATTTATCAATACTTTAAAATGGTCGGGGCGGAGGGATTCGAACCCCCGACCCTCTGCTCCCAAAGCAGATGCGCTACCAGGCTGCGCTACGCCCCGACGTACCAGATTGATTGTATCGCGAATCGTTCTCAAAACTGCATTCCGGCCGGGGCCGAAAGGGTCTGCCCAAGCCATACGATCAGCCACAACACGAGCGCCACCGGAATGGCGAAGATCAGCGCCAGGCCCAAGCCAAGCATTAGAAGAAATGCCCAGTCTTTTCCTGTGTGCTTGCGTGGTTCGCCCAGGTGCAGGCAGAGCAGCAGATAGTTGCGACGGTTGGCCTTCCACACAATGTCGAAGATGTCGCCGAAGAAGGGAATTGAACCCACCAGCACGCCGATCCCCAGGTTCACCGCCATCCGTACCAGCGTCACGTAGGGCACTCCACGCACCCACGCCGCCAGCGGAATAATCAGCGAGAGCAGTCCCGCCAGCACATCGCCGAGCCCCGGAACCAGCCCGATAATTCCGTCGATGCCAAAGCGAACCCTTGTGCCGGGAATGCGAAATGCCTCATCCAGCAGGATCGCCAGCCTATGCAGCGTCTCGTCGCGGAAAATCCAGGCGCCTCGGTTCCAGCGATCCGCGCCCAACGTGCCGGCTGGCATCCTGGTCTCCGCCGAAATTGGGTCGGTGCGGGGCAAGAGCGTGTCCTCATGGTTGAAGGTCTCTTCACCTGATTCGATGCTACAATCGATAGGATATACGGCGGCTATAGTTCAGTGGCAGAACGCCTGTCTGTGGCACAGGATGTCGAGGGTTCGATCCCCTCTAGCCGCCCCAGGAATTTCCCGGGCCGACCCACATAAACCTTCTTCGAGATAGCCGAGTTGCCGAGTCTCCGTGACCGCTGAAATCCATGAAAATGCAGGGTTAGACCACCGGTCCTCCGCCCTTCCGGAATGGCTCACGTCGTTTCAACCCCGCCTTGGTCTCTCCAATGGTCACCTGCAGACGATTGTGGGCAACTTTCTTCCCCGGCCACCCCTCCAGTTCGCCGCCTTCGCTGAAACCGTGGAAGTGGACCCGGTCGATGGCAGCCGCGTACTCTGCCATTGCCACTGGCAGCCGGAGCCTCCGCTCTCCAATCCTGCCCTCGCCGGCCGACTCACCCTGGTCCTCGTCCACGGGCTCGAGGGCTCCTCTGGCTCCCGCTATATTCAGGGCATCGCTGCCCGGGCATGGGCCGCTGGCTGCAACGTCATTCGCATGAACATGCGCAACTGCGGCGGAACCGATGCCCTCACGCCCACCCTCTATCACTCCGGACTTTCGGGCGATGTAGGCGCCGTGGTGCGCCATTTTTCTCGGAGCCGCGGCCTCACGCGATTCGCGCTCGTCGGCTACTCCATGGGCGGTAACCTGGTGCTCAAGCTGGCTGGAGAATGCGGTAACACCCTGCCGCTTGTTGCCGTGGCCGCGGTCTGCCCCGCCATCGACCTCGCTGCCGGCGCCGATGCCCTGCATGAGCCTAAGAATCGTGCCTATGAGTGGCGCTTCCTTCGCGGGCTCAAGGCACGCTACGCCCGCAAGGCGAAACTGTTTCCCAGCCGCTATGCAAAGCCCGCGGAAATCGGCCCAGTGCAATCCATTCGCGAATTCGATGGCAAGATCGTCGCCCGCTACTGCTACTTCCGCGACGCCGACGACTACTACTACCGCGCCGCCAGCGCCCGCGTCGTGGACTGTATCACCGTGCCGACGCTCATTCTCTGCGCCCAGGACGATCCCTTTATTCGGCTCTTTCCTGAAACCCGCGCGCTGCTCCTCGCCAACCCTCAGATCTCGTTCGTTGAAACGCGCCACGGCGGCCACTGCGCATACCTCTCCAGGGATCCTGGCGATCAAATTCACTGGGCAGAGGCTGCCGTCGTCCGCTATCTTCTCTCCAAGGCCGGGTCATCCGATGGAAGCTGATTGGGAGATTCAACTCGGCGGCGGCGCCCCGGTCATCGAGGCCAATTGGTCCGGCTTCGTCGACCTGCGCCCCCACCCTGAGCGCGCCGCTCTCTTGCCTGAGGCTGTGGCATTCCCCGCATTGGCTGAAGCGCTCTTCATGCTCAACGCCGGCACATCTTCCGTGTGGACTTCAAGAAGCGATGTGTGGCCAGTCCTGAACGTCTCAGATTTGGACGTGGACGAGTTGAACGCGCCGCCTGAATCCGTTGCCCATGCCTTCGCCTGTTACATCGACTTGCTGCCCCAGGTCAGCTATCACTGGACGACGCATATCGATGTAGCTGAATACTGCAAGCGAGCCTGTCGCCATCTCCGCGCAGTCCCGCTCCGTTGTAGTCGCGCAGACTTCGTCATTCGCTACGCTGTCTTCTCTGCGGAGTCTCACAGCCTCACTCCGATGGACCGCGGAATCACCGCGTACATCACAGCCTGTGGTGCCTCTGAGGCCGAAGCAAATACAACCCTTCAGGCTGCGCTACTGGTGTTTGCCCGTGTACTCTCATCGCAATCGACGCTAGAATGAAACCTACGGGCGAGTAGCTCAATTGGATAGAGCACCGGCCTTCTAAGCCGGGGGTTGTGGGTTCAA
>Ga0182018_10004159_pt1 | contig 12409 bp, 11 predicted proteins | sample 812P2MmetaG_FD_120490 | JGI IMG/M metagenome (GOLD analysis project Ga0182018, IMG submission 120490) | Permafrost microbial communities from Stordalen Mire, Sweden - 812P2M metaG | ecosystem: Environmental > Terrestrial > Soil > Wetlands > Permafrost | place: Sweden: Stordalen | collected...
AAAGCGTCTGGTTCTGGGTGTCTTCGCCGCGCATGGGGGCCTCGATGCCGCTGATTGATCCGTCAGCAGATCGAATCAAATGGACTCCAGGCCGGTCAAGGGGTTTTTCAGCAGCCTGCTAGGGCATTCGCCGCACGGCGCTGATCTATTTTGCCTGGGTGGTAAGCGACGAGTATCTGAGCACGCTCGACGAGGAGGCATATGAGGCAGGCAAAAAAGCGGCGGGCGATGTCTGGGTGAAGAATTGGGACGCCAACAGCATGTTATGGCGGTCTTTCGCCAGCCAGAATTTTGATGCGTCGAAACCGTTCGGTGGCGATATAATGAAGGCGCTCGCCCAGATCAAGGCGCCGGCGTTTCTGCTGCCCAGTATGACGGATCGGACGATTCCGGGATATTTGACACGCGAGTTGTATCGCGGGCTGCGGGGGAAAGTGACCTACGCGGAGATTCTGTCGATTCGCGGACATTCAGCGGGTGGGGCGCCGCCAGGGACGGCGTAGTATGCCTATGTCAGCGAGAAGATAAGAGCGCTCTTGGCGGGGTTGTAGAGTGACCCGGTCAAACCCGAGATCGACGGCAACGGCGGCGCCACCTCCTCCAGCGGCCACCGTTCGGCTGCTTGACGGTCTCTCCCTTTTCCGGCGCTTTGTCGACACCAAAAGCCAGGAGGAACCGCTCGAGTGGCCTACCGGTTCATTCCCCTTATCGCATCCACGACCGCGTTCGTGACTTCTTTCGTCGTCGCGGTACCACCAAGGTCAGGCGACAGAATCCCCGCCGCGCACACTTGCTCCACCGCGCGCATCAGCAGATCGGCGGCGGATTTCTCTCCCAGATGTTCCAGCATCATCGCGGCGGTCCAGAAACTCGCGACCGGGTTGGCGATGCCCTTGCCTGTAATATCGAACGCTGAGCCGTGGATCGGTTCGAACATCGACGGGCTGCGCCGCTCCGGGTCGAGATTGCCGGTCGGCGCGATGCCCAACGAACCGGCCAGCGCGGCGGCTAGATCGGATAAAATGTCAGCATGCAGGTTCGTCGCCACCACGGTGTCGATCGTCCTCGGCTTCAGCACCATGCGCATGGTCATCGCGTCGACGAGCTCCTTGTCCCAGGTCACGTCTCGATAGTCGTGCGACACCAGACCCGCGATTTCATCCCAGAAGACCATGCCGTGGCGTTGCGCGTTCGACTTGGTCACGACGGTCAAATGTTTGCGCGGGCGGGAGCGGGCGATGTCGAACGCCACGCGCATGATCCGCTCAACTCCCTTGCGGGTGAAGATCGCGGTCTCGGTGGCGACTTCCTCGGGCAGACCGCGATGCACGCGGCCGCCATGGCCGGAATACTCGCCTTCCGAGTTCTCCCGCACGATGACCCAGTCGAGATCGCCTGGTCCGACATTGCGTAACGGTGAGGTGACGCCTGGTAGAATGCGCGTTGGCCGGACGTTGGCGTATTGATCCAGGCCCTGGCAGATTTGCAACCGCAATCCCCACAGCGAGACGTGATCGGGTATGTTCGGATCACCGACCGCGCCGAAATAGATCGCGTCGGCGGTGCGCAGCCACGCCAGCCCGTCTGGCGGCATGAACTCGCCGTGCTTGCGATACCAGTTCGACCCCCAATCGTAATGGTCGATCACCAGTGAAAATCCGCCGTCGCGCGAAGCCACGGCGTCCAGCACTTCCAGGCCCGCGCTGATCACTTCAGGGCCGATGCCATCAGCGGGAACGGAGGCGATGCGGTATTGTTTGGCCATGCTCGAGAATTCCTGATCTGAACGTCGCCGCTTGTTCATACACCATGGACCCGGAACGTGAAGTCCGTCAGGCTGTCGTCCTCACGCACTAAGGTTTCTTCCATGAAGTTTGAATTTGGCCCCGAGGTCAACCTCGACAAGCCTGCTTTCGTCGATCCCACCGCGCGCATCTTCGGCCGGGTCAGCGCCGGCGAGGGCAGCAGCTTCTGGCCATATTGCGTGATCCGCGCCGAGGGCGCCGCGGTCCGCATCGGCCGATGGTGCAACATCCAGGATACCGCCGTGATTCATGTTGGCGGTGGCAACGGGACGGTGATCGGCGATTACTGCTCGATCGCGCACCGGGCGGTGGTGCATGGGGCGGAGATAGGCGACGACTGCCTGATCGGTATCGGCGCGGTGGTGATGGATCGTGCCAAAGTTGGCCGGCGCAGCGTGATTGGCGCGATGGCGCTGGTGCCTCCGGGTACCGAAATTCCGGAGGGCTCGGTCGTCATGGGTGTGCCTGGGAAGGTGGTCGCGACCCGCGATAATTTTGTCCAGACGCGACGGAATGCGTTGGTCTATCACCGTAACGCGCTCGCCTATGCTCAGGATCGGCATGACGGATGGCGCGGGGAAGCGTTCGCGGCGTGGCGAGAAGATATCAACAAACGCCTCGCCGCCGGTGAGGAGGTCCAGGCTTAAAGCGGTATCGCCAGCAACGTATCGATCTTGTCGCTGTCGAGCACGACCAGCCGCTCGCTGAACCGATATTGGGGCCCTGAGATGTCGATCCGGTCCAGGTAGCGGCCCGTCGCGAAAAGCGACGTCACGCCGTCGTGCATGATCCGCGCGACGACGAAATGCGAGTGCACCAGTGCGGTGTTTCCGGTCACTTCCTTCAGGCGAATCGGCCCGATCACGTGACGATACCGATGCGGCTCGAACAAATTCGCGCGCCGGATGGAAAACACACGGTCGAGCAGCATCCCGCGGGTCGCCGCGTACATCACGCCCTGCCGCATCCCCGCCTCATGATTTGAACGGCTGATCACAAGGTACCGGCAGGGGTCGGCGAACAAGTCCGGCCATTCCTCTAGCCGGTCTTCATCGATGCGCTCTGCGTACTCGCCGATGAGTTCCTGAACGCCGAGACGGATGGCGAGGTCGTCCATCAGTCACCCATCAGAGAGCGGTAGTGCTTCCAGAAGCCGCGGATCGCCGCTTCACTGGCGCGGAACGACTGCGATTCCGCCTCATGACCGCCCATCATGACGATGCCGGCGCCTTCGTCGTTGTATTGCAACGCTCTCTGAACAAAACCGCCAATGCAGCCGTCCTCCATCGCGATATACCCCGCTGGGCCGATCAGATTGCCCTGCCGTAGCCTGCGTTCCGTCATCGCCTCATCGTCCGAGTCGAAACCGAGATGGATCCATTCGAGTTCGGTCTTGTCGACGCCGCGAGGCCGAATGACCCGCACCGCGATGGTGTTGCGCACCTGCTGCAGGACCATGCCCGGGAAGACGGTGAGGATCTGCACCGAGACGCCATCACCATATTCGTCAACCGACTCAACGACGGAATTGTCCTGCAGGCGGAACTCGCTCTCCGAACGGAGGCCGGCGTTTTTGTATTCCTGATCTTCGGCTTGGTAATCGAGTTTGGCGTAGCTGTAGTGGTTCCCGCCGTCCTGGTTGATGTAAATGCCGCCCGGCATGGTCAGACGATTGATCCGGAACGTTGTCAGGAACAGATGCAGGATCGAGGCGTGATAAGTGTCCTTCACGTTCTCGAAATACAGTTTCCAGTTGTTCGGCATCGCCTGGATGTTGCGGCCGAGCACGTGCGGCGTGCGGTTCATCACGCGTAGCAGGCCCCGGGTGACGTCGGCGCCAAGCCAGGTCTCCAGATCGGGGGTCGCGTCACTGAAGGTGCCGAACACGAGGCCGCCCAAAACCGCGACCCGCAACTGCTGCAACCGATGTTCTTCCTTACGGAACTCGGGCGGCATCCCGCCCTGCCGATGCACGCCATGCTCGAAGGCAACGCCGGTCAACTGACCCGTCAGATTGTAAATCCAGCCATGATAGATACAGCCGAATTCCTTGACATTGCCCTGGCGTTCCAGACACAGCAGGTTGCCTCGATGGGCACAACGATTAACGAAGGCGTTGATGGCGCCTTCCGCGTCGCGCACCACGATGACCGCGGTCTCGCCGACGGTGGTGGCGACGAAATCGCCCGGTTTGGCGAGTTCGATGGTCAGGCAGAGGTAGTTCCAGGTCGGACCTTTGAACAAGCGCTCCTGCTCACGGGCGTACTGATCCCGATCGGTATAGACCCGGAACGGAATTTCGGAAATGCCGTTTGATGGCCAAGGGACACCGTGTTCAGCAGTCAAACCGGATTGAGACATTCGTAGATCCTCCTGCCGCGACTGGGTCGACAAGCGCGGGTATCATGCCAAGACCCTCGCCTGTCGTGATTGGCGGAGGTTAGGCTGGTTTCACGCGACGGGGAAGTTGCCCGGTGGCGGGGTACTGGGCTTACCGCCCCAGCGTGGGCATCACGAACTCCGCCCCTTTCCGTGCCCCGCCGGTCCAACGCTGCGTCACCGCTTTGTACTTCGTATAGAAGCGCACGCCCTCGGCACCATAAATATGGTGATCGCCGAACAGTGAGTGCTTCCATCCGCCAAACGAATGGAACGACATCGGTACTGGGATCGGTACATTGATCCCCACCATGCCGATCTGGATCTGGCTGGTAAAGTCCCGTGCCGTCCCGCCATCGTTGGTGAACAGCGCGACGCCATTGCCGTATTCGTGTGCGTTGATCATTCGCGTTGCCGTCGCGACATCGGGTGCCCGGACCACCGACAGTACTGGGCCGAAAATCTCCTCTTTGTAGATCCGCATGTCTGTCGTCACGTTATCGAACAGACAACCGCCGATGAAGTACCCGTTCTCGTAGCCTTGCAATTTCAACCCGCGGCCATCGACCAGCAGCGACGCGCCCTCCTTCACGCCCAGATCGACGTAGCCGCGAACCTTCTCCAGATGCTCGCGGGTCACCAGCGGTCCCATCTCGGCCTCGGGATCGACGCCAGGCGCGATCTTCAATGCACGTACCCGGGGAGCGAGTTTCGAGATCAGCGCATCACCGGCCGAACCGACCGCCACCGCGACCGAAACCGCCATACAGCGCTCCCCGGCGGCGCCGTAGGCCGAACCCATCAGGGCATCGACGGCGTCGTCCAGATCGGCGTCCGGCATGACCACCAGATGATTCTTCGCTCCGCCCAACGCCTGCACGCGTTTACCGAACGAAGTGCCACCTTTGTAGATCGTTTCGGCGATGGCGGTGGAGCCAACGAAACTGATGGCGGCGATGTCAGGATGCGCGAGGATCGCCTCCACGGCTTCGCGAGCACCTTGCAGCACCGTGAACACGCCGTCTGGCAACCCCGCTTCCTTCAGTAGCGCGCCCAACTTCAACGACACCGACGGGTCCTTTTCCGACGGCTTCAGGATGAAGCAGTTACCGCAGGCCAACGCCACCGGCAGCATCCAAAGCGGCACCATCAGCGGGAAATTGAATGGGGTGATGCCGGCGACGACGCCCAGAGGCTGACGGATCGACCAGGCGTCGATGCCGGTGCCGACCATTTCGGTGTATTCGCCCTTTAGCAAATGCGGGATGCCGCAGGCGAACTCGACGACTTCCAGCCCACGCTGCACCTCGCCATCCGCGTCGGACAGGACCTTGCCATGTTCCTCGGTGATGATGGCCGAGAGTTCCTTGCGGTCGCGCTCCAGCAATTCCTTGAATTTGAACATCACCCGGGCGCGGCGCAGCGGAGGGGTGGCGGCCCAGGCGGGCCAGGCGGCGGTGGCGGAGGCGACGGTGGCGTCGACCTCGGCGGTGCTCGCGAGGGCGACCCGAGCGGTGACCTCGCCGGCCGCCGGGTTGTGGACGTCGCCAAATTTGCCGCTGGTGCCGGCGGTGAGTTTACCGCCAATGAAGTGTCCGATTTCTCGCATGGGCCGTTCCTCCAAAATCGATGCGGACTTAAGCCCAAACACGTCCGCGGGGTAGGGGGAGGGGCCGGGCGCGCCAGCCGAAGAGATCCAGCCACCTGTGGCCTGGCCGGTCCCGTGAGGTGGTGTGGCCCAAGTCCAGTCCGCGCTTGCTACCTATGGTGGAAAAGAATTGCACGCCCATCGCCAGGGCGATAGTTTCAGCCGATGGCCATGGCAGCGCGAGAAAACAGAAACGCCTGTGTTACGCCGATCCGCTTAGTCACCGGACAACGTTAATGCCTGGCGGCCTCATGCCCGATACATTGATCCAACCCATCAGGCTCACGGACGCTCCTTCCGGCCCCTGTGAACTGACGATCCTGATGCCCTGCCTGAATGAGGCGGAGACACTGGCGAGCTGCATCGGCAAGGCGCTTTCCTATCTTGAACGCTCCGGCGTATTGGGGGAGGTGTTGATCGCGGACAACGGCAGCGACGACGGGTCTCAGGCGATCGCGATCGCCGCCGGCGCCCGCGTCGTGCCGATCGCCCCGAAAGGTTATGGCAGCGCGCTTCTGGGCGGCATCGAGGCGGCGCGCGGGCGGTTCGTCATCATGGGCGATTCCGACGACAGCTATGACTTCAGCAATCTGGACGCGTTCGTCGACAAACTCCGGGCCGGTTACGCGCTGGTCATGGGCAATCGTTTCAAGGGGGGCATCAAAGCGGGCGCCATGCCGCCGCTGCATCGTTACGTTGGCAATCCGGTCCTGACCGCGATCGGCCGAACCTTCTTTCGCAGCCACTGCGGAGACTTTCATTGTGGCCTTCGAGGCGTCGATCGTGACGCCATCCTGAGCCTCGACCTGCAAGCCCCTGGCATGGAGTTCGCCAGTGAAATGGTGGTGAAAGCCACGATCAACGGCCTGCGAGTGACCGAGGTGCCAACCACCCTGTCACCCGACGGCCGTTCCCGGCCGCCGCATTTGCGGAGTTGGCGCGATGGCTGGCGGCATTTGCGGTTTCTGTTGTTGTTCAGTCCGCGATGGTTGTTTCTCTATCCAGGCCTGGGTTTGTTGGCCTCGGGTGCAGCGATGATGGCGTGGCTGCTACCGGGGCCGCGCATGGTCGCGGGGGTCATTTTCGATATTCACACACTTTTTTATGCGTCGCTCGCCGTCGTGGTTGGGTTCCATTCGGCGCTGTTTTACGTTTTCGCGCGGCTCTATGGCATGCGTGAGGGCCTGGCGCCGCCGGAAGAGCGGTTCCTTCGGCTGACGGGAATGTTGACGTTGGAGGCCGGGTTACTCGCCGGACTGGTTCTACTGGTCATTGGTCTCGTGCTGGCGGCGTTCGCGGTGTCGGCATGGAATCAGACGCAGTTTGGCACTTTGCCACCGGAATGGGAGATGCGTCTCGTGATCCCATCCGGGACCAGTATCCTGCTCGCGTTCCAAACCGCCTATGGGGCGTTTTTCCTGAGCGTGCTGGAGATACGATCCGGCAAGCGTGGCGGACGAGCTTAGCGCGACCGTCTCCCTGTCAGCACGGCGGTCTCGCTGTCAGCGCGACCGTCCGACTGTCATTGCGAGAAGCGAAGCGACGAAGCAATCTCCCTCACCAGCTCGGTATCAGATCTTCATACAGATCCCGCCACCCTGGATTCATTCCGACAATGAGGGCGATCTTCTTCCGCCGGGAGCCCCCTTTGATTTGCTTTTCGCGTGCGATCGCCGCGTTCACGTCTGAGGTCGACTCGTAGAAGATCAACTTGCTTACATTATAGCGGTTCGTGAAGCCGGGTTGAGTTTCTCGCGATGTTCGAAAACGCGACGGATGAGATTGTTGGTTACACCAGTGTATAGGACGGTGTGGTTTAGGTTGGTGAGGATGTAGACGAAATACGGAGTCTCCATGGCGAGAGATTGCTTCGTCGCTACGCTCCTCGCAACGACAATTTACGCCAGGGTGTGGAGTCTCCGCCTGGTCGCGCCCTGCCCGCCCCGGTTGCCCGGAGCAATTGCTGCCAGCAGTACTATTGTCTGGCGACTGAGTGGAAGTGCTGGCGCACCTTTTTCTAAGGCGTTCTTGCCACGCGCCGCTCCAGTGTTCGCAGACAGATTGCCTCGAACTGCGACGCGACGGTGCTCCACGAAAACCTTTCTTCCATAAGGCAGCGCGCGGCCTCGGCGATGCGGCTTCGGAGTGTGGCGTCGTCTAGTAACGACAGGACGCCGCGCGAAAAGGCCTTGGCGTCGTCTGCCCTCAGAAAATTTACTCCATCGGTAACGTCGAGCCCCTCGATACCAAGAGACGTCGAGACGACCGGCCGCCCCATGGCCATTGCCTCAAATGCTTTGATGCGCGTGCCGCTGCCGACAAAAAGCGGAATCACGTAGACATGGCTTTGGGCGACGTAGGGCCGGATATCATCGACGAAGCCGGTTAAAGTCACGTTCAGGCCGCGCTCCTTGATTTTTTCCGCGAGTGACGCGGGCGGATTACGGCCAATGATCGCGGCCCGAACAGCCGGACGAGCGGCGACCAGCGTTGGCCATACCTCGTCGAGCAGAAAATGAATGCCTTCAACATTGGCGGACCAGCTCATGGTGGCGGTGAACACCAGCGTGCCACCGTCAGGTCCTGGGTCCGGAGCGGCATCAGGTGGGGCGGCGGCGAAAAAATCGAGATCGACACCAGTATCGATGTCATCGACATGCGCCAGATCGTAACGCGTCGCCAGCGCATCGGCATCGCGTTTCGAAACCGCGATCACAGTGTCGAAACGGCGCAACGTCTTTCCCTCGAACCGGGTCATCTTGTGGCTTTGATTGGCCCAGACCAGACGCCAGATGCCATTGGCTCGGGCGGCGTGGCGTTCGAATATCTCGGCCTCGACGTTATGGGTGAACAGCACCGAGGCGGCATCGATTCGTTCCGGCATCAGGACGCCGGCGTGCGGGAAATCGACCACCACCACATCCGGTTTGTCCGCCAGGCTCCGGCTGATGCAAGCGCTACCCGCGGTCGACCTGTCGCTGGCCACCGCGACCGGTACCGTGCTCGCCAACGACAGCACCCGCCCGAAGCGGGTTGGAACCTGCTCCGGCCAGGAAACGAAATGATCGCACGCGGCATCAAGATCGGCTGAGAAGCGCCCGATGCCTGGCGGAGCGGGGGATGCCAGGGTCACGTCGAACGCCCCGCCCTTCAACCCACGCAATATATTGCCGGTGCGGATTTTACCGCCCTGGTCCATCGGGAATAAAAAGCGCGGGCTGACGAACAGCACGCGTGGCCGGCCGGCCGTTACACTCACCCGCACAGGCCCTCATAGGTGATGCCGGTCAGCGTCCGTAGCGCATCCATGCCGGCCAGATCGACGACGATATGACCGGAGAGGCCAGCCAACAGGGCAGGCCTGTCTTCCGGAGCGACGTGACCTATGACGGCGATGCGGCTGCTGGACAAGGCCGCTTCGGGGCTGATCACCATCAGCCGTTCAAGATGCGGAATTTCCTTTTCGATGTAGCTGCGATTTGCGCCCATAAGACGAGCAACCTGGACGAACCGGTCGTAAATCCGCAGCTCGTAGCCGCGGCCGATCAACCGTTCCGCGAGCATCACGAAAGGTGACTCCCGCAAATCGTCGGTGCCTTGCTTAAAGGCGAGGCCAAACAGACTGACCGGCAATCGCCCATGTCGTGTGATCGCGTCATAGGCGCGGTCGATGATCGCTTGATTGGCGGGCAGTAGCTGCTTCAGGAACGGCGCTGACAGGTTCCTCGCGTCCGCGAGCGACAGGAAACTGCGCACGTCCTTCGGCAGACAAGAACCGCCAAACGCGAATCCCGGCCGCAGGTAGGCCGAGGAGACATTCAGCACTTTGTCCTCGCACAGCAGGCGGAAGGCCTCTCGCGCGTCCACGCCGTAGGATGCCAGTATCGCTCCAGCTTCGTTCGCGAAGGCAAGTTTGACGGCGTGATAAACGTTGGAAATATGCTTCACGCTCTCCGCCACCCGATACGCCGCGACATGCACCTGGGCGGGGATTGGCGCGTAAACTTCCCGCAGCACTTTGGCATCGTCGCCCGAGGTCGCACCTATCAGAGTGAATGGCGGGGCCCGGAAGTCACGTACCGACGAGCCCTCGCGCAGAAATTCCGGGTTACTGTAGTAGTGTAGTTGGTCGCCCAGTACGCGGCCGGATTCGCGTTGCAGTAGCGGGATCACCCGGTCCTCGGCGGTGCCGGGCGGCACGGTGGAGCGCATCACGACGGTGTGCGGCCCTGATTTATCACGGATGGCGCGGCCGATCGCGGCCACCACGGCATCCACCGCTCCCAAGGCCACGCTCCCGTCGGGCGCGGAAGGTGTGCCGACAGAGATGAACGAAACCTCGGTCCGGTTCACCGCATCCATCACATCGATGGTGGTGGTGAGTTTGCCCTGTTGGACGGCGTTGGCGATCAGCGTGTCGATCTCATCCTCGACGATCGGCGAGCGGCCGGCGGCGAGCATGGCGATCTTCTCAGCCGAGATGTCGACGCCGACGACCTCGTGGCCGAGTTCGGCCAAACAGCCGCAGGACACGACACCGACATAGCCGATCCCAAACACCGAAACGCGCATTATCCACCGTCCTCGTGGCCATCTGAGGCCGAGCCTGGCACCAGGCTCGTTACCGAGTGGTGTAAGATGGCCTTAATGGACGCGGTGCGATGCGTCACGCGTTTTGGCGTCACGAAGGCGGGGTCAGCCGTTCACCTTGGCCATCAAGGACCCGATGGCGTCGATTTCCGGCAGGATTTTCGCGGCCGGCTCTGACTCCAGATTGAATACCACACGCTCGACGCCCAGGTCCTGATAGCGCTTCATGAGGTCGGGGTCTCGGCGGGGAAACCAGACTGTGATGGCGATGGAAGCCGGGTCGCGGCCCGCGTCGGTACACATTTTGCGGAATTCGGGGAACATGTCGGCGATTTCCTTGTAGCCACCGCGGGCGGCCTGCGGGATCCAGCCATCGCCGTAACGGATGGCCCGGCGTGCGGAGTAGGGAAACGCACCGCCGACGATAACCGGCGGGTGCGGTTTGGTCACTGGCTTCGGCCAGGTCATCATCGGATCGAAGTTTACGAACTCGCCGTGATACTCGGCTTTGGATTTGGTCCAGATTTCCTTCATCGCCTCGACGTTTTCGCGTGCACGTTTGTGGCGCGATTTGAACTCGGTGCCGTGGTCTTCCATCTCGTCCTGGTTCCAGCCGTTGCCGATCCCGAACAGGAACCGCCCGCCGGAGACGTTATCGATCGAGGCCACCAGTTTCGCCGTCTGGATTGGATCGCGCTGTTGCACGAGGCAGACGCCGGTGCCGACCTTCAGTGTCTTCGTCGCCATCGCCGCCGCGGTCAGGGTCACGAACGGGTCCATGCAGTCATAGTATTTCTTCGGCAGATCGCCGCCGCCCGGGAATGGCGTCTTGCGGCTGACCGGGATGTGGGAATGCTCCGGCGCCCAGACCGACTCGAACCCGCGTTGTTCCAGGGCCTGGCCGAGTTCCCCCGGGGCCATCGAATAGTCGGTGAAGAACATGGATACGCCGAATTTCAGCATGGCTTCCTCCTGGTTTGATGGCCTGATGATGCACGGTTCTCCGGCCGGTCTCCAGAGGAGAGCAATTCGGCGCTGGGACACAGGGTCTCCGTCTGATAGGATGATGCCATGGTCGCATTTCGCATGCCCCCGTCTCCGTACGTCACTTTGGCGGAGTTTTTCGCCTGGGTGCCGGAGGATCGGTCCGTTCGATCCTGGCAATTGATCGACGGTCAACCCGCCGCGATGGCGCCCGCGACCGAGGCCCATGGCGCACTGCAAATGGAAATCGGGGCTCTGCTTCGGAATCATTTACTCGCCAAGGGTGGGCCATGCCGGGTGATTTCCGAGGGAGGTATCGTCCCGCGTGTAAGGTCCGATCGCAACTATCGCGTTCCCGACCTGGGCGTTACCTGCGCCCCGCCGTCAACGAACCTCATGGTGGCGGAGCCTGTCCTGCTGATCGAAATTCTGTCCCCCGGCAACGAGGCCGAAACCTGGTCCAACGTCTGGGCTTACGCGACGATACCCAGCGTCATGGAGATCCTGGTTGTATCGAGCACGAAAATCGAAGCTGACCTGTTGCGGCGCTGTGATGATGGCTCCTGGCCGGAGACCCCGGACCGGATCAGTCCTGAAGGCGATTTGCAGCTGGCGAGTATCGATTTCTCCGCGCCGCTGGCGTCATTTTCCCGGACAACGGTGTTGAACACGGCTGCTGGCGGATAATTAAACAACATGCCGCTCGCGCTTTTGTTCGATCTTGATGGCACCATGGTCGACACCGACAGTCTGCATATCGCCGCCTGGAACGCGGTGCTCGCATCGCATCAGCGAGCGATCGACGCGACTTACTACAAATCCCATGTCATGGGTTTCGCCAACGAAGCGGTGACGGAAGCTTTGTTCCCCGATCACGCGGCCATCTCGCGAACTGCATTCACGAACGAGAAAGAAGCCGCCTTCCGCGCCCAGGTCGGTCGTCTGGAGCCCACCGCCGGTTTGTCCGGCCTGCTCGACTGGGCGGACTTTCTCGGACTGCCGA
>Ga0182018_10004160_pt1 | contig 12408 bp, 10 predicted proteins | sample 812P2MmetaG_FD_120490 | JGI IMG/M metagenome (GOLD analysis project Ga0182018, IMG submission 120490) | Permafrost microbial communities from Stordalen Mire, Sweden - 812P2M metaG | ecosystem: Environmental > Terrestrial > Soil > Wetlands > Permafrost | place: Sweden: Stordalen | collected...
CTGCTGGCGGAGCTCGTTGGTCAGAAGCCGCAGAGCCTTGAGCCCGGTGTAGTCGATGTCCGACATGCCGTTGGCATCGAGGATCACGGCGTGGACAGGGTCGGAGGCGGCAGCGAGCAGGCCGCGGATGCGCAGGAGGAGGTAATCCGCATTGCCGTACCAGAGCGGCGCATAGACCAGGTATACGAGGACACCGGGGACCTGCTCGGTCGGGCGACCGATGTCGACCGGGATCCAGTGGTCGGTCCCCGTTTCGCGACCGAGGACGGTGTCGCGGGGTCGGGCCGCACGCCGCGTCCGGTCTGCCAACGACAGGATCATGGCGAGCACGACGCCTTGCTCGATGCCGACCAAGGCCACTACGAGTAGGGAGGCGGCGGCGAGAGCGAACTCGACGCGGTCGAAGCGGAGGATGCTTCGCAGCTCGCCGACTCGGAAGAGCTTCGTGGCGATGAACAACAGCGTGGCCCCCAGCGTCGCCTGCGGCAGGTGGGAGAGCGGTGCGGTCAGCACCAGCGCGACGGCAAGGACGATGACCGCAGCCGTGGTGTGGGCGAGCTGCGAACGGGCCCCGGACGCCGTCACGATCGCTGTGTTGGGAGGGCTGGCGTCGACCGCGAACGCTCCCATGAGGCCGGCGGCGATCCCGCCGGCCCCGACGGCGATCAGGTCCCGATTGAAGTCGTCGCTCGCCGGTGTGGTGGCGCTCGATGCCCGGACCGTGGCGGCGGTCTGGGCGATGCAAACGAAGGTGACCGTGAGCACGGTGCCGGGCAGCTGGCGAGCCTGCGACCACGATGCGAGGGAAAGCCGGACATGGGGCAATCCGCCGTGAAGGGCACCGAGGATTGCGACGCCGTGGTGGGAGGCAAGGCCGAAGGTTTCGACGGCGACAATGGACAGGACAAGACCCAGCAGGGCTCCCGGGAGCCGGCGGTTGACAAGCTGGCCGGCGGCGATGATGGCGAGCACGCAGAGGGCGATTCCCAGCGACCAGCCGTTGATGTGGCCCGCCTGGTCGATCACGTGGCGCACGCGACCGATGGTCGTGGAGCCACCTCCCGGCAAGCCGAGGACGATCGGGAGCTGGCGGACAGCTATCTCGACGGCGATCCCTGCCAGGACTCCGGTGATCACTGGGGTGGAGAGGAACTCCGAGATCCAGCCCAGACGCAGGAGGCCGATGGCGACGAGGAGAGCGCCGACCATGAGGGCCGTAAAGGCCATCACGGTGCCATAGCCGGCGGTACCCACCGCTGCGACCGCGGCGACGCCGGTGGCGAGCACCGGGGCGATGGTGGAGTCCGCCCCGACCGACAGATGACGGTTCTGGCCGAGGAGGGCGTAGAGCAAGGAGCCGGCGACGAAGGCGTACAGACCGGCAACTGCCGGCAGGTCGGCAAGCCGGGCCGTTGCCATCTGCGACGGCAGCGCCACGGCCACCAGCGTCAGGCCGGCGAGCACGTCGGCGCCGAGCCAGGATGCTCGGTAGGCCCGCAACGTCGGTGGGACCCACCAACCGCTCATGGTTCATCTTGACGCACGGCGGTGTGACGATGTTCGGTCGCTCGCGTCGCTCGGTTGGGTGCCCGCGGCACTCCCCGAGTCTCGCCGCGACGCTCGGTTGGGTGCCCCGCGGCACTCCCCGAGTCTCGCCGCGACAGGTAGCGTGGCAGGCCGGAACGAGGAGGGACTGCAGTGTCGCAGGTACTCACGGAGAGCGCGAAGGAGTTGTTGCGCGAGCCGGTGCTCGCTCACATCGCCACGATCGACGCCGACGGCCGGCCCAACATCAGCCCGGTCTGGGTCGACGTCGACGGTGACGACGTCTTGTTCAACACCGCTGAAGGCCGGGTGAAGACGAAGAACCTGCGCTCGAACCCGAACGTCGCGGTGTCGGTCGTCGATCCCCAGGATCCCCAGCGCGTCGTCGCGTTGCGCGGCAAGGTGGCGGAGATGACCCACGACGGGGCCGACGAGCACATCGACTTCCTCGCCAAGAAGTACCTCGGTCACGAGCGGTTCCAAGATCGAAGAGAAGGTCAGCAGCGCGTCAAGATCCGGATCCGCCCTGAGCGGATCGCCATGCAGCCCGAGTAGGAGGAGCGCAACATGATCATCGGTATCCCAACCGAGGTGAAGACGGCGGAGACGCGGGTCGCCATGACTCCGGACGGCGTGCGCGGCCTTTCAGCTCTCGGTCACCAGGTGCGCGTTCAGTCGGGCGCCGGCGTCGGCTCCTCGTTCTCCGATGCGGACATGGTGGCCGCCGGGGCCACGATGGTGAGCGCCGAGGTGGCATGGGCAGCCGAGCTCGTGTGCAAGGTGAAGGAACCACAGGAGTCCGAGTTCAAGTACCTGCGCGAGGACCTCGTGCTGTTCACGTACCTCCACCTCGCCACGTATCCGGCCGTCGCCAAGGCGCTCTTCGATGCGAAGACGACCGGCATCGCCTACGAGACGGTGCAGTCGGCGAACGGCGACCTGCCGCTGCTCGCGCCGATGAGCGAGGTTGCCGGGCGGATCGCCACGCAGGTCGGCGCAAGCCTGTTGGAACAGCGCAACGGCACCCGCGGGATCCTCCTCGGTGGCGTCCCGGGCGTGCGCGCCGCCCGCGTCGTCGTGATCGGGGCCGGACATGTCGGGTGGAACGCCGCCTGGATCGCTCAGGGCATGGAGGCCGAGGTTCTCCTGCTCGACAAGAACGTCGATCGGCTTCGCTGGGTCGACCAGATCCACAAGGGCAGGATCATGACGCTCGCTTCCAACCGCGGGTCGATCGAGCGGGCGCTGGCGGAGGCAGACCTGCTGATCGGCGCAGTGCTCGTCGCCGGCGGCCGAGCACCGATCGTCGTCACCGACGACATGGTGGAGATGATGCGTCCCGGTTCCGTGATCGTGGACGTCGCCGTCGACCAGGGCGGCTGCGTCGAGACGACGCACGAGACGACCTGGGAGGAACCGACCTACTTCGTCCACGACGTGCTCCACTACGCCGTAGGCAACATGCCTGCGGCGGTGCCGCACACCTCGACATATGCGCTGACGAACGCAACGTTTCCCTATGTTCTGTCGCTCGCCGAAAGCGGTGTCCTCGATGCGGCTACTGATGATGCGGTGTTTCGGGGCGGGATCAACACGGTCAAGGGGGTCTGCGTGAACGCCGCCGTGGCGGAGGCTCTCGGCCTCGAGGCGGAGGATCCACTGGAGCTGCTCAAGTCCTGATGCCGGCGGCGAGCGACACGCCGCGCCTCTGCGAAGGCAGCTTCAGAAGCGGACCCATCCCGCTCCGCTGCTCCGGACGAGACCGAGCTCGTCGAGCCGGTCAATCGCTAGCGCCACCGCTCCGAGATCGAGCTTCGTCCGCAAACAGACGAGATCGAGGAGTGTCGTCGTGTAATCGACGGCATCCAGGACGGCTCGTTCTGTCGGTGTGCAGCCTGCGATGACCCGTTGGCGCTCGGCTCCGATCGACGCTCCTGTGCCGGCGGCGACCTGACCAGACCCGCCGGCGGGACCGCCGTCGCCGTGCGCCGTCGGCCGCCGAAAGGATGAGAACGAGACCGGCGTACCGTCGGCCATGCAGACGAGCCCGAGGGCAGCGAGGACGTCATGAACATCGAGAACGACGCCGGCTCCGCCTTCTTGAATAATGGCGTTCGTGCCCTCTGATTGCGGGCTGCGAACCGAGCCTGGGAGCGCCAGGATGGGAACTCCGTACGCATCGGCGGCGAGCACCGTGTGCATCGCGCCCCCCTGTCGCGAGGACTCGACGACGACCAGCACTTGGCTCAGAGCGGCGATGATGCGATTGCGAAGCGGAAATCGCCAACTCTCAGCAGGAGCTCCTGGAGGTGCCTCGGAAATCAGACCACCTGTGGAGACGATGTCCTCCCAGAGGCGGCGGTTCTCCCGGGGATACACGATGTCCACCCCTCCGCCGACGACTGCGAGCGGGCCGTTCACGCGCTGGGGGGCCGCCAGCACGCCGTGGTGAGCGGCCGCGTCGATGCCGCGGGCAAGGCCGGAGACGATGACAATCCCACGCGACGCGAGCTCACGGCCGAGCTCAGCTGCCACCTCCAATCCGTAGTGCGTCGCCCGCCTCGTGCCTACGATGCCGACGCACGGGGCGGACACGTGATCCAACCGGCCGCGGAAATACAGCAGCTCGGGCACCTGGCGAGCGCGCAACAGCCGTTGGGGATAGGCGGCATCCCCGCGTCGAACAACACCGATCCCCCGGGCACGCAGCTCAGCCCAGCGCTGGGATATGGGTGTCCGGATGGCCTCGGCGCGCCAGGCTCGAAGCGAGTCGCGCGCCTGCGCGCGTGCACGCTCCATCGCTCCGAGCGAGCCGGAGGCTCCCCAGTTCACTTCCATGTCGAGGGCTTGCTGGGACGGGCTGGATCGCGCCGACCCTCCAAGGCGGGCGAGCACTTCGATGAGGCTCGGATCGCCGGCCATCAGCTGGTCGTACACCTCGCGAGCCAACCGACCGTCCAAGAGGACTCGCAGCCTCGCCGGCGTCATGTGACCGAGAGCTGCCAGCGCAGCTGCAAATGCCACGTCCGGAAGCTCGACCTCTGCGCCGGGCATTCCCGGCCCACGTCCAGCTCCACCAGGTGCGGCCGGCTGCCTGGGTGCGTTCCCGGAGCCGGCGCCACCGAGCTCGCTCATGCCACCCACCTCCCCCCGAGCAGCGCACGCCGTCCGGCACGAAGCTCGAGCGCCGTAGCGGCCGCGGCCGCCGGCACCGGGCCTTCGATCTGCTGAAGGTCGGCGATCGTCCGAGCAACCCGCCGTACGCGGTCGAGGCCGCGAGCGGTGAGCTCGCTCCGGCTCACTCTGCGGCGCAACAACGCGGTCGCCTTCGGGTCGAGCGGCGCCAGCTCGTCGAGGCGGTGCGACGGGATGGCCGCGTTGCACGGGACACCGCGACCGAGCGCCAGCTCGCGCGCCGCCGACACCCGAGCTGCCACGACCGCCGACGACTCGCACGCCTCTGTCCCGAACAGCTCCTTCGTCGACAGCTGATCGACGGAGATGTGCAAGTCGAACCGATCCAGCAACGGCCCTGACAACCGCCTTCCGTACCGGTCGAGCTGAGCCTGCGAGCACTCGCACGGCATGTATGCGCCGCCTTGCCCACACGGGCAGGGGTTCATGGCCCCTACCAAGAGGAACGACGCCGGCAACGTGATGGTCGCCCGCGCTCGCGCTATCCGCACCACGCCCTCCTCGAGCGGCTGACGCAAGGCGTCGAGTACGGCGGCCGGGAACTCGCCAAGCTCGTCGAGAAACAACACGCCGTTCGTCGCCAAGCTGATCTCGCCCGGCCGGAGCCAAGCCGTGCCGCCACCGAGCAGGGCGACGGCCGAGGCGGAGTGGTGCGGTGCCCGAAACGGCGGCTCCCCCACCAGCGTTCGCTCCGGAAGTGGCAGCCCGGCCGACGAATGAATACGGCACGTCTCGATGACGGCGGCACGACTGAGCGGCGGCAGGATGCCGGTCAACCGCTCGGCCAGCATGGTCTTGCCTGAGCCGGGCGGACCTGACATGAGGAGGTGGTGACCGCCGGCCGCCGCCACCTCCACGGCTCGGCGACCGACGACCTGACCACGCACGTCCGCCAAGTCCGGTGCCCGCTCCTCGTCGTCGGCACCGAACCGGGACTGAGACGCACGCCGGCGCCCGGCTAGGGCAGCCTCCGCCACATCTGGCCATGGCGCCCGGCCCCGCAGGGCGGCAACAAGCTCGGCGAGCGACCGCGCCGTGCGCACCACTGGCCCACCGACGAGCCGAGCCTCGTGCACGCCGGCCCACGGCACCACGACCGATTCCGTGCCCACAGCTGCCACCACGGGAAGCACACCAGGCACCGATCGCAAGGTCCCGTCCAGCCCGAGCTCCCCCACGAACCCGCATCCGGCGATCGAACCCGCCTCGAGCTCGCCGGTGGCAACCAGCAGACCGATGGCGATGGGCAGGTCCAGACCCGCTCCCGCTTTGCGGACACCTGACGGCGCCAGGTTGACCGTCACCTTGCGCATCGGCCACGGGAGGCCACTCGACAGCAGTGCCGCTCGTACGCGGTCGCGCGCCTCCCGGCAGGCGGCATCCGGCAGCCCGACGATGGTGAAGCCGGGCAAGCCGGTCGACACGTGTACCTCGACGAGGATCTTGCGACCTTGGACTCCGAGCAGTGTTGCGGACGGGACAGCGGCGATCACGGGAAGACTCCTCCGGGCGTGGCAAAGCTCTCGGGAGGGCCGACGTGGTCCGGATGACCGGATCAGTGACCGCTCGATCTACCCACGCACCATACGAAGGGGGTGTGTCAAGCCGGTGACCAGTGCGGACGCGGCGACGGTGCGACCGCTGATCTGCTCATCAATACCGACGTGTTCGTCGATCACCTTCGAGGCGCCGCAGAGCTGAAGACCGGCCGGAACAGATGCATTACTCGGTGATCACGAGAGCAGAGTTGCTCGCCGGCAACTCGGCTTCAAATCTGACCGTCCGCCTCCTTGCCCCATTTCGGGAGATCCCGGTCGATCGGGCAGTGGCGGAACGCGCCGGTCGGATCCGGCGCGAGACCGGCATCCGTCTTTCCGATGCCGTCATCGCCGCCACTGCCCTTGAGCGCAACCTGACACTCACGACGAGAAGCACGCGTGACTTCGAGACGGTGCCAGGGCTGCGCATTCGCGCCCCGCGCTCGGGTGTCAACCGATGAGGTCGACGACGAACGCTTCCTGTTCCGGGGTCTCGACGGCCTCGCCGCAGTAATTCGCCCGTACCCACGCGACCGCCTCGCGCGGCGGATGGCCGGTCAGGACCGCGAGGCAGGCCAATGTCGTTCCGGTCCGCCCGTGCCCGCCGAGGCAACCAACTTCCACCCGCTCACCGGCGCGAGCCCGGTCGAGCACGGTTCTCAAAGCAGCGACGACTTGGACCGAATCGTCGGGGACGCCGAAGTCCAGCCAGTCGAGGTGATCGTGGGTCCACGGCGGGTGCCACCGGCGATCGAGATAGAGCCCGTAGTCCGGCGGCTGGTCACGGGTGTACGGATCGGTGGCATCGAAGGACACCGCCATGACGGCGGTGCCGTCCGGCAAGACGACCGCTGTACGGTGCCGATGCACTTGGAATCGCTGGTGCGTGTGGCTTGGGTCATCGCATTTGGCCGGTTCATGGTCCATGTACCAGTGCACCTGGCATTGGGCGCACGCAACGACCGAGCGTATCTCGGTCATCTGGACCGCGGAGTCCTTGGCAGGAGGTGCGGCCGAATCCTTGGCAGGGACCGCGGCGGAGTCCTTGACGTCCGACCACCGTCCGATGACGCTGATGTCAGCAATGAAGCGGACGGCGTCGTAGGGGGTCCACCGACGGACGGCTTCGCCGAGGCAGTCGTCGAGGAGCTGGGCGACGGCGCCGCCGTGCTCGGCCGGCGCATGGACGAGCAGCTCGTCGTGGAGGCACAACACGATGTAGGCGCCGACCCCATCACTGCGGCTTCGCACCGTGACCGCCCACATCTTGAACAGCTCCGCCGCCGCACCTTGGACGAGGGCGTTACGGCCGTAGCGGCCTCGAGCTGCAGCCGCGCCCCGTGTCTCACGTGGCCCGGTCCCGCTCGTGCTCGGCGGACCCATCACGATCAACCTGCCCCCGAACGTACGGAGGTCGCGGCCTGCCTGACCGGAGCGGGCGGCGCTCTCCAGGTAGGCCATCGCCACGGGGTAGGCCGTTTCGAGACGGCGGAGCGCCTGGGCTCCGTGGCCCGTTGTCTGCCCGTACATCGCCGCCAGTACGGCGACCTTGGCGGTCGCCCGGTCGACGGCAAGCTCTGCCGCGATCGGGGCGTACATGTCATCCGCCGCCGTCGCCCGAGCCAGTCCCTCGTCCCGTGAGATGGCAGCGAGCACGCGGGGTTCGATCTGGCCGAGATCGGCCCGCACGAAGACGTGCCCAGGCTCGGCGACGACGGCGGCACGCATCTCGGCCGGCATGTTGTGCAGTCCGCCCGACGCCGTCATCCGCCCCGCAGCGCCGTCGCAGCCTGTCCAGGCGCCGCGTAGCCGGCCGTCTGCACCGAGATGCTTGTCGAGCCAGCCGTACCCATAGGTGGTACCGACCCTCTCGGCCTTACGCCACGCCAGAAGAGCACCGACGAGGGGTGGCGCGTCCTGGAGCACCCGCAAGCGCCACGCCCGAGTGTCCGGCACCTCGACGCCGACCCGACTGAGCAATGACTTCACCTGGCCAGGGCTCCGAAGATCGACGGCTGCACCGGGCGGCGCGTGGCGCAGCACCTCCGCATCGCGTCGGGCGCGCTGCTCGGCCGCCTCCGTGGCGTCGCGCGGCCGCGGACCGACAAACCCCGCGATGATTCCCTCCGCCACAGCGCGGTCCATCGGCAACCCGCGCACCGACATCTCCGCGCACAGGAGCTCGGCCGTCGATTCCACCCGCGCCGTGGCGGCGACCTGGGGGCGATCCTCGAGCTGGGCGAGGCGCGCCTGTTGGAGCGCGGCAACCGTCGACGCCAGCTCTGCCCAGCGCTGAAGTCGGTGCGGGGTTTCTCGCCAACCCCCGGCGACCCAGTCGGGTCGGAGGTGGCCGTCAGGCCGGACCGGCTCGCCCGGCTCGCCATTGCCATCGTCAGGGTCGCTGAACAAATCGGCCGGTGCGGTCGTCGGGATGGTTCCCAGCTCGAGTCGATGAAGCTCTGCCCACACACGAGCTGGATCGGCCGCCCATCCGCCAAAGAGGAGCCGATGCACGGCAGTGACATCCCAGGAGGTTGCGATGCGCACGCCGGTGCCGGCGAGCATCGCCGCCGTGTCGTTCGACCAGAGCACCCATCGCGGGTGGAGGGCGTCCTCCACACGTCGGACCGCCGTCGAAGGGTCTTCCGTGGCGAGCGACAGGGACACATCGTCACCGGCCGTGGCCATGCCGAGGCCCACCCCTGGCGCGACCGCCAGGGCGACGAAGTCCCCGCGAGCGACTCCGGCGCGGCGCAACTCCGCAACCACGTCGGGACTATTGATCAGACGCGTCCAGCCCGATGGGATTCACAGAAGGAAACCCGCCCGATCTCACTACCGCCCTCGCCATCGGACGGAGCAGCTCGGTGAGACGATCGGTTCGCTCACCACCGATCTCGGCATACGGCTGGCCGGCGAGACGGTTCGTATCCACCTCGATCCCGGCTCGCATCTCCACGCCGGCGGCCGATGCGACGCCGCTCTCGTCGAGGAGTCCCCGACGCAAGAGCCTCTGTTCGGCGAAGGTCCACTCGTCCTCCGGCCAGTTTCGGCTGGTGCGAAGGATCTGCGCGGGCACCGCACCACTGGCCGCATGCATGACGAGCGCTTCGCAACCATCGAGACCGGCGAAGGCGAGGCAAGCGACGTGGCCGTCCCCGCGGTGCTCTCGCAGCACCGTCAGCAGCTGCCACAGCTGCGCCACCGGATCCTCGGGCACGGCCAGAGCCTGGTTGGCGGCCGCCAGCGGTCGCCCGGCGCACTCGCAGGCCGATGCCGCCAAGTGGGCGATGGGGAGGAGGGCAGGGAGGGTTTCTTCGAGGAGTTGGTCACCGACGGTGCGCCGGAGCGCCGCCGCCGCCGACGCCGCACGGGCGTCGAGCACGGCCTCGACCGAAGCGAGCTCCCAGGCATCGGGGATCGCCCGGTTCGTGCGAGAGGAGTGGAAGTTGAAGAACGTAGAGCGAACCACGCTTGCGGGCGCCGGCCCGAGCGGCGCTGCGCGGAAGGCGAAATAGCACATCCACCACCCCTTCAGGCCGACGGCATCAGCCGCTTCGCGTGACTCAGGGGCGAAGTACGTGAGGGCGTGGAGCGGCTCGAACACTCGCCAGCAGCGGTCGGCGAGGCGGGCGGCGTCACTGTCGGTCATGGTCACCTCCCGGAGAAGTGGGCGTCACGCTTTCGGAGAAGGCAATCACCGGCGTGCTGCTGTTCGGGACCGTTCAACATGACTGAGAGAACGCCGCCGGACCGCGCGAGTACGACGGCCTCCATGAAAGCAACATAATTCAAGCTTCGTGGTACCGCCTCGACGCCGCCGACACCGACCCCGACGACCCTCGGGCCCTCACTCCGAGCACGCCTCGGGGCGGGGAGCCCCGCGCCGGCCCGGGGCTCCGCTCGATCCGACCGCCCCAGAGGGACCCCGGACGCATGCGGCGTCATTCACCGAGGACCCCATAACCGGGGCGATGTCGGAGCTCCGGCGGATCCAGCCGTTCGAGGCTCGCAAGGAGTACGTCTGCCCGGGATGCAACCAGGAGATACGACGCGGGACCGGTCACGTCGTGATCGTGCCCCTTAGCGCACCTGATCTACGCCGGCACTGGCACAACCCGTGCTTGGCACGGGCCCGACAGCACGGATTGCCCTGAGCTGCCACCGACGGCCGCGCCGCGGGCGCACCGCAGGCGGGACCCGGTGGGAAGGGGCGTCCCCACTTGGGCGATACCCTTGGGGGGAGGTGATCGGGATGTGGAGCACCGCTCCGATGCTTGCGGCAGCGGCGACCACCCTGACATCGCGCCAGATTGACGAGATTTGGGTCATCGGCGTGCTGTCCGGGGTGCTCGGTTACTTCTTCGCGGTCTTCAGTCGCCGAGCGACCGGCGCCTACCCCTGGCGCCTGCCCCCGTGGTTCTGGGGCGTGGTTGGACTGCTCTTTCCTCCGAGCCTCATCGTCGAGGCGGTCGCCCGCTGGACGACGCGTCCCGTCCGTCGCGGACCTCGGACCCCGTACGGTTCCCGGAGCTATTTCGGAGCCGAGAAGGCACCACCGGGCCTTCCCGGCAACTCTGAGCGATCGGACGACCCCTGGGGAGCCCCCGGCGAGCCCGGCGCCAGGCCCGAGCCGGCCGCGCCTCGACCTTGGCCGGCGCCCCAGCCCTGGCCGGCACCAAAGGCCTGGCCGGCACCGGGAACACCGACTGAGGGACCGACAGGCGCTCCCGCGGCACCGCCGTGGCCACCTCCGCTCGGCCCGGAGGCATTCCAGCCGCCGGCTGAGTGGCAGCCGCCCCATCCGGGTCAGCCGCCCTATCCGGGTCAGCCGCCGACCGCCGGTCAGCCCTCCTACCCGGGCCAGCCGCCGTACGCGGGCCAGCCGCCGTACGCGGGCCAGCCGCCCTACCCGGGCCAGGAGTACGTGGGACAGGGCTCGCAATCACCGGCCATGGCCGGCCCCGAAGGCTGGATCCCCGGATCGCTCTACGGCTCGTCGCCGCACCCGCAGCCACCGCCCTTGTTTGGCTGGTATCCCGACCCGACGGGTCGCCACGAAGAGCGGTACTGGGATGGACGGCACTGGTCGGACCGCGTGGCCGACAACTCGGTTCGCACCGACGATCCCCTCCACGGGGACCCGGATGACCCCGTAGCGGAAGCAGCTATCGGAGCGGACGTCGCCGAGGCCGACGCCGGCGAGGACGTGCCCACTGACGTCGATGCCAGCGGATCGGCAAGCCCGGAAGAGGTCGAGGGCGACGAACCGCCGGCAGACGGCGAGCCTGACTGAGCGCAGGCAGCGGCGGTACTGGAGGCCCGACCCCGACCACAGGATCGGGCCTGGCCGAAGCCGAGCTGCAACCGCGCCGCCGAACCTCAGAACGCCTGCTCGATGACCTCGACGTCACGACCGGTTACGCAGGCGACGTCGAAACGCACCTCGTCCGGTCTCGATCGCCTCTCCCGCCCGCTGAGATAGGCGGCAGCGAGTCGGCGGAGTCGGCGTTGCTTTGCGACCGTGACTGCCTCTGCAGCAGTTCCGAAACGGTCAGATGTCCGAGTCTTCACCTCGCAGAAAACGAGCACACGGTCCCGACGCACGACGAGATCGATCTCACCCGCGGCCACTCGCCAATTCCGCTCGACAATCTCGTAGCCATGCTGCGAATACCACGCGGCCACGAGCGCCTCGCCGTGGCCCCCGAGCGCCTGACGGCCGCTCGGCACGGCGGTCAGCCGTCCTTCTCGGGCAGCGCCTCCACATTCACGTCCTTGTAGGTGACCACTCGGACCGACGACACGAAGCGGGCGGGACGGTACATGTCCCACACCCAGGCGTCACCGAGCTCGACCTCGAAATATGTAGCTCCCGGCCCACAGTGGGGAGTCACTTTCACGTCGTTCGCCATGTAGAACCGCCGCTCCGTCTCCACGACGTACTTGAACATCGAGAGCACCGCCCGATACTCCTGGAACAGCGCAAGCTCGACTTCGGCCTCGAACTGATCGAGGTCTTCTTCAGCACTCATCAAGCACCTCGGATCTGCGCCAGCCTGCCGCCGGCATCAGGAATCGGCTCGCCGGGCCACACGCTTCTCGGTGACCATTGCCAGGAGCATGTCTC
>Ga0182018_10004161_pt1 | contig 12407 bp, 7 predicted proteins | sample 812P2MmetaG_FD_120490 | JGI IMG/M metagenome (GOLD analysis project Ga0182018, IMG submission 120490) | Permafrost microbial communities from Stordalen Mire, Sweden - 812P2M metaG | ecosystem: Environmental > Terrestrial > Soil > Wetlands > Permafrost | place: Sweden: Stordalen | collected...
CCCCAAATAATTTGTGCGATACCGTTTGTTACGGAGGTAGTAGATAATGTCTTCACTACAAACCAATGTCGTTAAATGTCTCTTGTCAGGTGGTATCTTTTGCACCGTCTTGATCAGTCGCGCGCCTGCTCAGAAGCTGGAATGGATCGAGCCGTCACTGATTGGTCTGCCGCAAGCGCGAACCTCTGCATCGATGGTCTATGACCCCGCAATGGGTGCAACATTGCTTTATGGCGGCAACACCTACAACACCCTCTTCGGGGACACCTGGGCGTTCTCCAAAGCCAAAGGATGGATGCAACTCACACCAGCCGCTTCTCCACCGCCCTTACAAGGCGCGTCGCTGGCCTACGACGCGACGACAGAAACCGTTGTGCTTTTCGGCGGTGGCCTTACTCACATTGGCGAGAGCGGCAGCGACTCGAACCAAACGTGGACGTGGGACGGGGTGACCTGGACTCAGCAGTTTCCTTCGGTTTCGCCTTCGGCCCGTAGTTGGAATGCTACTAACGGAATGGTCTTCGATTCCAAACTTGGTAAGGTGGTGCTGTTTGGCGGAGGCGGCACGACCGTTGCTCACTTCAATGACACTTGGGAATGGGACGGAACAAGCAAAACGTGGACGCAGCAGTTCCCCGCCAACAGTCCGTCTCCGCGAACGGCGACGCTGGCCTACGATGAGACCATAAACGAGGTCATGTTCTTCGGCGGCAATGCTCCCGGTGTCGCCTACGGCGATACATGGACCTACAATGGCGTGGATTGGGTCCAACAGCAGCCGGCGACGTCGCCGCAAATGCGGACGGACAATGGTCTGGCCTTCGATCCAGTCCTCAAGAAAGTCGTGCTTTTCGGGGGTTTGGCCGGTTCTTGCGAAGATTGCGGGGAAGGCCGGTTGAATGACACTTGGTTATGGGACGGAAACAACTGGATCCAGGTGCAAACTCCTAAAAGCCCCAGCCCTAGTTCGGGAACATCCTTTACTTATGCGGAACCACAAGAGGGATGCTGTTATTCGGCGGCTGGGTAACTGACTATCAGTTCACGAATAGTACCTGGCTTTTCCGAATTTTCTGAAGACGCTGCCAGGATGTTAGCGAGGTCCGCCCCGCTAGCGCTGCGCCCAATAGCGGCCGCGAGCTTGCACGACCAGGCCTTTTTGCCGGGTAGTCAGTTGTACCTTGCGCCACTCCGAGATACTCACCGGCTGATCCGACTCATATCCGATGTTATATTGGCTGCGCAACTCCTCCTGAAGTTGCGTGAAGATATCGTCGAGGCTCTGTTTCTTGGAGACCTCGAAGAAGCCGCCGCCGGTTTCCCGCGACATGCGCATCAAGACGTTTTTGCCGTCGGCGCCGCCGCTGAATATGCCGTAGTAGCCCTCATCGGAGAAGAGAATCGAATAGATGAGTGTGTCGGTGCGCTGAGCGGCCTCGATGGCATCCGCGACGCTCGCCTCGCTGCCGGTATCCACGCCATCGGAAAGCACGATGAGGGCTTTGCGGCCGGTCTGATTCCGCATGATTTCCTTGGATGCTTTCAACATCGCATCGTACAGCATGGTGCCGCCGCCGGTCTGGCTTCGTAGATCGTTCATGCTGGGCGTGTCCACGCGCTGCAGCGCATCGCTCAGCTTCAGGAAAGAGGAGGTCAACTCCTGGCGCAGGATCGAGGACAGATCGAATTGCATGATGAATACCTGATCTTTCTTCTCCCGCAGCACCTGCTCCAGAAAGGTGTATGAGGCGATACGCTCCGCTTCCATGACGCGCTTCTGGCTCAAGCTGGTATCTATCATCAGGCCGAGCGTGAGGGGCAAATCGGTCTCCCGCGAAAAATAACGGATGGTTTGCGGACGGCCGTTCTCCAAAACGGAAAAATCGTCTTTGCCCAGGTCGCGAATAAACGCGCCCTTCTTGTTGCGCACGGTCGCCAGCACGTTGACTACTTTGACTTCGGCTTTGAAGGTCGGCTGTTCGTCCTGCGCCGCGCCGCGCGGCGGCTGAACAACGAGCAGCGCCAGCAGCCAGAGGCGGAAGTGTCGCCTGCCCCACCTCATCGCAGCCTCCATGGCTCGGGGCCGTTGGCCAAGTCTGGCATGCGCTCGAATAGTTTCGGATTGTATTTGGCATCGATTTCATAATCGACGTCCCAGATCCATTCGCGCAATCCTCCGATCCACACGACCCTCCCCGGCAGCATCACGCCCTGGAACTCGCGGTATTGCTGCAGCCGGTAGTCGTACTCGACTTTCGGCTTCCGGCCGTGAATTGCAGGGGACAGAACCCGCTCGGGCAGGCCCGCATTGTTGAGAAACAATTTGTAGGCGCGTCCGGCCGCCTGGACCACCAGGACATTATGCCGCACCTCCACCGGCTGTGGCTGGAGCCAGGCGCTTTCCAGCAGGAAAATAAGTTGATTCAGCGCCAGCCGGTCGTATTCCAAAGAGGTCAGATGCCGGGCGTTACGCGGCACGCCGGTGGCGTCCATGGCGACCCGGCCGGCGGTTCCATCCACCACGATCGCGCGCGCGCGGCCGCTGCCCCGTCCTTCAAATTCAAAATAGCGGTCCGGGAAGACGCAGAGCCAATTCGTGGGAGGTCCAGCCAGGTTCACTGGGGCCGGCTTCATGTAGACCGCCAGCGAATGCACGCTGTGGAGCCGGTCGCGGCCGCCCTTCGCCTTCACGGCCCGCTCCCAAACTTCCCGTGGATCGACGTTTGCCGCCAGCGGCTGCCCGGGCGCCCAGGCGCAAGCCCACAGAAGCAGCCCGATGCGCATTCCCATTGCTTCAAGTTACCAGAGTCGTGGCCAGACGCGATACCCTGTAGAGTACGTGAAGCGCACAGACGAGGTGCAGTGTGAGGACATAACCGACACAGCGTCGCCGATGCCCGCGGAAACGGTCCGTCTGGCCGTGATCGTACCCGCTTATCGCCCCGAGGAGAGCCTGCTCGAATTAATCGGCGCCCTTTCGGAAAAATCTATCCCCGCTATTGTCCTGGTGGACGATGGCAGCGGCCCCGATTACCGCGAAGTCTTTCGCCGCGCGGAGCAAGTTCCGAAGGTCCGGCTGGTGCGGCACGCGGTAAATCTCGGCAAGGGCGCCGCTCTGAAAACCGGCATCAACTATGCGCTGTGCGCCTTTCCCGGCTTGCAGGGAGTCGTCACCGCGGACGCCGACGGCCAGCACCATCCCGACGACATCGTGCAAGTCGCCGGTCGGTTCGCAGAGGAGCCGGATCGCGTGGTTCTGGGGACACGCACTTTCAGCGCCGACGTTCCCTTGCGCAGCCGTATTGGCAATGCGGTCACACGCAGCGTGATGCGCACGCTGGTGGGCCAAAATGTCTCGGACACTCAGACCGGCCTGCGCGGCATCCCCGCTCGATTGCTGCCTCACCTGCTGCGGCTGGAAGCCAACGGCTACGACTTCGAGCTGGACATGCTCATCGCGGTGCGGCAGCAAGCCATCCGGATCGCCGAAGTGCCCATCCGGACGATCTATGAACCAGGCAACCGGACATCGCACTTCAATCCGCTCATCGATTCGATGAAGATCTACTTCGTGCTGCTGCGGTTCAGCTCCGTATCGCTGATGACCGCCGCGCTGGACACGTTGGTCTTCTACCTGGCTTACCGCCGCCTGGGAAACGTAGCCGCCTCGCAGGCTCTCGGGAGACTGGTGGCGGTAGCGTTCAATTACTCCATGGTGCGGCGGGCCGTCTTTTTTTCCAAGTTGCGGCATGCTTCGGTGTTGCCGAAGTATCTCCTGCTGGTATGCGTGAGCGGCGCCGCTTCCTACGCTGGCATCCAACTGTTGAACTCGCGTTTTCATGTCCAGTTGCTCCCCGCCAAGCTGTTAGTCGAAACACTCCTGTTCTTCGCCAACTTCGCCATTCAGCGCGACTTCATTTTCGGCAAGAGTCCCGTGGGGGCCGGCCAGCGGCGCTGGATCGGCCGGGTCCCGTCCTGGATTCCGCGCGCGGTGCTGGCAGCCTCCGCCGTCGCGTTGCTGGGGGTTGTCTGGCATGGTTTCCGCGCCGAGCCGCTGTTGCGGGATCCGGGTTGGACGCAACTTGGCCGCTATCGCTTGATTCACTACACCAAGATTTATTGGACGGCGAGTCTGGCAATCCTGCTGATCGTTCCGTCCGCCTTCGCGCCCATTGTGGCTGTCCTGATCGTGGCCGCGACGACCATCGCCATCGGACCGATAGCGCTGCTGGCGGTGGCGGCGTTTTTGATCTCCTCTTGCGCGTTGGGTTCGAAGCTGCTGGGCGCAAGCGACGACTCGTCCGCGGATAAGCAGCTCTGCGCCACGCTGCTGGGCATCGCGGTTTATATCTTTCTGATGACGTTTCTGGCGCGCCTGCCGGTGAATTACCCAGCGGTTTACCTGATCCTGCTGGCGATTCCGGTGCTGATCGATATCCGCGGCGTGGGGCGGCGGCTGGTTTCATGGGGTAGCGCGCTGGTGCGATCCCGTCCGCGCCCGCGGCCACAGGTAGCGGCGTTCGCGTTACTGGTTTTCGTGCTCGGCATGCACTGGTTAATCGTGCCCCAGCCGGAATCCAGCGCGGACGGCCTGGCCATGCATCTGGCAATACCCGCTAATATCGCCCAGAACCACGTCTTCACCTACCGGCCCGGCCGCATTCTTTGGTCCGTAATGCCGATGGGGGCGGACTGGTGTTACACCATGGTCTACCTGCTCGGTGGAGAGTTCGCCGCGCGGCTGCTGAACTTTGCGATGTTACTGCTGGTGGAGGCGCTGCTCTATCGCGCCGTGCGCCGCTTCGTAAGTCCGGCGATCGGATTCGTGATTCTGGCGTTGTTTGCGAGTACCTCGCTCGTGCAACTGGTCACCGGCTCGCTGCTGGTGGAGAACTTCCTGGCCGCCATGGTTGTGGGCATGGCCATGGCGATTTGGCAGTTCGGCGACACAGGCCAGAGGCGCTTCCTATATGCCGCGGCTGTACTGGGCGGGACAGCGCTCGCGACCAAACTCGGCGGGCTGCCGTATGTTGCGGCGGCGTTGCCGGTCGCGGCAATCGAAGTCCGCCGTCAATGGGAACGCCTGGGTTCCAGACCGGCGCTCTCCAGCGGCATCGCCGTCGCCGTGCTGCTCGCCGCCGCGCTGCCCACTTACATGATCGCCTGGCAGATGACTGGAGATCCGGTATTTCCGTTCCTGAATCGGAAGTTTCCGTCGCCGCTGGTGGACCATGCCGCAACGTTCGTGGATTACCGCTTCAACCAACCAATCGAATTCCGCACGCCGTACGACCTGACATTTCACAGTAATCGTTACAGTGAAGGGCGGCCTGGCTATCTCGGCTTTCATTACCTGCTGCTAGTGCCGCTAGGCTTGATCGCGCTGCCGGCTGTCAGGCGCCGCCCCGCGTTGGGCGCGGCGGCGATATCGATCGCTGGAGCTCTGATTGTCCTCAAGCTCTTGCCCAATGCCCGCTATCTATATCCTTCTCTGCCGCTGATGCTGGTACCGCTGGCGGCTCTATTAGGCTGGTTGACGCCGGGCGTTTTGAGACGCGCGCTGATTACGCTCGCCGTCGCCTGTGTGTTCCTCAATACGTGGTTCCTGCCAGCTTCGAACTCCTATCACGCCGATTTCTATGAACAGGCCCCCTTATCGCGCGGGATGCGACAGGTTTACATTCACAAGAACGCACCCATGCGGGAGATCGGCCAATACATGAATCGCAAACACCCCGGCGCTCCGATTTTCCTGGCTGAGAGCAGCGAACTATCCGCATTCAACGCCGAAGTCTATGCGAATGGCTGGCACCAGTATGACGTATGGGTCCGTCTGCGACGCGCGCGCAGCCCGCTGGAAATCGCCGGCATTCTGGATCGATGGAACGTTCACTACGTAGCGGCACCCAAGCCGGGCTTTGGCTCCGCCATGAACCCTCGACCATTGGAGGACTTTCTCACAGACTGCGTCACCCCGGAATTCCAGGCAAGTTGGTTGTTCCTGGCGCGCATCGAAAATAGTTGCCGGTCAGCCGCCGAGGCCCGCGCGCCGTTGACCGTTTCACCCGGAATATACGACGACTCCGACCCCGCCATCGTATTTCAGGGGGCTTGGCTTCAGGACAAGGTATGGCCTCAAACATACTTCCATACCGTAACCTATACCAACTTACCGGGCTCCAAAGTTCGCTTTGCATTCAGGGGTGCGATGCTGACCTATGTTTATACCAGGGCGGCCAACCGTGGCAAGGCGGATATTACCATCGATGGCGTCCGCAGGGCTACCCTGGATCTTTACTCTCCCAGCGCCGAATGGCAAAGCCGGACAAGCTTCAAAGTGGCCGCTGGCCAGCACCTTGCCGTCATTACCATATTGCCGGACAAGAACCCGAAATCCGCCGATCGATTTATCGATGTGGATGCCTTTGAGGTGCAATAGCGGCATGCGCGCGGATATGTTGCCGATGGCGTTCATTTCCGGGATTTCCGGGCGAGGCGGCTCCGGCTAAATGGTTACCCTCGGTTGTTTGGGCCGTATATGTCAGCTACAGGCTCGGGATTGGGCAGCTCCCAAAAGCTACTGCAAAGGCGTCTGCGCGGAGACCACCTGCCCGTCGTCTGTCAGCGTCAACTGGGCAGAGGTCCCTTGCGGGAGCGCCGCGGGCATCTGAGCGTTCACCTGATATAGGCCCACATATCCAGGCACGAGTCCCGAAAAGGTTACATTCATCGAAGCGCTTCCGAGACTAAGTTGGGGAGTAATGATCGTGGTGGCCAGCGAACCGGGCGCCGGATCGCCGCCGAGTGGCACATCCGGCGTTACAGCGCCGAGACCGATGGCATAGATGGAGATGTATTCACCAGCGGCCGGGGCGTTCCCCGGGGCCACCACGGAGCCGTCCGCGCGCACCACAGCCAGAATGGCGGGTGAGGTCGTCCACGTATCTGCGCTGAGCGTATTGCTCATCGCCCCCGCGGTGGATACAACCACGCTTGAGATGCCGGCCGGAAGGTCCCCGGGCATCTGTATCTGGATCTGGCCTGCCGAAGTGGATAGCAGCGGAGCGCGCACGCCTTCTACGGCCACGAAGGTGCCTCCGAGAATGCGCGGTAGCGGGATATCCGCGGCTTGCGCCGATGGTCCCATGCCCGTTCCCGTGATACTCGCCAACGCCCCTGGGGAAAGCTGTCCATATGAAGCGCTTGCGGCATCCATTTCGGCGAGTTGAATCTGCGGGTTTGCCGCGACGGGCTGATAGCCGGCGGTGACCAACGACTGAAGAACGTATCCCAACCGTATCGCAATGAACGTATACATCTCTTCGATGCCGCTCTCGAAATCTTCCGTTCCGCACGGTACAGGCCCGGCTCCGCTATGATCGCACTGCTTATTCGGGTCGTTCAGAGCCGCGCTTTGAATAACGCCGTACTCCCGGGTGATCTCCGAATCCGCCCAGCCGCCAGTGCCACCGAAGAGCGTCGCTGCCCTATTGAGCTCGCTAAGGTAGACCGCCTGATAATCCGCGAACCCATACAGAGCCTGGGCCAGAATATTGATGTTAGTCCCATTGGTGACGCCATCCAGGATGCCCCGGTACGCAGTGGAGAGTGTCCTGTCTTTATCCCAGGCAATCATCTGATAAAGCGTGGTTCCCTGGAACTGGTAGAGGTAAAAGTTATTGAGCCCCGATATGCCATCCAGGACGCCGTCCTCCTCGGCGAGCACATTTTCGGTCGCGCAATACGAGAGAAACAATTTCGGATCCATATACGGCGCCAGGCCGCCGATGTAAGCAGCCTCATTTGAAGTGCTTTGATTGACGGCCTGAATAAAGTTCACGAACGTTTGCAGATCCGGGGACGTCTGATCCGTCTTGAGGTCCAGAAATTGCGAATAGGAGGACGTGGCTGTCCCGAGATTACCGAACTCGTAGTCGTCTCCGTACTCCCACTCGTACAAATATCCGCCGTTTTCTCCAAAATCTCTTGCCAGGAACGTTTCGTCTTCGTGCTCAATGATGTAGTAAAAGCCAAGAAGTTGGCCGTTAATGAAAAGTTGCGCGGGGGCTTCGCGGGGTGCGGGAAGTCCCATTTTGCGGTAAAGCTTCATGGAGATCCACTCGTGCAAGTTAGAAGGATCTTCGTTGTTAGCCTTCAGGACAATAAACCCAAGACCGAGAAAGGTCTGCGTCGAAGTGTAGTGGGCGAAATTGAAGTCCAGGTTCGGTTTCACCGGGCTGCGGCTGCCATCGCCCCCATGCGAGCGGATACCGAAGTCCACTGACATACCGTTCCATGTCATGGTCGCGTGATAGTAGGTATTCGCCGTGTAGTTCTGTTGCAGGGACGCCCAATCCGACGCAGCCATGGTGACATTGATCGCCTGCACTTGGGTGTCGTCAAAAAGTGCATTCGCTTCCGTTTGCCCGAACAGTGCGCCGCTGGACAGTTGGAAAAACAGGATTGGAGCGAGACAAAAGACATAGTACGCCGCGTATCTCTTTAACATATGTTTAACATTCCTTCGATCGGCCTGAATGGTGCATTTAGACGCCTGGTAACTGTCCAGTATACACGCCAGCCGTCATCCTTTGATCCGCTCAGTTCACGGCCATCGTGACCGTGTTCAGCCCGGATGTGCCTGCCACGCTCATAGTCACTGGTACCGCCGCTCCCGGCGTAACGCCCGCCGGCACCTGCGCGTCGATCTGCATCACTCCAGCCACCAATCCCGGAGCCGCGCCTTGATAACCGACTGTCGCCGGCTGGCCCCCGATGGTCACCGAGATAGACGCCACAGACAAAGGCAGATTCGTCGCGGAGACTATCGTTCCATCGGCCACCGGAGGACTGAGAAGTCCTGCGCCGGTGGCATAGATCGTGATCGACGACCCGCGCGCCGCCGGATGCGCCGGCGAATTGACGGACAAATCGCCGTTCAAGATCGCGCCTTGCCCCGATGCGCCTATCACAAATATTGCCGGCGCGGCCGCCGACACCGGCAGCGTGGCGCTGAACGTCGCGCCGCCCGGCGCCGAGACCTGCATCAGCGTTGTGGACTTACCCGCCACGGCGAAGGGCACCACCGCGTCGATCTGGCCCGCCGCGGCGTACAACAGCGGCGCCAGATTGCCATCGAAGCTGACCGCCAGACCCCCGAGTGAAGTGGCCACCTTTCCCGATTCCAGCGCGAGTCCCACTGGAGCGGACGGGCCGATGCTGGCGCCAAAGATCGTGATCAGCTCCCCCGGCGCAATCGCGGAACTGGTGAAACTCGCCGCACTCACCACGGCCGCGATTCCGGGAACGGGCAGTAAGCCGTAGACAGCCACCTGACTCGAATCGGTCGGGACGTAGACCTTACCATTAGCCACCGTCGGATTGGCGAATTTCGCGAAGCTGCCCAGCGTATCGCGGGCGCCCTGCATGTCGCTGTTCCAGAGTTCCTGGCTCACATTCATGGCGTCGAAAGCGTGCAGCGCGCCGGGCGCGGGTAAAGTTCCGTTGGAAATGGTGGTGGCCCAGAAAATGCCGCTTCCCGGCACGAAAGCGTTGGACGATACGGTCATGCCGCTGAAGGGCAGCGCATTCGCGGCCGAACTATTGATCGCCAACGGTGTGGTATTGAATATGCCGTTCTGCATCTGAAATTCGCGTAATGCATCGTCGTGTCCCCAGATATAAAGAACGGGGCCATCGGGCCGATTCCAAAGAGCCGCGTTGAAGATTGCGAATTTGCCGCTGGGAACCGCCTGAAACACCTGTAGCGCATCCGTGTCCAGAGCTTGGTTGCCCATGTCCGTCCGATCGACCAGCGCGACCAGGCCCGCCTTGCCGCCGGCGATCAGAAGATTGGTCCCCGGCACGAGAATCGGGCCGTTGGAGCCGAAGTCCAAATCGTCGTCGGTCCAGGTGGCGTACTCCGCTGGGGTGAACCAATCCGTAACGCCCAGCGCGGGAGTCAAGCGCAGCACCGTCTCGCCCCACGACATGACGCCGTCATAATTGCCATTGCCGGTCGAGCAATAAATATTTCCGTTCGGGTCGGCGGCCAACCCCCGGCCACTTTGCCAAATCGCGGCGCCGGAAGCCGAGGACGTGGTATTGAAAACGCCGGTTTGCTGCGGCAGGTCCGCGGCATTATAGGCGACGATCCAGCCGTGCCAGGGAGGGTCGTCGCCATGCGATCCGAATCCGGCGTAAATCGAGCCGTTGGCGAGCAGCAATCCGGGCCTTTGAATGTGATACGCCGGCAGGAGCGGAAGCTCCCCATCGACCGCATCCCCCGTGCCTCCCCACCCGGTCCCCGCGACGCTCGCCCGGATTTGCACGGGCCCGTTCAACTTTTCACTTCCGGTCGAAAGGTCCAGCGCATGCAAGAAAAAGGCAGCGCTGCCGCCTGCCAGGGTCTCATTGACGACATAAATCGTGTTGCTCGCCGTGTCGATTACGGGTGTGCTGAGAATCCCTACCTCGTTCAGGATGTCGGTGTAAGGCAGCGCCCCCGGTATGTCGAAGGAGACCGGATCGACCGCGCTCCCCAGATTCACTTGCCACAGGGGCGCGGTCCCGTTGGTTGCATCCGCGTCGAAGGCGTACACGCTGTTGTGCATGGTGGCCACGTAGAGCGCGTTCAGCGTGCCTTTTCCGGGCATGCTCAGGGCGTGCACGTAGAGCGGCTGCGCGTAAACCTGACCATCCACCGGATAGTTGTAGAGCCGGCCGAACTGGGTGGGATTCACATTGTTGGTATTCAGAATCCCTTCATTCAGGTTGGCGTTGGTGCGGTTGTTGTCATAATTCGCCGTGAGCACGTCCACCTGCGCACGAACCGCGCTGGCGGAGGTTGCGAAAAAAGCCACGATTACGATGCGTCTGTCCATGGTTGTGTCAAATGTGTTAAACGATGATAGGCGAGCCGGTTAGGTTACACCATCGGCGAAGGGGAAATTCACCAGATTTGGATTACGGTATACTTCCCATATGCGCGGCTGGCCCCAGGGGCCGGTCCCCCGGAGGTGCGATGATCACTCGAAGAGGTTTTGCCGCGCGCATCGGCGCGGCCATGGCAGTCGGAAAGATGCTGCCGGAGATGGCCTACGCGCAGCGCGCCATGATCCAAGGCGACCTGCCTAAGGACATGGTGTGGCTGAACGCCAACGAGAATCCCCTGGGCCCGCCGAAATCGTCTCTGGCCGCCATGGCGGAGGTGCTGCCGGCTTCGGGCCGGTATCACTACCAGGAAGTCCGCGACTTTTACGCGGCCCTGGGGCGCAGCGAGGATCTGCAGCCGGAGAATGTCCTGGTGGGTTCCGGATCGACCGAAATGCTGCATGCGTCCGTGGAGGCGTTTACCGCGCCCGACCGGCCCCTGATCGTCATGTACCCGACCTACGAAGGTCCGCCGGAAGTGGCGCGCGCCATGCACCGGCAGGTCGTCCAGGTACCGCTTCTGCCGGACTACTCGGCAGACGTCCGCAAGCTCGTCGAGGCCGCGGACAAGGCGCATGGCGGCATGATCTACATGTGCAACCCGAACAACCCCACGGCTTCCATTACGCCGAAGGCTGAGGTGGCGTGGCTCGTGCAAAACCTGCCGTCCGACACCATTTTGTTGATCGACGAGGCCTATATTCATTTTGGCGAATCGACGGACCTGGAGACCGCGCTGCCATACGTGCGGCAAGGCAAGAACGTGGTGGTGGCGCGCACGTTCTCGAAGATCTATGGCATGGCGGGCGTGCGCGCCGGATTTGTGTGCGCCCGCCCGGAATTGATCGAGCGCATGCGGCCGTTCCGCAACAACGTGCTCTCGGTCATCGCCATACGCGCGGTGCTGGCCGCGCTGACGGAATCGCGCACGCTGATTCCCGAGCGCCGCGCCATCAATGCGGGCGTGCGCCGCGAAACGTGCGCCTGGCTGCGGGAACGCAAGGTGCCTTACATCGATACGCAGGCGAACTTCATGATGATCGACGTGGGCCGCAACGCGCGTGAGTTCATCGCCAAGATGCCGCCATGGGCGTCGCCGTGGGGCGGCCCTTCCCGCCGCTTGATAACATGCTGCGCGTGACTATCGGCACCGATCCGGAGATGCAGAAATTCCGGGATGTCTTCTGGCGTGTCTATCAAGGTTAGGCAGGTGTCCCACTTCTGGGGACACGAGCGTCGCTGTCGCGCCGCGGAGGGGCACGCGGTGTGGCTTTGCTCAGGTCACCGGCTGCGCTCAACGTTTTTTTTTAAAATCTTCGATAAAGATGAAACGTTCGGCTGTTTTATTTCACTACCACTAATCGGCCGAGTTAGCCACTCGCCAGGTTGAAAGATTTCCTGTTCCAAGCAAGAAAACCTTTGACTTACTTCTCCCGACGTGGTACTTTTTCTCACAGCGCTAAGCGATATCCACC
>Ga0182018_10004163_pt1 | contig 12404 bp, 11 predicted proteins | sample 812P2MmetaG_FD_120490 | JGI IMG/M metagenome (GOLD analysis project Ga0182018, IMG submission 120490) | Permafrost microbial communities from Stordalen Mire, Sweden - 812P2M metaG | ecosystem: Environmental > Terrestrial > Soil > Wetlands > Permafrost | place: Sweden: Stordalen | collected...
ACGCTCTACTACCCGAAATGGATTCCTGGCGAACACTCGCCGAGCGGACCGATCGCAGATCTGGCCGGCCTGAAGTTTGAAGGCGGCGGGAAGATAATCCCGTGGAAGCGCGACCTGCTCGACGTGTTCACATTCCATTTGGAGATTCCGCCTGGCGTGAGCGAACTCGAAGCGACGTACGATTACATCGAGCCGGAGGGCGAGTCGGCGACTGACAAGCTGACGGTTCTCGAATGGAACGCGGTGCTGCTTTACCCGGCAGATACTCCAGCCGAACAACTGAACTACGAAGCGACTCTGTTGCTGCCGGAAGGATGGAAGTTCGGTACTTCCCTTCCCATCGCCAGCGCGGCCGGCAACAAGATCGCATTCAAGCCCATCTCGCTCGACCTGCTGGTCGATTCACCGGTGATTGCCGGGGAGTTCTATCGCGCCATTGACATTACGCCCGCAGGCGAGCCGATTCACCATGAACTCGATCTCGTAGCCGACAGCGAAGCAGCCCTCGCCATCAGCCCCGAGACCGAGAAGGGAATGACCAACCTGGTGGCTGAGTCGGGCAAGCTTTTCGGCGCGCGACACTACCGCGACTACCACTTCCTGCTGACTCTGAGCGATCATGTGGCGCACTTCGGCCTTGAGCACCATGAGTCAAACGACAGCCGGCTGCCGGAGCGCGTGCTGCTCGGACCCGGGGCAGGCTATCTGGTTGGGGGCCTGCTTTCGCATGAGTTTATGCACTCGTGGAACGGGAAGTTCCGCCGCCCCGCCGACCTCACTGCTCCGTACTATGAGCAGCCGGAGGAGACTGACCTGTTGTGGTGCTACGAAGGGCTGACGGACTACCTCGGCCCCCTGCTGGCCGCCCGCAGCGGCTTGTGGACCAATGAGCAATACCACGACTACATGGCGAGCATTGCGGCTGCGCTAGGACCGGGGCGGCCGGGCCGAACCTGGAGACCCTTGCTCGATACTGCCATCGCGGAACCGGAACAAGGCCCTTCTCGCGGTCCAACCGGCTGGTTCAACTGGCGGCGGGGGGTGGATTACTACGATGAGGGCGACCTGATTTGGCTCGAGGTGGCCACCATCATCCATCATGAAACCGGCGGCAAGAAATCGATCGATGATTTCACTCAGGCCTTCCACGGCGGCCCGAACAACGGCCCCGAGGTGAAGACCTACACATTTGAGCAACTGATGACCGCCCTGAACGCGATTGCGCCCTACGACTGGACGGCATTTTTCCGAGCCCGCCTGGATTCAACTTCCGCGGAAGCGCCTGTGGGCGGCATCGAGAATAGCGGATGGAAGGTTATCTACAATGACAAGCCGCTGAAGCTGGAGGGGCGGCGCAACAACTTCAGCCAACTCTACTCAATCGGGTTGCAGTTGAAAGAGGACGGGACTGTGATCGATTCCATTGTGGGCAGTCCAGCCTTCGAGGCCGGAATCTCTTCGAACATGAAGGTGATGGCCGTGAATGATCACGTCTACACGCCGGACGTGCTGTTGGATGTTATCAAGGCTTCTAAAGACAGCTCCCAACCCATCTCGCTTCTTGTTGAGTCCGACGACTATTTCCGGACCTTCCATGTGAACTACCACGGAGGCGAACGGATTCCCCATCTCGAGCGCGTCGAGCAGAAACCGGACTATCTCGACGAGCTGATCAAACCGCACGCGACCGCGAAGTAGTCCGTCCGTCGGAGCTGGCTTTCGAAACGGACGGAGAACTCAGCGCTCGTCACGCCTAAAAGCAACCGCCCCACCCTCTGCGAATGGGGCTTTTGCTGTTTGCAACCAACGGGAGCGGGCTGCCCCACCGCAGGTGGTCAGTCGTAGTATTCGAGGCCAAGGTGCGTGATCAAGTCCGCGCCCATGATGTGCCGCAGCGTGTTCTTCAGCTTCATCGACTGAATAAACAAATCGTGCTCGGGGTAGAGCCCTTCGGCGGTCTGCGGCGATTTGAGATAGAAGCTCAGCCACTCCTGAATGCCGATCGACTTGAGCGACGGGGTGCGCTTGGCAAGGTCGAGGAACAACACCAGGTCGAGCGCAATGGGTGCGGCTAGGATCGAGTCACGGCACAGGAAGTTCACCTTGAGCTGCATCGGGTAGCCGAGCCAGCCAAAGATGTCGATGTTGTCCCAGGCTTCCTTGTCGTCGCCGCGCGGCGGGTAATAGTTGATGCGGATCTTGTGGTAGATGTCCTTGTAGAGATCGGGATAAAGCTCGGGCTGAAATATGTACTCGAGCGAGCCGAGCTTCGACTCTTCTTTTGTCTTGAACGACTGCGGATCGTCGAGCACTTCGCCGTCGCGATTGCCGAGGATGTTGGTGGAGAACCATCCCGAAACACCAATCATTCTCGCCTTGAAGGCGGGCGCGAGGACCGTCTTCATGAAGGTCTGGCCGGTCTTGAAGTCCTTGCCGCAGATGGGCGCGGAGTTCTTCTTCGAGAGCTCGATCAGAGCCGGCGTATCCACCGTGAGGTTTGGCGCGCCGTTGGCGAAAGGCACTCCTTCGCTCAGTGCCGCATAAGCGTAAATTTGCGAGGGCGCGATGCCGATGTCGTCGGTCTTGAGACCCTTTTCAAACGCGGCAAGCGACTGATGCACGGCAGTAGGCTCGAGGAAGATCTCGGTTGATCCGGCCCAGATCATCACCACGCGATCGACAGTTTTCTTGAAGTTACGAATATCGGCGATGACCTGGTCGGCCAGGTCGCGCTTATTCTTGCCCTTCTTCACGTGCGTGCCGTGGAGCCGCTTGACGTAGTACTGGTCGAAAACGGCCGGCAGCGGCTTGATGGTTTCGAGGTAGGGCTTGAGCTTGGCCAGCGTCTCCTTGTCGAGAACGGCTGCGTGCGCGGCGGCTTCGTACACGTTGTCCTTGAAGATATCCCAGCCGGTAAAAACGACGTCGTTCAAGTCGGCAATCGGTACGAAGTCCTTGATCAGCGGAGACTTGTTTTCGGTGCGCTTGCCCAGGCGAATGGTGCCCATTTGCGTGAGAGATCCAATGGGTTTGGCCAGTCCGCGCCGCACGGCTTCAACGCCGGCAATCATTGTGGTGGCAACAGCGCCCAGGCCCACCACCATCACGCCCAGCTTGCCCTTCGCCGGCGCGACCTTGCTGGATGCTTTGCGCCCTCCAGCGCTCTTCTTCTTCGTTGCCATGTATTGATCCCTTTCCTTCGCTTGTTTCAACGGTTGAAGTCTTACCCGAAAATGGGAGCTGGATCTTCGCTGTGCAATCACCAAATCCAACCCCACGCTCCCCGCGATCCTGCCCGCACCAATGCGGTCATGACCTCAGGAGCTCTTTTGCCCTCGCGCCCTGATGACGTGGCTCCAGATAAACCAGACGACGCCCAGCGCCAGTGCTCCGACCACGATCAGATGAAACCGATGAAACCACTCATGCATTCGCGGGTCTGTATCCCACGCTGCCCCCAGCTTCATGCCAGCCCAGGCCAGGCAGAAGTACCAGATCAGCGAACCCACCGTGGTGTAAATGTGAAAACGGAGACGTGACATCCTCGCGATCCCCGCGGGGAAAGCAACGTATGTCTGCACGATTGGCAGCATGCGGCCGATCAAAATCGTGATCGAACCGTAACGATCGAAAAAACCGCTCATGCGATCCAGATCGTGATGGCTCATCAGCACCCATTTGCCGTACCGCTCGACCAATGGCCTGCCGCCCTTTGCGCCAATCCAATAAGCAATTGCGGAGCCGATATTGCAGCCAATTGTTCCCATGATGGCCACTAGAATGAGGTTGAAACGGCCCTGATGGACAAGGTATCCCGAGAACGGCAGAATCACTTCCGACGGGATCGGGATGCCGGATGAATTGAGAGCCAAAAGCGCGACGATCCCCTTGTATCCGCCAGCGCTGATAACGCTTTTGACCCACTCTCCGAGGAGCGCGATAAATTTTTCGATCATGCCTTAGCGAGTATAGCCGGTACATTTTGTCATTGCTGTCGCGATGCTGCTGTTTGCCGCTCCCGAGCCGGCAAGTTCCCTTCCATTCAAGGAATTCGCGCGATTTACGGTTTTCTTTAAAAGGTCTATATATCATAGTCACTATGGTATAAATGTCACAGGAAACCAGATGGCAAGAAAATACTCGATGCGCTGTTCGATTGCCAGCACACTCGACATCATCGGCGACCGCTGGACGATCCTCATCCTGCGCGACCTGTTCCTGCACCCGACACGGCGCTTTCAGGACTTTGAATCCAGCCTTCCCGGGCTCACCCCAAGCGTGCTATCGGCCCGCATCAAAGAACTAACTGCGCACGGCATCCTCACCAGCCGTCTCTACGCCGATCATCCGCCACGGCCGGAATACATGCTGACGCGTAAAGGCCGCGCGCTGAACCCCATTCTCATTGCCATGAAGGCCTGGGGGGAGCAGTACGCCGCCTTCGCTCCGGGAGCCGCAAGCCTGGAGAGCGATCTGCGCAACTGACCGGGATAGCTTTGTTAGGATGAAGCAGTCCGCAACGAGGTATGCTCCGTGCCCGAGTTCTCGCCAGTCCCCCTCACTCTTGAAGGCTCTGCTGTTCTCCACCAGTTCTTCCGCTTCGACTGGAAGGCCTGGCGGTCCTGCGCGGACGACGAACGTAAAAAGATTGCCGCCGATGCTGTCAGGGCACTCCAAAGTCTGGAGCGGCCAACCGCCGACGCGCCGGCCCATAGCGCCATATTCTCGCAGCTCGGGCACAAAGGCGACCTCATCTTTATCCACTTCCGCGAGAACTTTGAGCAGCTGAACCAGGTGGAGCTCGATCTGGCGCAACTGCCAATCTATGACTTCATTGAGCTGCGCCACTCGTATGTTTCAGTGGTCGAGCTGGGACTGTACGAGTCTAGCCGCAAGACCTGGGAGTCTGCGGCCGCCAAGGGGCTAGAGCCCGGTTCGGCGGAGTTTCAGGATGAGGTGAACGAGAGCATGAAGCGCGCCGCAACAGCGATGGCGCCCAGGCTCTTTCCAGCAATCCCCAATGCTAAATACTTCTGCTTCTATCCGATGGATCGGCTGCGCGGCGAAGACAAGAACTGGTACTCGGTGCCCTTTGCCGAGCGCCAGCGAATGATGCACCTGCATGGCATGATCGGGCGCAAGTACGGCGACGTGGTAAAGCAGATTATCTCCGGTTCGATCGGCATGGACGATTGGGAGTGGGGCGTCACGCTCTTTTCCGAGGACCCGGTGGTCTTCAGGAAGCTAATCTACGAGATGCGATTCGACGAGGTGAGCGCGGTGTATGCGCTCTTCGGGCAGTTCTACCTCGGCATTCGGCTGCCGATCGAAAAGCTGCCGGATTGGTTGAGCGGCAAACTGCAGACAGCCCGGTGTTCAATCTGATGCAAAATCCGAAGCCTGAATAGAGTGCAAATCTCTGCGGAGATCTCCCAACATGGGCAGCAAGAAAGCGTCACAACTTGCCGATGCTCTCAACCACCAACTCGTCGTACGGTTTTCGAGTGCGTATGAACCGGGATGGGTTGACGGCTTCGTGTTGGACATTGGGCCAAAATTCTTCTTACTCGCGGTCATTGATGAATACCAGAAGCTCAACGGGTTTCATTGTTCGCGCATTTCAGAAATGCGCAGGCTGAAAGTGCCCGCACCGTACGCGGACTTTGTCGTTGCTGCACTCCGAAAACGAGGTCAGATCATTCGCAAGAAGCCGAACATCAACCTCTCTTGCCTACTTGAAGTTCTGCAAACGGCAAATCGGCTCTTTCCCCTCATCACAATTCATAGAGAAAAGACAAGACCCGGCATCTGCGAGATCGGGCGCGCAGTTTCCATAAATGAGGACCGCCTACTCCTGCACGAAATCGGTCCAGATGCAATTTGGGATGAGGAACTTACCTCAGTTCCGTTGCGCGAAATCACCCGCGTAGAGTTTGGGGGTGGCTACGAAGAAGCCCTTCAACTGGTCGGCGGAAAACCAAAGAGGATTAAGAGTCAATCCAAATGAGTCTGGTTAAAATATTGCTCAGCCAGTGCAGCAAGCCCAAAGGCTGGCACGGCCGAATTACTCTGCGGAATATGAACCGTGGCCATGCTGCGCTGACGGCATGGGGATTGAGTCATGTTTCGATCCAAAGCCGCGACACGATTCTCGATGTGGGTTGTGGTGGAGGGGTTACAGTAGCTCGCCTGGCCACTTTGGCGCCCGAGGGCAAGATCTATGGGATCGATTACTCAGCGGAGAGCGTTGCCGCGTCCCGCAAGGAGAACCAGGAGAAGAGAGCTCTTGGCCAGGTCGAGATCGTCCTGGGTTCCGTCTCGCATCTGCCCTTCCCCGACCGCATGTTCGATCTTGTCACCGCCGTGGAGACGCACTACTTCTGGCCTGACTTGATCGCTGATGTGCGAGAGGTTCAACGCGTATTGAAGCTTGGCGGAACGTTTATTCTCATTGCGGAAGCCTACAAAGGAGGCAAATACGATGAGAGGCTCAAGAAGCTGGACAAGTTGCGCGGAGATCTGAAATTTGCTCACTTGAGCATCGCCGAACACCGCGACCTGTTTTCAAAAACTGGCTTCTCCGATGTCCAGGTTTTTGAGGATTACGAGAGAGGCTGGGTGTGCGCCAGAGGCAGAAAACTACTTTAGCCGATTCCGCGAGGATCCCGATGCCCGCAAGCAGTCAGTCCAGGAAAACGAACCTCAAAAAAAGATCAGCGTCACCGGGCAAAGCTAATACGAAGCGCGGCGACCTCGCACCCGAGCGCATCGCCGGCATTCTCAGCGGCCTGGATGAAGCTTACCCCGAGGCTATCTGCGCGCTCATTCACACATCGCCGTGGGAGCTGCTCGTGGCGACCATCTTGTCGGCGCAATGCACGGACGTCCGCGTGAACATGGTCACGCCGGAGCTGTTTAGGCTATTTCCTACACCGGAGGCGTTGACTAAGGCAACTCTGGCGCGACTGGAAGCGTTGATTCGCACAACCGGGTTCTTCCGCAACAAGGCCAAGTCGATCAAAGGTGCTGCGCAAAAGGTTGTGGCGGACTTCGGGGGAAAAGTGCCGGAGACCCTGGAGGAGCTGATTACGATTCCCGGCGCCGCGCGCAAGACGGCGAACGTGGTGCTCGGTGTCTGCTTCGGCAAGGCCGAGGGTGTGGTGGTGGACACACACGTCTTTCGGATTGCACGGCGGCTCGGCCTTGCCAAAGGGGACACGCCACAAAAGGTTGAGCAGGAGTTGATGCGGGTTCTGCCGCAGGATCGCTGGATCGCGTTTTCGCATCAGCTAATCCACCATGGGCGCCAGGTTTGCTTTGCGCGCAAGCCACAATGCGATCGTTGCAACCTGGAGCAACTGTGCCACGCGAAGGACAAGACGTGGTCGAGCTAATCGCCGCGAATTCACCGCATCAACTCAGGTTTCAACAACGCCGTAGGGTTCCGTAGACGCGCTCGCCCGCGCTAAAATATACGGTTATGGGATTTCCGATTAAAGTGTGCGTTGTGTGCGGTGAGGAGTTTGAGTTGCGGCCCGGTAAACCAGGATTCGCGAACCGCTGCCCAACATGCAGCGAGCCGGAAGAAGAAGGCACAACCGCTGCAGGGGCTGATCCGCTGAGCGGGGATCGCGAGGCTGCCGCGGCCCGCCGAAAGGCCATGCGCGACATGCTCTATCGCAAGGAGAGTTGACCGGTATTCTGTCCGGAATCCCGCTCGGAAGCATCAGACTGCAGCAAAATACTCTGCCGCGGCTTCGACCAATCCAGGGATGTCGGAGACCTCGGCCTCTGCCGCTGGTTCCCAACCCTGCTCGCGAAGAGTCCTGCTCGTGATGGGCCCGATGGAAATGGCCGCAACTCCAGGGAACGGCCAGGCAAGCTCAGCAGCCGTGGCCGCTGCCTTCAGGTGCGTCACGCTCGTTGAACTCGTAAACGTCGCCGCATCCAGGCCGTCCGCCAGAGCCTGACGCAATTGATCGGCCGCCCCTGCCGGAATTCCGTTCCGATAGACATCCACGACATCGACCTGCGCTCCTGCCTCCCGCAAAGCAACCGGAATGACGTCGCGCGCAACAGCCGCGCGGGCGAGGAGGACGCGGGCACCAGAAATCTGGCCAACAAGCTCAGAAACCAAACTTTCGGCCACGTAAAGAACCGGTACAATAGTAACTTTCAGTCCTACTTCCGTTGCGACCTTGGCGGTTCCTTCCCCAATGGCAGCTACATTGAGCGACTCAGGCTGCCCCAGCGTCAGCCCAAGCTGATTCGCACGGTCTGCCAGAGATCGAACGGTGTTCGCGCTGGTCAAAATCAGCCAATCGTAGCTCGATATCCCCCGCAATGCAGCGTCAAGATCGTCAAAACTCTCCGGGGGCTGAATCTCGAGAACAGGAACCTCCACCGGAATCATTCCGACTTCGCGAAGTTTGTCGCTTAGCTTCCCGATCTGATGCGCCGCACGGGTGACCAGAATGCGGCGACCAGCGAGCGGACCCGAGTCAGCGGTCACCGCGAGGCTCCGCTTACGGCCTCAAGCAATGGCCCCGCTCCTGACTCAATGAGCTTTTCAGCTACTGTTCTCCCAAGTTCCACAGGATCGACTGAATCGAGTCGACCCTCCAGATAAACGCGGATAGCGGCCCCTGTCTCCGGAGCAGCGACAACGGCAAAGACTTCGATCGATCCCTCACTTGCCGGCCGGCAATGAACCCCGATAGGAACCTGGCAGCCGCCTCCGAGCGCGGCAAGGGCCGCACGCTCAACCGTGACCGCGAAGTGCGTGTCCTTATCGTCGAGAAACCGAAGCGCCTCCAGGGTAGCCGCATCATCCTTCCGGGCTTCGATTCCAAGCGATCCCTGCCCAGCCGCGGGGCAAAAGTCCTTCGGCTCAAGCCGTTCCCTGACCCACTCGGTTTTCTCGAGCCTGTCAAGACCGGCAGCGGCCAGCAGGATCGCATCCACCTGGCCCTCTGCAAGCTTGCGCAGTCGTGTGTCCACGTTGCCGCGAAACTCGACAGCTTCAATATCGGGCCGGACTGCCTTCAATTGTGCGCGGCGGCGCTGGCTGCTGGTGCCAACACGAGCGCCGGCAGGCAACTCCGAAAGGCTGTGGTACCGAACCGAGACAAGGACATCGCGCGGATCAACGCGCGGCGGGGTGGCCGCAAGGGCAAAGGGCTCGGGAAGCTCGGTGGGCAGGTCTTTGAGCGAGTGAACGGCCAGGTCGACGCGACCTTCGGCCAGCGCTTCTTCAATTTCCTTGGTGAACATGCCCTTCGAACCGACCTGGGCGAAGGTGACCTCCTGAAGGCGGTCGCCGGTGGTCTTGATGATCTCGATTTCGACCTCGTGGCCCGCGCCACGGAGCAGCCCCGCGATATGGTTCGCCTGCCATAGAGCAAGTTGAGATCCGCGGCTTCCGATGCGCAGCTTCATCGATGGCTCTCCACGCCTGCCCGCGTCACAACCTCGTTGGCAAGCTCGCTCGCTTTCTCGCTGGCTTGCGTTGTGGAACTGTTCGTGGTGGGTGCTGCCACTGAAGCTGCCGCGGAAGGCTCGGCGGCCGCCTCGAGCGTGCCACCGACCGCGATTTGCCATGCTTCGCAGAGCGCGTCAATGCGAACCTGGTTGTTTTCGCGCGCAGCCTGTTTAATGGCCTGCATGGGCGGGTGGAGGAGCTTGTTCACCAGCCCGCGCGTAATGGCCTCGACCGCGGCAAGTTGTTCCGCTGTCAAGCCCTCAAGACGCGATTGCAGCCTTTTCATTTCAGCTTGGCGGGTCTCTTCTGCCTGTTTCTGCATGGCTACAATCACGGGCGCAGCATTGAAGGTCCTTTGTTTCTGGTGGAAGCGTTCAACTTCCGCAGCGATGAGAGTCTCGGCGTCTCCTGCCTGCCGGCTGCGCTCTTCAAGATGCGCAGCAGCCACAGCCTGCAGGTCGTCGATGTCGTAGACGAAGATGCCCTCAAGCTTGCCCATGGCTGCATCCACGTCGCGCGGGACGGCGATGTCAATGAAGAACATGGGCCGATTTTTGCGGCGCTGCATGAACCGCTGCCCATGCTCCTTTCGGAAGATGGGGTGCGGAGCACCAGTGGAGCTGATGACGATGTCGGCATCGACGGCCGCGTCGTACATCTCTTCGTAAGGGATCACTCTTCCCTTGAAAGTCTCGGCCATGCGCTCGGCACGCGCCTGGGTCCGGTTTGAAACAAGAATTGTTCCTGCTCCCTGTTGGACGAGATGGCGGGCAGCGAGTTCGCTCATCTTGCCCGCGCCCACCAGGAACACCGTCCGGCCTTGCAGGTTGCCGAATATCTTTTGCGCCAGTTCAACGGCGACCGATGCAATGGAAACTGAGTTGGAACCGATCTCGGTTTCGGAGCGGACCTTCTTTGCCGCGGCAAAGGCGCTCTGCAGCAGGTGTTCGAGCTGTCCGGCAACGGTGCCTGAAGCTCGCGCAACGGCAAATGCTTCCTTCACCTGCCCGAGAATCTGCGGCTCGCCCACCACCATCGAATCCAGACTGGCTGCAACACGGAAGAGGTGGCGGACAGCTCCCTGATCTCGCTGCTCGTAGATATGCGGGGCAAGCAGCTCGCGGTCGAGGCCGAACTGGTGATGCAGAAACTCGGCAATGTCGGTTTGAGGGCCGTCGACGGCTGCCAGCAGCTCCACGCGATTGCAGGTGGAGACGATCATGCACTCCTGTACGCCAGGTAGCTCCGCCAGCGCGCGAGTGGTCTCAGCCAACTCGTCGCGTGAGATCGCAATTTTCTCGCGCAGCTCAATGGGCGCCGTCTTGTAGTTGACTCCAACCAGGGTCAGGCTCATGGCGCACCGAACCCGTGGACGTGGCTGAAGAGGTTGGCGGTCCACACCACCATCATGACGATAAAGACGGCGCCGGAAAGATAGGCTGCCTTGCGCCCGCGAAGTCCGGCAGACCTGCGAACCAGGAGCAGCAGCACATAGATCGCCCAGCTCACAAAAGCCGCGATGATCTTTGGATCAAGAAAATAGGCCGCTCCGAGGGCTGTTTCCTGAGCAAGCACTGCGCCGATCACCAGCCCAACCGTCATGCAGGGAAAGCCAAACTCAAGCATGGACTCCGAGATGCGCTCAAGCGTGTCGAGGGGCGGAAGCCAGTCGAGCGGGGCCCACCGCGAATCGGAACCTGAGGCCATCCGAAGCCCGGGCTTGCTTTTGATGCGCCGCTCCTGAACCAAATAAAGAACCGAGGCCAGCAGGCTGAAGCCGAGGGCCGCGTAGGCCAACAGAAGAGCGGCAATGTGGGCAATCAACCAGTTTGTACGCACACCCTCCGAAGGAAACGCGTATCGGTCGGGTCCGAGAGCCGGCACAAAGACCATGAAAAAGGTGACCGGCAGGGCAAATAGGCCGAGGGGAATCGCGTCGTAAAGCCACCAGACCAGGAAGAAAAGCGCGGCTACCGTGAACCCCAGCAGCGACTCCACCTCGCGGAAGCCCATCGGGACCCAACGGTGGGCTTCGAGGAGCATCTCGGCCGCCGAAACAAAGTGAAATATGAAGGCCAGCCCGCCCAGATGGACGCACCATTGCCGCCATGGCCCGGCTCGGCGCGCAGGGTCGCTCGATAACACGGCGGGGAAGATGGTGACGCTCGCCGCCGCGTAGAGAATTGTCGCAACCCGTAGCCAAAGCAGATACATAACGACTTCACCTTAACGGTGCAACCCCTCAGTATACTGTGATCCAAATCACTTAAACCAAGGATCGGAGGCAATGAGCCAGAGCGCAGTGAGTAGACGTAACGCCCGTTTGGCCAAGGGTTTAGCCTTTATGCCCGCTGCTGAGTTGCCGCTTTGACTTGGGCGTTGAACCTCGGCCTATTGAAGTCCCGCCTTCATCGCTGCGAGCCCGGCCTGCGAGACCTGGAAGTCCTGTTCACCCGTTGCCCCGCTGAAGGCAACAACGATCCAGCCGCCCTTGACCTTCTGGATTGCGCCGCCCTGCCAGTAGAATTCGGCCACCATGGGTTTGCCCGGGGCAGATCCACTATTCACAAGGGTGCGCGCCATCTCCGCTGACTTGGCATAAGCTATGCCGAGCATGTTGTTGCCCCTGCCATCGGTGGCCGCGGGGTCGGTCATGCGGCCGACAACGGCCATCTTCGAGGTCCACTCTTCGACGGTTTCACCGGGCGCAAAGCTGGCCACCGCAACGCCGGTTACCTTCAACTCGGCGGCCTTGGCCTTCATGGCAGTGAGGGCGGTCTGCTCAAATGCATCGAGCTTCTTTGGCGACATGGACTTGGCAGCCTTTTGACCCAGAGTTGTGAAGGTGCAGAGAACAAGCATCGCGGCGATTGCAACGTGCGCTCTGTTAAGCCGAATCTTCATTGAGTTTTTCTCCGTAGAC
>Ga0182018_10004164_pt1 | contig 12404 bp, 9 predicted proteins | sample 812P2MmetaG_FD_120490 | JGI IMG/M metagenome (GOLD analysis project Ga0182018, IMG submission 120490) | Permafrost microbial communities from Stordalen Mire, Sweden - 812P2M metaG | ecosystem: Environmental > Terrestrial > Soil > Wetlands > Permafrost | place: Sweden: Stordalen | collected...
CGAGACGGGCGCCATCGTCTTGATCGGCGCGACGACCGAGAACCCCTACTTCGAGGTGAACGCCGCCCTCATGAGCCGGTGCACGCTGTGGCGGCTGCACACGTTGACGAGTGAAGACCTGTCCGAACTGGTCGAGCGTGGGGTAACGCTGCGCTCGGCAACGCTGAGCGACGAGGCGATGGAGGCGATCATCTCGTCGGCCGACGGCGACGCGCGCGCGGCCCTCACGACGCTCGACACGGCGATCATCCTGGCGCGCGCCCAGGGCGGACCCGAGGCGACCGTCGAGCTGGACCACGTCGGCCAGGCCCGCGATGGGCGTCTCTATCACCAGTCGCGTGACACCCACTACGACCAGATCAGCGCGCTCATCAAGTCGGTGCGCGGTTCGGACCCCGACGCCGCGCTCTACTGGCTGGTCACGCTGCTCGAGAGCGGCGAGAGCGCACGCTTCCTCGCGCGCCGCCTGGTCATCCTGGCCAGCGAGGACGTGGGCCTCGCCGACCCGACGGGCCTGCTGGTCGCCGAGTCGGCGGCGAGGGCCGTGGAGTTCGTGGGCCTGCCCGAGGCGCGACTCACCCTGGCGCACGCGACGATCACGCTGGCGCTGCTGCCCAAGAGCAACTCGGTCACGCGCGCCCTCGGTGCGGCGACCCGAGCCGTGCAGTCGGGCGGCCCCGTCGACGTGCCCGATCACCTGCGCGGTTCGAACTACCGCGGCGCGAGCGAGCAGGGCTTCGGCACCGACTACGACTACCCGCACGACTTCGACCGCGGGTGGGTGAGCCAGCAGTACCTGCCCGACGGGCTCGTCGGCTCGGTCTTCTACGAGCCCACGAGCTACGGCCGCGAGCGGGCCATCGTTGAGCAGTGGCGCGAGCGCACGCGCCTCGAGGACTCGGAACCTCAAGAACCTTCGGTAGAGTAAGCGGGTGGAGGCGGCCCAACTTCGATCGATTTTCCTCGACTACTTCGCGGATAACGGCCACACCATCGTGCCGTCGGCCAGCCTGATCCCGCACGACCCCTCTCTGCTGTTCACCGTCGCGGGCATGGTGCCCTTCAAGCCCTACTTCCTCGACACCGACAGCGCCCCCTACAAGCGCGCCGCGTCGATCCAGAAGTGCTTCCGCGCGACGGACATCGAGCAGATCGGCACGACCCTGCGCCACTTGACGTTCTTCGAGATGATGGGCAACTTCTCCTTCGGCGACTACTTCAAGGAGGGCGCCATCCAGTACGCCTGGGGCCTCATCACCGAGGGATTCGGGCTGGACCCCGAGCAGCTCTGGGTGACGGTGCACACCACTGATGACCAGGCCGAAGAGCTCTGGCGCGACATGATTGGCGTGGCGCCCGAGCGCATCCAGCGCCTCGGCGAGGACAACTTCTGGCGCATGGGCGAGACGGGCCCGTGCGGTCCGTCTTCGGAGATCTTCTTCGACAAGGGCCCCGACTTCGGCGCCGCCGGCGGTCCGGCCTTCGGCGGGGACGACCGCTTCATGGAGTTCTGGAACCTCGTCTTCACCCAGTACGACCAGAATGCCGACGGCACGTTGACCGAGTTGCCCAAGAAGAACATCGACACCGGCGCGGGCTTCGAACGGACCCTGTCGATCCTCAACGGCGTCGAGTCGGTGTTCTACACCGACCTCTTCGCGCCGCTGCTCGAGACGGCCTCCAAGGCGCTGAAGGCGCCGCTCGGACGCGACGAGTCGACCGACGTCGCCATCCGGCGCATCGCCGAGCACGGACGGGCGATGACCATGCTGGTGTCGGACGGCGTGCTGCCCGCCAACGAGGGCCGCGGGTACGTGCTGCGTCGCATCATCCGCCGCGCCATCCTCGCGGCGCGCCGCGCCGGCTCCGAGGCGAAGCTGGCCGCCTCGCTGGTCGACGCGACCATCGAGAAGATGGGCGGCGCCTACCCGGTGCTCGTCAAGGACCGCGACCTCATCGTCGAGGTGCTCGAGCGCGAGGAGGCGGGCTTCGCGCGCACGCTGCGCACCGGTCTGTCGCTGCTCGAGGAGGCCCGCGACGAGGTCACGAAGTCCGGTTCGACGGTCCTGCCCGGCGACGTCGCCTTCCGCCTGCACGACACCCACGGCTTCCCGATCGAGCTCACCGAGGAGATCGCCGCCGAGTCGGGCATCGCCGTGGATCGTCCCGGCTTCGACGTCGCCATGCGAGAGCAGCGCGAGCGCGCCCGCGCGGCCGCCAAGACCCTGCACCTCGCCGACGACGCCCAGTACCGCGACCTGGTCGAGCGCCACGGCGCGACCGAGTTCGTGGGGCGCGACGTCACGCGCTACAGCATCGAGACGACGGTCGTCGCGGTCCTCGAGGGCGCCGGCGGCACCAGCGAACTGTTCCTGGACTCGACGCCCTTCTTCGCCGAGTCCGGCGGCCAGGTCGGCGACACCGGCACCGTGGTGACCGAGACCGGTCGATTCGAGGTGACCGACACCCAGAACGTCGCCGGTGGGCTCTTCGCGCACCTCGGTCGTCTCACGGGTGAGGTCGTGCCGGGCCAGGTGGCTCTTGCGACCATCGACCCCGCGCGTCGCGAGTCGACCAAGCGCAACCACACCGCGACGCACCTGCTGCACTCGGGCCTGCGCGCCGTGCTCGGCGACCACGTGCGCCAGCAGGGCTCCTACGTCGGTCCCGACCGGTTGCGCTTCGACTTCTCGCACGGCGCCGGACTGACGGCCGCGCAGGAGGACGAGATCCTCACGCTCGTCAACACCGACGTCGTCGCCAACGAGGCCGTCGAGACCATCCAGACCACCAAGCGCGAGGCCGAGCAGATGGGCGCGGTCGCCTTCTTTGGCGACAAGTACGGCGACCGGGTGCGCGTGGTGCGCGCCGGCTCGCACAGCCTGGAGTTCTGCGGCGGCACCCACGTGGACCGCCTCGGCGACATCGGCCAGATCCAGCTGGTGAGCGAGTCGTCGATCGGCGCGAACACCCGGCGCATCGAGGCCGTGAGCGCGCTCGCCGCCTACCGGCGCAGCCACGAGATGGAGGGCGCCCTCGGCTCGGTGGCGGCGCTCTTGAAGACGTCGCTCGACGACGTCGTGCCGTCGCTGGAGCGCCTCGTCGAGCGCCAGCGCGACGTCGACAAGGAACTGGCCGCGCTGCGCCAGTCGCAGCTGTCAAATTTCGCCGATCGGCTGCACCGCGAGAGCGAGGGTGACGTGCTGGTCGCCCAGGTCAACGGCTACCCCGGTGAGCAGTTGCGCACGCTGGCCCAGGATCTGCAGCACCGCGGTCGTCGGGTGGTGGTGCTGGTGGGCGTCGTCGAGGACAAGGTCGCCTTGGTCGTGGCGTCGGACGAGTCACTCGACGCCGAGCGGGCGGTGAAGGAGCTGGCCGCGCTGGTGAGCGGCGGGGGCGGTGGGTCGGCCCGACTGGCGCTGGCCGGCGGGCGCGACGTCGCGGGCGTCGACCGCGTGCTCGCCGCGGCGAGCAAGCTGTAGCCCGTGGCGCGGATCCTCGGCATCGATCCCGGCAGTCGGCGCTGCGGCATCGCGATCACCGACACCGAGCAGACCATGGCCTTCCCGCGCACGGCGCTCGACGTGAACGAGTCCCTCATGAGCAAGATCGCCCAACTGGTGGAGGACGAAAAGGTCGGGCTCATCGTGGTCGGCCGCCCGACCTCGCTCGCCGGCGACGAGACGTCGAGCACCGACCAGGCCGACGAGCTCTTCCGCGCGATCCAGGACCGGGTGCACCACGCCACGGTGATCCAGTGGGACGAGCGCCTGACGACCGTCGAGGCGTCACGTTCCCTGAGCGGAGCGGGCATGAGCGCCAAGGATCAACGCACGCACGTGGACAGCGCCGCCGCGGCGATCATGCTGCAACACTATTTAGATGGCCTTTCTCCCGACTAAGCCGCTGGGCCGAGTCATCGGCGCGCTAGCGGTGCTCGTGGTGGCGGGCGGGCTCTGGTTCGCCTGGCAGGTCCACCCGCTGACCGGGCCTGGACGCGAGGTCATCGTGACGGTCACGCACGGCGAGGCCGTCTCGACCCTGGCCGGTGAGCTCAACGCGAAGGGCGTCATTGGATCGCCCCTGGCCTTCCGCGTCGACACGACACTCTTTGGCGGGCTCACGCTCACCGCCGGCTCCTTCGAGATCCGCCAGAACTCGTCCTTCGGCGAGGTCAAGTCCATCTTCGGCGCCTTTCCCAACGTGCGCGTCGTGGTCGTGTTGCCCGGGCTGACGTTGCGCGAGGTCGGCCTCTCGGTCGCCTCGGACGCCGGCAACAGCTTCGCCGAGCACTTCATGGCCGACGCCAGCCGGCTCGCGAAGACGAGCGCCTTTCATCCCAACGGATCGCTGGAGGGTCTCATCGGGGCGGGCAGCTACGTCCTGGCCCCCGACACCACGCCCGCGTCGCTGGTGAAGCGCATGGTGAAGAACTTCGACAAGAAGGCGGCCAAGCTGGGCCTGCGACCGACGACCACCGTCGACGGCCTCGACGCCTACCAACTCATCACCGCGGCGTCGATCGTCGAGAAGGAGGGCTACTACCCGTTCAACATGCCCAAGGTCGCCCGAGTCATCTACAACCGGCTCCAGCGCGGCGGGCCCCTGCAGATGGACGCAACGGTGCTCTACTACCTGCACATGGACGGCGGCACCGTGACGCCAGCGATGCTGCAGACCCAGGAGCCCTACAACACCTACTTGAACGTTGGGCTGACCCCGACGCCGATCTGCACGGTGTCGAAGTTCTCGATCGACGCCGTGCTGCATGCGCCCGCGGGCCCGTGGCTCTACTTCACCGTCATCAACAAGAAGGGCACCGAAGCCTTCGCCACGACCTTCGCCCAGCAACTGGCCAACGAGGCCACGGCGCGCGCGAGGGGCATCGGATGAGGTGGCGTCTCGGCGTCGTCGGCTCGCCCATCGCCCACTCGCTCTCGCCCCAACTGCACGAGGCCGGATTGAAGCTGGCGGGCCTGGAGGGCGCTTCCGAACGCGTCGAGCTGAACGCGGACGACGCCACAACGTTGCGCGAGATGATGGGTCGGCGTTTCGACGCGCTGTCGGTGACGATGCCGCTCAAGCCCGTGGCCGCGTCGCTGTGCGACTCGCTCGACGACGCCGCGAGACGCACGGGGGTCGTCAACTCGCTGCTGACGCGCGACGGCCACCTGCTCGGCGCCTGCACCGACGGCGCGGGTCTGCTCGCGTTCCTCGCGCACGAGTACGACTTCAACGCGAGAGGCCAGCACGTCCTCGTTCTCGGGGCTGGGGGAGCGGCGCGAGAGATCGTCGACGCCCTCGTCGACGCCGGGGCTCCGTCGGTGTCGATCCTCGGACGCACCAGCGCGCGCGTGGCCGAGTTGGCCAGTCGCTACGACAACGTGGTCGCGTTGAGCGACGACGAGACCGACTGGGGCCTGATCGTGAACGCGACCCCGGCCACGCGCGACGCGGTGCCGCTCGTCACGGGCGTGTCGGCCGAGACGATCGCGGTGGACATCACCTACGATCCGCGTCAAACGCCATGGCGTAGCCTGTACGACGAGGCAGGTTGTCGCACCACGAATGGACTGGGAATGTTGGCCTACCAAGCGGCGTTGCAGATGAAGTGGTGGTGGGACGTCGACATCGACGGCGCCCGGCTGCTCGAGGTGATCACGTGACCGACACGCTGAGCGCCATCACGACGCGCCTGCGCACCAAGGACTCCTTCGACGTGAGCCTCGCCGCGGCGCTCATCGTGCTCGGACTGGTCGGCGTCCTGATGGTCTACAGCGCTACCCGTCAGGCCCTCGTCATCGCCGGGGAGAACCCCCACTACGACGTGGAGCGTCAGGCCCTCTACGTGGTCATCGGCATCGTCGTCATGTACGCCATCTCGCGCATCGACTATCGGAGACTCGAGGTCGCCGCGACGCCGCTCTACGTGATCTCGCTGCTCGCGCTCGCGGGCGTCTTCGTGGTCGGACAGAGTGCGCTCGGCGCGCAGCGCTGGTACAACCTCAAGTTCATCCAGATCCAACCGAGCGAGTTCGCGGTGCTGTTCTTGATCCTGGCCTTCGCGACCTACTGCCAGCGACGACCCGAGGGGCTGACGATGTACGACGTCTGTCGGCTGCTGTTGATGGGCGCGACGCCGTTCGTGATGATCTTCGCCCAGCCGGACTTCGGGACGGCGACGATCGTGGTCATCACCGTCGCGGCGCTGCTGGTGATCGCCGGCGTGCCGCCGCGCTTCATGACCCTGCTGGTCGTTGTCGGCTCGGTCGGCCTGGTGCTGTCGGTCTACCTGGACCTGCTGGACAAGTACCAGATCGACCGCCTCTTCTCCTTCTTCAACCAGAACTCGACCAACCCGAAGCTCCAGGGGCTCATCTACACGGTCAACAACGCCAAGAGCGCCATCGGCTCCGGCGGCATCCACGGCGCCGGGCTCTTCCACGGCATGCAGACGGTACTCGGCTACGTGCCCGAGCAGTACACCGACTTCATCTTCACCGCCATCGGCGAGCAGCTCGGCTTCATCGGCTCGGTGGCGATCATCGCGCTGCTGGCCTTCGTGGCGTTGCGCCTGTTCCGCATCGGGCGCACGGCCAAGGACCAGATGGGGCGTCTCTTGTGCGTGGGCGTCTTCATCTTCTTCGCGTTCAGCTGCTTCGAGAACATCGGTATGACGATGGGCATCATGCCGGTGACCGGCATCCCCCTGCCGATGCTGAGCTACGGCGGCTCGGCCGTGCTGGTGTTCTTCGCGGCCGGTGGCGCCGTGCTGTCGGTCTCTCGGCAGCGCTAAGTAGTCTCGTGGACATGGATGAGCCCGGGGCCAGCCCCGACCCCGCCGAAGCCACGGCCGACGAGGCAACGGCCGAGAGCCTCATCCCGGACCTCGGCCCCAACGACGTCAAGTTCACGGTGATGACGGTCGGCTCGGTGCGCTTCGACCTCGGGGCCCCCTCGCCCCAGGTGCACCTGATGGAGGAGGTCTCGCCCTACCGCAACGTCTCGATCTCCGTGGCCCTCGCCGAGGCCCAGGCGCTGCACAACGCCCTGATCGGAGCCGTTGGGCTGCGTCCGAGCACCCACGAGCTGACGAGCTCGATCATCGCGCACTTGAAGGCCGACATCATCGCGCTGCGCATCGTGCGCCACGAGAACGGCGTCTTCTTCTCCGAGCTCGATCTGATGACGGCCCACGGGCGCGAGACGTTCGACTGCCGCACCAGCGACGGCCTGATCCTGGCCGTGCGTCAGGTGGTCGCGGCGCCGATCCTGTGCTCGGAAACGGTGCTGAGCGACTTCTACACCTCTCAGAACTGAATGACCCGTATCTCGCCGCCGCGCTGCTCGGAGTTGTTTTCGTCCGAGATGCGCAGCAGCACCGCGACGATGACGTAGTTGGCGACGAGCGAGCTGCCGCCGTAGGCCATGAACGGCAGCACCATGCCGGTGAAGGGCAGGATCCGCAGCACGCCGGCCATGATGAAGAAGGCCTGGAAGCCAACAATCGCCGTCAGGGCGGTCGCGGCGAGGCGCACGAAGTCCGAGTGGGCCCGCTGGGCGATGTGGAATCCCTCGCCGACGAAGGCGACGAAGAGGCAGAGCACCAGGATGATGCCGATGAAGCCGAGCTCCTCACCGACCGCGGCGAAGATCATGTCCGAGGTGAGCTCGGGGATGCTGCCCGACTGGCCGAGCCCGAGGCCGGTGCCGATGGCCCCGCCGGCCGCCAGCGAGAACCAGCCGTAGGCGATCTGGTACGAGATGGCCATGTGCGCGGCCGACCAGGGGTTGAGCCAGTCCGCCACGCGAAAGTGAACCTGGGTGAAGTAGTTGGCCGCCACGGCCGCGCCCCCGAGGAAGAGCGCGACGCCGAGCACGACGTAGGTCTTCAACCCCGTCGTCACCCACAGCAGCGAGATGAACAGGGCGAAGAGCAGCATGGCGAAGCCGATGTCGTTCTCGGCGCCGAGGATCGCCAGGGCGCAGCCCCAGGCGACGAGGATCGGCAGCAGCGTGCGCGGCGGCACGATCAGGCGGGGCCCGATCCGCTGGGTGGGCGTCGAGAGCAGCTCGCGGTTGGCGGCGAAGTAGGAGGCGAAGAAGAAGGCCAGCAGGATCTTGGCGAGCTCGACCGGCTGGAAGGAGAAGGGACCGATCTGGACCCAGAGCCGGGCCCCGCCGATCGACTCGCCGATGTGCGGCGCCAGCGGCAGCAACAGCAGCACGATGGCCGTCGAGAGCGTCAGGTAGCGGTAGCGGTCGAGGTCGCGCACGTGGCGCACGAACTTGAGCACCAGCACCACCGCGACGGCGCTGATGAGGAACCAGAGGGCCTGTTCCTTGGCGGCCGGGGGATACCAGCGTGCGATCTCGACGTAGCCGATGCCGTTGAGCAGCGTCGCCACCGGCAGGAGGATCTGCGAGGCCCGCGGGGCGTAGAGGCGGATCGCCACGTGCATCGCGAGCGAGATGACGACGATGAAGCTCAGGAAGATCAACAGGTTGTGCGGGATGCGGTTCTGCGCGCCCAGCGAGGCCAGCACGTAGAAGGCGGTCGTGATGAGCCAGGCCAGCACCATCAGCACCAGCTCGGCCGACCGGCCCGGCTTGGGGGTTCGCTGCGCCAGGCGCTCGGCCCGGCGCTGCCTCAAACCCGCCACGTTCGCCACGAATCAAGGCTACCCCTACGATGGTGGGAAGTACTTCACTGAAATGGAAAGAACCGGCGTCGTGGCACTCGATCTTCTCTCGTTCGGACCGGAGCGGTTCTCCAGCCGCGAGCTGTCCCGGTTGGAGTTCGGCTCGCGCCTGCTCGACCTCGGCGAGGACCTGCGCCTGCCCATCCTGGAGCGCTTCAAGTTCGTCGCGATCTTCGCCGACATGGTCGACGAGTTCTTCCAGGTGCGCGTCGTGAGCCTCGAGGACAAGGTGGCGGCCGGCGTGCAGACACCCTCGGTGGACGGCGTGCGCCCCCGTCAGCAGCTGGTGGCGATCCGCGAGCGCGTGCTGTCCCTGGTCGAACGCCAGGACCGCCTGGTGCTCGACGTGCTGCTGCCCGAGCTGGCCGACAACGGCATCGCCATCGTGCACTTTTCCGACCTCGACGAGGAGGAGCGCACCAAGCTCACCGCCTTCTTCAACGACCACGTCTATCCGGTGCTGACGCCGCTCGCCGTCGATCCCGGACACCCCTTCCCGATGATCTCGAACCTCTCGCTCAACATCGCCGTCACCGTGCTCGACGGCACCACCGGCGAGGAGCGCAGCGCCCGGGTGAAGGTCCCCAACTCGCTGCCGCGCTTCCTGCAGGCGAGCGAGAGCCGCTGGTGCGCGCTCGAGGACCTGATCATGGCCAACCTCGGCCAGCTCTTCCCGGGCATGACCATCTTCCAGTCCGACCTCTTTCGCGTGACGCGCAACGCCGACCTGGCGCTCGACGAGGACGAGGCCGACGACCTGCTGGTCGCGCTCGAGGTCGAACTGCGCCGGCGCCGCTTCGGCGAGGCGCTGCGCGTCGAGATCCAGAGCGGCATGTCCAAAGACTTTCTCGACCTGCTCGTCGAGCAGTACCAGCTCGACCCGTCGAACCTCTACGTGACCGACGCCCCCCTGGGGCTGCACGACCTGTGGAGCATCTACGCGATCGACCGGCCCGACCTGAAGAGCGAGGGCTGGTCCCCGGTCACGCCCAAGCGCCTGCTCGAGGGCGATCACGTCGGCGACATCTTCGCCGCCATCCGCGAGGCCGACATCCTGCTGCACCACCCCTACGAGTCCTTCACCGACTCCGTCGAGCGCTTCATCGCCCAGGCGGCCGACGACCCCAAGGTCGTGGGCATCAAGCAGACGCTCTATCGCACGTCGGGCGACTCGCCGATCGTCGGGTCGCTGATCCGCGCCGTCGAGCACGGCAAGCAGGTCGTCGCGCTGGTCGAGCTGAAGGCCCGCTTCGACGAGGCGACCAACATCGAGTGGGCCAAGACCCTCGAGGACGCCGGCGTGCACGTGGTCTACGGCATCGTGGGCTTCAAGACCCACTCCAAGACGGCGCTGGTGGTGCGCAACGAGGGCGAGAGCACAACGCGCTACGCCCACATCGCCACCGGCAACTACAACGACCGGACCGCGCGGAACTACGAGGACTTCGGGCTGCTCACGAGCGACGCCGGCATCACCCACGACATCGGGGAGCTCTTCAACTTCCTCACCGGCTTCGCGCGACACGGCAACTACTCCAAGATCATCGTGAGCCCAACCATGACGCGCGGCCGCGTCGTCGAGCTGATCAACGCCCAGCGTGACTTGGGCGCCCGGGGCCAGATCTCGATCAAGGTGAACGGCCTCACCGACCCGACGGTGATCGACGCGCTCTACGAGGCCAGCGCCGCCGGGGTCGAGATCCGCCTCGAGGTGCGCACGCTCTGCTGCCTGCGCCCGGGCGTCGCGGGCCTCTCGGAGAACATCACCGTGCACAGCCTGGTGGGCGAGTTCCTCGAGCATTCGCGCATCTTCATCTTCGGGCGACCCAACGAGCGCGACTTCTCGGTCTTCATCGGTTCGGCCGACCTGATGGAACGCAACCTCGACCGGCGCGTCGAGGTGACCGTGCCCATCGACGACCCCCGGCTGCAGGCCGAGCTCGTCGAGGCCTTCGAGATCACCTGGAGCGACGACCTGTTCACGTGGGTGCTCGGCACCGACCGACGCTGGCGCCGGCTGCAGCCGGTCAACGAGATCTCGGCCCAGGCCGAGTTCAAGCGCCTGGAGCTCAGTCGCTCGCGCCTGGTATCACAGCAGTAGTGGTGCCGCGGCGCCACTGCAGGCTGGCGTAGGCGGCGCCACCCACGGGGATGGGGATCCAGAAGTTGACGAGGCGGTAGGCGAGCACCGCGAGGATGGCCGGCGCGTGCGGCACCCCGAAGCCGACCAGCGTCGGGATCAGCACACCCTCGATGATGCCCAGACCCCCGGGCGTGATGGGAATGGCCGCGAGGATGTTGGCCAGGCCGTAGGCGACGAGCAGGTTGACCGGCGAGATCACGTGGCCGAAGGCGATGAGGAAGACCCACAGGCAGGCGGCGTCGAGCAGCCAGTTGAGGGCGGCCCAGGTGAAGGCCGACCAGAGCACCCGGCGGTTGTTCATGAGCAGGGTGATGCGCGCGGCGACCCGGCTGAGCAGGGACGAGATGCGGTCGGGGTCGAGCGCGGGGATGCGGGCCGCGAGGGCGCGCAACCAGTTGTCGGCGTGTCGCTGACCCCGGGTGATCAGGAGGATCGTGCCGAAGAAGGCCATCAACAGAAAGACGCCGGCCAGGGCCGCGAAGCCGTAGGCCGGGTTGAAGCCGTCCAGGGGGATGGAGATCACCAGGGCCATCCAGAAGATGAGGTTGAGCACCACGGCCGACCCGGCGCCCTGGGCCGCGAGGCCGAAGGCGTTGGTCTCCTTGGGCACGCCGACCTGGTTGAAGAACCGGTAGGAGAGGGCCCCGGCGGGCGCGGTCCCGCCCGGCACGACGTGGCTGACGGCGAGGCCGGAGAGATTGACGCGCAACGTGTAGTAGCGGTCGGGGGCGTAGGGGAAGAGCACCGTGCGCGTCAGTTCGACGTAGGCGTAGAGGGCGGCCGCCTCGCACAGCACCGCCGCCACGACGATCAGCGGGTTGAGCGCCGAGAGCAGGTGCAGCGACTTGCGGGCCGATCCGAACTGGGGCAGGACCAGGTACTCGAGGACGAAGATCAGGCAGCCGAGGCTCAGGATGATGCGGATCTCGCGCGGTATCGCGAATCGTTTTTTGGCGGCGGGAGCGGTCATAGGGCTTGCTAAAGCGTTTCACTTTCCGGGGGTCGGGCGAGGGAACCTGAGATTCCCAGCCTAGGGGACCTCGTTAGAATTCCCGGATGCGAACTCTGGTGGTACTGCCTACGTACAACGAGATTCTCAACGTGGAACCCATGCTGCGCGCACTGCGCGACGTCGCCCCGGGCGTCGACGTGCTGGTGGTCGACGACGGCAGCCCCGACGGCACGGCCGTGCGGGTGCAGGAGTTGAGCGCGGAGTTGGCGCAGATCCACCTGCTCAGTCGCCCCGTGAAGGCCGGGCTCGGCGTGGCGTACCGGGCCGGGTTCAGCTGGGGTCTCGAGCGCGACTACGACCACTTCGTCGAGATCGACTGCGACTTCAGCCACGACCCGCGGGCCCTGCCCATGCTGCTGGCGGCGGCCTCGACGCACGAGGTGGTCATCGGTTCGCGCTACGTCCCGGGCGGGATCATCCCCCGGTGGTCGCTGTCGCGTCGGCTGCTCTCGCGCGGCGGCAACCAGTACGCCTCGCTGATGCTGGGCCTGCGCGTCGCCGATTCGACGTCCGGCTACCGCGTCTACTCGCGCAGCGCTCTCGAGAA
>Ga0182018_10004166_pt1 | contig 12403 bp, 9 predicted proteins | sample 812P2MmetaG_FD_120490 | JGI IMG/M metagenome (GOLD analysis project Ga0182018, IMG submission 120490) | Permafrost microbial communities from Stordalen Mire, Sweden - 812P2M metaG | ecosystem: Environmental > Terrestrial > Soil > Wetlands > Permafrost | place: Sweden: Stordalen | collected...
CTTGTAGTTGCGCAGGTAGTGCCCCGCGGCGAAACTATCGTCAACCGTGACCTCGAACATGCATTCCCCTGGCAACCGTAGTGACCGATCCACGCAAACTGCACGACTATTCTAGCGCGTTCGGGGAAAACCTCTGCCCTCAAGGCCACGGGAAGTCTTGGTCCGGAGAAATTCCGCCGCAGCCCGGACCACCCCTGCGATGCCAGCCAGAGACCTGGCGGACAAGACGGTCCAGCCCTTTATGAGGGATGTCTCAGCTCGAAAAGAAATCTTCCACGTCCCTGATCTCCGTCGTCTTGCGGTAGTTTGGCAGACTCTCGACGAATACCCGGCCATACTGCTTCTTCAGGATGCGGTTGTCGAGCAGCGCCAGCAAACCGCGGTCGTCGAGAGACCGGATCAGACGCCCAAAACCCTGCTTCAAGGTGATCACCGCCGCCGGCACCTGATACTGGAAGAAGGCATTGCCACCCTCGGCATCGATCGACTTCACCCGCGCGGCGACGACCGGGTCGGAGGGGACCGCAAACGGCAGTCGATCAATAATGACGCAACTCAGTTGCTCCCCCTGTACGTCCACGCCCTGCCAGAACGAAGAGGTCGCAAATAATACGGCGTGGGGCGTGAGCCGGAATTCCTCAAGTAACGCATTCTTCGGCGCATCCCCCTGCAGGAGCATAGGGAACTCAAGCTGACCCAACAAGCGCTGGTAGATATCCTTCATCTGCGCGTAACTAGTGAACAGCACGAAAGCGCGCCCCCGACTAATTTCAAGCAGTCGCCGAATGCGATCGGACGCCTGGACGGCAAACTGCGGGGTACGAGGATCGGGCAGATCGGGAGGAACATACAGCAACGCCTGCTTCTGGTAATCAAAATGCGAAGGCAGCACCGACTCCCGCACGAACTCCAGCCCGAGCCGCCGCCGCATGTATTCAAAGCCCGCGCCCACGGCCAGGGTTGCCGAGGTCAGCACGGCGCACTCCAGTTTGTCGAACAAACAGGTCTTCAGAATAGGCGCGACATCGATGGGTGTGGCTTGCAGGTGAACGTTCAACTTGTCGCGCGCCCCGCGCCGCCGTTCGATCCAGAACACGGTATTGGGCTCTTCCGATTCCATCAGGAATCCGAGTTGGACCTGCAGCTCCCGCACCCGGCGGGTGAAGTTGTAGAGGTCCTCGGGCTTCGAAGACACGCCTTCGAGCTCGGAGTTCAGCCGCGAGAGCGATTGCTGCAGCGCCAGAAACTCATCGCCGTTTTCTTCCAGGAACTCGCGCCGATTTTCAAAGGCGAAGCGGCCTTCTGCGGGTGGCAGCAGCGCGAAAAACAACGATGACCGCTCACGCAGGCTCTTCAGAGCCCTGGAGAAGGGAGACGAAAGCATGCGATTGCGCTGTAGCGATGCCTCCACGTCGCGGCACAGCTCTTCGATCCGGCCGTTGCTGACCGACACGCCGAAGTAGCTCCCGGCCACATCTTCAAGTTCATGCGCCTCGTCGAAAATCACAGCGCCCACTTCCGGCAGAATACCCGCATCGGGCGCGTACTCGGACTGCTGTTTAATCGCCAGATCGGCAAAGAACAGATGATGATTGACGATGATGAGGTCGCTCTCGCTGGCCCGCCGATGCATCTCCGTGATAAAGCACTTTTCCCAGGCGCTGCACCTCTGGCCCAGGCAAGCCTCCGAGCGCGCGTCCAGTTTGTGCCATAAGACGCTGGCTTCGGGCAAGGAAGCCAGTTCGGCCCGGTCCCCGCTTTGCGTAACCCTCTCCCACGCCGCAATGGCGCGATAGTGCTCAATCTCCTCCAGACCGCTCAGCACGGGCTGATTCGTCAGGTCGTAGAGTTTCTGGCGGCACAAGTAATTGTTGCGGCCTTTCATGTAGCAGACGTTCAGCTTGCCCTCGCCGTGAGGGAAGAGCGCTTGCTCAAGAAAAGGAATATCCTTGTAGAAGAGCTGTTCCTGCAGGTTCTTGGTGCCGGTGGAGATGATGATCCGTTTGCCTGAGCGAATGGCTGGCACCAGATACGCCAGGGTCTTGCCAGTCCCGGTGCCGGCTTCCACGATGAGATGCCGCTTTTCTTCGAGCGCTTGCTCGACCGCCTGCGCCATCTGCAGTTGTCCCCTGCGGAATTCGTAAGCCGGATGGGTGCGCGAAAGCACGCCGCCGGGGGCGAAGAACTGGTAGAGCGAACCGTCCTGCCTCTTGGTCCGGGGAGCGACCGAGGGCACGGGTTGGGAGGATAGGGCCACCGAGTCTCTATAATAGCCGCACCGCGCGGGTTGGCCCAGCCGCCCCTTGGGAAACCGGCAATTCTCTAGATTGGACTCAGGCCAAACGATCAACCATGACCCGGCTCAGATTCAACTCGATGTCCGACGGCGTCGCGGTGGGAGTTCCCACAGTCGCCATCGTGGGCCGCCCCAACGTCGGCAAATCCACGCTCTTCAACCGCATCGTCGGCACCCGACGAGCGATTGTCGGCGACGAGCCCGGCATCACCCGGGACCGGCTCTACGGCCAAGCCGAATGGCGCGGGCGCGCTCTGCGCATTGTCGATACCGGTGGCATTCTCCCCGATGACAAGGACTTCATCCCCGCGGAAGTCTTTCGCCAGGCGAAGGTAGCGCTCGAAGAGGCCGACGCCGTCATTTTCGTCGTCGATGGCCGCACCGAACTCACCGCCCCCGATCTCGAGCTGGCCCGCCTGTTGATCCGCAGCGGAAAGCCGGTGTTTCTGGCGGTCAACAAGGTGGACACAGAGAAGCAGGCCAATCTCACCGATGATTTCCATCGGCTCGGCATACGGCGTCTCCTTCCCATTTCTGCGGAGCATGGCCGGGGCGTGGATGATCTGCTGGACGCCATTCTCGCGGTGCTGCCTCCCGCGCCGGACAAAACCCGAGAGGACACCCAGTTCGCCGACCCAGAAACCGAGGACCCACCGTCCGCCGAACCCGGCGAGACCAAGGTTGCCATCATCGGTCATCCCAACGTCGGTAAATCCACGTTGCTGAACCGGCTGACCGGGACCGGGCGCGCCATCGTTTCCCCGGTTCCCGGCACCACGCGCGATGCCGTGGATGAGGTCGTCGAGCACCGCGGCCAGCGCTTCCGCTTCATTGATACCGCCGGCATCCGCCGCAAAGGAAAGACTCACCTGATGGCAGAGAAGCTTTCCGTGGTCATGGCGCGCAAGCATCTGGAAGCGGCCGACATCGCGCTCTTTGTCATTGACGCCACCGAGGGGGTCAGCCAGCTCGATGCCGCAATCGCGGGATATGCCCACGAGAGCGGGCGCTCGGTGATCATCGTGGTCAACAAGTGGGATTTGTGGGGTGGAGCGGGGGCCGCTGCCCAGGGAAAGAAAGGGCGGACCGGGGCATCCGCGCCACACAAGCAAATGTCCCACGAGCGTGAAGCGTACGAAGAACGGCTGCGCCACGGACTCAAGTTCCTCAGCTACGCGCCCGTGCTATTTGTCTCGGCCACCACCGGGGCCGGCATAAAGGAGATATTTCCCACCCTGGAGAAAGTCGCCGCGGAGCGCCGCAAGCGCGTCGGAACCGGCGAAATGAACCGCTTTCTCAAGCACGTAGATTTCGAGCGCGCTTCGGTTCCGATGAGCGGGCGGATGAGGATCTATTACATGACCCAAGCTTCGGCGTCGCCGCCGACGTTTGTTCTTTTCACCGACCGCAATGTGAAGTTGCATTTCTCCTACCAGCGCTTCTTGGAAAATCAAATCCGTGATGCATTCGGTTTCGTGGGCACGCCGATCTGGATCAAGAACCGGGCTCGGGGGCGACCCGAGTAGCGGCGCACGCGGATGCCCCTCCGCCCTGCCCCCATGATCCTTCGACCGATCCCCGCCGGGTTCTGCCGCTGGGCGTTCGGTTTGGGCCGAGAGCTAGGCTCGAGATCTTCCTGCCCAGGTCGGCTGGCCCAGGGTCTCCCGCCTGCAATCTCATGGCTGTTCCTTGGTCAGTAGTCCGACCTTTTGGACGCCGGCGGCGCGCGCAATGTCAATCACATCGGCCACGTATTCAAAATTGACGTCATCATCCCCTTTCACGAAAGCCAAGCGCTCCGCGCGCCGCTTGAAGATGTCGCGCAAGCGGCCATCGAGATCCCCCCAGCTTACGTTGTCCTGATTGATCTTGAGCGTCAGAGACTGGTCCGTCCCGCTCCAGACCAGCTGCACCACAATAGTCCGCTCGGGCGACGGAGTCTGCCTCGCATCCTCGGCCGGCTGTGCAATCTGAGCGTCCAGGCCCTTTTCCTGGGATATGGATACGACCACCATGAACACAATAATCGGAACCAGCAGCACATCAATCAAGGGAGTGACGTTGATCTGGGCGGTCGGAGAACCGTTGCCTGCCATGGAGAACGCCATCGGACTCGCTCCTTTTCAGGCACGCGCGTGTCTTAAAGGATTCGACACCTGGTCTCTCGAGGAGGTTCCCGCGACCCGAAAATCCATTCCGTTGCCGGGCCACGGGGCTGCGCTAAGATGACGAAATGAGTGGAACTCTGATCGTGACCGGGGCGAGCCGCGGCATCGGCGCGGCGATTGCTAAGCTTGCCGGCGCTCGAGGCTTCGCTGTGGCGGTGAATTTCGTGAGCAGCCAGGCCGCCGCTGGCGAAGTGGTGGGCCACATTGTTGCTGCCGGCGGTCGTGCCGTCGCCATCCGGGCCGACATCGGCTCCGAACCAGAGATTGTTCGACTCTTCGAAACCGCGGAGCGGGAACTTGGGCCGATCAAGGGGCTGGTGAACAACGCTGGCGTGACCGGCGGCTTCGCGCGCGTGGAGACGGTCACCGCGCAAGCTCTGGCGAAAGCATTCGCGGTCAATGTGGTGGGCGCGATCCTATGTGCCCGGGAGGCGGTACGACGAATGTCGATACGAAACGGCGGAACGGGCGGGGCCATCGTGAATGTTTCCTCCCTGGCCGCCCGTACTGGCGCCCCCGGTGAATGGGTCCACTATGCGGCATCAAAAGGCGCTCTGGACAGCTTCACCATCGGACTCGCCCGCGAAGTGGCCACGGAGGGAATACGCGTCAACGCCGTCGCCCCAGGTCTGATCGCAACTGGCCTTCACGCAGCCAACGGGGCACCGAATCGGCTGGATCGACTGGCAGCGTCCATCCCCATGAATCGCCCCGGCACTCCGGATGAGGTGGCGGAGGGCGTTCTTTGGCTGCTTTCACCCGCAGCCTCCTACACCACCGGCAGCATTCTCGACATTGGTGGCGGACGGGGCTGATATCGCTTGGCCCCCTGGGAACTTCTTGCTTCTCCGGGTGGGCCCGGTCGCCGCCCACGCGCTCAACCGATGGGCAGTGGTGGGGGCGAGGGCAGCGGCGGTGGTGGACCCTGGGGTGACAGGAGTGGTGCCGGGTACAGCACGGCGGCCAGCGGGGGATAGCGCGCCGCGAAAAAGTAAATGGAATAGGCCGGGAAAAACACGATCACGGGCACGGAAATTAGCGAAAAAACATACAAAATTGCGACCGCGAGCACACTGCCGACCACAACCGCGAGCGTAATGGTGTAGAGATTCCAGGTCAGCCCGGCTGCCTTCCCCCCAAGCACCGCTACCACACCGATCCCGCCCACTGGAATCAGAATCAACAGAAAAACGACGACGGTCACCATGCTCATGATCACGGCCGCCCCGACCGCCAGGGCCACCTTCAGTGCCAGGTAGCCCGCGTATCCCCCCTTCTCGCGACTCATCATGGACAGAAGGCGACGCCAGGCCTCGATGGCTCCGATATCTTCCATCGCCATTTGCGGAACCACAAAATCCTTGGTCAGCACGGCCACGACTCCCAGGCAAACCACAAATCCACAGAAGAGAAAAAACACCAGAATGCCACCCAGGACGAGGGCTAGCACATGCTCTCCGGGGCTCTGCAGCCAACCCAGAGCAAGCCCGAGAGCGGCCGGAACCCCCACCAGAATGGTCAGGCCAACCAGGCTCGCAAGGAACAGCAAAATCTGCCAGCCAAAGTAGCGCCATCCAGCCTCCTGCCGGCGACCCCAACCTTGCCGGATTCGGCAGCGCTTTTCGACCACGCTGTCAAACAAGATGAACCGCATCACGCTGTTGATGTAGACAAACAGCACGACGAGCAGCAATCCCAGCACCACCAGGGCTGCGATCGCCGGGGCGAACAGCAAGGGATGAGCGGCTACCATTCCGGGTGCGGGGATGTGGTGGGCCCCGCCGGCATGCGGCATTGGGAAACGGGTACCGCATCCTCCGCCTGAACTGAGCTCCCCGGCCAACAACCCGACCAACGCCAACCTGGCCCACTGACTCATGCGAAACGGCTTCAGTAACTGCTGTTTGGTGTGGTCGAAGGCTGGACTGATCGCATCTAGCGCGGAGATCGGCACGGGGGGCACCTCGTCGTGGATCGGATTTGTGCAAGTTACTGCGATCTGGCGGGCAGGTCAATGGGATGATCGAGGGCTTCCTTCCCCACGGCTCGGAAATTCCGGCCAGCGTCGACCGTCTGGGCCCACCCATCAAATTCCTTCAATGCCAGAGCACACTGCGCGCGGTGGCGCTGCTGCCGGTCGCGAATCGGTTTCTCGAGCGGCGGCAGCAGGTCAAAGGTGATGTTGGCTGGTTGAAAGCTCTTTGTGTCCGCGTGCGTGATGTAATGCACCAGAGAGCCAAAGGCGGTTGCCCGCGGAGGGGCCGTCGGGTTTGTTCCCGCGGCCAGGGCAGTCGCCTGGATCCCGGCCATGAGTCCGGTGGCGATCGATTCGACGTAGCCTTCGACTCCGCAGATTTGGCCGGCAAGGATCAGGAGCGGATGTTCTCTCATTTGCAGCGTTTCCGAGAGCAGACTGGGCGCATTGACGTAGGTGTTGCGGTGAATCTGCCCATAGCGCAGGAAGCGCGCATTTTCGAGTCCCGGAATCAGCCGCAGCACCCGGGCCTGTTCGCCGAACTTCAAATGGTTTTGAAAACCCACCAGATTGTAAGAATCGGCCCGTAAATTCTCCTGCCGCAGCTGCACGGCCGCGTAAGGGATCCGGCCGGTGCGCGGGTCTTTTAATCCCACCGGCTTCATGGGGCCAAATCGCAGCGTATCGCGCCCCCGGCGCGCAATCTCCTCGATCGGCAGGCAAGCTTCGAAGTAATTCAACTTTTCCCAGTCGCGCTCCTCGACCGACTGCGCGGCTAGCAGCGCATCACAAAAGCGATCGTACTCCTCCTTCGCCATGGGACAGTTGATGTAGTCGGCCGTGCCTTTGTCATAGCGCGCCGCCAGATACACCTTTGACATGTCAATCGAGTCAGCTTCGACGATCGGACTGATCGAATCGTAGAAATAAAGTTGAGAAGCTCCGCTGAGCCGTGCGATTTCCTGGGACAACGCGTCTGAGGTCAGCGGACCGGTTGCGACGACGGTGATCTCGTCTTGATCAAGGTGCGCAACTTCTTCCCGTCGCACGCGGATCAGCGGCTCGGACGAAATCGCGGCGGTGACGCTCGCGGCAAAGATTGCGCGGTCGACGGCCAGCGCATGCCCCGCGGGCACGGCGCACTGGCGTGCCAGCTCGAGCAGCCGGGACCCCGCCCGCCGCATCTCTTCCTTCAACAGCCAGGGCGCGGTGTTTTCGCTGTCGGATTTGAGGGAATTCGAGCAGACCAGCTCCGCGAAGTCGCCCGTCTGATGCGCCGGCGTGGAGCGCACGGGGCGCATCTCGTACAGCTCCACCCTGAGGCCGCGGCGCGCACATTGCCAGGCCGCCTCCGACCCGGCCAAGCCGGCGCCGATGATTCGAATTCGCTCGATCACTGGGCCTTCGATGTGGCCGTCTGCAGCGCATCTCCGATCAGGCACACCGCCTTCCACTCATCCAAGAACGTCGCGCCCAGATTCTTATAGAAATCAATCGCGGGCTTATTCCAATCCAACACTTCCCAACGCAGGCAAAAGTAATCTTCGTCCCATGCTATGCTCGCCACCCGCGCCAGCAACTCCTTGCCGATGCCTTTCTTGCGCAACTCCGGGCGCACAAAGATGTCTTCCAGAAAAAGACCTGCCCGTCCTTGGAATGTCGAATAAAACTCGAAAAACAGAGCGTAGCCGGCCGGCTGCCCGTCCCATTCCGCGATGAGCGCGCGGAATTTCGCATGCGAGCCGAAGCCGTCGCGCAACACATCTTCTTCGGTGATGATGGTTTCATGATCCAGGTGTTCGTACTTTGCCAGTTCATGGATCAGGGTTTTCAGCAACAGCGCGTCGTCGGCCGTGGCAGGACGAATTGAGAGCATCGTAAGAGACTCCGTACGCACAGTGAGGCGTCAGGCGGCTATTATATAGGCGCACTCGACGGAGGACTCTTGGCCCGCATCTCGCTGATCGAACCAGAAAACGCTGCTCCCGAAGTAAAAGAGATCTATGAGCAGAAGCTCCGCGGCAAGCCCGGCAACGTGCACAAGGCCATGGCCCATCGGCCGGAGGCGCTGAAGAACTTCTTGAGCTTCTATGCCAGCGTCGGCCGTTCGCTCGACCGCAAGCTCTTCGAGCTCATCTACATTCGCGTCTCGCTGATCAATCAGTGCCGCTATTGCCTGCAGCATCACCTTGCGTCTTCGAAACGGGTCGGCCTTACCCCGGAGGATTGGGAAGGGCTCAAGCAGGGCAGCTACGCTCGTGGCAGCGAAAAAGAGCAGGCGGCGCTGACCTACGCCGAAAAACTGACGCGGAGTTCGTCCAGCGTCAACGATGCCGACTTCCCCGCTTTGAAGAAGCATTTCACCGACGCCGAGATCGTGGATCTGCACCTGCTCGTGGGCTTGGCCAACCTCACCAACCGGTTCACCGACCCGCTGGGACTCGAACTGGAGTTTCCCGAGGAGCGGCTTTGAACCAAGCGGACAAGGGTCCAGAAAGAGCATCCGCGTGATTTTCCTGGGTGTCGCTCGCGCCCTTGGCGGCCCAAGCTTGGTGGTTCCAGGGGGGTCAAAGAATGACTCTCGCATCCCCGGTCCGCCGGGTCACATGCTCTCGGTCCAGATACTCGAGCAGCGGGATCGCGTACTTGCGGCTGACTCCCGCCAGGTCCTTAAAGCGGGCGACGTCAATCTTCGGTCGCTCGGCTTTCTCCTCCGCCATACGCTTGCGCAGATCCTCTAACGCGTCGCGGTGAAAAACCAGGTCGTCCGCAATCTTCACCAACACTTTTTCCCGCAACAGCAAGGTAACGATTTTCTGACTGCGAATCCCATCGATCTTCAGTCCCGCGAGAACTTCGCGGAGTGCCGGCACTCTTAACCCAGCCGAGCGAAACGCTCGTTCGATCATGGACTTCGATTCCGCCTCGTCGTCTTTCATGACAATGCCGCGCCCGGTTAGGCGCACCACGTCGCCTGCGAGCTCCAGCTTCTTTTCTCTGGTGAGTGAAGCCAGTGCCACGGCGAAACCATCGGAGCCGATTCCGACCCTCTCCCCCAAAGCGTCCTTGTTGATTCCGGGCGTCAAGGGATTTTGCCGTTGGTAGGCTGCGACCTCGGCCAGCAGGGAGCGTTCGAGTGCCGCGATGGCCATGGCGTCAAAGAACGAATCGGCGATTCTCAACGCCTCGCCTGCCACCAGCAATCCTGCAACTTGCGCCTCGATCGCCGCCCTGGTCCAGCCGGTCTCGGCAACCAGTTGCCCGAGCGAAATCCCTCGCGGCCCGCGTCTTGCGATTCTCGCCGCCAAAATCCGGTCACGGTCGGCAGAGGCAAATATCCTGTGGAAATCCTGCGCGATTTCCTTTTTCACTTTTGGCAGGGGCGCGGCGTCCAGCACCACTCCCCCTCCGATCGTCATCACCGGCGACAATTGCCGGATGATGAAGCGATCTCCGGGCAGCAACAGCGCCGGATGGGCAAGGCGAAGCTGCGCAAACATGTCTTCTCCCGGTGCAATTTGTTCTTTGCCATACAGGGCGACGGTGGCGACCGATTCCGAGGTGTAGCCATGAACGTGCACTCGGGCACGATCTTTCAACGGTCTCGCCGAGCGCAACAGGGACAGCTTCACATCCAGGCGGGAGGTGGACTGAAACAAGTGAGGGGGCGCGAGCGTCATTCCACGGGCCAGGTCTTCGGTCGGTACCCCGGCCAGGTTCAGCGCGGTGCGTTCACCGGCAACCGCTTTTTCGGCCGGTTGTCCGTGCACTTCGACACCGCGGACGCGGGCGCGCGCTCGAGTGGGAAATATCTCCAACTCTTCTTCTCGGTGAATCGCGCCCGAGACCAGGGTGCCGGTCACCACGGTGCCGAATCCCTTCATCGAGAAAACCCGGTCAATGGGAAGGCGAGCCATCGCCTGCGAATCCCGCGCTGATATTTCTCCCGCCTCCTGGACCAGAGCTTGCTTCAGGTCCTCGAGGCCCGCGCCCGTCAATGCGCTGACCGCGAGGATCGGTTGGGGGGCGCCGAGAAAGGAACCGCGCAGGAAATCCTCCACCTCCAGCCGCACCACGTCGAGCGTGTCGCGGTCCACGAGGTCCGCCTTGGTCAGCACCGTAATGCCACGGCCGACCGCCAGAAGACGGCAGATGTCGAAATGCTCCCGCGTCTGCGGCTTGATGGATTCATCCGCCGCGATCACCAGCAGCACCAGGTCGATGCCCGAGACTCCAGCCAGCATGTTGCGCACAAAACGCTCATGGCCGGGAACGTCCACGAAGCCCAGTCGCAGGGTTTCGCCCCCGGGCAGGGGCAACTCCAAATGGGCAAACCCGAGGTCGATGGTGATGCCGCGGCGCTTTTCTTCTTGCAGGCGATCGGCGTCGATTCCGGTCAACGCTTTCACCAGAGCGGTTTTTCCGTGATCAATGTGCCCGGAGGTGCCTACGATCACTGATTTCATTGGCGGACAAGTATAGTCGGCCGATTCCCCGGCCGTCAGCGGGAAGAATTTCTCCCCAATCCTCTCTACCCAGGCCAGCCACGAAATGCGACAATGGTTTCTCCGACCCCCTATGACTGCCTCCCCCACCCTAGCCATCACCTCGCAGCTCATCCGCGAGCACGGCATCACGCCCGAGGAGTACGAAAAAATCAAACAGCTCCTCGGAGGACGCGAGCCTACGCTCACCGAGTTAGGCATCTTCAGCGTGATGTGGAGCGAGCATTGCTCCTACAAATCTTCCCGCGTGCACCTGAAGCGCCTGCCCACACGCAGCCGGCGCGTCGTACAAGGCCCGGGCGAAAACGCGGGAATCATTGACATTGGCGACGGCTGGGCGTGCGCCTTCAAGATCGAGTCTCACAATCATCCCTCCTTCATTGAGCCATTCCAAGGCGCCGCGACCGGCGTGGGAGGAATTCTGCGCGACATTTTCACCATGGGCGCGAGGCCGGTCGCCGTGATGGATTCCCTGCGGTTCGGGCCGATCGAAGTCTCGCACGCCCAGGCGGGGCCGGACGGGCATAGCTCGGCTCTCGGGAAAACCGAGATCCCCAGGAATCACTCCGTGCTCGAAGGCGTGGTCAGCGGAATCGCTTCCTACGGAAACTGCTTCGGTGTGCCGAACCTAGGGGGCGAGACCAAGTTTGAGCCTTGTTACTCCGGCAATCCTCTGGTGAATGCCTTTGCCCTCGGCCTGGTGCGGCGGGACCAGATTTTTTACGCCAAGGCCGCCGGCCAAGGCAATCCCGTCATTTACGTCGGCTCAAAGACCGGCCGCGACGGCATTCACGGCGCCACCATGGCCAGCGAGGAATTCAGCGAAGCTTCAGAAGGCAAGCGCCCCAACGTGCAAGTGGGGGATCCCTTCCTCGAGAAGCTGCTGCTCGAAGCCTGCCTCGAAGCCATGCAGACCGGCGCGATTGTCGGCATTCAGGATATGGGCGCAGCCGGGCTCACTTGCTCCACCTGCGAGATGGGCGCACGGGGCCAGGTGGGCATAGAAATCGAACTCGACCGCGTGCCCCAGCGCGAAACCGGCATGACGCCCTACGAAATCATGCTCAGCGAGTCGCAGGAGCGTATGTTGCTCGTGGCCGAAAAAGGCCGCGAAGAAGAAGTCTTCCGCGTCTTCCGCAAATGGGGACTCGACGCCGTCGAAGTGGGCCGCGTCACCAACGACGGCGCTCTGCGCGTTCTCGAACACGGTCAGGTCGTCGCCGAAATTCCCAACCAAGCGCTCACCGACGACGCGCCGGTGTACCGGCGTGCGCTCGAACGTTGGGAGCCGCCGGTGCCGCGAGAAATCCCGTCGCACCTCGAGCTCGGGCAGTCGGCCGATCTCACCCCGGATCTCATGCGCCTGCTCGCCAGCCCGAACATCCGCAGCCAGCGCTGGATCTGGCAGCAATACGATTCCATGGTTCAGATCAACACCGTAGAAGGGCCGGGATCAGGC
>Ga0182018_10004167_pt1 | contig 12396 bp, 11 predicted proteins | sample 812P2MmetaG_FD_120490 | JGI IMG/M metagenome (GOLD analysis project Ga0182018, IMG submission 120490) | Permafrost microbial communities from Stordalen Mire, Sweden - 812P2M metaG | ecosystem: Environmental > Terrestrial > Soil > Wetlands > Permafrost | place: Sweden: Stordalen | collected...
GAAATGGCGCGCAAGATGGTGTGCGAGTGGGGCATGAGCGATCTTGGCCCGCTCACCTTCGGCAAGAAAGAAGAGCAAATATTCCTGGGCCGCGAGATCAGCCAGCACCGCGACTACAGCGAAGATACTGCCATTAAGATTGACGGCGAGGTCCGCAAGCTGGTCAACCAGGGTTACGAAACGGCAAAGAACATCCTGGAGGGCAACCGCGACACGCTGCAGAAGATTGCGGCGGCATTGCTGGAGCGGGAAGTGCTCGATGCCTCCGAGGTGATGTTGCTGGTGGAGGGCAAGGAACTGCCTCCGATGAAGTCGCCTGCCAAGCCTGATGACGGCGTGCAGCAGGTGTTGAAGCCGGAGCCGGGACGGGGAATTGTGAAGGGCGGAGAAAGTCCGGCGCGAGCTTAAAAAGCGGTTCCTCGGTTCTCAGTTTGGGCGGCGTAGCGGCCGCCCTTAGTTTTTGCACACGAGCTATCCGTTCACGGTTTTCATCATGGGTTCGGGATAGCGAAGTCCGGCGGCGGCGCCGGTGGGAAAGATCTCGTCAATCCCCCGCAGATCCTGCTCGGTGAGCTTCACGTCGATCGCCGCGACGTTCTCTTCCAGATACTTGCGGCGCTTGGTGCCGGGAATGGGGACGATGTTCTTGTCCTCGGCGAGCACCCACGCCAGTGCGAGCTGAGAGGGCTTGCAGCCTTTCTCCTTCGCGATTTCCTCGATCCGCCGCACCAGGTCGAGATTCTTCTGAAAGTTCTCTCCTTGAAATCGCGGGGAGAACCGGCGAAAGTCGTCTTCCGGAAGATCTTCGAAGCGCATGAGCTGGCCGGTGAGAAAACCGCGTCCTAGCGGACTATAAGCGACAAAACCTATGCCAAGTTCGCGGCAGGTAGCGAGCAGTTCGTCTTCCGGCTCGCGGCTCCAGAGCGAATATTCGGTTTCGAGAGCGGTGATGGCATGGACTTTCACGGCCCGGCGCAGGGTGTTTGGCGACGCCTCGGAAAGTCCGATGTGCCGGATTTTTCCTTCCTGCACCAGCTGCGCCATCGCCCGAACGGTTTCTTCGATGGGCGTGGCGGGGTCGACGCGATGCTGGTAATAAAGATCGATCGTCTCGACTCCGAGCCGCCGCAGACTTCCTTCACAGGACCGTCGGATGTAGTCGGGTTTGCCGTTGACGCCGCGCAGAGTGGGGGTCGCGGGATCGCGGACGATTCCGAATTTCGTGGCCAGCACGATCTGGTCGCGCTTGCCTTTGATTGCGCGGCCGACTAGCTCTTCATTTTTATAGGGGCCATACGCATCCGCAGTGTCGAGAAAATTGATGCCCAGTTCAAGGGCGCGGTGAATGGTAGCGATGGACTCACCGTCATCGCGCGGACCATAAAACTCCGACATGCCCATACAGCCCAGGCCGAGGGCGGACACTTTGAGACCACTACGTCCAAGTTCGCGAAATTCCATGATGGCTCCTTGCAAACGCCAAAATCAGCTTACACTGCCCCACACCATCAAAAGATGCACGAACCCCAGCCTGCGATGGCAGAAATTCGTGAGTCCTGTGGTGCCGCCAGGCATCATTGACCTACTGGCGTTACCCTCTGTTTCGGCGGAATTCATGAGTCGCGTGCCAATCTGGTTTGAACGCAAGTTCGAGTTTTCCTTCCCGGTGGAACTGCATCCGAATCTGTGCGCACGTCTGCGGGGCACCCCGGCCAGACTTGAAGAGGCGCTGCGCGGCCATTCGCACCAAATCCTGATCAGGAAAGCGGAGGGAAAGTGGTCCGCTCAGGAACACGCCGGTCACTTGCTTGACCTCGAACCGCTGTGGCTGGCGCGAGTAGGCGATTACGTGGCGGGCAGCGCCCAACTCACCGTGACGGACTTGAAGAACCGAAAAACCGACGAAGCCAACCACAACGCGCGTCCGCTGGAACCGATTCTGAGCGAATTCCGCGCTGCAAGAGCAGGACTGCTGAAGCAAGTAGACGAAGTGGACGCCTCGCTATTTGCCCGAACCATTCCTCACCCGCGTCTGAAGACGCCGATGCGGCTCGTTGACCATTTGTATTTTGTAGCCGAACACGACGACCACCATCTAGCGCGAATCTGGGAGCTGGTCGACCCAACCCGGTAGAAGAGCGGGTCGACGATCAGCCCTGGACGGCGATCAGGGGCTTGGTGCGGGCCACAACCTCGCCAATTTTTGCTGCAGCTACCTGTGCCGCGTTGAGGGACCGTTTAAGCTGCGCGCAGTCGTCGGAGGCGAGCGAGATCAGCAGCCCGCCTGCAGTCTGAGGATCAAACAGAAGTGTTCTCAAGTCTTCGGGAACTCCGTCCTCGTACTCGACCACACATTCGGCGAAATCACGGTTGTTGTTGAGGCCGCCAGGAATGTAGCCCGCGCGCACGCATTCGATCGCTCCCGGAAGCACTGGAATGCTGCTACCGTGCAAACGGAAAGATACGTTTGAGGCCAGCGCCATTTCGCGAGCGTGGCCAATCAAGCCGAAGCCGGTGACGTCAGTCATACCGTGAACGCGGAATTCCCCCTGCTGAATGACTTCGGCGGCACGCTTGTTCAGGGTGGTCATCGACTGAACCGCGGCATCAATCCACGTCGGCTCAGCTTTGCCCTTCTTGATCGCCGTCGAAATCACACCCGTACCCAGTGCCTTGGTGAAGACGAGAGCATCGCCTGGCTCGGCGCCGGCATTGGTGAGAACTTTCTTGGGATCGATGAGTCCGGTGACCGCGTACCCAAACTTGGTCTCGTCATCGCGAATGCTGTGGCCGCCGATCACGACGCATCCGGCCTCGACCATCTTCGAGAGCCCTCCGGCGAGGATGCGCTCCAGAATTTCGAGATCAGCCTTCTCAGGAAAACACACTAAAGCCAGCGAGGTGAGCGGCTTTCCACCCATCGCGTAAATATCGCTCAAGGCATTCGTCGCGGCGATTTGGCCGAAGACGTACGGATCGTCCACGACCGGCGTAAAGAAGTCTACGGTTTGCACCAGTGCCTGATCGGGCGCGATTTGGTACACTCCGGCGTCGTCGGCGTGGTCGAAGCCGACTAGAACATTCGGGTCGTGTTGCCGGGCTAATTTCCCAAGCACCTTGTCCAGCGCCGCCGGACTTAGCTTGGACGCGCAACCTGCGGCTTTCACCGACTCCGTCAGACGGAATGGCTTGCCATCGGTCATGAAGTTATTGTACCGAGTTGCGGATGTCCGAGGATTCTCTACCACGGAGGCACTGAGAACTCGGAGAAGTCAAGGGGAAGACCGAACAAGAGCACGGATTTCTCCGGGTCTCTGTGTCTCCGTGATGTAAAGGAGTGTAAGCGTCTCTGAGCACTCTGAGCAACCTGAGTAGCACACGGGTTCGACAGGCGGGGTCGGTGTTGCAGTGTCCGGATGACCGCAAGAACAGAGCTGTCAGCGCCCAAGCGATGTAGCTGTGCGGAGGTTCAGCAGTTGGTGGCCGAGTTTGTGAGCAGCGGTATGCGGCGGAGCGAGCTTTGCGAGAGTCGGGTTTGAGGTTCAGCACTCTGGATTGCCATCTGAAGCAGGGGCGGTGGAAGACAGGGAGCAGGCCAACTTCTTCGGCCGGTTGTTTGGTGCCGGTGGAGTTGGCGGCCAGGAAATCGCCGACGAGCGGGAACCGACTTGTGGGCTGGCCGTGGTGCTGCCGGGCGGGCGCCGGATCGAGGTGCATCTGACTCTGATACGAGTACGTTCGAACGCTTGTTGGGCATCCTGGAGCGGGCGAAAACCGTGTTTGGACTGGGTCCCGTTACACGGATCGATCTGGCCGCCGGGGTCACCGACATGCGCCGGGGGTGCGAGGGGGCGTAGGGTCTGGTTCGGGATTGTTTGTCGTGTGACCTCTGAGCGGGCACCGGTTCTTGTTCTCGAACGGCCGACGCAATCGGCGGAAGGCCCTCGTCTGGGACGGAAGCGGACTCTGGGTCTGTGCCGCGGAGAGCTTCCATGTTCACAGATCAAGCTTCGGACATCACTTTGCGGTTCCGCTGAACGCGGTGCTCCGTTCGAGATCATCCGGCGTGTCTAGGTCGAATTCGCCCTCAAGGAAATCGACCGCACCAACACGCGCGGCGTTTCGTTCGAGGATTTCACGCGCTCCCCGGTCTCCACTCACGTTTTGCAGATCGTAAAAAAAGATGGAGGAAAAAACCGCTGGAACCCCGAGCCGACCACTGTAACGCGCGGCTGTAATCGGATAGTTGGCCAAACCATGCAGGTGAAGCAGTTGCCGGAGAACGTCGGCGCTCAGGCGAACCTGGTCGCAGACCATCAGGAGGATGTCTTCAGCAGGAGGGCTAATCTGCAAAGCCGTTTCCACGCCGGAGCGCATCGACGATCCCATACCGGCGCGCCAGTTTTCATTCACAGCGACGATCACTCGGAAATCATCGAAGGCGCTATGCATCCGATGGGCTTCAAAACCAAGTACCACAATGATCGGTTGACAACCGACCTCGTCGGCAATTCGCACAGCGCGCCGTAACAGCGGCTCGCCCGCCATCGCGTGCAGTTGTTTCGCTTGACCCAGCCGCAGCGAGGCACCCGCCGCAAGGATGACGGCTGCGCAGGAAGGTTCAGACATGACTCAGGGAAGCGCAGTTGGGAATCTTCACGCTATCCTTTTCGATCGCGTCGTGAATCTCGGCGACGATCGCGAGCGCAATGCTAGCCGGATTCTTGGCTCCGATGGCAAGTCCGACAGGAGAATGCAATCGCCGGAAGCACTCATCCATGGTTCGTCCAATCTTTGGCGCGACCTCCGTAAGCAGGCGCTCGGCTCGGCGGCGAGGGCCGAGAATGCCAAGGTAGGCGAGTTCTCGCGGCAACAATGCTTGCAAGGCAGCCCGGTCCTGCTCGTAGCTGTGGGTCAGGATCACCGCGGCGCTGCGTTCGGTTAACAGGAGATCGTTCAATGATCGCGACGAGATTACCTGGTCTGCCAGCGGGAAACGCTCCTTCGTTGCCAGATGGGAGCGGTCATCGACGACGGTAACCTGCCAGCCAAGCAGGTAGGAGAATTCGACGATTGGCTGTGCATCGTCGCCCGCTCCGAAGACAAAAAGCGCGGTAGGCGGGGCGACGTGTTCAACGAAGAACGAGCTTAGGCCCTGGGTCCAATGCGACCGACGCTCGTTTAGCGCGTGCCGCGCCAACACCAGCGAGCCTTCTGAAGCCGCGGACTCAAACAAAACATCGCCGTTCTCGCTCAGAATGAACCGGCAGCCGACTGGGTCTGTATCAATAACAGACACGATTGCCATCGCCGCACGCCGTAGTGCGCTCTGCTCGAGTGCTGCGAGTGCGCGGTCTGCAGGTTCCCCGCGCTCGAGCAACACCGACACGGTTCCGCCACAACCCAGCCCATAAGGAGTTGCGGAATCTTCATCGAAAAAGGTGCTGTACTTCTGAACGGTGGGACCGGATCGGGTCAGCCACCAGGCTTTCTTTTGGACCTCCTTTTCAAGACAGCCTCCGCTGATGGTGCCCGCCCGCCCTCCGCCACTGGTCAGCAGCATGCGCGTTCCGGGTTTGCGATAGGAAGATCCCTCGACCGCAACAATCGTCGCAAGACAGATCTCTTCGCGATGATCACGTGCGCTGCGCCACAGTTCCAGAATTTGCCGAAGTTCAGACATGTTCTAAGCTTCGTGACATCCCAATTATTTTCTCGTTGCGAATCGGCATTTCGCGCGGACGCATTCCGCTGCTACGACATGTTGGCCTTAGTCAGGGCCGAGGCAACACGCTTTTCGCGTCCGCTTCATCACCCAAGATAGTGATCAGAACGGATGGGCGCGAAACTTTTGTCGCGGAGCGGTGGAAAGGCGGTGCGAACCGAGTCGAAAAGGGCTCGCCGGGTCAGATGGTGATCCGACAATCGAAGGATAGCTACGGCTTAACGAGAATCTTGATCATAGGTTCGTCCATACCGGCTCGCGCCGCAGAAATCTCGCTTTACGACAAACCCCTTATGGTATTCGGCCTTCCGCGGTAAGGTACTGCTGTGAGGGAGTGCCATGTCAATCTCTCTGAGGCTGAACAATCGCACGGTAAAGCTGAATGTCCCCCCTGACGTGCCACTTCTCTGGGCGATTCGCGAAGCCGCTCGGCTAACTGGTACGAAGTACGGATGCGGCATCGCGCAGTGCGGTGCCTGTACAGTGCTCCTCGACGGAGAACCTCTCCGCTCCTGCGTCACGTCGGTCAATTCCGTAGCAGGGAAGTCGGTTACCACCATCGAGGGTGCCTCAGGCGAGACAGCCTGCGCGGTGCAAAGGGCATGGGAAAAGCTGGACGTCGTTCAATGCGGCTATTGCCAGTCGGGACAGATCATGTCTGCCATTGCGCTGCTTGAACAGAAACCGAGGCCCACCGATCTCGATATTGACGATGCTATGAACGGCAATATCTGCCGCTGCGGAACTTACGTCCGAATCCGGGCTGCGATCCACGAAGCGGCGCGAATTAAGGAAGGGCAGACTCATGCGGAGCGATAGCAAAATTGCCTCCGCCAGCAGGCGCCGTTTCCTCGCAACGGGGGCCGCAGCGACCTCGGGCCTGGTGGTTGGTTTCTATGCGCCAAAGAGCGACGGATTTTTCGCCACGATGCTTCGAGAGAACCGGGATAATGTCTTCTCTCCGAATGCTTTCTTGCGGGTCGCTCCGGACAATACTGTGACCGTGGTCTCCAAGCACGCGGAGGGAGGACAAGGCGTCTACACCGGGCTGGCGACGATCATTGCGGAGGAACTTGACGCTGACTGGTCCCAGGTTCGCGTTGAAGCCGCGCCAGCGGACCGGGGTCTTTTTAAGAATTTGCAATTCGGTTCTCAAGGCACGGGCGGAAGCAACTCCATCGCCAACTCGTATGAACAGTATCGCCGGGCAGGGGCTACGGCACGGGCCATGCTGGTTGCGGCCGCGGCTGACCGATGGAGAGTCCCCAGCGGGGAAATCACCGTGGAAAAGGGGCTGGTGAGGCACGCGGCGTCGCGACGGCAAGCGAGTTTCGGCAAGCTGGCCCAAGCGGCCGCATCCGTGCCAGTACCTCGACAAGTCACACTCAAAGACCCGAAGAATTTTAAGTTGATCGGAGCTGAGCACCTACCCCGCCTCGACAGCAGAGCGAAGACTACAGGGAAGGCAGTTTTTGCAATCGACTTCTCACTTCCAGATATGGCGATTGCCCTGGTCGCGCGGCCGCCTTTCTTTGGCGCGGCGGTGAAGACGTTTGACACGTCAAAAACCAAGGCTGTGCCGGGTGTGCTCGACGCGGTCCAGATTTCGACGGGAGTGGCGGTGGTCGCAAAATCATTCCCCGCCGCGCAACGCGGACGCGACGCATTGCATATCGAGTGGGATGAATCAAAAGCTGAGCATCGGGGAACCCCTGAATTATGGGCTGAATACCGAAGGCTGCTGGAGCAGCCAGGCTCGGTGGCCCGGCGCGACGGTGACTGCGCACAGGCGCTTGCTCGTGCGACGCGCACGGTGAGTGCAACTTTTGAGTTTCCCTATCTAGCCCATGCGACGATGGAGCCACTCAGCGCGGTGGTCCGACTTTCAGCCAATCACTGCGACATCTGGACCGGGGATTGGGATGTTTCGGGCGTACAGGATGACGCGGCCCAGATCACGGGCCTAACCACGCAACAGGTCCACATTCATACACTCTATGGAGGGGGCAGCTTCGGCCGGCGAGGAAGTGGCGCATCGGAGGTCGTTGAGGTCGCCAAGGCAAGCGGCGGCCGCTTTCCGGTGAAATTGTTCTGGACGCGCGAAGATGACGTGCGGGGCGATAAGTACCGGCCCATGTATCTTCACAAGCTCGATGCGGGACTCGACGAGCAGGGAAACCTCATCGCCTGGCAGCACCGGATCGTCGGCCAATCTGTTCTCGGTAGTGACCCGAATTGGATTATCAATGGCATCGACATCACTTCAGTGGCCGGGGCCAGCAATATTCCCTACGACATCCCAAACATTCTCGTCGATCTCCATTCGCCGGTCCTCGGCGTACCGATAGAAAAATGGCGCTCCGTCGGCAACAGTCACAACGCTTTTGCAGTGGAAACATTCCTGGACGACGTTGCCCATGCGGCAGGTCGAGATCCGTATCAGTTTCGCCGTGCTCTTCTGATGAAGGATCCACGAGACAAACCGATGCAACTCGTCGCCCCCGATCGAATGAAGCCCAGTCTATTCGCCAAGTTTCCGCGGGACCGCCGAGTTCTTGAATTGGTCGGGGAGAAATCCGGCTGGGGAACGTCACTCCCGACCCGCAAAGGACGGGGCCTTGCGGTGCATTATTCCTTTCGCACTTCGGTAGCGCAGGTGGCGGAGGTAACGGTTGGCTCGGATGGCGGGGTCAAAGTCGATCGCGTGGTGTGTGCGGTGGATTGCGGCGTAGCGATTAATCCCAATGTGATCCGAGCACAGATGGAAGGCGGAGTAGCCTTTGGCTTGAGCGCCATTCTTTATGGCGCGATCACTTTGAAAAACGGCAAAGTCGAACAGTCGAACTTTGACGACTATCGGGTCCTGCGTATGAATGAAATGCCGAAAGTCGAGGTGCATATCGTAGGTTCCGACGAGCTGCCTACGGGAATCGGCGAGTCTGTTGTGCCTCCCATCGGTCCGGCCGTGTCCAACGCAATCTTTGCGGCCACCGGAAAACGCGTGCGAACACTGCCTCTATACCCAAACACCTAGGCCGGGGAAGTGCAGTAAGAACCGTTTGTATTATGCTAAGGCCAACGCTACAAGGCATATGCTAACCGTAGCTCGCTTCAAACTCGTTATTCTTGGCTGGGCCGGTGCAACTCTATTCTTCACTGCCGTCCTGATGGTAAGCGATCTTGGCGGCGACAAGACTTTCGGCTTCGCTCTTTACGCCACCGCTGTGCATTTCGCTTTGTGGATAGTTGCATTGCCACTCCTTTCAAAATGTACACACAGGTTCCCGCTCGGCCGTGGAAAAAAAGTATGGAACGTTGGCGTGCTGCTCGGGGCCGTCGCGGCTTTTGGATCTGTAATCATGCTGAGCCAGTGGGCGATCGTGTATTCAACCTTCTTTCCGTATCGCTCGTCATCGTTCTGGTCATTCTTGAGGTCCGGCCTTGTCAGGTTCTTGCCCTCCGACATTCTGATAGGGATGGTGCTCGTCCTCGCACTCGAAGGCTGGCGAGTGTGGCTGGACTTTCAAGCGGAACGCACACGTGCAACCGATCTGGAGCGGCAACTCGCCGTCTCGCGTCTCGACGCACTGCGCATGCAACTGCACCCGCACTTTCTCTTTAATACCTTGCACGCCATAGCCGGCCTTATCGTCGAGCAACCAGCGACCGCACGTCGCATGGTGATCGCACTTGGCGATCTTCTCCGCCTCACCTTGAAAGATACCGGTAGTTCCGTACGAAGCTTGGCCGAAGAGTTGGAATTCGCCGATCTTTACCTGGGTATCGAAAAGCTCCGGCTGGGGGACCGCTTGGTGCTTGACTATGATATTGAGCCCGAGGCAACGTCCGCCGAGGTGCCTGAACTCTTATTACAGCCTCTGTTTGAAAATGCTGTCCGCCACGGGGCCGCGCGCATGCTGGGCTCCTGCGAGATTCGTTTCCGCGCCCGTCGAGAGGGTCATTGGTTGCACCTCGCTCTCCAAAACGACGGACCTGTCCGCTCTGAGTCCTCGGGGCCGCCGCCGTTTGGCGTGGGACTCACGAACACGAAGGACCGGCTCCGTTTGTACTATAAAGACGAATTCAGGTTCCAATACACGAACCGATCGCAGGGCGGGGTGCAGATTGACATCTCCATCCCGTACAAGAAAGCTGGAAATGAAATAGTGGATCGACGTGAGGAACTGTATGCCACTGTCCCAGCCGCCCATGCGCGCGCTGATCATCGATGACGAGCCGCATGCGCGACGTTACCTGCGCGAACTTCTGGGCGGCGAAAAGGACCTGGTTATCGCCGGCGAGGCCGCGAGTGGTGTGGAAGGCGTCGACCTAATCCAGAAGCTCTCGCCCGATATCGCATTTCTAGACATTCAGATGCCTGATCTCGGCGGCTTCGAGATGATCGAACAGGTCGAGATCGAGAAGAGGCCCGTCTTTATCTTTGTCACCGGTTACAGCGAATATGCGGTAAAAGCATTCGAGGTGGAAGCTGTCGATTATCTCTGCAAGCCTTTCGACAAGGAGAGGCTTTCGATTTCGCTGGAACGCGCCATGCGACGGCTAGGCGCGCATGACGATCCTTCTGGAGGCAAGGCAGAAGCGAAACCCTGGCTCTCCCGGCTGGCCATCAAAGACGAGAATGGAATTGTTTTCGTGCCGGTCGAACAGATTCTTTGGATCGAGGCGGCCAACAAGTACGTCGTTGTTCACACCACCAGCCGTAGTCACATCGTCCGGCAGACAATCAAGAGTTTAGAAGATACGCTCGATCCGAAAGAGTTCCTTCGAATACATCGATCCATTCTGGTTCGCAAGGCGGCTGTACGCGGACTGCACCCACTCTTTCACGGAGATTACATCGTGAAACTCACCAACGGTGCTGAGCTCACCCTGAGCCGGAATTTCCGCGGATCATTCTTCAATCAGATGAGCCGCTGAAGCCGGGTTCGGGAGAAGCCTCATCTCGTTCCTCTCATTGCTTACCTTCCTGCGTCGGAGGACCAGCGGTTCGCGACAAACAAGTAGAGATACCTGCTGAGCCCGCTTATCGTGCACCCAGCAGTCGGGCACCCTGGATCGCCGGATGCCGCACGTTATCGTGCAGTTCGTGCTCACACGGCGCTCGGTACCCACTGAAACGACGGTTCTTAGGGAGGAAGCTTGCATGAAAGCAGCTTGGCCGTTCCGCCGCTTCTTGGCTCCGGTATTCGGTGCGTGCCTGCTCACCGTTGTCACTCTCTGCGGTACGTTTCCGTTGGCAACCGCTGCCTCGCGGTCCACGCACGCAAATAGTCTCGTGACCCAGGAGTTCTTCTGCTATGAGGGACTTGACCACCGCGAATGCTTACAGAACATCGCGAAGCTGCGAGCGGAGTTGGTGCGCTATTCCGCGGACCTGCCGAGACATTGGAATTGGGTAATCGTGGGATCGGAAGATTGGCAGTCAGTGGCGCTGAAGCTGCACGTCGATAGGCGCAGCCCGGCATTTACCGCCATCGAGGCACACGAAACATTTCTGGAACAGGCACTCTTCTTACCCACGTCGGCTCGAACTGTTGACCTCGTCAGAAACTTTCGCGTGCCGCTCGACCAACTTCTTACCCTCGCCGTTCGCCACGAACTGGGGCATGCCATCTGTCACGGAGGAGATGAGGCGATCGCAAACCGAGTCTCTGATCAGTTACGCAACGGCGAAAAAATCGATTGCAGTGAAAACCGGAACTCAGTGACTCCGATCGAGGAGTTTTACCTGCGGAGTCGATTCCCCCCGTTGCCGTAGTGATCCACGAGCAACGCGCTGCATTAGCTCTCTAAGTTCAATCCACCCGTGGGGGCTCCTCGCGAGCCACACCTCATCCTGCACCGGAAAATCATCAGTTGACGACGAAACCCTAGAAGGCACATGCTGGATTCGCTTACCCTCCGAATTTGGTTCTGGCAGCGATTGGCGAGGGTGTGGACGCTGCCCGTTTCGATCCACGCAACCACCTGCTTTTCTGCTCGAACGGCGACGGGATATTGACGGTGATCATGAGGATTCTCCGGACAGTACTCCGTGATCGACAACGTCCTGACAGAACGCGGAGGTCGCACTATGGAACTCGGAAAGAAAACGCACCGCATCGACACCGTGACGGCCGACCTTGGCCCCCAGCCATCCGAACCCCATTGTCCTCGGTCGATGGCGCCAGGAACCTTCAGTCTGTTAGTCTTCGGCCAGAGAGCAGATCGATGAGCGGTTTTCTGAGTCCGGAAGAGTTGAAGGCGCTCGAACCTGCGGAGACGTCGTCGTTCGCCTCACCGATTCCCACGCAGATTGTTTCGAGCGACGAATTCTTCCCTCCGCCTCAGAACAAACCCCAGCGCGAGGTTGAAGCGCGGCTGAAGGAAATGGGAACGCAGCTGGCTCGCAAGCAGGGGATGAGCCGGAGGTCGTTTTTTACCACCGCAGCCGGCATGGCCACCGCATTTCTCGCCATGAACCAGGTCTACGGCAGGCTCTTCGACGTGACGCCCGCCGAGGCTGCCACATCGGAAATGGCCGATGAGCGGGCCGCATTGCTTCAGGATCAGTTTATCTTCGACGGGCACACGCATTTTCTGCGTGACGACACACAACTCACGGGCTTCGTCAAAATGCGTCAGGCCGTGGGTGACGCGGGGTGGAATCC
>Ga0182018_10004168_pt1 | contig 12392 bp, 15 predicted proteins | sample 812P2MmetaG_FD_120490 | JGI IMG/M metagenome (GOLD analysis project Ga0182018, IMG submission 120490) | Permafrost microbial communities from Stordalen Mire, Sweden - 812P2M metaG | ecosystem: Environmental > Terrestrial > Soil > Wetlands > Permafrost | place: Sweden: Stordalen | collected...
CATAATTTTACTTTCCTTTCAGATTCTGAATGCAAGGAATGCTAGTCCTCTTGCAGTTGGGATGCCAATTCGCGCCAGGCCCGTTGCGGGTTACGCTGGCGCTGTTGCCGCGGCTCATCCTGCGGTGCGGCGTTGCCGTTCGATTTGGTATTGCCGTTGGTGTCCGCGCCCGATCGAAAACCGGAATGCGCGCTGGCGATCACGGCGGGAGCCAAAGACGCGTACGAGGACGACGGCATGCTCACCCTCGATTCATATCCTTGTTGATCCAGGCGGCGCACCAGCTCCGGTATAGAAGCGCGCAGTTCGTTCGCGAGATCGTTGTTACCGGTACGCACGCCGACTTGAACCAGCTCTCCTGATTGATTGATCTCCACGCGCACCACCTGGTCGTCAGCTCCCCGGATGGTCAGGCCGACGCGATCGACCGACCCGGCCATGGGCAGATCCGGAGTGGAAACATTTTCAGCAGCTCGCGGGGATGCGGCCGCTGGGATGTTGTCGGTTTTCGCGGCTGGAATCTGTGCGGCAAAAGACAAAGGAGTCTGAAATCCGAACTGTGACGCGATAGTGCCATCAGTCCCGGCGGATGGAAGCTGCGGCAAGGGCGGCGGCTGTTCCTGCTGATTCTGATTGTTCGTGTCCGAGTCGGATGCGGCGGCGTGCGTCTGTGGCGTGGAGGGAACCTCCTCCCCGCTGAGGAATGCCGGCGTTTCCGCCTGTTCCGCCGGCGCGATTTGGGCCTTCTGCGCAGGTTCGGATGAGTTGAGGGACAACTGGAATACTAAATTGCCGGGGTCGACTGGCGCTTGCGTATCGTCCTGGGTGGACTCCGTTGGAGGCGTCGCGGGAATCTCAGCGGCGACAGAAGCCGAGGATGCCACCGGCTCCGGCAGCGCGAAACCCTCGACAGGCAGCGCTGGCTCTGGCGTGGAATGCGGCTGTTCCGCCGGCGGTTCGACGGTCTTCAATATTAACGGTGGATCCGCTGTTGGATCCGCCGCCGGCGCGGGATCGGTGGCGACTACGACTGGCGCGGGATTCGATTTTGCCGGCGTGGCATCCGGACTGTTGGCGCTCTTGCCGCTCCCCGTCTTCGGCGCTGGATTTACCGAGGGTCCGGAGCCGGACGAATCCTCTTTGGCGGGCCCCGATTTCGGCTCCGAATTTGGTAACGACGCGCGAGTCGCGGATTTCATCGCACTGTCCCATGCCGGCTGGAAGGATTCGCCGGTGTCGCTGCTCTTCGGCCCTATGCGGGCCGCGTGTAGGTCCGGCGCGGATGGCGCATGCGCTCCGCTTGCTGGAATCGATATTCGCACGCGTTCCGCGAGTGCACGCCGCGCGCCAAAACGAAGTCGTTAATTATCGGCACGCTCCGGCGAATTTGCGAGACAGAATTTTGCTTATGGATGAATTCCTATGTCCGATTCTCGTCCCCGGAATCACGCCTGGCAGGTGCGTTTATCGCTTAAATACTGGATACTTCCACAGATCGGCAATTGGCACACGGCGTGCTTCTGGCTTCATTTCTAAAGATGGATACCTTATCTGCCATTGCCGCCAGCGGGTTGCGAGCTCGCATGCAAGAGCTGGACATTCTTGCGAACAATCTAGCCAATTCGTCGAGCCAGGGCTACAAGGCCGATCAGGAAATGTACAGTCTCTATACAGCGGGAGACGCGTCTGGCTCCGAAGACGGCGCGCCCCAGACCCAACCGTGGATCAAGTCCACGTGGGTGGACTTCACCCAGGGGAACACCGCTCCCACCGGCAATCCATTGGATATTGCTTTGGTAGGGAAAGGATTTCTAGCGGTTCGCGGTCCCTCCGGTACGCTCTATACCCGCAACGGCGGTTTGAAGGTGACGTCCAAAGGCGACCTGGTTGCGGCGGAAGATCGCGCGGTGCTGGACGCGACCGGCAATCCCGTGAAGATCGATCCTACGCGTCCTTATCAAATCGATAGCTCAGGCAACCTGACGCAGGACGGCAATACCGTCGCGCAGCTCTCCGTGGTCGAGTTTTCGAATCCTCATGATTTGGTCAAGGCCGGACAAAGCTATTTCAAACCCACCGGCCCCGGCAACGTCGCCACGCCGGCTGTTGCCACCGAAGTCCGTCAGGGCCAGGTGGAGGAATCCAACGCGGGGCCCGCCGAAGGCGCCGTGCGCTTGGTTTCCGTCATGCGTCAGTTCGAAATGTTACAGAAGGCCATTACGCTTGGCGCGGAGATGGATAAACAAGCCATCTCGGAAGTCGCGAAAGTCTACCCGTAAATAAAAGGAACCCAAATGATCCGTGCTCTTTATAGCGCCGCGAGCGGAATGAACGCTCAGCAAACCAATCTCGACAACATCGCCAACAACTTGGCCAACGCCAGCACCACCGGATACAAATCGCGCCGCGCCCAGTTTCAGGACTTGATGTATCAGAACATGGTGCAGCCGGGCGCCGCCGCCGGACAGCAGACGGTGATTCCGTCGGGCCTGCAGGTGGGATTGGGAACCCGTACCGCCGCCAACTCCATTCTTTTCACGCAGGGTAGCTTCACCGAGACCGACAATCCCTTGGATCTGGTGATTCAAGGCAGTGGATTTTTCCAGATTCAGTTGCCCAACGGCGAACTGGCATACACGCGGGCCGGCAGTTTCCAGTTGAACTCCACCGGCAGTATCGTGGACAGCAACGGCAATTTGCTGCAGCCCAGCATCGTGATTCCCTCGAATGCGCAATCCATCACGGTCGCCACGGACGGCACAGTCAGCTATCTCGCTCCCGGCTCGACGTCCTCGCAGAAGGCGGGGCAGATCCAGCTTGCGAATTTTGCGAATCCAGCCGGGCTGAACAGCCTCGGCGCCAGCGATTATCAGCCCACCGACGCTTCGGGCGATCCGATCATCGGCAATCCCGGAGGGAATGAAGGCAACGGAACCATTATGCAGGGCTATATAGAACAATCCAACGTCAGTGTCGTGGACGAGTTCGTCAACCTGATCGTCGCGCAGCGTGCCTATGAAGCCAGCTCCAAGGTGGTGAAAGCGGCCGACGAGATGTATCAGGACGTCAACAACATCGAGCGATAATGTTTTTCCTTCCTCTCTTATTTCTACTCGCCGCGGAGCTTCCGGCCACGCACCCGCTCGATCGGGAAACCGTGCTGAGCGCTATGAAGAAAGCACTGGCCGCGAGCCCGGACCGCAAGGACGCCAACATCGAAATCGTCGATCTGAGCCGCTTCCCGGTTCCGGATGGCGAAGTGGAATTCGACTGGAAGGCGCTCACTCCGCCGGCAGCCGAACAATCGACCGAGCGCTGGCGCGGTGTGGTGCGGCGCGATGTGGACCATAGCTTTTCGATCTGGGCGGTGGTGCGGATCACGATTCCCTGCACCAGGATTGTCGCCGTTCAGACCATACGGCAGGAAGAGCCGATCGCGGCGTCGCAGCTCCGCGAAGAGTCCTACGACGGATTTCCTTCGGAAAGCTGCACGGACACTATCGGCAGTGTGATCGGGAAGGTGGCGACGCGTACGCTTTTGGCGAATACGCCCATTGTCCGCGGCATGCTCGCGCCGCCCGCGTCCGTGCTGAAAGGTGAGCAGGCCATCGCGGAATACCGCGGCGACGCCGTGTGGCTGAGCCTTCCGGTGATCGCCGAACGCAATGGAAGAATCGGAGAAGTGATTCGCGTGATCAATCCGGAAACCCACAAGTCATTCCTCGCGCAAGTTACCGGTCAGGGTAAGGTCTTGATCGACAGCGCGTCTCGCGCTCCTTCTCTGACGACCGGTCTTACGGCAGGCGACCAGCCATGAAACTCCTGATCATGATCGTTCTTTTATCGAGCCTGCTCCTGGCCGGGGATGACAGAGGCAAGAAGAAACAGCCAGCCCAGCCGCCGCCTTCCGCGCTCGACAAATATATTCAGGAAGCGCTGCACAGCACCGACGCGATGAAGCCCGAATCGCCCGGCTCCCTGTGGGTCGCGTCGTCCACGCTGGGCGATATGGCCAGCGACGTCCGCTCCCGCAACGTGAACGATCTGGTCTCGATCCAAGTAGTCGAAAGTGTTTCGGCGGTGTCGGGCGGCAATCTGGCATCCAGCCGATCATCCAGTTTAACGGCCAACATCACTCAGCTCGCTGGCATAAAATCGCCTACCGGCGCACTGGCGAATTTACTCGGAGCCACTTCCGGCAGCAGCCTCGCAGGAGCCGGATCCACCACCCGCACAGCCACTATCACTACCATGCTGGCCGCGCGCGTGACGCATGTTCTCCCGAACGGATACCTGGTGCTCGAAGCCACCAAAGAGATTCAAGTGAACTCCGAAAAGCAGGTGGTTACCGTGCGTGGGGTTGCGCGTCCCGCCGATCTCGCCAACAACACGGTCCTCTCCAGCAACCTGGCACAACTAGAAGTTCAGGTGAACGGGAAGGGCGTCGTGGGCGACGCGATACGGCGTCCGTTCATCCTGTACCGGCTGCTGATGAGCATTCTGCCGATTTAAATTCTTATGAAGAAGCTTCTGCCGGTCTCGATTGCTTTCGCGTTGCTGTGCTGCAGCACTGTACCGGTCGGCGCCGCTCGCCTTAAGGATCTCGCCAGCATCGAGGGCGTCCGCGATAACCACCTGGTTGGATATGGGTTGGTGGTCGGTCTGGCCGGCAAGGGCGACAGCCAGCAGACCATCTTTTCGGCGCAGAGCTTGACGAATCTGCTGGAGCGTATGGGCGTGACCGTTTCGCCCACCGCTATTCAAGTGAGGAACACAGCGGCGGTGATGGTTACCGCGATGCTGCCCCCCTTTGCGCGCCCGGGCATGAAAGTAGACGTGCTGGTTTCCGCTATTGGCGACGCCCGCACGCTGCAGGGAGGCACGCTCATCGTCAGTCCATTGCGCAGCCTGGATGGGCAAGTCTACGCGACCGCTCAAGGCTCGGTTGTGACGGGCGGATTCGTCGCCGGTGGCGGCGGGACCTCCAAGGTGGTGAATCATCCCACCGCCGGCCGCGTTCCGGAAGGCGGTATTGTCGAGCGCCTGGCGCCATCGGTGGTGCCTGGCGAAAGCATGCGCTGGATGCTGCATCATGCCGATTTCACGACCGCTGAGCGCATCGCCGAGCAGATTAATCAACAGTCCGCCAAACACGGCCAGGGATCCATCGCTATAGCCGAAAACAGCGGTACGGTGCTGGTGAAGGTCCCCACCGAGTACCGCGGACGCAGCAGCGAATTCATCGCCGAGATAGAGGGCATCAAAGTCGAGACGGATGTGGCCGCGCGCGTCGTGGTGAATGAGCGCACCGGAACCATCGTCATTGGCGGAGAGGTGAGTATTGCGCCGGTGTCCATCCTACACGGATCGCTCAGTGTCGAAATCCAGACGCATTATGTGGTATCGCAACCCGGCCCGTTCTCGCAGGGAGGTTCCACGCAAGTGGTGCCCGAGGTTTCCCTCAACGCAACCGAACAAAAGGCCAAGAGCATCCTACTGGAGAAAGGCGCCACCGTCGAACAGCTGGCCAAAGCGCTGGTTGCGATTGGCGCGACCCCGCGCGACATCATCGCCATCCTCCAGAATCTTCGCGCGTCCGGTGCATTGGATGCGGAACTTGAGGTGATCTAGATGGACGGCACAATTCCTCCTCTTAGCGTCATGTCGCCCTCCGCGGGAAGTCTCGATGGAGGTTATTCGAACATATCGGCCGGTGGCCACAGGGATCTGGCTTCGGCGGCGCAGCAGTTCGAAGCGCTGATGCTGCAGCAGATGCTCCAATCGGCGCATGATCCGGACGAGAACTGGTTCGGCACGGGAGAAAAAGACGACGACGATCAGGCCAACAACCAGGCCATGGAGATTGCCCAACAGCAATTCGCCAGCGCGCTCGCCGCGCAGGGCGGCCTGGGACTGGCCAAAATGGTGGTTTCGCATTTCGCGGAAAATCCGGCTCGAGAAAACCAGCCGGCGGCAGGGAAACAGCAGTAATACATCAACCTAAGGAAGGGACCAATGGGATCTTTTGATACAGCACTTTCGGCTCTGCAGGCTTTTTCCAGCGCGATGGACGCGGTGGGCAATAACCTTGCAAATATGAGCACGACCGGCTTTAAGACTTCGGAGATTAATTTCGAGGACGTGATGGGCACCGTGACGGCCAACAACACGCAAATTGGCAACGGCGTGCAACAGCCTACCACGGAGGCTGACTTCAGCCAGGGCGCCATCACGACGACCACGAATCCTCTGGACGCGGCCATTCAAGGGAACGGATTTTTTCTGCTGGCCCCCGCTGGAAGCACCGGAACGCCCAGCAGTTATGAATACACCCGCGACGGATCCTTCCAGATTGGCGCCGATGGGACCCTACAGACCGCGGACGGTGCGAACGTACAGGGTTGGAGTCTGAATCCGGCAACCGGCCAGGTGGATACATCCGGCCTGGTCGGCAACATCACGATTCCCATGGGAACCACTCTTCCGGCGGTCGCCACCAGTACGGTGAGCATCTCAGCGAACTTGAACGCGGCGGCAGCGGCGGGCGATTCGCTCTCGGTCCCGATTACGGTGTACGACTCCGAGGGTGGCAGTCACCAGCTCACGCTGACGATGACCAAGGACGCGACCACCCCAAACCAATGGGACCTTACACTCAGCTCCACCGACCCGAGCATTCAGGACGGCTCCAAGCTCACCTCGCTGCTTTCGACCACGTCGCTTACTTTCACCAACGGCGAGCTATCTCCCTCGACGCCGGCGGCCATCACCATCACAGGCCTCACGTACACAACCGCCAGCGGCATCCCGAATCAACCCATCATCACGTGGAGCCCCTGGACCACCGCTCCCTCCGGCACTCCGGCCGCCGGCGGCGTCTCCGGTCTGACGCAATTCAGCCAGACGTCCGTCGTTACCAACGTTACGCAGAATGGGCTCGCGGCAGGCACGCTATCGAGCGTTCAGATTGTCAACGGCGGCGAGATCATGGGGACGTTTAGCAACGGTGCGCAGTCCGAGATCGGGCAGATCGCGGTGGCCGGAGTGCAAAATCCCGATTCCCTGGTGAACATCGGCGACAACGATTTTGGTGCGGGTGCGTCCACTGTCACGCTGCCGCCGTCGGTTGCACTAGCTGGCGGCGCGGGTCAGATTCTCGGTGAGTCGCTCGAATCGTCGAATGTCGACATCGCCACCGAGTTCACCAATCTGATCAACTTCCAGGCCGGCTATTCCGCTGCCTCGCGCGTCATCACCACCCAGAATCAGATGATCGAGCAGCTCTTGAGCATCATCCAGCCATAGCGTATTTCTGAGCATAGACGCAGTTAAGGGGACGGAGTAAAATCCGTCCCCTTTTTTTATCCCTGCAGGCTCCCACCTGAACCGTTCGAAGGGGCGGTTATCCCCACCCCTCCGCCGGCTTGCGTACTGCTGTCCGAACCGAGTTCCTCATCCAAACCGGGATCGTTATTGAAAGAGCCGCAGAATCGACTGGTTCGACTGGTTGGCAATGTTGAGAGCGCTGATGCTGAGCTGCTGCTGGGTCTGTAAGGCCAACAGGTCCGCGCTCTCCTGGTTCATGTCCGCGTTGGTTAAGTTGTTCGCGCCCGTAGTAAAGATGTTGGCAAGCTGCGTAGTGAAATTCTGACGGGTGGTGATGAGAGCGCTGTATGAACCGAGCGTCTGTGACAGACCGTTGTAGGCGGTTACGGCGCTGGACGCCGCTGTCTCCGATGCCTGAATGGCGGTGCTGCCGCTAGCCCAATTGGTGGCCGCCGCGGGCTGATAGGTGGTCTGTGTCGTATCCGTTGCCGAGATGGTGATATTGCTGGTTCCGTCGGCGTTGAAGTTGATGACCAGGTTGTTGCCGGCGACGCCGCTCAGCAGGTTGGTGCCCTGGTAGTTGGCATCGTTCTGCGTGAGTTCGTTCAACTGGCCCTGCAGCTGATTGTACTGCGTCTGCAGGTTACCGATTTGCGTCGTGTTGGTGGTGGATTCCGCCTGCTGCGCCAAGGACTGCATCTGTTGCAGAATGCTGGTGGCGGTGGAGATAGTCGTGAGCGCTGTATTCACAACCTGCAGACCTTGCCCCATGGCGTCCTTCAGGTTGTTGAGCTGACTGGCCTCAGTAGTGCCTGCTTGCGCCTCGAAAAACGCAGTGGCATTGTCTGCAGCCGAGTTGACCGCCTTGCCGGTGGACAAGTCGGTCTGCGCGGTTTGGATCTGTGAATTGATCGTGTCCAGGGAAAACAGGTTCGCCTGCATCGCGGACGTCAAAGATACTGCACTACCCATTTGGATTCTCCTTTTATGAACCGTAAGTTTCAGAGCGCCGCTGCCCGTTCTGGGCCCACTTGCGTTCAGTGAGTGTATCGCCGCAGTTCGCTGGATTTAGAAAGTTTTTTTGTATGGTACGCGGATTGCACAGGGTCTATACGCAAAACGATCTATGCGTCCATTGGGCAAAAAAAGTTCTTTAAAAATCCACAATGTGACCGAAGACTAGATTGGAAGTGTATTTTAGCGGGGCGTAAGGATTCATATGAAAATTGGACCAGGGACACCGGACAACATCGGGCAGACGCAGAATGCAAGCCAGACTGCGCGCGTAGGCCAGACGCCTGGCGCACCGCAAAGTCTGAGTTCGCAACAATTCGGTTTGGACCGGGTGGACGTCTCCGATGTCGCGCAGACAGCAGCCTCGGTGATCGGAAGCACCGGCGATCAGCGGGCCCAGCAGGTCGCAAATCTGACACAACTCTACCAATCGGGTCAATATACCGTCGATCCCGCCAAATTGAGCCAAGCTATCGTCGATCAGGATACGGATCCGAGCAATGTTCCTTGAAACGGATGTTAACGCGCCGCGGACGGTAGCGGAAGAGCGCACCGAAGATTGCACTACCGAAGATTTCACTAATGCCTGGCTGGATCGTGTCGAAGCGTCCATCGAGCGGGCACACGCGGTACTGCTCAGTCCACGGCGCAGCGGCCTGCTACAGTTCATCAGCGAGATGGAATGGGCTTGCCGCGAACGCTCGGATTTGACCGCCAGCCCCGCTATGGCGCCCCGGCTGGTGGCCTTGCAGGAGCGCCTGACAGTGGTTCGATGCCTGCTTCGCCAGGCCGCCGTGTTTGAACAAGCCCGCGTACAGTTGGAAACAGAAGGCGTCGTCGGCTATACGCCGAGAGGCTTGGAACGGGCGTTGTGAATTGCGATGATTAGCTTAAACGCAGCTCTCGATTTGGCCGGTGCCGCGCTCAGTGCGGACTCGCAGGCGATTGGCATCACCGGTCAGAACCTTGCCAATCAGACCACGCCAGGATATGCGGCACAGATTGTCGAGCCGCAAGCCGATGCCTTCGATATCAGTCAGGGTTTGGCCGGCGGCGTCAGCATCGATAGCGTAGATAGCCGTAGCCAGTTCGCGGAGCAGGCCGTCTGGTATCAACAGGGCCAGACCGGACAATATCAATCCTTCACCGAGAACGCCAGCGCGGTCGCGCAGGTCCTGGATTTGAACGACCCCACCGGGTCCACGGGCATTCTGGGCTCCCTCACTCAGTTGTTGCAGAGCTTTTCCACGCTGTTGGCGTCACCCAACTCCAGCGGTCCGCAGAATGGGGTGATCGAGGCCGCACAGGCTTTCGCCGCCAATATCAGTAGCGCGGCCGAAACCGTGCAGCAGACGGTGACCAACGCACAATCGGCGGCCGACGACGTAGTGTCGCAAATCAACCAACTGGTGGGGCAGGTCCAGGAGTACAACCAGCAGCTCCAATCGGGAGTTCCGCCCAGCGCGACAGCGGAGGCGCAGGTGTACTCGTCGCTGGAGACGCTCTCCAACCTGGCTCCCATCAGTGCACAGCAGAATAGCAACGGCACCATATCGATTCTGATGAACGGAACAACGCCGCTGCTCACCGGAACTCAGCAATTCAAGCTGCAAGCGGATCTGGTGGGGCCGGCGCCGGGTGCGGCGTATCCGCAGGGCAATCCGACGCTGCGGATACTGGACGGCCAGGGCCAGGATATTACCAGTTCGATCACCGGAGGCCAGCTCGGCGGGCTGATCAACTACGTGAACAACTTCGCCCCAACGCTGATCGGCAACGGGAGCCAGCAGGGCGCGCTGAATCAACTGGCGCAGGGATTGGCAGATTCGGTCAACGCGACGCTGGGTGGCTCCACGCCGCTGTTTCAGTATGGCTCCGGAGACCCGTCCTCGATCGCGCAGTCGCTGCAGGTGAATTCGTCCTATACCTCCACCGATCTTTCGAAAGCCATGGCGGCAAATCCCAACGCCATGGAGAGTCTTTCCAACATCGCCTCAGGCGCCACGCTGGCGGACCAAATCAACGGCCAAAGCTTCTCCACCTTCCTGAGCACCACCGAGAGCAACGCTGCCAGCGCCATCAACACACAGCAGTCCGGGCTCACCATGTCCACGCAACTGCTCGAACAGGCGCAGGCCAATCGGACCCAAGTGCAAGGCGTCTCCCTCGCAACCGAATCCGTCAACCTGATACAGTATCAGGAGGCTTTTCAGGCGTCTGCGGAAGTCATCAGCGTGATCAACACCATGATGCAGGATGCCGAAAACATGATCACCGCAACCACCTGATCCAAAATCTTGGCTTCAGCGTCATTGCTTACTCTTGATTTACAGGCAGTTCCGAATGGCAGGGGAATTGCCTTCCTCAGACCTTGATGGTGGACGGATTATCGAAGCTCGAACAATATCTCGACGCTGTCAGCGCGCGCCAAAAGCTGGTGGCGCGAAACATCGCCAATGCCGACACGCCGGGGTATAAAACCCAGGACATCGATTTTCAAAGCGAATTAAGCCGGGCCAGCGGGTCCTCGCCTACCATCATCGAGCCTGAGGGACTGCCCACCAAGAACGACGGCAACAACGTCAATCTGGACCATCAGGCGCGCCTGCTGGCCGAAAACGATATCCGCTTCAACATCGCCACTCAGCTACTCCGTGGAAATATTCACGAAATCCGCGAAGCCATCACCGAAGGACGCACCTCATGAGCCTGTTTGGAAGTCTCTCCGTTTCCGCCTCCGGCATGGACGCGCAGCGCGCGCGCGCCGAAGTGCTCGCCGAAAACCTCGCCAACTCGGAAACCACGCGCACCCCGGACGGTGGACCCTATCGCCGCAAGGACGTCGTATTTGCGAGCAGCACCGTCGAGTCGCCCTTCGCCAGTGAATTTCAGTCCGCGCTGGAGGGCCAAGGCGTCAGAGTCGCGGACATTTCAGTGGACCAGCGCGATCCCGAAAAACGCTACCTGCCGGGACATCCCGACGCGGACGTGGATGGGTATGTGGCGTTCCCGCGCATCAATCCGGCGGAAGACATGGTCGATCTGATGACCGCCTCGCGAGGCTATCAGGCCAACGTTGCGGCCATATCGGCCGTGAAGGACATGATCCAGCGCTCGCTCGACATCCTCAAGTAAAAGGGAACCTTATCAGATGCCCTCCATCCCGTCATTTCAACCGATTCGAAACATTCCCCTGCCGGAGCCGATCGCGCCGGCAACGGGTGGCGCCTCCGGCTCGGATGCTTTCAGCTCCATTCTCCAGCAGTCCATCCGGAATGTCTCGCAATTGCAGAGCGGCGCGGATACAGCCATCAACCAGTTTGTCTCCGGAGAGCAGGACGATCCACACACCACGATGCTGGCCGTGCAGCGTTCCAGCCTGGCTTTCGATATGTTCGTGCAGGTCCGCAACAAGGTCGTGCAAGCATATCAGGAAGTCATGAAGATGCCTGACTAGTTTTGGGATAGAACGGGAGAACCGGATTGGATCAATTGCAAAAAATCTGGAGCGCGATGTCGGCCTTTCAAAGGGTCTCCATCGTGGTGGCCGTGCTGGCCGCGGGAGGGGCGTTCCTCGCGATCTCAAGCTGGCGCCATGATTCGAATTTCAAAGCCCTGTATCGCGGCATGGCCGGCGAAGATGCCGCACAGGCCGTGCAGAAACTCAAAGAAGGCAATATCGAGTACCGGCTGGAGGACGACGGCAATACCATTCTCGTCCCCACCGACAAAGCTTCGGAAGCTCGCTTGCTGCTGGCTCGCGAAGGGCTCCCGAAGTCGGGCCGCATCGGGTTCGAGCTGTTTGATAAAACCAATTTCGCCACCACGGACTTCGCCGAGCAGGTCAACTACCGGCGCGCGCTCGAAGGCGAGCTCGAACGAACCATCGCCTCGCTGGGTGAGATCGAAAAGGCGCGTGTGCACCTCACGTTCCCGAAAGATTCCGTGTTTGTCGAATCGCGCCAGCCCGCCAAAGCCAGCGTGCTGCTGAATCTGCGCCGCCAGGCGTCGCTTGCCCCGGAGAATGTCGCAGCCATCGCGCATCTGGTCGC